>Ga0209595_100094_pt1 | contig 30037 bp, 22 predicted proteins | sample Porto_4metaG_FD_187427 | JGI IMG/M metagenome (GOLD analysis project Ga0209595, IMG submission 187427) | Marine algal microbial communities from Porto, Portugal - Porto_4 metaG (SPAdes) (version 2) | ecosystem: Host-associated > Algae > Red algae > Unclassified | place: Portugal: Porto... | reverse complement strand
ATTTTTTCTTCTAAAGAATTCAAAAAATCGTTGCATAGCCATAGCTACGGAACTATTTTTTGTGTTTTTTAGAAGGGAAAAGAACAAGCATAATGGGGCAAGTTATTTATTTTCTTTCACTAAGGAAAATTTAGTGAAACATATAAGAAAAAGAACAATTCAGACGGATAGATTATTTTTTTCGTTTTCCCTAAGTATCAGGAACAAACAACTAAATTGCAACATCCAAGCTAAAAGAAAATGAGGAAAGACAAATTCATATACAATACTCAAACCCTATCCTACGAAAAGATAGTCGTCAAATGGCAACAACGACTACTCCAAGCCATCGAATACTCCGCAGCAGTCACTATCGTAGCCTTAGTTTTAGTACTAATGCACAACAAATTTTTCCCCACAGCAAAAGAAACCGCCCTCGAACAACAAATCGACCAGATGGACCTCCAATACACCCAACTCGTCGGTGAAATGGACAATTACTCCAAAATCATGGACAACTACCGCCAGCGCGAAAACAACGTCTACCGTATGGTATTCGAGATGGAACCCATCGACGAATACGTATGGGAAGCAGGTGTAGGCGGCAGCGACAAGTACGAAAACTTCAAAAACTTTCGCAGTCGCGACATCATGACCGATGCCACAGCCAAAGTCGATAAACTCGGCAGACAACTCGCCCTCCAATCCAAATCGCTCGACGAAATCCGCGACATGGCGAGTGAAAAAGAAGAAATGCTCAACTCCATTCCTTCCATTCGCCCCATCGGCAAACCCTCTCGCAAAATCAAACTCTACTCCGGTTACGGAATGCGAATACACCCCATCCACAAAATTAAAAAAATGCACTACGGCATTGATTTCACTGCGCCAAAAGGCACGCCCATCTATGCTACAGGCAACGGCAAAGTCAGCAAAGTCACCAAAAGTCGCTCCGGCTACGGCAACCGCGTCATGATAGAACACGGCTACGGCTACAAAACCTTGTATGCACACATGAACACCATCGATGTCAAACGAGGAGAAAAAGTCAAAAAAGGCGATATCATCGGTACAGTCGGAAATACCGGTTCATCTACTGCGCCACACCTACACTACGAAGTCATGCACAAACGCAAGAAAATCAACCCAATACACTTCTGCTTAGATGGCTTGACACCCAAAGAATATAACGAAATGCTCGATATGGCAGCCACAGTCAACCAATCATTTGACGGCGGCGGAGAAGCATCAGAAGACAAATAACAACGCAACGCGAGCCTTGTATTGATGAATATCCCTAACCCTTACTCGCCATAAAAATAAGAAAAGACCTACACCCATTGGTGCAGGTCTTTTTTTATGACAAACCGCCCCCATAGCACGGTGCTTCCAACCCGTATCTCATCAGACTACTCAAAAATCCTAAGAATCAGCACTTGTATACTCTTACTATTTTGAATATATTTGCATTCACTAAAGCAAACAAACTCCAAACCTGTTAAAAATCCATCATTCAAAATTCACCATTACAAACCCAATATTATGACAAAAATAAAATTTGGTACAGACGGCTGGCGAGCCATTATCGCCGACACATACACCATCGAAAACGTAAAACGAGTCGCGCAAGCCACCGCCGACTGGATGATAGAAAAAGGTTGGGACAAAGTCGTTATCGGTCACGACTGTCGTTTTGGCGGCGAGATGTTTGCCAAAGTCACCACACAAGTTTTAGGTGCCAATGACATCAAAGTTCACCTTGCCCAGGGCTTCGTTTCCACTCCGATGGTATCGCTCGGCGTTGTCAAAACCAACGCACAAGTTGGTATCGTCATCACTGCCAGTCACAATCCACCTTCCTACAACGGCTACAAACTCAAATCTGCTTATGGCGGACCTACCATACCTTCGGGCATTGCCGAAGTAGAAGCATTAATCCGTGATAGTCATGTAGATATAGAACTTCCATCACTCGACAGCCTCCACGATGGCGGCATGTTGAACTACATCCATTTGGAAGATATTTACATCCGCCACGTAGAAGAAAACTTCGACATGGACGCCATTCGCAAGTCGGGTATTAAACTCGCTTACGATGCCATGTACGGTGCCGGACAACGCGCCGTCCAACGTCTCCTCCCCGATTGTGTACAACTCCATTGCGACGATGACCCTTCATTCAAAGGACAAGCCCCCGAACCCATCCACCGCAACCTCACAGAGCTTTCCGAACTCATCAAAAACGACCCAACGATTGATTGCGGATTGGCAAATGACGGCGATGCAGACCGTATCGGTATGTACGATGGCGATGGTAATTTCGTAGACTCACACCACATCTTATTACTACTGTTATTATATTTGAAAAAATACAAAAACATGGATGGAAAGGTCATTATCACCTTTTCCGTAACCGACAAAATGAAGAAAATGTGTGATATGCTTGGTGTTGAATACCAAGTCACCAAGATAGGATTCAAATATATCGCCGAAATCATGACCCAAGAAAAAGTACTCGTCGGTGGCGAAGAATCGGGCGGTATTGCAGCAGCCGGACACATCCCCGAACGCGACGGGATTTGGATGGGTTTATTGCTCCTCGAATTTATGGCAAAAACCGGAAAATCACTCAAAGAACTCATCAAAGAGGTCTACGATATGGTCGGTTCATTTGCTTTTGACCGCGACGATTTGCACCTTGATGAAGCTAAAAAACAAGCCATCATAAAGCAATGTGAAAACAACGAATTTGAAAAATTCGGCAAAAATAAAATTCAACAAGTAGAAAGCATGGACGGTTTCAAATTCTATTTCAATGAAGACGAATGGACAATGATTCGCCCATCCGGAACAGAACCCGTCTTGCGCGTATATGCACAAGCTCCTACGCCTGAGCGCGTTAGAGCTATTTTAGACGCCGTACATGGAGAACTCAAATAAAAATTCAATCTCGATAATTATCGGAAAAGTGTCAAGTTCAAATTCAAATTTTGATTTGGCTGCGCCAAATATTTTTAAACGAAAGAAAAATCAGTCGTCAGTCATTTTTAAAATGACTGACGACTTACTATTTCCCCCAAAGCAAAACTTGAACTTGCTCTTGACACTTGTACTTGCGCTTGTTTTCTTTTCCTGCGGAAAAAAACGCACCAGCATTCCCCTCGAAGCACTCAACACACCGACCACAGCTCCTATATACGACATCACCTTCACACACATAGATACTGGTTATGCTATCGGTGGCGCACATTGGCAGCATAGCGAATGGCTCACGACCACCGACGGCGGTAGCACATGGCGTAGCGATACATTCGCCAATAACGGACTGCTTGATATTGATTTCGTGACTGCAGAAACGGTCGTTGCAGTTGGGTTTGACGGACAGGCATTTTACAAAACCGATGCAAATATTTGGTGGTTGCCCTATTATCCGCCGGAAGGTGAGAACATGAATGCCGTCGATTTTTGGGATGAAAATACGGGTGTTGTTGTTGGTGGGAAAAATTTTGCCAGCGGTGTTATTTATCGCTTAAATAACGTTAATGGGGCGACAGATACCGTGCATTATCCGCTCACGCATGAGTTGCGCGATGTGCAATTTACCAACGCAAATACCGTTCATACAGTAGGCTACGGCTATGCCGGCAAATCAACGGATGCTGGGTTGACTTGGCAAGCAAGTGATGTACAAGGCGATTTTTTGTATGCTTTGCATTTTATAAATCAAGAAGTTGGCTACGCTGTAGGTCGCAGTGGAACGATTATTAAGACGACCAATGCTGGCGAAAAGTGGGAAAAAATCCGCAATGGAAATAGTTTATTTGTAAGCAATGAACGGTTTCGGGATGTCTGGTTCAAAGACGAAAATGAAGGATACATAGTCGGCGATAATGGCTTATTTTGGTGGACAGATGATGGCGGTGATTCATGGAAAATTGTAGAAGATACCCCCGATGTGACTTTTAACCGTATTGAATACCAAAATGGAGTGGGATTTATCGCAGCGGAAGAAGGACGAATTTATCGTTTTGAGTGAGACGTAACACAGATATTCCTGTCTGTGCTGCCTAAAGATACAGGATTGACCCGAGACTTCGTAATGACTGTTTCAGGTGTCAAATATAATATAAAAATATATGTAAGTCATTGTTTTAAAATTAATAAAAAATAAAAATGGCTACTCGTCTAACGTTGGACACTTTGACAATCAGTGAGTTATAGTGTTAAAATTCAAGCGACTGTAACAACTGCCGACTGTCCAACTACAGACTGATAGCCATAAAAGCTAAAGCAGTCATTACGGTATTCGTGGTCAGCCTATACAGACAAGAATGTCTATGTTACGATTAAAAAGAACATGAATTATTTACTCAAATTAATTTTAGTCAACCTCGTTATTACATTTTTTTACTGCGTAAATTCTTATGCCCAAACGGGTTACGGCTTCCGATTGGGTGGAAATCTTTCTGATTACACCGTAAATGTACCAGATTCGATACAGATAAGCCCGTCAAAAAAAATGGGTTTCCAAGCCGGTGTATTTTATAATATTAGCAGTGGCGGTTTGTTTTCGATACAGCCGGAAGTCAATTTTTCGCAACGAGGTATTCGCTTCGAAGATGCGGATGATTTTTCGACAAGGCGCAATTTTAATTACCTTGAACTTAATCTATTAGGTAAAACAACCTTTGGTGGAGAAAATATAAAAGGCTACCTCAATCTCGGTCCTGGCTTTGCTTACTTGATGTCTGCACAAGACAACAGCGATGTTTCGGGAAGAACAAAAGTAGATTTAGAGATGGAAAATATCCGTCGATGGGACACGGCTATTCATATCGGATTGGGCGGTGCTTTTCGATTGGGTTTTGAAAACGCTTTGTTTTTGGAAGGTCGTTACACATTGAGTATCAGTGATTTGAATGACATCAATAAAAACCAACAACCCGAAGGCTACAAGCCCGTAAATCATCGCGTATTGAGTTTTACGATTGGATATATTTACTATATTGATGGCTTTGAAATGCGGTAACTCAATTTCAACCTCAACTTCAAACGCAACCTCAACCTCAACTTCAACCTCAACCTCAATTTCAACCTCAATTTCAAACGCAACCTCAACTTCAACCTCAACTTCAAACGCAAATGACAAGTTTGGCTTCGCGAAAGTAATAGTAACATTCTAAGGAATTTGCGTAGCAAATTCTCAAAGTTTGAATTTGAATTTGAAGTTGAAGTTGAATTTGAGTTTGAAGTTGAGGCTATTTCAGTTCTTTAATTGCCTCTGCAAACACATCATCCGTTTGATTCCAAACTCGATAAAAACCTTCCTCCTTAAATAAATCTCTGGCAAGGTGTGCTTTAATTCTATTGGCGATAGCTGATTTTGCTTTTTTGAACGCACGTCTATCTTTTTTGACGCCTTTTTTGAGGGCATAATCCGAAAATTGTTCGAGTACTTTCTCACTAACTTGGTAGCCTTTCGCGAACTCGTCAGCAGAATTATATTGACTGATATTATTTCGATTTTTATTTAGATAACTAATTGAAAATTCCATGATATATTGCGAAACTTTGATGAAATAAGGGTTGTTAAACATCGGGTCAAGTGCCACAAAAACATCGGGCGTAATACCGCCACCAGCATATACTACACGACCATCTTGGGTATAATAACGTGTTGTATCTGAGATAGTTATGCTATCTGAATTTTCCATTTCGCCATTATCAAAACGCTCCGCAATATCTTTGTTGTAAGCCGCGCCTTTGCCTTTATAGGGTTTTTGAATAGAACGACCCGATGGCGTATAATACCGTGCTACCGTAAGCCGCAAAGCAGAACCATCTCGCAGGTCATATTGTTCCTGCACCAGACCTTTTCCGAAGGAGCGACGACCGATAATCTTTCCCCTGTCCGAATCCTGCACTGCGCCTGCCAATATCTCACTCGCCGATGCCGAGCCCTCATCTATCAACACCATGACATTATCAATATCATAAAAATTTCGTCCGGTAGAATTGTATTCATTTCTCCGCTGCGTGCGCCCTTCCGTATAAACGAGTAGTCGTTTATCATTAAAAAGTTGCCCTACAATCTTGGTGGCTGCCTGCAAGTAGCCCCCCGGATTTTGGCGTACATCAATGATGAGATCTTTCATTCCTGCTTCATTGAGTCCTTCGATGGCTTTCATAAACTCCTCGTAAGTCGTGCCGCTAAAGCGGTTTATTTTCACAAAACCCACCCTATCATTGACCATATAGCTCACATCAAGGCTATTATTGGCAATTTTATCACGTGTAATCGTAAAGTCAATCACTTCGGGATTACTGCCTCGCATCACCCCGATATTGACATCCGTACCTTTTTTTCCGCGCAAGCGTTCCATTATTTTACTATTCGTAATACCAATACCTGCTACGCTGGTATCATTGATTTCCACAATCTTATCCCCGGCACGAATACCGAGCATTTCCGATGGTCCGCCCACAATCGGCGAAATGACTTGTATGGTATCGTCTATAATTGTAAATTGGACACCGATACCATCAAAACTCCCTTCTAATGAGGAGTTTACACTTTCGAGTTCTTTTTCAGAAATATAGTTTGAATGCGGATCAAGTTCTTGCAAAATACCATTAATGGCACTTTCTACGAGTTCGTCGCGGTCTACATCTTCGACGTATTTAGCCTCTACAAAGCGCAAAATTTCTTCGATTTTGCCAACTTCTTGCTTGCCCCTAATCGCAGGAAGTACGGACACTTTGCCTGGCGAAGATACGCTATCCTGCAATTTGAAACCTATAAAAATACCAACAGCAGCCACCATAGCCAATAGCAGCGGCAGCCATGTATTCAGTTTTTTTTCAGAGATTTGTGGTGTAGGATTGGTCATTAACTAAGATTAAGTTTAAGTTTAAGCCGAACTTATCAACTCATATTAATATTTTTTTGCGAATTTTACACGAATTTCTACGCATCTTTAAATTTTCTTTAAAAATAATTGACACTTTTTTTGAACATGGCAATATTTTAAATACAAAAAGAGGATTTATTGGACTTTAGTGCTTCAAATTCGGAATTTTATTATTACTTTGTTTCGCAAAAATAAGAATTAAAATGTTACTAATAGCTGATAGTGGTTCTACAAAAACAAGTTGGCGACTTTTAGACGGACAAAATCCACACAGAGACTTCTCTACGATAGGTTTAAATCCGCATTATGTATCAACGAATGAGATACATAAAAGTTTGAATGACACGCTACTCCCTCAATTGGGTTTTGCACCGCACCTGATTACACAAACCTATTTTTATGGCGCAGGCTGCTCATCTATCAGAGAAAATAAAACGGTGAGAGACGCCCTTGATGGTTTATTTCCCAATTCGCAGAATGTCGTTGACCATGACCTATTGGCGGCAGCACGGGCGAGTAGCGGCAGTGAGGCAGGTATTGTGTGTATACTTGGCACAGGCTCAAATACCTGTGCTTACGATGGCAAAAAAATCGTAGACAATGTACCATCATTAGGTTTCATTATTGGCGATGAAGGAAGTGGTGCAAATATCGGCAGATTGCTCACCAAAGCCTTTTTTTACAGAGATATGCCAAAAGACCTCGCCTCAAAATTTGATGAACAATACCAACTCACCAAAGACGAATACATTGGTCGGGTATATGGAGATGCTATACCGAGTCGCTACGTAGCGCAGTTTTCGCGTTTTTGTGCTGACTATCGTGAACATCCGTTTATTCAGCGTTTGTTGCGCCAAAATTTCTTTAATTTCTTGACGCGGCACGTACTAAAATACGAAAATTGCCGAGAATGGCGCATTCATTACATCGGCTCGGTGGCGTATTATTATCAGGATATTTTGAAAGAAGAAATGGAAGTCCTCGGCTTGAAACCCGGACGTTTTATCAAAAATCCCTTAGATGGATTGACTGACTTTCATGTAAAATAAGGGATGAAAAGATAATAAACGTTACATCTTCACGCCGTTATTTTTTTATATGTTTAGCTAAATTTGATGCGTTCCGAATGCTTTCGGGATAAGGATTTTTGTAGGGAAAAATAGCGGAAAAAGAAACCGTCAAAAAGTAAGGATATTTTTGTCTCACTACTTATATAAGAAAGAGAACAATTCAGACGGGTAGATTATTTTTTTCGTCCCCTTAACGTCTGGACTTTGGACATTAGGTAATCGGGGAATTAGGTAATTAGGTAATTAGCCTAACAAAAGCATAATTCGCTACTTATCAGCATAATAAAAATTGTAATAAAATTAATTTAAAATAAAATGCAAATTAACGTAAATTATTGATAATGAGTAATTTACCTAATTACCCAATGTCCAAAGTCCCCTTAACGTGACAAGTGTCACATTCCAGTAAAAAATCACGCAAAACGCATTTGTATCCCTTTTAAGGGATTTTCCGGCTTGCATGGACGCGAAAAATAAATTTGTTATAAATTATTGATTATTAGATATTTATGATATTTTTTTTGTCGATTTATTAGATAGTGTAAAAAATACGCTAAGAATGAAAAGAGTAAAAATATTTGCATATTTTATAAAAACTACCTTTAAAGGTGCTTTTTTTTAAGAAAAAATAAATAAATTTGTCTTATTATTGAAAATAAATCAAAAATGAATGAGTAAGATAAACCTTGACGAAATAGATAGAAAAATACTCTCTATTTTGATGAAGAATGCCAAAACCCCTTACACCGATATAGCCAAAGAAATACATGTATCTGGCGGTACAGTCCACGTCAGAATGAATAAGATGGAAGAAATGGGTTTGGTCAAAGGAGCTAACCTTTCGGTAGATTACGAAAAACTGGGCTACGATATATCCGCTTTTTTGGGTATTTATCTCAACAAAAGCTCCATGTACGAAGATGTAGCAGCGGAACTCACAAAGATACCCGAAGTAGTTGGCGCACATTATACGACGGGTGCCTACAGTATTTTTGCAAAAATTGTCTGCAAAAACACCACTCACCTCCGCGACGTACTCCACGATAAAATCCAGCCCATTCAGGGCATACAACGCACCGAAACCTTTATTTCTTTACAGGAAAGTATCAACCGTCCCATACAAATTTTAGAGGGATAATTGCTTATTCGTGACTCGTTAACTCGTGATTCGTTCATTCGAATAAACGCACTCAACGAACAAACAACATGAAATATATATTTTCCATACTATTACTGTCATTACAAATAATTTCAACAGCCCAATCCACCGATGATACACCTTGTGCTGATTTGGTCATTGGTGCTATCGAAGTGCTTGAGATACAGGAAAAATGCCTAATCCTTCAATACACTATTTATAATCAGGGTGCTGCCCCCGTGAATCTTTTTGGTGAGAAAAAACGTAAACGCACAGACAATACTGTCGTCAGAGCCTATTTTTCAGGCGATGACCAACTCAATAGGGGCGATATCGCCGCTGGTGCTGCCTATATATACGAAAAAGATATTCCTAATAATGGCATCCTTCAAAATGGCGAATACCACACCGGAATTATCGAAGTCGATAGGCGAAAACAAAGCAATTATATTGCTATCATTTTACTCCAAGTTGATGCCCTTGACACGCTCGATGAATGCGACGAAACCAATAATATCGGCTTCATCATTTTTGACTGAATTAGTATTGTAGTACTTTAGTGTCATTGTGTTGTAGTTTATTTTTTGCTACGCAAAAATATACAACAACACTAAACACTACGAAACTACAACACTAAAACACCAATATAGTATGAAAACAACACTTATATTTCTACTTTTTCTCTTTCTGATTAGCAGCTGCCAAGACCCAATGAAATCCGTATCGCCCGACTTCGCATTTACAGGCGAAACAATGGGGACAACGTACAGCGTAAAGTACCACGACACCCAAAAACGAAGTCACAAAAACGCCCTTGATAGTCTCCTCATAGCAGTCAATCAAGACCTTTCCACTTACATTGAAGATTCGCATATTTCTATTTTTAATCAACAGGAAACTAAAACGCAAAAAGGAACACCTCATTTCGATAAAGTCTTTATGAAAGCCAAAGAAATTTATCAAAAAACCGATGGTGCTTTCGACCCTACGGTCATGCCTTTGGTCAATTATTGGGGCTTCGGTTATACACCCAAAAAAGCGGTTACGGAAGTTGATGAGGCAAAAGTAAAAGAGTTGATGAAAAGCGTTGGATTTGACAAAGTAATAGCACCAAAATTTGGTATTTATGCCAAATTGGAGGAAGGCATCCAACTTGATTTTAGCGCAATAGCAAAGGGTTATGGAGTGGATGCAATGACAGATTTTTTAGATAAAAAAGGCATCGAAAATTACATGGTCGAAATAGGCGGCGAAGTCCGCGCAAAAGGCAAAAATCAGCGCGGCGATTGGTGGCTAATGGGTATCAACACTCCTTCAACAGATGCGACTATCGAAGACTTGCAAGCCAAGGTACGCCTTCAAAACAAAGCACTTGCTACTTCTGGAAATTATCGAAATTTCCACGAAGTGGACGGCAAAAAATATGCCCATACCATCAACCCCAAAACAGGTTTGCCCGAGGCAAATACGCTGTTGAGCGCGTCCATCTTTTCGGACGATTGTATGACCGCAGATGCCTACGCCACCGCCTGCATGGTCATGGGCATAGACCCCGCCTTTGACTTGGTGAGCAAGTATTCTGACGTAGAGGGCTACTTCATTTATAGTGACGACAAAGGCGATATGCAAGTAAAATACACGAAAGGTTTGGAGCAGTTTTTGGTACGATAATTAGTCCATAGTCGTCAGTCCATAGTCTATAGTTCTGACGCAGTACAATTCTCGATAAACACTTAATTTTTAAAGAAAATAAAAAGCTACATCTGTAAGTAAAAGGAAAAAGAACAAGTCGAGAATATACATTTAGTGAAAGAAATTAAATAAATTGTTCCATAATGGGGCAAGTTATTTATTTTCTTTCACTTATTAAAACCCTGTTCCTTACTGCCTACTGCTGTTCGTTAGCTATTTATCATCCGAAACTATGAAAAATATTTTAATACTCTTTGTTGTCACAATTTTAATGGTAGCTTGTAAGCAGCAAGCCCCGCCGGAAGAAGTTATTGAACTCACTTTGGAAGAGCAAATTCAGATTAAAATCGGGGATGAGCTCGCCAAAAATGAGCGCAATGCCGATATTATTCTCGACCATCAATTTGGTATGACGCGCAAAGAAGTTTTTCAACACAAAAATAAATTGCAGGAGAAAAAGCGAATTTATGGTATTTATAAAACAAAAAATACACGTATTTTTGTATATGATTTGAACCTACATGGTGCTGCCGGAATTGATAAAATGCCTGTGTATTTCGATACGTTTTATCATGAAAATCGCCTATTTCGTATGGAATGTAAACCCAAAATTCCCGACGGAAAAGATGTACAAAAAGTGCAAGATGCTGTCATAAAATTGTACGAAAAAAAATATGGCACACCTGATTTCTACGTACCTACCGATACCATCAACAATTACGAAACCGCCCTATGGATTCGCCTGAATCAGCAAATAGAAATCAGCCGTGACAAAAAACAAGTGATGATGTCTTACACAGATTTGCAAAAAGAAGAGGAGATATTGGAAGATATTTGATTTTCTAGTTGATTTCAGCGATATTTGAGTAAAATTACAAAATTATGGTCGCATTAAAAGGGATATATGAGAACGGTGTGGTGAAGTTGGAGGAATCCTTGAATTACGATAAGCCTGTGGAGGTTATCGTTACTTTTCTCGAAGAAGAAAAGCCTAAAAAATTATTACAATACAACGATTTTTCATTCGAGAAAAGTAAAAAGCAATTAGAAAAATATAATTTTTCTTTATTAGATGAAATCATAAAAGAACGTCAAGGAGAATAATAGCAATAAAGCAATCAGGAAAAATAATTCCGAAATAAAACCAAAACACTAAAACACCACGATACAACAACACCAAACAATGCGCGAGACAAAATTTATAGAGCAAAATAAAGAGAAATGGACGGAGTTTGAGACCTTAGTCAAGGAAAAAAACAAAGACCCTGACCGCCTTAATCGCCTCTTCGTAGAGATTACGGACGACCTTTCCTATTCCCGTACTTTTTATCCAAATCGCTCGGTGCGCTACTACCTTAATGGCTTGGCACAGAGCCTATTCCACAATATTTATAAAAACCGCAAACGTAAAAATCGCTTCACGAATTTCTGGACAAAAGAACTGCCGCAGGTAATATGGGAGTCGCGCCGAGAATTTTTAATTGCCTTTTTGGTATTTTGGTTGGCGTTTGGAATTGGGATGCTTTCGTGTGCGATGGATATTGAGTTTCCGCGCTCCATTTTGGGCGATAGCTACGTGGAGATGACCGAACGCAATATCGCCGCCGACGACCCAATGGCAGTATATAAACAACAGAACGAAGTCGATATGTTTCTCCACATCACGCTCAATAATTTGCAGGTCGATTTTTTGGCATTTATATCAGGGATTTTTGCGGGCATCGGCACACTGGGCGTATTGATTTACAACGGGATTATGATAGGCGCATTTCAGTTCTTTTTCGTAGAAAAAGGCGTGTTTTGGGAATCATTTTTGACGGTTTGGACACATGGTACTATCGAAATTTCGACCATTATCATATCGGCTGCGGCTGGTTTGGTACTGGGCAAAGGCTTGATATTTCCGGGTACATATTCGCGGCTGCAAGCCTTCCAAATCTCTGCAAGGCGTGGCTTAAAAATCCTCATCGGCGTAGTGCCACTCACCATTCTGGCAGGTTTTTTCGAAGGATTTCTGACGCGACATACAGAGACGCCAGACGCCATGCGACTGGCAATTATTATATTTTCTGCCTTATTTATTCTCGGATACTTTTTGGTATATCCCTGGCGATTGGCGCGAGCAGGTACATTTGATAAAAAATTGGAAGATGAAAAACTTCCCCCAACACGCACTGAGCCAATGAACTACCAAAAAATTCTTTCCGTAGGCAAGATTTTTAAAGAAACTTTCGCCTTCTTTAACCGCTATTTTAGAGTAATTATCATGACTTCGCTCCTATCCGCGCTACTTTGCTGTGGCTTGGGTTTTTACTTGATGGGCAACGAGTTTTTGGATATATTTACGGCTTCGCGCTACATGGGCGGGAGTTTGTATTTTGTCATTGAGGCGATAGAGGCGAGCTTTTTACAACTGTACGTGCTATTTGATTATTCCCTCCCATTAATGTATCTAATCAACACGGCTTGGCTGACGCTTATCTTATTGTTTGTCAACTACTTAATGGTCTCTGAAACTGAAAATCGACCTCGACACGATAAAATATACTGGCGCGAAATCGGCGACTTTTTCCTCCGAAATATTCTCAAAATACTCCCCCTCGCCTTATTGCTCAATGCCGTGTTTTTCCTGCCTGTCGGCTTGGGTTGGTTGGTCGCTTTCGCCGTGTTTCCTATCGGCGGTTTATACCTTTTTGTCATGACAAAAGAACGACTCAATCCCTTTTCAGCGATTAGCCGTACTTTTTATTTGTTGGGCAATGGCTGGGGCAAAATGTATGGTATTTTTATCATCGTTACTTTGGTGGGTTTTGGATTATTTATGATGCTCAATACAGGTGCAATTTGGTTTTATTTTGAGATGATTCAAATGCTTTTTGATGCCGAACAGACGACCATACAAACCATTTCCAAATGTATATCTGCCTTTTTGACAATGCTCGCGCTAAGCGCAACACTTTCGCTTTATGTCATCGGTATGGGACTTTTATATTTTACGCTACGCGAAATTCAAGAAGCAACCGGACTAAAAGAACGCATACAATCTATTGGCAAAAAACACCGTGCTTTCGGTTTGGAGGTCGAAAATTGATGTTATTTCTAATTTTCTAATAAAAGAATTTATATTTTCACATTCCCTATGCAACTCATTCTATCATAATTACTCAGACTATTTAAATACCATGTAATTAGCGAATTATAAGCCATTTTTCGTTTTTCATTAAAAAAAAAAATAAAAGACAACAATATGATAAACTCAAAAAAATAAAGACATCTCTGAAATAATTTTTTCAAATAAATGAATTAGTGTAATTTAGCGGCTTGATGAGAAGCATCCGCTCCAAGAAAAAGCAATTTTACAACGAACGCTGACGTTCATATCCAAATCTAAATTTAGATATTGAGTATCTAAAGAAAGGCATTAAACGATAGTTATGAAAACGAAACTGGTATTATGGGGAAAGGACGACCAAGAAGCAAAGGTTCTAATGGCAATTCAACTCAGGGCTGAAGACAATCAAGTGGATGTCTGGACATTTCATGGAGAAAATGCTTCCGGCGATGTATACAAACAACTCATGTATGAATGGCGTGAAGGCAAAGAAATGGCTTTTCCGGAAAGCGGTTACAATCACCATGAGAGTGAACTATCCGCCACAGGTAAGCTGCTTCCTGAGAATGTTTTTCCTGAAAAAGACGAACTTATTGGACGTGCAAAAACCGAGTGGCACTTTGTCGTTTTGTCCTCTAAACTAAATCAGGTCTACCAGATAGAATTAGCTGAATTGAAAGAAGAGGTAGAGACTTTAGAAAACTATTCTTCCGATAAATGGGACAAGCTAAAATTGTTTTGGGATAAAGTACGAGAGCAAATGCAGGACAACAACCTCGCACGCGACCACGCCAATTCGCTCAAACGACAAGTCAACGGACTTTTTTCCTACTTAAAAGATTTGCGTTCTGCAAAAGAGGCTGAATTTCAGGCAAATTCGGCGACCACCTATGAGAAATTTAATAAAGCAATAGAAGATGTCAATGTACGTATCAAGAAGGGCGAAATGTTGCATTTGGTCTTTGAAGAACTCAAGTCAATACAACGCGATTTTCGTGGCACACAATTGACTCGCGAAGATAGAGCAAAACTCTGGCCCAGAATTGACGGGGCATTTAAAGCCGTCAAAGAAATTCGTTTTGGTCCGGCGACTAACGAAGGCGGCACTGGCAACTCACCGCTTGACCGTCACCAACATCGTTTGACTGGTTTGATAGAAGCCATCACAAAAATGGAGCGTTCTATCAGACGCGATAAAGAAGATCTCGCAGCACAAGAGCGCAAAAAAGGCAGTAGCCGAATTGGTCAGCTCGAATCACAACTTTTGGATGCCAAAATCAATATCATCGAAGGTCGCTGCAAGTCTAAAGAAGAAAAACTCGCGAATATGTACAAAACACGAGAGGAGGTCGAGAAAAAACTCGCTCAAACCAAACGTCGCATAGAAGAAAAAATCGCGAAGGAGAAAGCAGCCAAAGAAAAAGCTGCGGCTGCACCTACGCCGGAAATCGCGAAGGAAAAAGCAATTGACGCCGTAGAAGAAGTTAAAGAAAAGGCAGCAGAAGTCAAAACCGAAGCTGTAGAAGCAGTCGAAGAAAAGACAGCAGCCGCCAAAGCGAAAGTTGAAGACGTTGTTGAAGCTACGAAAGAAAAGACAGCAGAAGTCAAAACCGAAGCTGTAGAAGCAGTCGAAGAAAAGACAGCAGCCGCCAAAGCGGAAGTTGAAGACGTTGTTGAAGCTACGAAAGAAAAGGCAGCAGAAGTCAAAACCGAAGCTGTAGAAGCAGTCGAAGAAAAGACAGCAGCCGCCAAAGCGGAAGTTGAAGACGTTGTTGAAGCTACGAAAGAAAAGGCAGTAGAAGTCAAAACAGAAGCTGTAGAAGCAGCTGAGGAAAAGACAGCAGCCGTCAAAGCGGAAGTTAAAGACGTTGTTGAAGCTACGAAAGAAAAGGCAGTAGAAGTCAAAACAGAAGTTGTAGAAGCAGCTGAGGAAAAGACAGCAGCCGCCAAAGCGAAAGTTGAAGACGTTGTTGAAGCTGCGAAAGAAAAGGCAGTAGAAGTCAAAACCGAAGTTGTAGAAGCAGCTGAGGAAAAGACAGCAGCCGCCAAAGCGAAAGTTGAAGACGTTGTTGAAACTGCGAAAGAAAAGGCAGTAGAAGTAAAAACCGAAGTTGTAGAAGCAGTTGAGGAAAAGACAGCAGCCGTCAAAGCGAAAGTTGAAGACGTTGTTGAAGCTACGAAAGAAAAGGCAGCAGAAGTCAAAACCGAAGTTGCAGAAGCAGCTGAGGAAAAGACAGAAGAAATTGCTGTGGTTGCCGAAGAAAACGTAGAATACGAAATTGCCGGAGAAGAAACATTGCCGGATGGCTTGGTTGAAGATATAGAAGCAAAAGACGTTAAAGAAGAATAAAAGCGATTCAAAATACGCACTAAAAAAGCCTTCCGATTTTCGGAAGGCTTTTTTTTATATTATTAGACTTTATTTAGGAATATTTTGTATGCATGGAATTTTGTATTTTTTCGATAATCGAGCCTCATTTTGAGCTGCATACCCTACGGTACGGAGCGAAAAATAGGAGAAGAGTATCGGAAAAAGACAATGTTAGCTGCATACAAAATATTTCTAAATAAAGTCTATTAATTTTGAGGAAAAATCACCGCCTTCAGTCGTCTACCGTAAATGCACTAAGGTGCGGATTCTCCTGCATAAATATTTTAAATTCTTTACTGGATAAAAAAGTAATCTTTTCTCCAAAAGTTCCGGCTTTTTTGAAGTATACCGTCACGGGGCGAAACATCAAATAATGATTTTCAACCATTTTTTCTATATTGTGGTACGGATAGCGACGGGCTTTAAAATAATTGGTAACATATAAAAAGTCCTCGTCTACATCTACCCGTTTGAGGCGCATAAAAACCTGATAAAACATTAGCACGCCCAATAAAAGAAATACCAGAGCTCCAATCCGTGCGACCATAGGCGTCACAACGCCTCCTGCCATAATGTATGCCCCATCTTCAGAAAATAAAATATAAGCGACAAAAGTCCCAAAAAACGCAATCCACATCACTGGAAGCACCAATTTTAGAAACATCGTCCAACCGGAAGTAACTGATTGTATTCGCATCGTGCAAAGATAAGGAAACAATGCTACAATGATGCAATGCTGTAATGCTTAAATGATGTAATTCATACTGAGCGAAGCCAGGTTCATCTTTAGGAGTTAGAGGTCGCGTGTAGATAAAAAAAAGCGTGTTTGCTATCAACAAACACGCTCATTATATTTTCAAAATTTGCGAAGCAGCAAAAAACTCATAACTCGCAACTCATAATTCGCAACTCGTTTACCGCTCCCCTTCAAAAGCTCCAAAGTCAAACAATAAAGAGAAACGCAAAGTATTATCCAACGGATTACGCTGATTCGTAGTTGGTACGAGGTAAGAGAAATTCAATCCGAAGATATTATATTTCAAGCCCAAACCAACCGTAAAAAACTTGCGATTACCTTTTGTTTGATGCTCATTGAAGTGACCGACACGCACTGCGAATTGCTTGTCGTACCAGTATTCTACACCAATAGAATAAGTATTTTCGCGCATTTCCTCACCAAATCCGCCCGGTGCATCACCGAATGAACTCAAAGCTGCTGCGATAACAGATTTTTCTTTATAATCAGGTACATCAGGGTCGCCGGAGTTATTATTTTCTGGGCTAAATGGATCGCCACCCGGAGGGGTAGGTACGAGCAAACGATTGATGTCAACCGCGAAATGAATCGAGTTAAAATCATCAATATCATACTCCAAACCAGCACCAATACCAAGATTGGTTGGGATGTAATCTTTATTTGCAGATTGTGTGTATGAGATTTTCGTACCGATATTCGAGATAGCTGTACCGATAGTCAAACGCGAATCACGACCGCTAATTTCTATCGGTGTACGATAGGTGAAAGACAAATCGCCCGCCACTGCATTACCGGGCGTAATCGTTTCATCTTCAACGGTTTGCCCATTCGCAAGTCGCGAATAAATGTACTTCATCGCCAAACCTGCGGAAAATTTATCGCTCAATTTTCGACTATATGCCAAAGATAATTCAAACTCATTCGGACGATCACTACCGAGTGGTTGACCGTTTTCATCCGTAAATTGAATCGTACCAAGCGAAAAATAACGCAATCCCAAACCTACGGTTTGCAAATCATCAATCTTGCGATAACCAGAAAGGTAAGCCATGTACACATCCTGCAAACCCAAAGCACGCAACCACGGCGTATACGTTGCAGAAAGCCCCAAATCCTGTTCGGCAAAAGCCAATTTGGAAGCATTGAAGTGCATAGCGTTGGCATCTGGAGAGATAGCGATACCCACATCGCCCATCGCGCCACTGCGTGCATCTGGGATGATTCGTAAAAAGGGAACAGAGGTTACGATAGTATTGACACAAGGCTGTCCGGTCACTTGATTCGTACCATCAACGCTACACACATTAACTTGGGCGGTGGTATGGGTAGATATAAATGCGAAGAGAGCAACAAAAAGGCTCATCTTCTGAAAAATATTTTTTATCATTTTGATTAATGCTTTTGTTTTGTGGAACGCAAAGTGAAAGAAATTAAATAACATGTGCCATTATACTCGTCTTTTTTCCGTCTAAGAATCCTTTGAAATCCTTACGTAGCTAAGGCTATGTGCGGCTTTCAAAAAATCCTTAGACAAAAAAAATACTTCGCATTATGGGACATCTTATTTAATTTCTTTCACAAAGATAAATAATGGATAACTAAAATAAGTATCAGGAACAAAATAAATGTATATTCTCGACTTGTTATTTTTCCTTTATACTTCACCAAATTTTCCTTAAATACAGTGAGTATTCGCGTCAAATTTGGTTCGTCTAAAGAAAAAATAACGACGCGAAGAATGTACATTTATTTAATTCCTGATACTAAGTATCAGGAACAAAATAAATGTATATTCTCGACTTGTTATTTTTCCTTTATACTTCACCAAATTTTCCTTAAATACAGTGAGTATTCGCGTCAAATTTGGTTCGTCTAAAGAAAAAATAACGACGCGAAGAATGTACATTTATTTAATTCCTGATACTTATTGTTTTTTATCTCTCAATGCGTTTAATAAAATACGCAATACTTTTAATTTAGTTTCGATTATTGACTCAACATTTGCATGACCACAGGAACGAAACTGATGTTTGACCCTTAAAAAACTAACATAAATGTGGTGTTATCACCTACGTCGCATTATAAACGCCAGAGGTATTCATTTATTTCAATGAATGTTAAAAAAATTAACTTTTTATCCATCGCGAACAATAACCAAGTAACAACAAACACTTTAACAACAAAACAAAAAGCCAATTTCTATTCACAAAAATTGACTTTTCGTCCATCGTCAAGCGTAGCGTCCGTCCACCGTTTACCGTAGTATCACCAACTTCTCAAACTCACTCTTCGCACCCACCTGTTCGCCTGTATCCGCCTGTACGCTTACGCGATACACATATACACCTCTGCCTATGCGTTCACCAAAATCATCTGTACCATCCCAGTCGATACCCTTCACGCGGTAGCCCGTTGGCGTGATATTCTCCTCAATCGTTTTCACCAACTGTCCGGAGATGGTAAAAATCTGCACCATTACATCTATTGGCTGCCCGGCAAAATTATGTTCAAACTCAAACGACGTATGCGTTGTAAATGGATTTGGGTAATTTAAAACGTGCGCCAGTGCGATTTCTGCATTTCGCGCCACGACAAATTCCGTATAGCCTTCGGCAGAATTATTCGATACATCCCAAGCTTTTACTTTTACGGTATGTCGCCCTTCGGGAATATTCGTTAGCGGATAACGCACTTCGCCCTTGCGCGGATTATCGAGTTCCGACTCATAAAAATCATTTAAAATATAGGTTTGCGACGTATTATCGTCTACATTTCCCGTCAAATCGTGTCCGATACCTGCACCGGCGGTATTGATACCGAGGTCGTCCGAAAGTTTCACCAACAAAGTCGGATTCGCGTCTGTTATTCCGCCGAAGGCGAAACCATCATCATTCATAAACACCTCTACTACAGGCGGTTGTTCGTCAGTAATGCCATCAGCCGAACCGCCGATCACAAAATCTTCGTAAGCCCCTGCTGCGTCTCGCGACGTGCCATCATCCGCATAATAGCTGATTTTTCCATTCCCAAAACTAAAATCAATATCACTTGGTACTACGAAAGTAAATTTAAACTCACCATTCGTCACGCTCACACGACCTTTAAATATAACATTTTGTTGCAATTTGAATTGTGCTTGCGGACTACCCCCGTCATTGCCGATTGTCGTCACTATTTGCACTTTATCATATACGGTTGGGTAGAGAATGCCGTTGAAATCTGTCAGAATACCGCCATTCGGATTTTTCACAAAGCCTTCTACGGTCATCTCTTCGAGAGCGCGAACGGTGTCCGTTTCGGAAATCGTTTGGTTATTTATTTTCGTCGTTGCAATCTCATATTGAGGTCGCGCCAACTTCATCGAAGGGTCGCCGAGCAAAGCAAATTTACGCGAATTTTCGACCGAGGCACTACTCGTATTTTTCGCCACACGGAGTATTTCTCCTATCGTCGGGATGACGCCATTTACGGGTTTAAAAAGATTACTAAAAACAGCCTTTGAGAGTTGAAAATTGGCATTAGCATACACTGCACGTACCGTTGTAAAAGTGGCAATAGCACCGCCATTGGGATTCAAAACTATTTGCTCTCCGGCGGTATTATTATCGCGGTCATCATAGGGGGCAAATTCGCAAGTAGCGGTCACGAAAAGCGGCAATTTATTCGCATTTGTCCACGAATCCATATCATCCTGACGTAGTACAAATTCCTGCGCCCAACCATTGCTACCGCCGTGTCCTGTATAATTTACGACCAGATTTCCCTTAAACATATTGTTATTAATCGCTTCTGTGGCGCGTGGAAAACGATTGCCCTGAGGACTAGGAATTTGCTGGTAGGCATCAAAGTATATCTTATTGATATTGAGGTCGGAATAGGCACGTCCGAGCCTTGCAGCTACCGTATCGGCATCTCTAAAATGTAGGTTATTATCTTCATCATCGGCATTAAAAAGCACGCGATTTCGCCAGTCGCCAAAGCAAGTGGCATCGGTATCATAGCGAATGATTTTATCGACCATCAGCTCTGCTTCCGTTAGGTTTTGCACCGGAAAACGCCCTGCGCCAATATCCAACAAACCGCCTGCGATATTTCCCTCATTATCATCCATCAGTGCGAAATAATCATCCGATGGATAACTCGTAATTGGATTCACGGATTCGCGAGTTTCATAGACCGGAACGAGGTCTACATAATCATTATCGCCGTTATTATTTTTATGGTCAAAGACGCCATCGCCAAACATCAATAAATACCGCAGCGAATCCATCGAATTAGAACGCGAGTACAGCATTTTCACAAAATCACGAATGGCAGTCACGTCCGGCGAACCCGACCCAAATTCATTGTAAATTTGGTAGACAGGCACCGCCTCAATCGTCATTCCGCTATGGCTCGTACGATGGTCGATGTAGCGATTCACGGCAGGTTCGAGTTCGGGTGCATATATGATCAGCATATCGGGCGATTTGGTGATGCCATGCAAATTTTGATGTTGAATTTTTTCTACAAAAACAGGCGCAGCCAATTTATTATCTTCAAAAACAACGAAGGTTTGCAGCGTTTCAGTTGCTGCGCCAAACGTAAGTTCTGCACCATTTATGTTATAATTCTGACGCACCGGGTCGAGCGCGTTCGTCACGTTCCAAATTTCGATATTATTATTTGCATTATTTATGGTAAAATTTGAAATCGGCTGCCCTATGCTACGCGAATCTCTGACAATCAATGAATTGCCTGTATATCCCAAAGCGCATCGGGCTTGCAATGTTATATAGTCGAGCCAAGCTTCGGCACTCGTCGGGCGGGTATAGTCGAGCTTTAAAGTGATGTCATCGCTTGTCGCATTGAATGTACCATTAGCCGTTCGTATCGCGGCAAAAGGACTCGTACCACCGCCGCCGATATTGCTCATATTTGCTGTCGCAATTGTACTGCCATTATGAGAAATCGTAAAGCGGTGTGTACCGTCATTTACAGAACGTCCGGCGAGTTGGCTACGCACTTGCACAGGCTCGCTTGTGATGAGATTTTCAAAGCTAAAATCATATTCTTTTTCATCGACAAATTTGAACTGGTCACCAAACCACTGCCGCCCACTGGGATGCGTAGATTGAAAATAATCTAATAAATTCATCTTTTCCTCCTCCAAATGAATCACCGCATCGTAGCTATCCGTAGAATAGTTTGCACCATTCATAGATGCCTGATTTACAATACGTTTTCCATTTTCAGAGGCATTTATTTTGAGAAAATAATAACTCTTATCTGAATAGAGATTTTTCGTAACACTGAATGTTTCTGTACCTTCATTATACGTAGTCGGGTCGGGACCTGTCGCGTAAAATAAAATGAAATCATTCGAACTAAAATTACCGTCGCCACTACTTATATAAATCGTATTTTCATACACATCATCTTCTCGAAAATCGCCTACGGTTTCGGGTAGCGGCGTACCACCATTTCCCAATAATTGAATACGTGCCGGGTCAATGTTGCTCAAATTCAAGCCCAATTCATTTGTCAAAAAATTCGCATCAATTTTATGTACACCAGCCGTACTCACGGCTATTTTATATATTTCACCCGAACTTAATTTAGAAGCAGTCGTATTATCAGGTGCTCCATTTTTTAATACAATTGCACCCTCATTGTGCTTAATGTGCAATTCGCCAGACACTAAACGCTCAAGACCGCTACCAACACGACGCAGTGGCACGAACTCAATCGTTCCCATTGCACGTCCGCGCGCCATGTCCACACGTGCATCTATACGGATATTTTCTACAATAAAAACATCGTCGTCATGTGCTTTTTTATCGATACGTTCGTATTGAGCATTTTCGATGGTAACGGTAAGCGTACCATCGGAAGAAAGCGGAAATTTATGCACAAAACTCGGCAAGCTCGGATGCTTAGGCGCATAGTCTGCCCCCTCAAAACGTAAGATTTCGACAGTTTTTCCCGGAAAAACTTCATAGGTGTGGGGTGTATCTTCCCATTCAGGTGTCACAAATACCGTAAATGGCTCAGTAGCATGCACCGTAGCCGATAGCAAAAAAGTGAAGAAAAAGAGCAGTGTTCTTATCATAATGGTTGGATTTTGAATGCAATAATGTTTTCAATGAATAAATTAATATTTCTTTAAGGACACAATTTTTATGCAGTCAAACGTATATGTTTAGCATAAATTTACGTCTAATTTTATTGAAATACATTTTTGACTGTGTTATAAACACACATTTTGTCTTTTAGATGGCAAAACTATCAAATTTAAGTAAAAAATAAAGTTTAAATTTAAAGTAGTAATTTAGCGCATCTAAATTCACTTTTAATACTTAAATTTAAACCTTGACTTTCCCCATAATCGAGATAAACTTAAAAAATGAGAATACACATTACGTGCCTTTTGTTGCTTTTTATGTCATTCCGAATGATGGCACAAGATGTCGTGTTTAGTCAGTTTTATGCTGCGCCAATGGAGTTGAACCCTGCTTTGACGGGCTTGACTCATGCACCGCGCATCATTTTGAATTATAGAAACGAATGGCCTGCCATTCCCAACGCTTATACGACTTATGCGGTTTCCTATGACCAATATTTTAAAAAAGTAAGTAGCGGAATTGGGGTCAATATAATATCCGACGTAGAAGGCGGCGGCATCTACACAACGAATAGAATTGATTTTTCGTATGCTTATGACCTCCGAATCGAAGGAGATTTTTATCTTCGCGGCGGTTTAGAAGCAGGTTTTGTGCAGCGAAGGCTGAATTGGGACAAATTATTATTCCTCGACCAGATAGATCCTTTGACGGGAGCAACCGATGGTTCGGGCAATCCATTTCTCACAGAAGAAACACGACCGGACAATTTGTCACGGTATTACGGTGATTTTTCGGCGGGTGTTTTGGCATACTCTTCGACATTCTATGCAGGAGTCGCGCTCAAACACATCAATGCGCCAGACGAAAATCAATTGAATTTTGAAACGGATTTCGCCCAAAGACCTGTTTTGTACTCGGTACACGCAGGGGCGCAAATCAAACTGGGCGAACGCAATAAATCACAGCACAAGACGTTTATATCACCGAATATCCTATTTGCTCGACAAGCGGATTTCGGACAAGTTAACGTCGGGGCGTATGCACAAACTGGAAATATTTTCGGCGGCGTGTGGTACAGAAATGCGTGGAGCAATCCCGATGCCGCGATATTTCTCATTGGTTTCCAACAAAATATCGTCAAAATTGGATACAGTTTTGATTGGACATTATCCCAACTAAATAGTCACACAGGTGGCGGTCACGAAATTTCTGTCATCCTAAATTTCGACGACCAAAAAAATAGACGCAAAACAGATTATAACGATTGTCTCGAATTATTTAGATAATAGATTTTATTCTAAAATAGTTTGGATGAAAGAGGAAATAATCTTTTTTCACTAATCAAGGCGGCTGAAATTGAGCTATGCCTTAGTATAGTGAATTTTCAGGCAACGCAGAGTAGTGGAAAAAGATTATTTACTCCATATAAAATATTTTGGAATAAAGTCTAATGTATAACGAGAGAGATTTTCGCGTAGCAAAAATCGATTTTTTAAAATTAATCATTATACATTAATCATTAAAAATAAAGTGCCATTTTTCAAATATAAAAACATAATTTAATTTATGAAACAATTTCTTAAAGTAGCGGCATTTGCGATGCTCGCGCTACTGGTTTTTGATTCTTGTAAAAAGTCAAAAGAGACTTCCGAAACAACAGGTTGGAACTACAACGACACCGAATGGGGTGGTTTTGAGAAGTTAGAATATCAGGGACAAACTGAAGGTCCGAACCTCGTACTTGTCGAAGGGGGTACGTTCACGATGGGTGTTGTTGACCAAGATGTGATGTTTCGTTACAATAATATTCCACGCCGAGTTACGGTTTCTTCGTTCTACATGGACGAAACTGAAGTTGCCAACATTGACTACCGCGAATATATGTGGTGGTTGCAGCGTGTATTCAGCGAATCTTATCCAGAGGTACTCCTCAATGCACTGCCCGATACATTGGTGTGGCGCGAAGAATTGGCTTTCAATGAGCCATTCGTCGAAACTTACTTCCGCCATCCATCCTACAACGATTATCCGGTAGTTGGTGTCACTTGGTTGCAAGCCAATGACTACGCCAAATGGCGTACCGACCGCGTAAACGAAATGCTCCTTATCCGTAAAGGCATTCTCAATGCGAATCCTGAACAAAAAGATGAGGACAACTTCAACACTGAAGCATATCTTGTCGGTCAATACGAAGGTAGCGTCAATAAAGGTATGAAAGATTGGCGTACCGGAGGCGAACGTAAAGTGCGCTTTGAGGATGGCATCCTTGTACCATCTTACCGCCTGCCCACCGAGGCAGAATGGGAGTACGCCGCCGTTGCTTTGCAAGGCAAACAAGCCACGAAAGACGAACGTATTTCTGACCGCCGACTCTATCCGTGGGATGGTACCAGCATGCGTTATCAGCGTCGTGGTAAATACCAAGGACAGATGCTTGCCAACTTCAAACGTGGTCGTGGTGACTACATGGGTATGGCAGGTAAACTCAACGATAATGCACACATTACCGCACCTGTACGTTCTTATATGCCCAATGATTTCGGCTTATTCAACATGGGCGGCAACGTCAGTGAGTGGGCTTTAGATGTCTATCGTCCGCTGACAAGTGTCGCGCTTGAAGATTCTGAAAATCATGACCTCAACCCATTCCGTGGACATATTTTTGAACAAAAAGTACTCGACGAAGAAGGCAGACCAGTCGAAAAAGATAGCATCGGACGCATTCGCTACGAACCTATCCGCGACGACCAAGCCGCAGAACGACTCAACTATCGCCGTGCCAACGTAGTCGATTATCTTGATGGTGATAAAGAATCCGAAGTATTCTACAACTACGGAGTATCTACCCTCATTAGCGATAAAGCCCGCGTCATCAAAGGTGGTTCATGGGCAGACCGCGCCTACTATATGGCTCCGGGCAACCGCCGTTTTCTCGACGAAGACCGTTCTTCTAAAACCGTCGGTTTCCGTTGTGCAGTCACGCGCGTAGGAGGTCCGCAAGGCAATGACAACAAAGGTGGACACCAATTCCCAAAACGCTATCAGAAGAAAAAGAAACGTAAGTATAAATAAGTTAGCGAGTTGACGAATTGACGAGTTAATTAAGGAAGAGGAAGAAAATAATCTACCTCAAATGAAGAAGTTATTTATTTTCTTTCACTAAGTGAAACATATAAGAAAAAGAACAATTCAGACGGGTAGATTATTTTTTTCGTCTTCCCTTAGAAGATAAAAAAGCCTTTTCCATACGGAAAAGGCTTTTTTTTGTGTGATGATTCTATTTCGTGCCGTAGAGAAAATTCATGAATTTTCTCTACGGCACAATTCGTAGGGACAGGGCATGCCTTGTCCCTACAAATTATCCATTCATTTCATTACCGCATTAATACCATTATAACATTACATCATTTAAGCATTATAACATTCCAGTGGGGGGCGCATCCCTACGGGTCGGGCTATCCGCTACATTCGGCGCGCTGTATGTTGGTTCAGCTAACACTTACAGCCATCTGTCGCTATCGCGCCAGCTACCTGTAAGCGTAGCTTCACACACCATACATCACACCTCATACCGCTCCTATCCCTTGCGCGAGAACGATTCAACATTTCAGAGCATAAGCAGAGACAAGATTAAAACGTTTCGCGAAGCGAAATAAAAACTCGAACTTGAACTTTCCTACCTATCCATCCATCCGTACAATTTTCGGTAAAAACGTCCCCAACACATCCACCAAATCTGTCTGTGCAGCCATTACTTGATGAATATCTTTGTACGCCATTGGAATCTCGTCGATACCGCCGCCGATGAGTTTCACGCCTGCTTTTCGTAGCGACTCCTTCATCATTTTGCCTGTAAATGATGCTTTTGCCTTCGTGCGCGACATCTGCCGACCTGCACCATGCGAAGCCGAATTGAGCGACAAAGCCGTTCCCTTACCTCGCACAATAAAGCCCGGAGCAGTCATCGAACCAGGAATCACACCGAGTACGCCCTTGCCTGCGGGCGTCGCGCCCTTGCGATGCACGATGACTTCCTTGCCGTCGTGTAGTGTCTCCTTCCATGCAAAATTATGGTGATTTTCGACTCGTGCGATAGGTTCTTCGCCCAATGCCAGCGACAAACGCCGATGTATCTCATCGTGACAAGCCGAGGCATAATCTCCCGCCAGATTCATCGCCAACCAATACTCCATTCCTGCCTCCGTATCGAGGCTCAACCATGCTAAATGTTGCGCCTCGCGTGGCAATCGACATTGCTCTTTTGCAATGCGTGTATAGGTCTGCGCGATAGTCGCACCCAAGCCCCGCGAACCCGAATGAGACAACAAAGCCAAATACGATTTCTGTTCCAAGCCCAAGCCATTTTCTGCCTCCGTAATATCCACTACACCAAACTCCACAAAATGATTGCCCGACCCCGAACTGCCCAACTGACGATAAGCTCTATCCTTCAATTTTTTCACTGTCGGAATTTCTCTAAACTCCTGTCTGTCAAGTATTTCATGTGGCTTCGTTTTGTCAAAATGTTTACTGCCGAATCGTGTATGTTCTTTCAAATTCAGCGTCAGTTGGTATCTATTATGACGGATATATTCTGCCGGCATATCGTAAATACTCAAGCACATCCGACAACCAATATCCATACCGACACCGTAGGGAATCACCGCATTTTTTGCCGCGACGACCCCACCAATCGGCAAGCCATAACCACCGTGTCCGTCCGCCATCAACGCACCTGCCTGTATGATGGGCAGGCGCATCGCGACCTCCATTTGTTGCTTGGCGGTTTGGTCAATATGTTTACTGCCATAGGTCTTATACTCCGCAATTTGAGACGGATGTTTGAGGGCGATTTCTTCGCCTTCATTGAGCATTTCCACTTCAATTTCCTGCGGTTCCATAAATTCCTGCGCGATTTGTGTCAAAATGACATCGCTTTCGTAGTTTTCGGGTGTTTTTGCAATGTTTTCAAGGAGATTGAGGACGAAACCTTTATTGTTTTTTTTATAATGTCTCATCATCACATTGATAGCCAAACTCGCTACCTTGCTACCACGCGGATAGCCTAACTTTTCGAGGTCTTTGCCTCTTATTTTTAACTTTGCCATAATCGGAATGCAAAACGTAACACAGACATTCCTGTCTATCCTTTGTGTGGCACAGACAGGAATGTCTGTGTTACGTTGATTAATAAAAAAGATATAAATCGCCTGTTACTACAGAATTGTAGTAGCGAAAACTAAAGGTGATATGTGGTGAAGACACGCATAACGAAAAGGTTTTTGGTTAGTAATGATGTGAATACGTTTGGGTGTTGGGAAAAGTTCTTTAATAGATATTTTTTATAAGAAATAAAATTCCAAAAGTAACCGTCATACCGCACATGATGCGGTATCTGTGATGGCTTGGTACGATGCTAAATAGTAGCTTTAGTCTAAAATCGCGCTCTTGCGACAACGGATACCGCATCAAGTGCGGTATGACGGTTTATTTTTTGTTTGTTTAAATATTTTGAAAACACTTAAAAAATCCCGTATTTCGGGCTGTGAAAATGGAACAACTATACAAGATTTTTAAGTCGTGCAGCGGCGTGAGTACGGATAGCCGTCACTTGCCCAAAAATTGCTTGTTTTTTGCACTCAAAGGCGAGCGTTTTGATGGTAATAAATATGCACTTGCAGCACTCGAATCAGGCGCAGCTTATGCCGCTGTGAGTGATACTTCGCTGCCGCAAAACGAACGACTCATTCAGGTAGATGACACGCTCAAAGCCTTGCAGAATTTGGCGCGTCATCATCGTAGGCAATTTGATATTCCTTTCCTTGCGATTACGGGTTCAAATGGAAAAACGACCACGAAAGAACTCGTCAGTAGCGTTCTTTCTGCTAAGTATAAAACGCATTTTACGCAAGGGAATTTTAATAATCATATCGGCGTGCCACTCACGCTTTTGGCGATGTCTGCGGATACGGAAATTGCCGTCATTGAGATGGGTGCGAACCATGTTGGTGAAATAGATTTTCTGTGCCGAATCGCCGAACCGACACACGGACTCATCACGAATATAGGCAAGGCGCACTTGGAAGGTTTTGGTGGAGTTGAAGGTATAAAGCAAGGGAAATCAGAGCTTTATCGTTTTTTACAGGAAACAAAAGGAACGGTTTTTATTAATCAGAATGAAGAACATTTATGGGATTTATTGCCACCGCAAACGGAGTTTATTGCTTACGCGACGGGCGATAATATCGACTTCAATTTACAGCAGGAATCCGCCGACCCTTTTTTAAATGTTATCCTAAAAAATGAGGATGAAAAATACCATATTGAAACAAATCTTATTGGGGCGTATAATTTCAATAACATTCTCACCGCAGTTACTGTCGCCAATTATTTTGACGTAAAAAATGAATCTATAAAAGCTACCCTTGAAACCTACACGCCGACAAATAATCGTTCTCAATTTTTACAAAAAAATAAAAACCACTACATACTCGATGCCTATAATGCAAACCCAACGAGCATGAGTATTGCCCTCAAAAATTTTGCGGAATTGGACACGCACTTACCGAAAATTGCCATACTTGGCGACATGCTCGAATTGGGCGCAGAAAGCACCACCGAACATCAAAGTATTGTAGATTTGGCTGCCAAATCCGGTTTAGGGCAGACACTTTTGGTGGGTGAAGAATTTTCTAAAATTAATTTGCCTGAAAATATGCGTCATTTTGAAAATGTAGCCGCATTGAAAACGTGGTTTGATGTACAGCATTTTTCGGGCGTTTATTTTTTAGTGAAAGGGTCGCGTGGGATTCGATTGGAGCAATTGTTGGCGTAACGCGAGCTTCCAGTTCGTTGTGCTTTTGACTGTGAGCTGGACACTCACGTTATGTTAGGGAAGACGAA
>Ga0209595_100087_pt1 | contig 31144 bp, 29 predicted proteins | sample Porto_4metaG_FD_187427 | JGI IMG/M metagenome (GOLD analysis project Ga0209595, IMG submission 187427) | Marine algal microbial communities from Porto, Portugal - Porto_4 metaG (SPAdes) (version 2) | ecosystem: Host-associated > Algae > Red algae > Unclassified | place: Portugal: Porto... | reverse complement strand
CGAAATTTGCCCGATTACTTTGTTGGAGAACATCCAGCGTAGCTACGGCTATGCTGAATAACCTCCGCCTCGTACTCGAAAAAATTTCACTCAAAGCAACATATCATAATTAGATTGACTTACTACTTAGGGAAGAGGAAGAAAATAATCTACCCCAAATGAAGAAGTTATTTTTTCTATATGTTTGGCTAAATTTGACGCGCATAGCCGAGCTACGTAAGGAAGATTTAGTGAAAGAAATTAAATAAATTGTTCCAAAATGCGCCGTAATTTTTTCTTCTAAAGAATTCAAAAAATTGTTGCATAGCCATAGCTACGGAACTATTTTTTGTGTTTTTTAGAAGGGAAAAGAACAAGCATAATGGGGCAAGTTATTTATTTTCTTTCACTTAGTGAAACATATAAGAAAAAGAACAATTCAGACGGGTAGATTATTTTTTTCGTCTTCCCTAAGACGCTAAGAAATAGTGCGACCGCAGAATGGTTGCACTATTCTTAGCGTCTTAATGTGAAACTAATCAGGTTCTGCTGAAATAAGGATATTTTTGAATTATTTTATAATAAAAAATATTTATAAATAATTCATTTTTAATAATAAATAAATTATAAAATAATTTTAATTAATTAAAAAATGGCTATATTTCAGTGCGACCTAATCAGCTTGCTGTAAAAAACGAAGTTTTAAAAATTTTATCAATATGAAAAAAATAATATTATTTACTATATTATCGGTTATCCTGATATTATTCACGGATTGCAAATCTGCCGAGAAGAACATTTCGGAAACTCGAAGTAGTGACCACGCATTGGAAGGAGTAACGATAAGCGGCAGCAGAACAAAAGATGCAAAATCTCGCTCTGCGCCTCATCCAACGCATGGTTATGGTGACGGTAATGGACGTACCACCGCACCGCCACCGCCACCGCCAAGCGTAGTGACAAAAGATATGTCAGTGAGAGAAGAAAGTGAACTCTCTGCTCCACGCACAGCCGAGCCGCCACCGCCGCCACCTCGAAGTCCCATGCCACCGCCGACTTATAGTGACCGCGATGTTGTAAAAATGGCAGAAACAACTGGATGGGGCGATGCAGCCATCGGAGCAGAAACAGCACCTAAAACAAGCAGTTTCACACCTCCGCCTCCACCTCCGCCTCCACAGCCGCCAAAACCCGAACCCCGCCCCAAAGCTCGCCAACTCACCGCCGGAGAAGTCAATGACTTTAGCAAGTGGGATTTGTGGACGGACATCTCGCAGAAAGACCTTGCACAACACGCCGAACGCTGGCGTTTTTCGACCGAAAAACGCTATGCCGTACAGGTCATCACTCAAGAAGGCGCACCACTGACGAATGCCTATGTAGAACTACAAGCCTCAATGGGACACACGCTTTGGAAAGCTAAAACCGACAATACGGGAAAAGCCGAATTGTGGAATAAAATGTTTGATAAAACCGACCCGGACGCTTTCAAAATTGTAGTCAAACATGAAGGGAAATCCTACGATTTGAAAGGCGTGAGTATCTTTCAGGAAGGAATGAATACCATCCAAATTCCGGTGACGTGCAAACCTGCCAAATCGCAAGTTGACATCGCTTTTGTGGTCGATGCTACGGGTTCGATGGGCGATGAAATTACTTATTTGAAAGCCGAATTGAATGATGTGATACAGCGGGTAAAAGATGAAATGCCTGATACACGCATTAATCTGGGCAGCGTGTTTTACCGCGATACCGGCGACAAATATTTGACACGAAAAAGTGATTTTTCTACCGATATTTCGCAAACGATTAATTTCATAAAAACACAAAATGCCGATGGGGGAGGGGACTACCCTGAAGCCGTAGAAGATGCCCTTGACGCGGCTTTGAACCAACTCAGATGGAGCGAAGAAAGCACGAGTCGCCTCTTATTTTTGGCTTTGGATGCGCCGCCGCATACTTCCGAAGTAGTCAATAAAAAAATGGAAAAACTCACCAAATTGGCTGCCGAAAAAGGCGTCCGAATTATTCCTATCGCTTGTTCGGGTATCAAGAAGCCGACCGAATACCTCATGCGTGCAATGGCACTTGCCACCAATGGCACGTACACCTTTCTGACCGACGATAGTGGTATTGGGGGTACTCATATCAAACCAACTACGGATGAGTATAAAGTTGAATTGTTGAATGATTTGTTGGTGAGAGTGATTACGCAGTTTAGCAAAATACCAGATTGCGATGAGCGTTATGACGAGGAAATTAGAGATATTATCAACGGACAAAATAACCAGCAAATCGTATGGGAATATTATCCAAACCCAACCAAAGGACCATTTACCGTACAATCAGATGAGGAGGTTGAAGAAGTATTTGTGACGGATTTGAACGGTAAATTACTGATGCGTCGTGCAGGCAGTCGCACGTCCAATTTTCAACTCAATATTAGCGATTTCCCTTCGGGCGTTTATGTCGTTAAATGTCATTTTAAAAATGATAAATGGGAAAGCGGACGCATTGTATTGGTCAGAGGGTAGGGGCGTTTATTCGTTATCCGTTATCCGTTATTCGTTATCCGTTATTCGTTATTCGTTATCCGTTATTCGTTATCCGTTATACGTTATTCGTTATCCGTTATACGTTATTCGTTATCCGTTATACGTTATCCGTTATCCGTTATCCGTGGACTCGGTAATTTGGAAAAATAGCAGACATTTTTGAAATGCCTGCTATTTTTTTTTGTGTAAAAACAAATAACTATCTTTGACCTTACTAAAAAGACTAAACGAATAACGAATAACGAATACACGAATAACGAATACACGAATAACGAATACACGAATAACGAATACACGAATAACGAATACACGAATAACGAATACACGAATAACGAATACACGAATAACGAATACACGAATAACGAATAACGAATAACGAATAACGATTAACGAATAACGAATAACGAATAACGAATAACGAATAACGAATAACGAATAACGATTAACGAATAACGAATAACGATTAACAAATAACAAATAACGAATAACGATTAACGAATATGAAAAGAATTCAACGTATCCAACTGCTTCTATTATTTTTGCTGTTTTGCGTATACACGCACATACACGCCCAATGTCCGCCCGGAACATTAAGTCTTCAAAATCAAGCGAGTGTAGCCACTTTTGCTACGAATTATCCTGATTGTACGGAGATAAACGGGACGCTGTTTGTTGGTGGTTCGGTCGAAAATATTGATGCTCTGGACGGCATTCAAAAGGTATTGGGCGACCTGATTTTTACCGGAAATAATACACTTATGGATATTTCAGGCTTAAATCAATTGGACACTATTACAGGTAATTTTTTTATTAATAATAATAATAGCGTCACTGCAATCAGCGGCTTTTCGAGCTTGGATTGGGTAGGTGGTACGACGATTATTAGCAATAATAGCGACCTCGAAAGCATTAGCGGATTCGGCAATTTGGAGACCGTTGGTACGTTCCAAATCCTTACGAATGCTGCGTTACAAAGCATCAGTGGATTAGCGCAATTGGATATGGCTGCTTCGCTTGAAATCAAAAACCATCCGGTATTATCGGACATTAGCGGACTGGAAAGTCTAACGATGGTAACAAATAATTTCTTACTGGATGATAATGGCGGTCTTAACCAAATTTCGCTCAACAACCTCATCAATGTAGGCGAACGACTAAGCATTTCTTTAAATGATAACTTGTTGACAATAAGTGGTTTGCAAAGTTTAACTCAAGTTGGAAAATTATTTATTTCTGCCAACAATACGCTGACTACCATAGATGGTTTCGACCAATTGGAAAGTATCGACGGCGGCTTGGATATGCTCGGAAATGTCGTTTTGACTGACATCAGTGCCTTAGACCATCCGCTAACGATTGGCGGTAGCATATTTCTCATCAGTAACACGCTGCTCGCGGAATGTTCTATCGAAGCGATTTGTGGACATATCACTACGGGGGGCATGATTAGTGTGCAAAACAATTTCGTAGGTTGCAACACCGTCGAGGAGGTGGAAGCCAATTGCACAACAATATGCCCGCCGGGCGATGTAGTCATGAATACACAAGCCGACGTAGCCAATTATGCTGCTACCTATCCCGATTGCACAGAGATATTGGGCAATCTAAATATTGGACCGATATCGGGCGGCACATCTGACATCACAGATATATCAGGGTTGTCGAGCCTCACGGAAGTACAAGGCAATTTAGGTATTACAAACAACCTTGATTTGGTTAGCATTTCTGGGCTCAATGAAATGGCTATCGTTGGTGGCGATTTATTGATTATCAATAATAATAGCCTTACCAATACTGCGGCTTTGGAGTCTTTTATACTGGCAGGCGGCGGCATTACCCTGCAAGATAATCCGCAGTTGACAGGCTTGACGGGATTTGGTCAGATAGCGAGTATTTCGCTCGACCTTCGCATAGTAAATAATGATGCACTACAAAACTTGAATGATTTTTCTGTTTTGCAAGGACTCAATAATCTTGAATTGTCAGATAATGCTTTATTAAATGACATATCACTATTTGAGAATATGATTGCTCTTGGAAATGAAGTGATTATCCGAGACAATCCGCAACTATCTATGTGTAGTGTCCACACTATATGCGACCATCTTTTGGTAGGCGGAAATGCAATTATCAATAATAATGCGCCCAATTGTAATAGTATCGAACAAGTCACTACTATCTGCACAGTAGCTGTTGAAAATGCTTTTTCTGCCGATGATATTGTAGTTTATCCCAACCCTTCTAATGGAATTTTTACGATTTCAGGCTTGCCGCAAAATTCAAATGAAATAAGCATATTCGATGCATTGGGCAAGATGATTTATGTGGATAAAACGGCAAATAATATCGTAGATATTTCGGCGTTTCCAACTGGTATTTATTATTTGGCTATTAAAATAGAAGGAAATTATGCGTATAAAAAATTACTCGTAGAGTAAAATAAACCTATGATTAGGACGACTTTTTTGGTTAAAAAAAATTGTTTTTTTGAAATTTTTTTCATCCCCTTAGGGGAAGAGGAAGAAAATAATCTACCCCAAATGAAGAAGTTATTTTTTTTATATGTTTGGCTAAATTTGACGCGCATAGCCGAGCTACGTAAGTGAAAGAAATTAAATAAATTGTTCCAAAATGCGCCGTAATTTTTTCTTCTAAAGAATTCAAAAAATCGTTGCATAGCCATAGCTACGTAAGGATTTCAAAGGATTCTTAGACAAAAAAAATACTTCGCATTATGGGACAATTTATTTAATTTCTTTCACTATGCAAAATATTTTGGAATAAAGTCTAATATAAAGGAAAAAGAACAAGTCGAGAATATACATTTATTTTGTTCCTGATACCTAGTCAGAAAAAATATTAAGAAACATCGTAACATTTTGAACATATACTCGTTAAACCCAGTAAGTAGGTTCGGAATTTTAGCGGATTTTTTATCATATAAAACTCAACAGCCATGAAAAATTTCACACCACCCCTCCTGACCTTCGTGTTATCACTCTTCCTTGGTCACGCGAACGCACAATGTCCTTTAAGCGGAATAATACTAAGTAATCAAGCAGAGATTAATGCTTTCATAGAGAGCTACCCTACTTGTACTGAAATTAGCGGCAATCTGCAAATTGGCGCTATTACCTCACTTTCATTCAATACTAATATCGTTGATTTTGCAGGCTTAGAAAATATCAACAGTATTTCGGGGAGTTTACTAATTATTGGAAATAATATCTTAAGCAGCATACATGGTTTAGACCAATTGACACACGTAGGCGGCGATGTTCGTATTGATTATAATGGCAATCTAACTGACCTAACCGGTTTGGGCAAACTCGAAACTATAGAAGGGAGTTTGATTATTGGAAATAATCAATCATTGGCGACTATTGGCGGCTTGCAAAAATTGATTAGCGTAGGCGGTGATATGGTGATTTCTCAAAACAATATATTATCAAACCTCAACGCATTCGAAAAATTGACGACCGTAGCTGGCTATCTTTCTATTTGGCAAAATTCTATGCTGAGTAATGTGGATGAATTTGAAAAACTTAGTACAATAGGCGACAACCTGATAATTGACAGAAATAGTGCATTGGAAAACCTAAATGGCTTTGAGTCTTTAGAGACTTTGGGCGGCGATTTTAATATCACTTTCAATTCAAATTTAACTGAAATTGGGGATTTAAGACCAACGATGCAGCCTTCTACTGTCTTGCGAATTGCCTTGAACCCCGGTTTGTCAGATTGTTCGGTACAGACTTTTTGCGAACATATTTCTAATGAGGGTGATTTAGAAATTTTTAACAATGGTATAGGCTGCAATTCGATTGCCGAAATCGAAAATTCATGTGCGACTACTCTGCCGGTAGAACTTTCAGGCTTTCGTGCCGAAGTACAAAAAACAAGTGTTTTGCTGACTTGGCAAACACTCACCGAAACTAATAATGAAGGTTTTTATATTGAGCGTAGCAATGACGCCACCAAATGGGAAAACATAGGCTGGGAAGCCGGACAAGGCAACATAACGACAGCTCAAATGTATTCATTTAAGGACAATCGCCCGATGTTTGGCAAAAGTTATTACCGTCTCGCACAGACCGATTTTAATAGAAAAGTCGAATATTCTCAAATCGAAACCGTATCTTTTTATAACGGCACCGTTTCAGTATATCCCAACCCTGTAAGTGACGTACTGAAAATCACGACTCCAAACGATGCCCCAATTGAGAGCATTGTTATCTACAATACTTCAGGCAGTGAGGTACTTCGCGAAACTTCCGGTTCTGACAGCTTCAATGTCGCTCAGCTCAATACCGGTACATACATTATCGCCATTCAAGTGGATGGTGAAACGATACAACAAAAAGTAATAGTAGAATAGAAATAGAAAATAGTGATTGGTGATTGGTAAATATGGAATTTTGCGAAGCAAAATATATTAAAACTAATAACGTAGGCTATGTGCGGTTTTTGTAAGAAAAAATATCGAAAAAATAACCACGTCAAAATTGTAAGCCTATTTTTGTCCCACTACTTAAACGATTCAATAGATTAAAAAATCCCGTAGTTCGTAAAAACGAACTACGGGATTTTTTTTGTGTAAAATAGAGACTTTAAGAGTGTTCAACTGTCTTATTAGTAAAAAGAAAACGAGCCGAAGTTTCCTTAGTGAAAGAAATTAAACTTAGACTTAAACTTATGGTTCTTTGACAAATCCAGTGAAGTGAATGAAAATTTGGGCGTATCCCCCTCCTTATCAGTCGGGGGTCGGGCTATCCGGCACTCTCTCCACTCCGCTATCGCTACGTTAGGGAAGAGGAAGAAAATAATCTACCCCAAATGAAGAAGTTATTTTTTTTATATGTTTGGCTAAATTTGACGCGCATAGCTGGGCTACGTAAGGAGAATTTAGTGAAACATATAAGAAAAAGAACAATTCAGACGGGTAGATTATTTTTTTCGTCTTCCCTTACGTTCAAACAACACCTACTATCCCTTACGCAAGGGACGAACAATCGCGAGGCAGAAAAACAAACAACCACGGGATTTGTCAAAGAACCAAACTTATTAGTTAAACTTACTGGTTATGAAATACCTTTGCATATACCTGATTATCGGTTTTTTTACCCTAAATTTTACTTGTAAATCGCTCTCAAAAACGGATAATCCTGTCTATTCATCAAGCATAAACATGGAAATTAGAACAAAAATCAACGAAACCTTTGAAGTTGAAGTGGAAAGCACTCCGTCTTCGGGTTTTCAGTGGCTGGTCGTAGAACCAATCGACGCAAAAATTGAATACGTAGACACACGCTACGATGACGCACCTAAAGACGATTCCGAAGGATTTATGATAAATAATACAGTGCATCAGTGGATGATTTTTAGAGCATTGAAAAGTGGTGAAGCTACATTGCAACTGAAATATGCCCAACCTTTTAATCCCGACGACCCTGAAGCAGAAACTCAGAGCTATAAAGTGGTGATTGAGTGATTGTTTTATTAATAGAGGCAATTTTTGCGAAGCAATAATCCAACAATCCAAATTTTTACAACAAAAAAATTCAACGCAACCAAAAAAGTGTAAAAAATATTCTACCTTTACCAGATGGCAGACTCAGGAAAAATAGGCACACAAGCAGGAATACTCGTTTTAGCCGTAGTCATTATGGGCTACTTGTATAATGTACTTTCGGGAGATGAATCCTTTGATATAGATGAAGTATTGGTAGAACAAGAACAAGAACAAGAACAAGAAGAAGAACAATTAGAGGATATTGAAAGTACCTACGAAAAATTCTTACCTACTTCGACTACATATCAAGTCGTCGATCATCATTATTATACTTTATCGTATTCCGAAAAGTACGAACAAGCCGAATGGGTGGCTTACGAAACCCACCTTGACCGTCTGCCAAAAAATGCAGATAGAACGGATGATTTTCGCGAAGACCGTGACATTTCGACAGGTTCGGCAAGTTTAGATGATTATTCGGGGTCGGGTTATGATAGGGGGCACCTCGCTCCAGCGGGCGATATGCACTTTTCGCACGATGCTATGAGTCGTAGCTTCCTGATGAGCAATATCTCGCCACAAGACCCCAGTTTTAATCGCGGTATATGGCGCGAACTCGAAGAACAGGTGCGCGACTGGACACGCGGATATAAGCACCTCTACGTCATTACCGGTCCGGTACTTACACAACGTGCGAAGGCAAGAATCGGCGACAATAACGTTGCAGTTCCCCGTTCATTTTATAAAGTCTTGTTAGATTATGATGAACCCGAATTAAAAGCAGTGGGTTTTGTAATTCCTAACGAAAAGAGTAACAATCCATTAGACTATTATGCGATGAGTGTTGATGAAGTAGAAGAATTAACAGGAATAGACTTTTTTCCAAATTTGCCGGACGACATTGAACGAAAATTAGAAAGAAAATACCAAATAGGGCGCTGGCCCTTCGACGAAGAACGCTATAATGAACGTATTCGCCTTTGGAATAGACAATAATTTATTTTCTTTCACTTAGTGACCAAATTACAAGCCCTCGTCTTAAATATGAACGTAACGAAAATACATTATTCATTTTGGGATAAACTATAAATGAATAAGAAAAATATAAAGTATGTTATTCATTTTTAGTATCAGGAATTAAATAAATGTACATTCTTCGCGTCGTTATTTTTTCTTTAGACGAACCAAATTTGACGCGAATACTCACTGTATTTAAGGAAAATTTGGTGAAGTATAAAAGAAAAAGAACAAGTCGAGAATATACATGTTATTTAATTTCTTTCACTTAGGTTCTTATTTATAAATAAAATAAATAATAATAATGAAAAATGATAACATCAAAGATGCTTCATGAGTGCTTAAGTAGAGAAAGGTGTTCTTACCTCCGGGTAGAACGCCTTTTTTCTTTTTTTCTACCTCAGGGATGAATACAGAAAATTTGGCACAATATTTAACAGAGTAGTAAGTACGTGACCGTTGTTGTATTAAACGTACTCATCGTCAAAAGGTGATGGTCTACAACTTGAGGTCACTTTTTGGACTTTATAATAGACTTCATTCCAAAATAAGTTGTATTGCATGGAAAAAGACAATTTAGCTGCTTACAAATTATTTTGGAATAAAGTCTAAGTGAAAGAAAATAAATAACTTGCCCCATTATGCTTGTTCTTTTCCCTTCTAAAAAACACAAAAAATAGTTCCGTAGCGATGCTATGCAACGATTTTTTGAATTCTTTAGAAGGTCGCACTGAAATATAGCCATTTTTCAATTAATTGAAATTATTTTGTAATTCATTTATTATTAAAAATTAATTATTTATAAATATTTTTTATTATAAAATAATTTAAAAATATCCTTATTTCAGCAGAACCTTAGAAGAAAAAATTACAACGCATTATGGAACAATTTATTTAATTTTTTTCACTAATAAACTTATACTTAAAAAGATGCAGAAAATAATGCTCATATTCGTTGCCCTAATAGCGTTTTGTACAATAGGAGTGGCACAGCCTGCGGAGACGCAAAGGGAAGGAAAAACAGTGTCAGAAACAATCAAAGCTCTAGATGCTGAATGGCGGATGATGTATAAAATCATGGGTGAAAGTATTGTATATGACAATCATTATCAACTCAATACGACAACGAATAAATATGAGCTAAAAAAAGATACAAGTAGCATCTACAAGTTCAACATCAATCAAAACGGACGCACTTTATATACTGTAAATCGGGAAGATGTCACCGGGCAACTCGTCGTCAATGATTGGGATATATCCGGAACATGGGACCTCAAACAGACGGCAGACGGCATTGATTTACATATTATGAACGCATATTATCCGGGATGTCCCACCATCATTCGGCGCATTATAAATGTCAACGGCAAACAACTTTTACTACAAGATTCCGAAACAGGAACACAATATTATTATGTAAGAAGATAAGACTCTGATAGTCAAATATTATTAATATTATCAAACGGGAACTCTACATAAGTATAAAGGAAAAAGAATAAGTCGAGAATATACACTTATTTTTTTCCTGATACTTAATGTAGAGTTTCCGTTTTTTTTCAAGGACACTTTACAAAAAAAAATAAACTTTTTAAATAACAAATTAAATAAAGTTAATACTGCTATTGTTTATAAACCAAGAGGTTATTAAGTGATTTTTTTTAAATTTAATGAATTAACAACAAAACAAATAAGACGCATTTTTATGTATGAAACTTTTTTGTAAAATATAAGTAAAACATAAAGGAAATAAAGCACTTCGAATGTATAAGTTCACTATCGGAACTACACACTAAAAACACATAAGAGAAATACATCGAATATGCAAGCAAAAGGATTCTTCATCCTCCTTTTTGTTATACTAACAAATATATCGTTTTTACACGGTCAAATTCAGGAAAGAACACTCGTCACCGCTATGGGTGAAGACGTGGGTTATCGCGTCCGACTGCTCAATCATCACTTGGATAGTGCGGAGTGGAAGCGCCAAGTCAATACCGGAAAACAACTACTTGCCACCCTGCGAGGTGCGCCCATAAAATTGTGGGTCAACTTCTCGCACGGGCATCATTCGCGCCTATTTGGGAAGATTCCCGAACGCAATATTTCCTTTTTCTCTAATGGTTTTGTACTCTCTGCCGATGCCGGAAAAGTAGGGCAGGAGGGGAGTACTTTGAAAGATTTGCAAGATGAAATCTTGACAGGGAACATACAATTTACACCCGAAAGCCTGATTATTTTGGGGGCATGTGCCGTGGCAGTCCCCAACGAAGAAACGAGTATTATCTTTGCCCAGCAGCTCGCCGACATCACAGGTGCAAACGTCATTGCAGGCGAACATAAAACCGAACCCTTGGTAGAAAATGAAGAAAAAATGGTGTTTTCCAATATCAAAAATTTCATTGAATTTCGTCCGTATCAAGCACCCGTGATTTTAGGAAATCAGCTGGATATTATCGCTATAATTGACAAGCATTTGGGAGATATACAAGAGGTAGAAATGGCAATAGAGCAGACAACAGACAAGAAAGAAAAAGCAATTATTCCCAAAACAGAAGCCTCAAAAACTAAAATAGTTTCGACAGATATTTTGGAGCTAAGGTCGCGCCCGATACAGCATACAGAAATACCGAACGAGGATAAATTGCCCACGAAAATTAGATAATAGTCCGTAGTCAAGTTTTTTCGCTACGCGAAAAAAGTCTCGCATTCATCTATCGACTATGGACTAATTTACTCAAAATCGACATTGATTTCGTATAAATGCTCTTCCAGAAAACGTGCTTTTTGTCGATTTTCTAATGTATAACCACCATTAGGCGCGTATGTTAGTATTTTTTTAGAATTATAAATCATATTATTACTCAATTGTTCGATAGTAATAAACTCAACGAGATTATCGTTCATTTTTACGTTAATCAAACGCGTTTTTAGTTTATCGTCCAGGGCTTCATAGAGAACATTGATGGCATCAATTGTCGCCATTGTATCTACTCGATATTTGTCTTGCCATGCCGTTTTATTGATGTCCGCTGCTGCAAATACACTCAATTCTTTTTCCCAATCTATCTTTTTCAACTTCTTTTTCTGCGCCTTTCCATCTACACTCACCGTTTTTATCGGTGCCTTATATTTCTCATTAATGATTTTGCTTTGTTCGGCAAAATAACCCTTTAAGTCAAAAAAATAATTGACTTGTTCGGCATCTGCTTTTTCATTTGAATTGCAGGCGGAAACGATAAATATTAGTAAGAATATTTTTATGTATTTTTTTATCATAATAATAACGTAACACAGACTATTCTTGTCTGTGTTGATATGATTGCAGACAAGAATACCGTCATTCATCGGTACAAATTATCTGTGTTACGCAAGGCATTCGCCATCCATTTCAGGTGGCGCATCTACCCCCATAATTTTCAAAATCGTAGGTGCAATATCGGCTAATTTACCGTTTTTCAATTGAATATTGTTAATATTTTTATCAATAAAAAAACAAGGGACGAGATTTGTTGTATGTGCGGTATGCACCGTGCCGTCCTCATTAATCATAATATCTGCATTGCCGTGATCGGCGATGACGATGGCAGTATAATCATGTTCCATTGCCTTGTCAATCAGTCGTTTAAGACAAGTGTCAACCGTTTCGGCGGCTTTCATCGCAGCCTCAAAAACGCCCGTATGCCCCACCATATCTGTATTTGCATAATTTAGGCAAATAAAATTCGGTTCACGTTCGTCCATATCTGCGATGATGGCATTCGTGATTTCGAACGCACTCATTTCTGGTTTTTGGTCGTAAGTATTGACTTTAGGCGAGGGAATCATCAAGCGTTTTTCGCCCTTAAAAGCTTCCTCGCGTCCGCCATTAAAAAAGAAAGTAACGTGTGGATATTTTTCGGTTTCAGCAATTCGAGTTTGTGTAAGCCCTTGACTACTAATTACTTCTCCAAGTGTTTTTTGAATATCTTCTTTTTGAAATAAAACGCTTACATGCTCAAATTTTTCATCATAGCGCGTCATTGTGAGATAAGTCAAATTTAGTTTTTTCATATCAAAATCCGGCATATCCGACTGCGTGAGTACCTCCGAAATTTGGCGCGGTCTATCTGTTCTGAAATTAAAACAAATCAGTACATCGCCATCTTTTATCGTAGTTATCGGCTGTCCGCCGGCATCTATACGAACCAAAGGCGGCAAAAATTCATCCGTCGTCAACTTCCCGTCTGCATCTTTCGTTTGATAGGATTGCCGAATCGCCGCACCAAAATCCCGCACAGGCGTCCCGACTCCCCTGACCAACAAATTATAGGTTTGCTGTATACGTTCCCAACGCCTGTCCCTATCCATTGCATAATATCGTCCGATGACGGTCGCCAATTTAGTTTTTTTACCCTGTAAAAACGCCTCTAAATCAGTCACAAAACCAAGTCCACTCGTGGGGGCTACGTCGCGCCCATCCGTGAAAGCGTGCACGTATACTTGTTCTGGTCCATGCGTTTCTACGATGTCGCAAAGGGCTTTGAGGTGATTGGTGTGCGAATGTACGCCGCCATCCGAAAGCAAGCCCATGAGGTGTACCGTCTTGCCCTCTTCGCGTGCTTTCTGCAAAGTATTTATCAGAAGTGGATGCTCATGCAGCGTGCGTTCGCGAATCGCTTTATTGATACGCGCCAACTCCTGATAGATTACACGCCCGGCACCAATATTGAGGTGTCCGACTTCCGAATTGCCCATCTGTCCTTCGGGCAAACCAACTTCTTCACCATATGTAATCAGTTCAGAATGAGGATATTGTTTGTATAAACTATCAACAAAAGGCGTATTCGCTTGAGCAATCGCGCTGGCTTCCGGACGTATCCCGTGTCCCCAACCATCGAGTATAATTAGTATGGCTTTCTTTTTCATAATAATAACGTAGAACGATGCTTCCAACTCGTTCTTATTTATGCGGCGCGAACCGGAAGTGTCGCGCTACGATTTACGAATATTCTGTGTTATAAGGTCATAAACTTTTTGATAATCGGGATATTTTCCGAGATAATTTAAATGTTCCCCTATCGTTTTTTCGTCGTCGCGAACGGCGGGTCCGGTTTGCATCATTTTAGGCGGATGGTCGTATATTTTATTAATAGTTTCCTGAATAAGTGGAAATAATATATCAAAATCAATGCCTTCTTGTTGGAGTATATCGTCGGCGATAGTATAAAAATAATTGGTAAAATTATTGACAAAAACGGCTGCTACGTGCAAGATTTTTCGTTCATCGTCATTGATTCTGTATACTTCTTGTGAGAGCGATTGAGCAAGTCGAAACAAGGTATCGAGATTGGCAATATTCGTAGAATCAACGCATATCGGCAGCGTATTAAATTCAACGGCTTTACGCATAGAAAAGGTTTGTAATGGATAAAAAACGCCATAATTTTTGAAGTAAGATCGGAGCACCGTGGAAGGCGTTGCGCCCGAAGTATGCACCACAAGCGGCTCCAATTTTTTATCTGAATGAATGTTGATTCGTCGCCGGAGTTTGATGGATACGGCTTTGATAGCGTCATCACTCACGGCTAAAATATACAAATCAGCTCCCGGCGTAACATCCTGCAGGTGAGTCGTATAATCCGTTTTAATGGCTTGTGCAAGTGCTTCTGCTTTGGCACGCTGACGGCTGTATACCTGCTCAACATGAATGCCCTGCTCATAGAGTGCGTTGCCCAAGTGCCAACCGACATTTCCCGAACCAATAATGACTATTTTCATTTTTTTTGTGTTGACGTGTTATTGTGTTGCCATGTTGTTGTTGTTTCGATAACTCGTCAATTCAACAATTCGGCAACTCGTTTTAATGCTTCTCTTGGAATTTCATGCTTGCCTTCAAACCATACGGCTTCGTATTCGATTTCCTGTTTTTTAGCAAAATCTTTTACTTTTTCAACTATTTCTGACGTGATAAATTCGTCTTGATTACCAATAGCTAATATAATTTTTTTATCAGCTAAAAATACTTTTTCTGCTTTAAAATCGATGTCGTGTGCGAAGTTTGTTCCCCATAAAATAAGGTGATGAAATTTTGGTTTATTGAGTATTGCAAATCGTGTAATCGTTGCGCCACCTTGCGAGAAGCCGAGCAAGGTATTTTTCACATCATCAGCAAATTGTGTGGTATATTTATCGTATAATGTTTGTAATAAATTGAGATAATCTTCTATCTCGTCTTCTCGATTTTCCTTCGTCATCCACGATGCGCCGACCGGTCCGTTAAAGCCTCCAAAATAGAAACGTGACAAACCTTCTGCCGCCAAAATGAAGGTTTCGCCGTCGTCCATTTTATCAAATTTATGGATAAATCGCCCTGCCGCCTGACCGTAGCCGTGACACACGAGCCAAAAGCGTTTGATGTGCTTACCGGGTGTGCCGATGGTGTAATAATGGGCGGTGCGTTGGACTTTGAGTTGGTGTGACTGCATCGTGATTTAGTTGATTGGGTAATTGGTTGATTAGGTAATTGGGTAATGTGGGCTGACTGAAGTACGTAATTTATTGTTTACTAATCTACTAAGTGTAGTGAAATAATTATATTTTATAATAATAAATTAATTAAGGTAACATGAAGAAAATAATCTACCCGAATTGACGCAGCTATTTTTTCTATGTGTTTTCTCAAATTTGACGTGAATACTCACTGTATTTAAGGAAAATTTGAGGAGACACATAGGAAAAAGAGCAATTCAAACGGGTAGATTATTTTTTTCATCTTCCCTTAGACGGGTAGCCCAATTAACCAATCACCTAATTAACCTGTCACAAAGATATGGCTTCGTTATGAATTGTAGGGTAGAAATATTCATTTTTCGATAAATAACTATATCTTGTTATCGTTGTTCCTTTTTCTCAACAAAAAAATTAAACCATGAAAAAGTTAATTTTGTGTTTTATGCTCGTCTTTTCTTCTCTTTTCTCTTTTGCCCAATATGAACCTTTGGTGGTGGAAGGGGCACATTGGTATAGTTTTTTTCAAGGTTTAGGTTTTGATCTACCTTTGGATATAATAATGCGTGGAGACACTATTGTAGATGGGAAAGAGTATAAAGAATTGTATTACTGCCAAAATCCTGCGTACAATAATTCCGAGCAGCTTTATGCTTTGGTAAGGGAAGATTCAATAACAAAACGAGTTTATAATATTCCTCTAAATAACCCTTCTGCTGGTTATCGAGATATTATGGCTGATTCATGCGGAATAGGCTTAGAGCAGTTGATGTTTGATTATAGTGTTGAAGTTGGTGATACATTAGATTTCTGTTGGTTAGATGGTGAATATATTGATGATGCAGTATGTGTAGTGCAAAGTATTGAATATGAAGATGTTAACTACAACTCAGGATTGATAAAAAAAACGTTTACTTTAATGATAGATGCTGAGTATATTAGAAATGATGGTACAATAGATATGTACACCGTGTCAATAAAGTTTTATGAAGGACTTGGAACAAAAAATGGACCAGTATTACCAGAAGTTAGTAATAATTTAATTTCTCAATTACAATTTGATAATTACGAAATCAACCCTAATTTAACCTGCTTAGATGTTGAATATGACCCTAATTTGGATGCTATTAGCAATGTATTCACCTCCAATAGCGTCAAAGCATTTCCCTCACCAGCCAGTGAAATACTGCACATCGAAACGGATAAATTCGTAAATAATGGCAGTTACAAATTATCGACCATCACAGGGCAAGTGATGAAAGCCGGACAGTTTTCGGGACATCGTGCAGAAATGACTGTAAATGAGCTGCCTACGGGAATTTATTTTATTCAGATTTTTGATAAAACGCAGTTATTGGCAGTTGGAAAAGTGCTGGTGAAATAAATCCTTATTTAGATTCATTCTAACCGCTACATTTACCCGCATTTAGCCAACAAAAAGTCGTATTTTTGTGTTTTAGTGAAAGAAATTAAATAGGATGTCCCATAATACGAGTATTATGGCACATGTTATTTATTTTCTTTCACTTACGTAATATGAGTTTCTAATTTGTTATTCATTGATTTATATAAACACAGCGAGCTGGAATACCGATATTCGTTGGCACAAGGCTCGCGCTACGTTAGAAGTATGAAAACAACACACATCATAGGATTGATAATGGTAGCAGCGGCTATCGGCGTATTATTCTCGGTATCAGGCGATATGGGGACTTATTCCAATTTCCAAACGGCAATGGAACTGCCTGACCAAAAGCATCAAATTGTAGGCTATCTCGCCAAAGATAAACCGATGACTTACGACCCGGAAATCGACGCTAATTTGTTTTCTTTTTTTATGAAAGATAAAAAAGGCACAGAGAAGAAAGTCGCGTATATCGGTACAAAACCACAAGATTTTGAACGCTCAGAGGAACTCGTACTCACTGGCACGATGAAAGGGGAGGAGTTTGTCGCTACGGATATGCTGATGAAATGTCCATCGAAATACACCGAAGAGGAGATTCAGTTGAGGGATAATGTTTATTCGGAAAGTTTGTAAGTTCAGGTTTATTTTTCAACGTATTAATTTTTATTTTGGATAAATCTCAACTAGTAAAAGCGTTAACAGAACTTGATAAGGAAGTTACTCAACCTTTCAGAATTGTGATTATTGGCGGGGCGGCAATGATAATTCATTTTGGTTCCCTTCGTGCTACACGCGATGTTGATGTGATTATGGAAGGAGAGGATTTGAATGAATTGAAAAATGCCTCAAAAATTGTTGCTGAAAAGTACGGTTTGGATGAAGATTGGTTGAATGATGGTGTCAAGGGTTTTGTGGATGCTCTACCACCTGATTTTGGAAAAAGATTGACCAAACTTGACTTAGATTTGGAATTTCTCGAAGTATTTGTGTTAGGAATTGCAGAACAATTAACCATGAAAATCAGGGCATTACGTGAACAAGATTTGGAAGATATTGAAGTGTTACTACCTCAATTAACTGATGATGACAAACGGAGAGTCATAGAAAATATGGATGTAATAGGAAAGAAAAGACCTGATTGGGCACAAAAAATTCAGTATTTTTTAGAAGAACAAGGATGGAAAATAAATTAAATATATTATTCCAACATTGGAACAAAAAAGATAGCAAAGTATTAGTTGTAAAAAGCATTGATGTTCAGGATATTGCTATTGAAAAGTTAATTGCTGAAACGACTAATTACTGTCGTCATTCGGGGCGATTAATGTGGATATTATTAGATTTTTTAATTAGAAATATTGATACGGTTGATATTCTCGAATTAATTAATTTGACAAAAAAAGAAGGCGAGATGTCGGTATTGGGATTGGTGGCAGATATGGCGAGAGAGAAAAGAAATGATGTTAGATTCGACCAAATTATAACTGAAAGTCAACCAAACCCATCTAAAGAGATTTTCTTTCATCGCGTAGCAAAAAGCAAATTTGCTTCCAAAATTACCATGCAAGAATCACTTTCGATTTATGAGAAATGGAATTATTACTGTAATGAATTGAGATATTTGACGACGGATAAAGAATTGGAAGCTAATGTTTTAGTAATTTAATTATAAAATTTATTCACATGAAAACTTTCAAACATTGGAAAAAACAAGAATTAGTCGATACTTTCGGATTAAGACAAAAAAGACAATGTGATGATTTGGATGATTGACTAAATAGTGAGGAGGATATTCCGGAAGATGTTGAGCGAGAGTTAATTCGTTTACAACAAATTCTACATGAGAACGTATATGGCTGGAATAAGCAAGAATTAATTTATCAATTCGTTGCGCCTTTTATCCACAAGATTTATTATAAGAATAATTTATATAGATTATTCCTTAAAAGAAAGCTAAGCGGTGAAGTAAATGGACAGTTGGTTTCGGATGAAGTGGATATGATGTTGGCAAGTGGTAGGTCTGAGCCGGAAGCTCCATATTTTTGTTTGTATGAATATAAAAAAGAGACTGGAGAAGATAGTGATTCGCCTAGCCAACTCATTATTAATATGATGACGGCGCAAGCTGCCAATAGTAATGTAGATGTCATTTATGGCGCATTCGTTGTGGGAAGAAACTGGTATTTTTTGACCCTGAAAAACCATGAATACTGTGTCAGCAATGCCTATGATGCAACTCGTGACGACGATATTTTTACCATTTTCAAAATACTCAAAAAACTGAAAGGAATTATTGAAGAAATGGCAACCGAAGTGATTTAGGTTTTACGAATATCAAATTTAATTTTTTTTTATGAAAATTACAAATACAAAAAATGAATTATTAATTTCCATACCGAAAGGTCTAATGGATATATCTGAAATTCAGCGTTTTATCGATTTGATTCGTTACAAAACAATTATTTCAAAAAGTCAGGCAACAGAGGAGCAAATTGAGGAAGTAACGAATGAGATTAATGAGAATTTGGCTCAATTCAATAAACGAAACAGAACTTCAAAATGACAAAATTAATCATAGACTCTAACATTCTGATTAGTACTTTGATGAATCCGAATGGTGTGGTGGGGACGTTTCTACTCGAAGATTTACATCATGTGGAAAAGTTATCTTGTTACATGCTTTATGTGGAGGTTTTTGACAAAAAAGAGAAAATCATCAAACATACCAAATTGGAAGAAGGGGAGTTGTTAGAAGTGTTATATATGATATTGAAACAAATTAATTTTGTCAATGAGTTACAAATCTCTGAAGAAAGTTGGGTTGAGGCAGAAAAATTAACGAATGATGTGGATGTGAAAGATATTAGTTTTGTGGCAATGGCGATAGAGACGGATGGCATTTTATGGACGGGAGATAAAAAATTAATACGCGGATTAAAGCGTAAAGGTTTTGAACAAATTGTCGATTTACAGGAATTAAAAACGCTAATTAAATCATAACTTATTGGAAGCTAATACTCGAACTCACACTTAATAAATGGAATACATCAACGAACATATCCTCCCCGGAAAACTTGGGCACTTTTTGGTACTTTTAGGCTTTATTACGAGCCTTTTGGCGGCATTGAGTTACTACTTTGCGGCGCGAAATAAAGAGCAAATTCAAGGCGATTTACCGCTTGAAAAAGACGCTTTGCGCTCCGGTTGGTTACGCATGGGACGTGGTGCTTTTGTGGTGCATAGCTTGTCGGTATTTGGTATCGTGGGAACGATTTTTTATATGATGCTCAACCAATATTACGAGTATCACTACGTCATGGAACACGTTTCGGACGACCTTGATTTTCGATATATTTTCTCGGCATTTTGGGAAGGACAAGAGGGGAGTTTTCTGTTGTGGATGTTCTGGCACGCCATCTTGGGCTTGATACTTATACGGACGGCAAAGCAGTGGGAAGCTCCTGTGATTGCGGTCTTGTCGCTGATTCAGGCGTTTATTATGTCCATGATTTTGGGTTTGTACTTTTATCATGGTGGCGAATTTACTCGTATTGGGGTGAGTCCTTTTGTGATGGTGCGTGATATGTTTGATGCGCCGATATTTTCCCGTCCCGATTACGTGGCGATGCTGCAAGGCAAGGGCTTGAATCCGCTCCTCCAAAATTACTGGATGACAATACATCCCCCGACCTTGTTTTTGGGTTTTGCTTCTACGGCGATACCTTTTTGTTTTGCGGTCGCCGGACTGTGGACAGGCAAGCACAAAGAGTGGCTCAAACCGGCACTTCCTTGGGCTTTATTCTCTGCTTCGATACTCGGTACGGGCATCCTGATGGGTGGCGCGTGGGCGTATGAGGCATTGAGTTTTGGTGGATATTGGGCATGGGATCCGGTCGAAAATATGTCGCTTGTGCCGTGGATTGTCCTCGTAGCGGGCATACATACGGGCGTGGTCGCAAAGAACACAGGTCATTCAATCAAAGCAACTTACCTATTTTTTATTTTTACATTCGTACTGATACTGTACTCCACTTTTCTCACACGAAGCGGCGTACTCGGCGATACTTCCGTACATGCTTTTACAGAGATGGGCTTGGAATGGCAATTGGTGGCTTTCATTCTCGCATTTCTCATTCCGCCATTATTTTTATTATTCCGAAAAAGAAAAGAAATACCCGAACCTAAAAAAGAAGAAAGTGCCTACTCTAAAGAGTTTTGGATGTTCATCGGTTCATTGGTGTTAATATTTTCGTCGGTGCTAATTTCCTTTACGACTTCGATTCCTGTTTTCAATAAAATACTAAGTTTTTTCTCGGAAATGGGCGGCGGTAATCCCGTCAATTTCAGTCCACCCGAAGATGTAGTCGAACACTATAATAGGTATCAATTATGGATAGGTGTTTTCATTGGAATACTATCAGGCATGGCGCAATTTCTGCGTTATAAAGCCGACAAAATGACGCCTAAAAATTGGCGCAAATTTCTGATACATACAGGTTTTGCCTTGGCGGTGAGTGTCGTTGGCGGCTTTGCGATGGCTTATTTTTCAGGCATAAAAACATGGCAATACATCCTCCTATTGATAGCCGGAGTGTACGCGATTACAACGAATTTAGATTATGTGGTAACGGTTTTACGGGGCAAAATTAAGGTGTCGGGTTCGGCAGTGGCGCATATTGGTTTTGGTATCATGTTGTTGGGCGTCATATTTTCGGGTGCGAAAAAAGAAGTTATCTCAAAAGGATTTATGGATACGAGTGCGATTGAAGGTTTTGATGCCGAAGATGCACGGATAAATATGATTTTACCGAAGGAAACACCCGTCGTGATGAATGGTTATGTGGTGACGTATATGGGTGATGAAATGAATAGTTTTACGCGTAAATTTACGGTGAATTATAAGCGATACAATGACGATAAATCAGAACTTATCGAAGAGTTTGACCTTCATCCGAATATCCTTTATAATAAGCTATTGACCAAAATAGAATCCTCGAATCCTTCGACCAAACGTTATTTTTCGAAAGATATTTTTACTTACGTTTCTGCTCTACCGATGAGCGAAACCGACCCCGAAGCAGCGAAGGCTGCCGAAGATAGTCTGAAGTATGTCGAGTACGTAGTCTCGGAAAAAGATACGATGTTTACGAGCGAACATTACATCACTTTCGACGGTTTCAGCCAACAACCTGAGCACGAAGATTACGAAGCACAACCTGGCGATATTCCAGTAGCTGCCCAACTCACCGTCCGCAATATGACCTCCGATTCCACTTGGCAAGCCGAACCGGTTTATTTGATTCGCAATAGTATGGGGCTAAGTATTGACGATAAAATCGAAGAATTGGGCTTGAAATTCCGCTTTAAAGAAGTAGACCCACAAGCCCGTAAAATGACCTTTGAAATCGCCGAAGACAAACCCAAACAGGAGTATATCGTGATGCAAGCAATACTTTTTCCCGGTATCAATTTGGTGTGGTTGGGGTCGATTATGATGATGCTTGGATTGGCAATGGGGATGGTGCGGCGGGCGTAATTAAGCTCAAGCGCAAGCGCAAGTTTAATTTTGAGATGCGCCAAATAAGGAACAGGGTTTCAATAAATACAGATTTTGACTTTTTCTTTTTCCCTTTTTCTGCGTTATGAAAATCCTTGTATAGCTTGGCTATGCGCAGTTTTCATGCCTTGAAAAAGAAAAAAATAAAGTCGTCAAGAACCTGCATTTATTAAAACCCTGTTCCTAAGCAACTTGGGCTTCGCTGAATTTCTTTTTCGTAAAAAAAGAATAGTTCCGTTTGAAATTGTAATTTTGCGGTGCAATCTACCTTTACGGCGGACTGCGGTCTGATAAACTGCGGACATTAATATGGCACTAAGAGAAAATTTTCCATTGGCAGAAGACCCGCCCTACCTCGAAGGCACGAGCGATGGTTGGGAATATCGCACCGAATTTTCGGGGACGACATTGGAGCAGACCTACAACATGGTACTCCAATTCCTTGAAGATGAAGGCTATGGTGATGTGCCTGTCCCGGATGGCGTGGAAGAAATTTTGCTATTCAAATTAAAAACCCGAAACAAACAAATCCTCATGTTTGAAGACAATGGCTACGTTCATAATCCGATAAAAATACTCTTCGATAAATTTACCAAAAACCGCCCAAAATTGATTTTATGTATTTATAATGAAGCGATACCGCATCATTTGGTGCGCTTTCATGGCGTAGCAGATGATGGTCGGTGAAGGGCTGATGCAAGCAGTGAGACAAAAAGTAAGCCTATTTTTGTCTCACTGCTTAATTCGATAAATGGTCGATTCCGTATCTGTAAAACAACTCCAAAAAAATTCCCCCAAACGACCAAAGCCATCCGGGGGAATCTTAAAAAAATATCTTCACAAAATCCTATTTCAATACAATCTTCTTTAGTGAAAGAAAATAAATAACTTGTCTCATTATACTTGTTCTTTTTCCCTCTAAAAAACACAAAAAATAGTTCCGTAGCGATGCTATGCAAGGATTTTTTGAATTTTTTAGAAGAAAAAATTACGGCGCATTATGGAACAATTTATTTAATTTCTTTCACTTACTGCTTGTCCTTGCACCGTAGCGCGGCACTTCCAGTCCGCGTACCGTAGAACGATGCTTCCAGCTCGTTCCGCGTTGGCTCGACCTAGCGCGGAACGAGCTGGAAGCATCGTTCTACGGCTTCTCCTTCCACTTAAAATTCCAAGTCACCGAAGGAATAATCGGAAACAGCGACACCTTATACGCTTTCAGTACTGCCGTGCCGCTTAGGGCATCTTGTTCGGGGCTGAAATAGGTTAGAAAGGTATTTCTTCTATTATAAATATTATAAATAGAAAAGGTCCAACTTGAATGAAAGGCTTTGTCAGTGCGTTCGGCTTTGGGGGTGTAGGTGGCGGAGAGGTCGAGTCGATGATAGGGTTTGAGGCGGCTGCCATTGCGCAGACCGTATTTTGTATTTACTTGAAAATTAACGAAATAAAAACTCTGCGGTAGCGTAAAGGCATTGCCCGTACCATAGATAAATACCCCGCCAAAATCCCATTTTTTATTCAAAGCATAATTTGCTACGACAGACAAATCGTGCGTGCGGTCGTATTTTGTGGGAAAGTACCTGCCTTCTTCGATATCGTCAAATGTGCGCTCGGTACGCGACAGCGTGTAGCCCACCCAGCCATTGAGTTGTCCGGTTCTTTTCTTAAAAAATAGTTCCAAACCATACGACCGCCCATCTCCGAACACAAACTCATCTTCTTCCTCTGTCGTCAGGTCAGGCACGTAATTTTCGCCATAATCAATCTGATTATTGAGGTCGCGGTAATAAACTTCAATAGAGGTTTCGTAGGTATTGTCGCGCAGATTTCGGAAATAACCGAGGGCGTATTGTGTGCCGTTTTGCGGTTTCACCCTTTGGGTACTTGGCACCCACAAGTCGGTCGGCAGCGTACTCGTAGAGCTGGAAACCAAGTGAATGTACTGATATGTATAAGCAAATCCCGCCTTGATAGACGATGCCCCGGAAAGCGAATATTTGGCACTGATGCGCGGCTCTACACCGCCGTAGGTTTTGATGGGTTCGCCGGGTTCGTATACACGCGAAGAATCCGCCGTCGTGTAAGGACCAATTTGGGTAAATGACGAGCCGCGCAGGCCGAGATTGAGGGTGAGGGCGCCCGTCAGTTTCATTTCATCTTGTAGGTAAATGGCGGTTTCGTGTGCGTATTTTTTTTCGGTATCGGTACTAAAATCGACATCGCCTGCGGTAGCCGAAGCGGAGTAGGGCGTGAAGGTATGATGTGTATATTGTCCGCCCCATTTGATTTGGTGACGTGGCGTAGGGTAGTAGTCAAAATCAACTTTGCCACTCCAATCGCGGACGCCCGAAAAGAGGTCAAATTTGAATTCCTGTTGTTCGCCATGTAATTCAAATTGATAATCATTATAAATCGCCATTGCGTTCATAAATAATTTGTCGGAAAAAAGGTGATTCCAACGCAGGGTAGCCGTCGAATTCCCCCAAGGCATATTAAGTGTAAAATCTCTTTCACTCGAAACATAATTCAAAACATCGCGCCCAAAATAACCACTAAAATACAAGCGGTCTTTTTCCGAAAAGCGATGATTTATTTTCGTATTAAAATCATAAAAATAATAATTCGTACCTGCAAAATCGGTCCTATCAATGGCGGGTTGGGCGACATCAAATGCGTAAGTACGCCGCCCCGAAATCAGGAACGAGCTACGGTCTTTGACTATCGGACCTTCGGCAGTGAGGCGCGAGGAGATGATGCCGATACCGCCCGATACGGCAAAACGTTTGTTGTTGCCATCTTTCATTTGAATGTCAACGACTGAAGAAAGTCGCCCACCATAACTGGCTGGCATGCCGCCTTTTATGAGCGTTGTGTTTTTGATAGCATCTGCATTAAAAACGGAGAAAAAACCGAGCAAATGCCCCGAATTATAAACAACGGCTTCATCCAGTAAAATCAAATTTTGGTCCGGACCGCCACCGCGTACATAGAAGCCCGAATTGCCTTCACCTGCGGAGAGGACGCCGGGCAGCAGTTGGAGCGAACGGAGGACATCGACCTCGCCGAGTAAGGCAGGAATTTTCTTCAAGACTTCGGTGCTGAGTTCTACCGTACCCATTTCGGTACTTTCTACATTGCGGTCAATTTGTTCGCCTGTCACGACAATTTCTTCCATCGTTGTGCCGCCGAGATTCAACTCTATATTAAGTGTTTGGCTTTTGTTGAGACTGACTGTAATTTCGCGGTCAGCGTAGCCGAGGTATTGGGCGAGTATAGTATACTCACCTTCGGGCAGTGTGAGCGAATAGAAGCCGTAAATATTACTCGTCGTGCCTTGTGTGAAGTCGTTTTTATCGTAAATATTGGCAGCAATCAGGGTTTCACCACTTGATGCGTCTTTGAGGTAGCCGCTTAGGGTGTACTTGGTCTGGGCAAAAGAAATTGAGACGAAAAAGACGAAAATAATGATGAACGATGAACGATGAATGATGAACGAAAGGGTAGGAGCAAGGCGTGGTTTTCTAAATGACATTTATGTTGTTTGTGAATTTAAATTGAATGACTGCTAACTAGACTTTGGACATTAGGTAACTGGGAAATTAGGTAAGGGAACACGAAGAAAATAATCTACCCGAATTGACGCAGCTATTTTTTCTATGTGTTTTCTCAAATTTGACGCGAATACTCCCTGTATTTAAGGAAGATTTGAGGAAACACATAGGAAAAAGAGCAATTCAAACGGGTAGATTATTCTCTTCGTGTTCCCTAATTAGGCTGACGAAATCATAATTCGCTATTTATCAGCATAATAAAAATTTTAATAAAGTTAATTTAAAATAAAATGCAAATTAACGTAAATCATTGATAATGAGCGATTTACATAATCACCCAGTTCCCTAATTACCCAATGTCCAAAGTCCAGTGCTAAGTAACGATGAAATCATGAACTTATTTTTTTATCGTTACTTAGGATAGAACGGTTTTGGGTTTGACTTGGTTTAAGGGGGAATGTTAAAGTAGCACAGGCTTCCAGCCTGTACTCCTAACGCGGTGCAGGCTGGAAGCCTGTGTTACATAAAAAAGCAGCCCGACATTCAGAGAATGTCGGGCTGCTTAAAATTATTTTTAAATTTATAAAACAATCAAAAACAACATTTTGCGAAGCAAAATAAGAAATTCTAATTACTTCATAAACAGAACAAGTTTAGGTCTAACGTTAGGTTTAAATGAATTCGTTTTTAAACTTAATCTTGTACTTAAACTTCATAAATTACTTAACGGTTAATTTCAGTGCTTTACGTCCTTCGTCTGTGATAACGCTGACGAAGTAAGTACCTGAAACGAGTTTGCTCACGTCCATTGAGAATACTTGGTCTTTTACATTATTGTGAACTTCGCTTTGAATAGTGCGTCCCATGATGTCGAGCAAGTGAATCTGTACAGTTTCAGCAGCTTCGTTCAAGTCAAGCGCGATATTCACGGTTTCGCTTGCCGGATTTGGCATAAGTGTAACTTGTGAATCTTCCAATTGTGGCAAGTTTGTACCGTCCAAAATAATAGAAGTATTGAGGCGAATAACAGCCGGGAAGAATCCTTCATTGAAGAACCAATCTGCACTACCATTTCTGCCAATACCACCACCGTGTCCTGAAACAGAGCCATCAGACTCAACCAATGCCACAGAAGGTGAAAAGCGGTCATCTGGCGTAGTACTGATAAACATGGTATCTGAACCGGTATACTCCAATAAAAGAAGGTACTCGCTTGCAGCGTCAAGTATAGGTGTTGTACCTGTATTGATATCAACTAATGCAACGGTAATTAATTCGCCATCTTCGTCGTCAGCACTTACGGTGTAAGATTCAAAACCAACGATATTGTCGATAGAAGTCTCTGCGCTATTGGCACCACCAAAAGCAAAATCGCCATCTTCGTCGATATTACCATCGCCGTTAGGGTCGAGCTTGTAAAGGATAATATTGACGGTCTCATTCACGATATTGGAAGGACTTGAAAACGCGAAAGTAGCAGAAAGTGCGTCGGCTGCATTGGCAATCGGGAAGATACTTCCGTAAGCCCATTCACCTGCAATATAAACACCACTTCCTGACTCGGTAGCAGCATCATTTCTAAAAACTTCTTCTTCTGATATTGTAAATGTTCTAACTTCTTCATTGACACCATCTATGTAGTTGATAATATCTTCACCATTATTATAGAATCGTGCAGAATATTCACCAACCATTGTTGGTATGTATGGAGTAGAGAGCGTGTTTCTCCATGAGAAGCCTGGAGGGAGTGTATCAACCGTAGCCATCAAGGTGTCAATAGTGGTTATATTTCCGGCAGGGTCAGTGATTTCACACGTAAGGTGTACATTTTCGAATGCAAGCTCGCTTCTGTTGGCGTGGAAGAAGGTCACAAAAAAGGGTTGTACTTGGTTGAGTGGTGTATTTTTGTTGCGTGCAATAGAAGAACCACGGAGGTTAAATTCATCTGTAAGTGTAACATTTACAGTGCCGTTTGCCATTTCCGCTTTGATTTGGTCACAAAACTCAAGGGTAAGGAAAATCGAAGAAATTGTTGGGTCTTCTGATCCGTCAGGCGCAGTCATATTGACAATACCACCACGACCGTCGTCACTACCTTGGGCTGCATCATTACAAATGATAGCTGCGATAGCACCAGCCATTTGTGCGTTCAATACCTTGTCAACAAAGTTGCAAGAACCTCTATCAATCAAAGCGACATTGCCAGAAACATCGTCACCATTGGTGAGTGGTTCGCAGGCATCAGTTTCGGTATTAGCAGCAACGCCATCCATGATAGCCACCAAGTCGCCTGTGACTGTACCTACGGATTCAGGACCAAAACCGTCATCTCCCAAATCTTCGTAATCACCTGGAATCGTGGTGTTGTTGATTCTAAGTACTGTTTGAGCAAAAACGCCACTGATGCAGAAGGCAAAAAGAAAAGTAAAGCTTATTTTTAAAGCACTTGTCAAAGAATTTTTCATAGAAATTCGGATTTAGTTATTGTTAGTAAAAAATGTGTAATCAGTTTTCATATTTAATTGGAAAAATTAGCTTTTGGGGAGAAAAACAACGCTATTGAGCGGAAAATCAATCCAAAGTTAATAGAAAGAAATGATTTTTTATAATTCTTTTATGTTTGATGCAAATTAGAAAGGGATGCAAGTTATTTTGATTGAGGCAAAAACCTCAATATTAGTTCGACTTAATAAGTAGTCAAAATTTATTTTTTTGTAAAAAAATGGGTATCAGTATTTTACAGGTTGACTATTTAACTAAATTAATTGTATTAATTTTTGTATGATAAAGTATTCTTTAAAAAATATTTTTAATTTAAAATTATCAAAAAAATAAAACAATCATTTTTATTATGATTTAAAAAGAAGGCTAATTTTATATTGTTCATAAGCCCCGAAGGGGTGACAATTGACGAGTTAACAGGTTTCGAGTTATATTTTTTTTCGCGTAGCGAAAAAAACCCGAAACCCGAAACCCGAAACTCGCTTAAATCGTCTTCCCTTAATTCTACATTATGACTCTAAAAGAACTTGATTATCAGTTATTTATGTGTGTTTTAGTTAATTTCATTTAAATGGAAAATAAATACATTTAAATAATTTAAATTTAAAATACACACCGTACGAATTGGTTAGTTTCTGTAGTCGTTTTATCATTAAAAAATAACATTTAAATCGCACTGATATAACTCTCTGAAAGTCAGTAAATCAAGAGTCTTAATGTAGAATTAAATAATAAAATAATGAAATAATGAAATGCGACAATGCCTAAATGTTTGCTCATTATCTCATTTCAGCATTCAAGTATTATTGTATTATTTCTCGTGAAAACAAAGAATTATCCGGAAAGGCAGGTGAGTTCTCGGAAGCACTTCAAATAAAAAGAGTGTACAGCATCGCAGGCACTTAAAAAGTACATGATGAATTTGTACACCCCATTAAAGCGAAAAATTTTGAACAATTATTAGACTTTATTTAGAAAAATTTTGTATGCAGCTAACTTTGTCTTTTTCCGATACTCTTCACCTATTTTTCGCCCCGTACCGTAGGGTATGCGGCTCAAAATGAGGCTCGATTATCGAAAAAATACAAAAGTTCCATGCATACAAAATATTCCTAAATAAAGTCTATTTTATTATAAAAATTTGATACTAAGTGAAAGAAAATAAATAACTTGCCCCATTATGCTTGTTCTTTTCCCTGCTAAAAAACACAAAAAATAGTTCCGTAGCTATGGCTATGCAACGATTTTTTGAACTCTTTAAGAGAAAAAATTACGGCGCATTATGGAACAATTTATTTAATTTCTTTCACTAAGTATAAATTACTATAAAGGTATGGAAAAGAGAAACAAACATGCAAAAATATCTTCGTATTTAACATTGTAAGATTTATCAACTTAAATATAGTAGTATTTTTTTTTAGAGTCTGATTTTAGACTGAAAACCAATTTGATACATAAAGTAAAATATATTATTCCTCTAAAATTTGTACAATAATTATGTATGAATCACGTAATATTTTCATTTTCATACGAAAAATTACCTTTGAATCAACTGAATTACTTAGTTTTGAGAATCAAAAACCACTCGATTAAAAAAAATCAAACATATGTCCAACCATAAAACGAGACTCACGCTCGCCATATTAAATTTGGCGGGCTACGTAGGCGTACTGACTATGAACTACTTAGCAGTAGCCTTACCGCTCAACGGTAATGATACCGGCGCACTTTCCGACAAATACCCCAACCTATTCGTTCCGGCAGGTCTGACCTTTTCTATTTGGGGTATTATTTTTATCCTTTTGGGGATATTTGTGGTCTACGGCTTGGTCTACACCCTCCGAAATCGCAACTCAACCACCAATACATTTTTGGATAAAATCGGTTATTGGTTCTTCATCTCTTGTCTTGCCAATATGAGCTGGCTTTTTGCGTGGCATTACGAAATAGTAGCACTTTCAGTAGTCATCATGTTCGTGATATTAGGCTCATTGATAGCAATTTACCAACGGCAAAACATCGGCATTTCCAACGTTTCCAATACCGAAAAATACCTGACACACCTACCATTCAGCATCTATCTCGGTTGGATTAGCGTGGCGACTATCGCCAATATCACTGCGCTACTCGTCGATATAGGTGTAGACGGTTTAGGCTTGGGCGAAGCTCTCTGGGCGGTCATCGTCATTCTTGTCGCGATTGCGCTTAGCGTGACAATGATATTTAATCGACGAGATATATTTTACGGACTCGTCGTCGCTTGGGCTCTACTCGGCATTTACCTCAAAAGAAGTGCTGCGACTGAAGTGGTTCAAAGTATCGTCTTGGCGGCTATCGTTGGGATAATTGTAATATTGGTCGCGAGTTTGGTACAGATATTTCGAAAGAAAATTTATTAGGAACGCGAAATAAATAAATTTGCTTTCTTGAATGACTATTAAGAGAGTTTGTCCTCAGTTTGGGCTTTGGAACTCGCATAAATGTTGATATTTTCAGAGTTTCAAAGTGCAAAATGAGGGCAAAATATCCTGTCAAGATGTTAAAGTAAGGGAAGAGGAAGAAAATAATCTACCC
>Ga0209595_100086_pt1 | contig 31570 bp, 24 predicted proteins | sample Porto_4metaG_FD_187427 | JGI IMG/M metagenome (GOLD analysis project Ga0209595, IMG submission 187427) | Marine algal microbial communities from Porto, Portugal - Porto_4 metaG (SPAdes) (version 2) | ecosystem: Host-associated > Algae > Red algae > Unclassified | place: Portugal: Porto... | reverse complement strand
AATTACAATACCACAATACGATAAAATGAAGAATATTTTGACTATAGGATTGGTGCTAATGTTTGCTGCGACAGGCTATGCCCAAGACCATCATTTGTCCCAATTTTATGCTGCACCATTGACGCTCAATCCTGCGCTAACCGGTTCGATGTCAGGTAAATATCGTGCCACGGCGCAGTATCGTAACCAATGGCAAACGGTGATGGACAATTCTTTTAAGACGATGCAGGCGAGTTTTGATATTAAGACAAAAGTCGGGAATAGTTTTACGGATAATCTCGGTTTTGGGATGTATTTTTACGGTGATAAAGGTGGTACAACGAGTGTCAGTACTAATCATATCGCTATTTCTGCGTCGTATCATAAGGGTTTGGGTTTGCGTAAAAAACGCTTTTTGAGTGCTGGTTTTAATATCGGCGTAGCGCAGAAGAATATCAATTATAATAACCTGACTTTTAATGACCAATTTGATGGTACAGAGGGCTATAATTTGGGTACAGGCGAGGAGTTGCCAACGAATAATCGCTCTTATTCTGACCTAAGTGCAGGGGTGAATTATACTTATTTGCCACGCAATGATAGGGCGTTTAATATGGGGGCGAGTATTTTTCATGCCAATTCACCAAATGTATCGCTCGATGAGGAAGCGACCAACCGATTGCCGTCACGGTTTACGATTTATGCAAGTGGTGAACTGCCTATAAATGAGCGTGTTAACTTGCTCCCACGTGCGCTCGTGTACCTGCAAGGCAATCAATTGGAAGCGAATATCGGTACGAATGTAAAGTTTAAATTGGGCTACGAAAATGCTTTTCACTTAGGCGGCTGGTTTCGTCCGGTGTCGGATGTGGAAAGCGGGATTGCCTTGGATGCTTTTGTGGTCTTGGTGGGCTTCGAAACGGAGACTTTTATCATTGGTTTGAGTACGGATGCGAACCTCTCGACCTTGATGCCTTCGAGTAGTGGTTTTGGTGGTTTCGAATTGTCGTTGACTTATGTTGGGCGCGATGAAAATGATGGGGCAATGTGTCCTACTTTTTAGCAAATGAATAAAGTCTAATGCAAATAACGAATTGGGTGAAATACTGATTTTTGAAGTGTTGTAAATTCAATCCGTTATTTGCAATTATCACAGAAAAAATTTAAACATGCTCTTAGTGAAAGAAGTGAAAGAAATTAAATAAGATGTCCCATAATGCTTGTTCTTTTCCCTTCTAAAAAACACAAAAAATAGTTCCGTAGCTATGGCTATGCAACGATTTTTTGAATTCTTTAGAAGGTTCTGCTGAAATAAGGATATTTTTAAATTATTTTATAATAAAAAATATTTATAAATAATTCATTTTTAATAAAAAATAAATTAAAAAATAATTTTAATTAATTAAAAAATGGCTATATTTCAGTGCAACCTTAGAAGAAAAAATTACGGCGCATTATGGAACAATTTATTTAATTTCTTTCCCTAAGTATCACTCGGTGTACTTTTATTCATTCTTTGAAAGTATTTTTTTGAGACGTTGAGTGCTCTTAGCTCATTTTTTTTCTTAAATGAGTGTCCTTCCATTCTGATGAGTATATTTTTCAAAACTTCTATTGCTTCATTTATGTGGGGTCCTTTATTGAGCATAACACATTCTGCCTGAGCACCTTGTGCGGCGTCACTTATTTCCGCTCTTGTTGGCATTCCTGTTTTGGCGAGGTTTTCGAGTACTTGAGTTGCCCAGATGACAGGAATGTGAGCGGCTTCGCATAGCCACAGTATTTGGTTTTGAACTTCGGAAATTCGCTCAAATCCAATTTCTACCGCCAAGTCGCCCCTTGCTATCATGACGCCTATTTTATTTCGTTTCATTCCTTCAAATAAAATCTCCGGCAGGTTTTCAAACGCCTCCTGATTTTCAATTTTGAAAACGACGCCGATATTTTCTGCCTTATTGTTTTTGAGTTCGGTGTATAGTTTTTTGACGTCTGCTCCGGTTCTTACAAAAGAATACCCTACAATATCAGCATGTTTGGAAATGAAGGGAAGGTTTTCGATGTCTTTTTCCGTCAATGCAGGTAAATTTAGGACGGTGTTGGGCAGATTAATTCCTTTGTGAGAAGATAATTTTGTTTTATAACAATCCGTAATTATTAACTCCAGTTCGTCTTCTTTTTTTGCAATGATTTTGGATCTTATCATTCCATCGTCAAACAGTACGGTGTCACCTACTTTGGCATCATCAATAATTTCATGGAGTAAAACGCCAACTTCTGCTTTTATAATTTGCTCATTTGTCTCTCCAAATGTTGATTTATTGCCTAAAGTTTCTCTTTTGGTAAGGATGATATGTTCGCCTTTTTTAATGGGGATGCCGTTTTTTATCTTACCTTTTTTGTTATGAATTTCGATAGTAGATGTCCTAATTTTAGGACCTGATAAGTCCATATAGATTTTTATCTCCTGTTGGGTTTCTTCTTGAACTTCATGGAGGATAGCGACCATTTTACTCCATATATCTAAGTCGCCATGACTAAGGTTTATTCTGGCGATTTCCATTCCACTCAAAACCATACTTCTGATAATCTCTTTATCATCTGCGGCTTCGTTGGGGAGCGTGACCATTATTTCGGTAAAGTGCTTTTTCCGCGCTTCGTTGAATAGGTTATTGGCGTGTTTTTTTAATAATTTTTTACTTTTTTTATAACCAACTATTTCTATCTCCGAAATGGTGTCAAAAGGCATATTTTGAGCAAGTCTCAAATTCTTCACGACATTATATAGGTTGCTAAAAACGTAGCCTTCTGCTGTCCTCATCGAAGAAATTCCGAGGTCGGAAAGGCTGTCATGGTATTTCCTCAAATCAAAACTACGTAGTATCAAATATCGGTACAAATTTTTTGCACTTTTTTGGTAGTCTTCATGTACTTCGGAAATTTCTTTGTCTATAGTTTCCTCATTTTCAACCATGTATTGTAGTATCTTGGAAAGCCCTTTGTCGATTTTCTGTATATTCATTTTTATTTTTTTTAACTGTACCAAATGATTAGTGAAAGAAATTAAATAACATGTGCCATTATACTCGTCTTTTTTCCGTCTAAGAATCCTTTGAAATCCTTATCCCGAATCGGGGTTCGGGACAGGCTGTGCTAAGGCTATATGCGGCTTTCAAAAAATCCTTAGACAAAAAAAACACTTCGCATTATGGGACATCCTATTTAATTTCTTTTACTTAGATGACTTTACTTTAAATACACTGTTTTATAAATTTCTTTACATTTTTTGACGTTTATTTTGGAATGAATCGAATCAAAAATGACGCGAATACTCACTGTATTTAAGGATTTTTTGGTGAAGAGTCATTTTAAAAGAAATACTCAAAAAAGTAAATAAATTTGTGAAACAGTGTACTAAGGTGTCAGAATGAAGTCTATTGATGATGTTTATTTTCTTGCCAGCTCCTTTTTTCTTTAGGTGTGAGGTACGTCCACGCGACTATTCTGCTGGTTTTATTTCCTGTAGTGATGTCGATAGTTTTCATCTCGGAGGGCTTGTTTTTACCCAAGATTTTATAGATTTTCTTTAGGTTTGATTCTTTTGAAACCAGAGAAGAAAACCAAAAAAAATGTTTAGCCATTGCTTTGCTTTCTGCAATCATATTGGAGATGAATTGAAGTTCGCCGCCTTTATATATGAGTTCGTTTTTATTGCCTGAATGGTTCAATTTTGGTGCGTTCACCTTTTTTTCGGTTAAGTTTTTTACTTTTCTTCTCGTGCCTTTTTCGGCTTCTTCTATGGATGAATGAAATGGAGGATTGCAGATTGAAATGTCGATTTTATCTTCTTGCTGAATGATCCCTCGAAATATAGATTTAGGCTGATTTTGTAATCTACAACTCACCTTTCCTTTCAAAGAAGGGTTTGAATGGATAATATTTTGAGCGGATTTGATTGATTTTAAACTAATGTCAGAGCCAATGAAGTTCCAATTATATTCGGCAACACCAATGATAGGGTAGACGCAAGTCGCTCCCGTACCAATATCCAAACAAGTAATGTTTTTTCCTCTCAGAATTTTACCCATATTATTTTCGCTTAATAAATCGGCTGCATGATGAATATATTCCGCCCTTCCGGGAATCGGAGGACATAAGTTTTCGTCGGGAAATTCCCAGTATTTTATGCCGTAATAATGATGGAGAATCGCTTTATTTAGCGTTTTTACTGCGGTAGGATTAGAAAAGTTGATTGAATTTTTGCCTAATTTATTGGGCTGAATATAGTCAAGCAATTCTGGCATAGCAACCGCCATTGCGTCCAAATCGTATCGCTCGCGATTTTTATTTCGTGGATGTAAATTTAGTTTTTCTTTGCTCGCTTTTTTTATTGACATATTTAAATTTTAGGCATATTTTTTCACATCTAAATCCATTTCTTCTTTCTAAAATATATCAATAATCCAACGAAAATTACAGCCATTACTCCGAGCAAAACAAAGTAAGCATACCTTGATTCCAACTCTGGCATATACTTAAAATTCATGCCATAAATACCTGCCAAAAAAGTCAGTGGAATAAAAATAGTGGACACTAAGGTCAGCAATTGCATGACCTTATTCATTCTAAAACTCACTTCGGTCAAAAAGAGGTCTTGCAAGCCATTTAGCATATCTCTGTGCGTATCTACCATATCCATAATCTGAATCGTATGGTCATATAGATCACGAATAAAAATAATGTTACGCTCTTCGACAAAAGAGCTATCTGTCTTTGAAAAACGTCCGATTGCCTCTCTTAGTGGTGCGATAGATTTTCTTAATACCAATAATTCTTTTTTGAGTGCGTGAATTTCACCTTTGATATTTTTATCTTGATTGCTGATGACTTTATCTTCCAATACTTCCATGATTTCTTCGATTTCTTCCAAGACTAAAAAGTAATTATCGACAAGAATATCGACAATGGCATAAGCCAGATAATCAGCACCTCTATATCTGATTTTCCCTTTACCGCTTTCAATTCGCTGCCTTACTATGCTGAATAAATCGCTTTCTGTCTCTTGAAAAGTTACGATAAATCCTTTATTAAAATATATCGTGACGTGTTCTGTGAAAATCTTCGTTGAGTTTTTATCGAATTTCAATGCCCGAATCGAAATAAAATCACCTTTTTCATACTCCTCAAATTTTGGTCGTTGATTCACATCCGCAACATCTTCCAAAACCAACGAGTGCATATCAAAGGTTGCCCCCAATGATTGAATGAAGTTCGTATCATGTATTCCACGCATATCATACCAATCTACTTTATCTTCCGTAGATTGATGAAACACAGCTTGGTTATGATTTTCCAATATACGCTGTTCCAAATTTTCACTATCATAATGAAGGTGATGGACAAGTGTCTTTTCAACTTTTTTATCTCCGGTAAAAATAACAGAGCCGGGAGGAAGCCCGGTTTTTTTTCGTTTTTTACTCATAAAATTTCATCGTCTTTTCAATTATTTTTATGCACAATTGTTCTATGTGGAAAAGGAATTTCAATGCCCTGTTCATCAAACTTCATTTTGATACTTTCGTACAAATCACAGCCCATACTAAACGCGTCGGCTGAGTTTGTTGCCCAAGCCCAGCCCCTCAAATTGATAGAAGAATCAGCCAAAAGAATCACCTTAACGGGTGCCAATTCCCGTCCCTCTTCAATCTGTTTGGCGGTTCTATTATCAAGGTGTAGCGGGTGGTCTAAAATTTCCTGTTTTATTATCGCTTTCGCCTTTTGGATATTCGAATCATAACTAATTCCAATATCAATCCATTTACAAATATTATCATCTCCAAAATCCGAATTAGTAATGATTTCATCACTAATCAAAGTATTTGGAATGATGATTCTCTTATTTTCAAAATCCCTAATCACCGTATGCCTCAACGTAATATCTTCAATCACACCTGCCATATCCCGGAGTTTTACTCGGTCATTTACCCTAAATGGTTTGAAAACAACGATAAAAACACCGCTAATAATATTACTCAATGCGTGTTGAGACGCAAAGCCAATAGCAACCGCAAGAATACCTGCCCCCGCCAACAGCGAACTAGCTAATGCCCTCAAACTGGGTATCGAATAAATAGCAACACCCGACCCAACAATGTATATTATTGCATTGACTGCATGGCGCAGAAATTGGTAATTTGTGGGGTCATTTTGCATTTCTTGCGTCGAGCGTTGAATCAATCGTCTAAAAAAACGATTCACCAAAAATGCAACCAAAATAGTTGCGAGCAAGACACCGATGAAAATTGAAAAGTATTCAATATTCTCTAATAATTTTTCGTTCATAGTAATTTTTACCTATTTTTTGTGGGTAATGCTTTAAAATCCCCATATTACATATACTCGTTACTTTAACCACTCAAATTTACGATAAAAACCCGAAAACCAATATATGAGGAGTATAATTCATGTCCAAAACCAAAGAAATATTTTTGATATTAAACAGACTTTATCATTCACAATAAAATCCACTATCAATGTCAGTCCAAATCATTCGATTCACCCTACTTTTTGCCCTACTTTCGATACTCAGTTCTTGCACGACTACAAGCACAAGCACCTACTACATCGTTCGCCATGCCGAGAAAGCAAACAAGACTGCCGACACACCTCTTTCGGCAGAAGGACAGGCACGAGCAGCGGCACTACGCGACACTTTAATAAGCAAAAATATTAAACAGATTTTCGTGACCAATTACCAACGTACCCAACAAACCGCCGAGCCACTCGCCACCAAATTGGGCATCAAACCAACAGAAGTTTTCGCTAATCAAACCCCATTATTGTTGCAACAATTAAAAGCCGTCAAGGGAGAAAATATTCTTGTTGTAGGACATAGTAACACCGTTCCCATTATTATAAGTGGCTTGATGGAAAGTCCACAAAACGTGACGATTACAGAAACCGATTTTGATAATTTATTTAAAGTACAAATAAAGAAAGGCAGTAATGCGACAAGAGAACTAATCAAATTAAACTACGGAACAAATAATTAATTTCCTAGTTCTTCGACAAATTACTCAACAGTATTTTATCGTTACTTAGGGCTTGTCCCCCTCCTTATCAGTCGGGGGTCGGGCTATCCGGCACTCTCTCCATTCCGCTATCGCTACATTACGTTCAAACAACACCTCCTATCCCTCACGCAAAAAAACGAACAATCGAGGCGCAAAAAAAGAACAAGTCAAGATGAAGTGTTTATTGTTTTTTCATCCCTTAAATCTATCGAAAGGGTATAGTTAATTCACTTTCAGTGAATTACGTCAGCCCAATTCCCCAATTCCCCAATTCCCCAATTCCCCAATTCCCAAGTCACCTAATTCCCCAAACTCAAATTCAAAACAAATCCTCAATTCTATCCTTCTCAATTGCCTGATTACCGATCACGCACAACATCTTCGCCGCAAAATTCAAGCTAGCAAAACGCTCATCCGTAGTCAATCCCTTATGGTAGCGATAATAAATTTGCTGTGCGATAACCGCCAATTTAAACAACCCAAATACATAATAAAACGTCAGATTACGAACATCTCTGCCGCTTTTTTTGGCATACATTTCCACCAACTCGCTACGTTTCGGATTCCCGGGGAAAATGGTCGGCGAAGGCAGATTTTTTGCAAATAATTCCCCATCGGCAGGCGTTGTCCAATAGGCGAGCGAGCCGCCCAAATCCATCAAAGGGTCGCCGAGCGTACACATTTCCCAATCCAATACCGCACGAATTTTCGTCCACGAATCATCCGCAAAAACGACATTATCATACTTAAAATCATTATGTATCAAACTATGGTCGTACTCTCGCGGTTGGTTCGCCTCCATCCATGCCATTACGCGAGTTGCTTCTGGTACATCTTCCGTAGCGGCTTTGAGATATTGCTTGCCCCAATTTGTCACCTGTCGCTCCACGTAGCCTGCCGGGTGTCCCAAATCGCCCAAACCCACCGACTCATAATCAAGCCCATGCAATTCCACAAAAGTATCAAGCCATTCATTCGTTATTTTTTGGTAGCCTTCGGCAGAAATTTGTCGTTTTTTCGCCTCGCGCATTGTCAAAATCACGCCGTTCACTTTTTCCATCACATAAAATGACGCACCAATCACCGCCGTATTTTCAGTATAAGTCAATGCCCTCGGCGACTTAGGAAAACCCTTGTACAGTCGCGACAAAATCTTGTATTCGCGCCCCATATCATGCCCCCGCTTCACCGCACCCGCAGGCGGACGACGCAGCACATATGACTTATTTTCAATCTCCAATAAATACGTCAAATTAGAAAACCCATTGGAAAATTGACTGACCTTGAGCGCAGCATTTACGTCTTCAATCAATTGATTATCGAGAAGATATTGCTTCAAAGGAACTTCAGGGAGTTCCTCTCCTTTCCTAACTTTTTGCATAAGAAAAAATTTGATATACGTAGCGCGTCACGTAGCACCGTACTTCCAGCCCATGTCTCGCATTAGGGACGAATGTACGCGAGACACAGGCTGGAAGCACCGTGCTACGGACGCGAACTGGAAGTATCGCGCTACATTTAAAACGCTCCGCCATTCGCGTGTAGCAAATGTCCATTAATAAAACCCGCCTCTTTCGATGCTAAAAACATATAAGCATACGCCATATCTTCGGGCGTACCGATGCGCCTGACGGGAATCTGGGCAATGCCTGCATCAATCACATTTTGCGGCATAGAAGCCGTCATATCCGTCATGATAAAGCCCGGCGCGACAGCATTTGCGGTGATACCGTACTTGCCGACTTCTTTGGCGAGTGCCTTCGTAAAACCAATAATCGCGGCTTTCGTAGCGGCATAATTCGTCTGACCAAATGCACCAAGTACACCATTAATCGACGAAGCAGAAACGATACGCCCATAACCCGCCTCACGCATGTACGGCAACACGGCTTTCGTAACATTATACGTTCCTGTCAGGTTGACATTGATGACGGAATCCCATTCGTCGTCCGACATTTTCGCAAACGAACGGTCGCGAATAATCCCTGCATTATTGATGAGAATGTCGATTTTTCCGTGCTGTGCTTGGGCTTCTTCGGCAGCTTTTTTGACATCTTCGCGGTTGGTAATATCCGTTTTTCGGAACGAAATTTTTCCGCCTTGTGCAGCGATACTATCGGCGGTCAATTGCCCCTCGTCAATCACATCCCACGAAATCACCGTTGCGCCATGCTTGCAAAATACTTCGCAAATGCCTTTGCCGATGCCTTTCGCGCCGCCGGTAATTATTGCTACCTGTCCTTCTAAATTATACATAAGTAATATTTTTTGTATAAATGTAGCGCGGCACTTCCAGTCCGCGACCGTAGAACGACGCTTCCAGCTCGTTCATCTAGTAAAAAGTAAAACTAACACGGCACGGGCTGGAAGCACCGTGCTACGGGACGCGAACTGGAAGTGTCGCGCTACATTACGCCATCATTCCACCATCTACTTGAAGTGCCAAACCCGTTACAAAACTCGATTTTTCCGAACACAACCATATGATAGCGTCCGTCATTTCTTGTACTTCTGCAAAGCGTTTCATTGGAATAGCTGCCTTCAATTTATCGGGCAATCCAGGTACGCCCTGTTCGATTTTTTCAGGGTCAAACAAAGCCGTTACCGTAAACACTGGACATAAGGCATTAATTCTGATGTTTTTACGAGCGTATTCTTTTGCGGCGGTTTTGGTGAGTCCGACGACGGCATGTTTGCTGGCGACGTAGGGCGAACTGTTTGGCAAAGCCCGCAGTCCGGCGACAGAGGCGATATTGACGATATTGCCGCTGCCTTGTTTCATCATTTGTTGGAGTTCGTATTTCATACAATAAAAAACGCCCGATGCGTTGATGGACATGACATCGTGCCATTCCTCAACACTCACATCTGCCAATCGTGCAGCTCCACCGCCGACACCCGCGTTATTTATCGCAATATCCAAGCTGCCATATCGCTCTACTATCGTATGTATCAATTGTTCAACTTCCGAAGAATCGGCTACATTATTTTTGATAAATGTGGCTTTTCCGCCCTCGCTTTCAATTAATTGTACCGTCTCTGCACCGCCTTTTTCATTGACATCCGAAACGATGACCGTGCCGCCTCGCTTCGCAAATTCGATTGCCGTTTGGCGTCCGATGCCTGATGCCGCGCCCGTGATGAGTACGATTTTATCTTTAAATTCCATAATGTATTTCGTCTTCCCTAACATAAACATTCCTGTCTGTGCCGCGTCAGTACAGACAGGAATGTCTGTGTTACGTTGCAAAAGTAATGATGTGAAAACGAATAAACGAATAACATTTACAGGAATTGGCAAATTATTAATTACATTTGAATGGAGATATGAATAAAAATAAGGTGAATGTAAATTCATCCATTAAAAATCCATTATTCATTCATTATTTTTCCGTATTATTGGCTTCATTTTAATGAATAATAAGTAATGTAGCGTGGTACTTCCAGTCCGCGCCGCATTAGTTTTAGTATATACGAAAAAAACGGGCTGGAAGCACCGTTTTACGGGACGCGAACTGGAAGTGTCGCGCTACCTCAATTCAAAAATAATATGTCTAATAGAATAAAAAATCAATTTAATTTGGAGGGAAAAGTTGCTATCGTGACGGGCGCATCAAAGGGCATCGGGGAGAGTATCGCGCGTGGCTTAGCGGAATTTGGGGCGAAGGTCGTCGTGAGTAGTCGCAAGCAAGATGCGGTGGATGCGGTGGCGGAAAGTTTCAAAAAAGACGGCTTGGAAGCCACTGGAATCGCCTGTCATGTCGGGCATGAAGACCAACTCAAACACCTCGTCGAAGAAACGGTAAAGCAATACGGCGGTGTCGATATTTTGGTGAATAATGCGGCGATAAATCCCGTATTTGGACCTCTCGTAGAGGCTACGGGCGAGATGTTTGATAAGGTGATGAATGTCAATGTAAAAGCCTGTATGTTGCTCGCCAATCTCTGTCATCCTATCATGGAAAAACGTGGTGGCGGTTCGGTGATAAATATCGCTTCGGTAGAAGGTTTGAAGCCTTCATTTGGACTTGGTGTATATGGCGTGAGTAAGGCAGCAGTCATCATGCTGACGCAAGACCAAGCCAAAGAATGGGGCGGCGCAAATATCCGCAGCAATGCCATTTGCCCAGGCTTGATTCAGACAAAATTTAGCGCAGCACTCTGGAAAAATGAAGCGATTTTGAAGCAGGTAGAAGACCACATTCCACTAGGTAGAATGGCGCAACCCGACGAAATGGCAGGCTTGGCACTTTTCCTTGCTTCCGATGCTTCGAGCTATTGTACAGGCGGTGTTTATACGGCTGATGGCGGGCATACGATTGCGGGCTAAAATAAATATTTGTTATCTTTGTACAATAAACCAAACTAACTCAATTTTGAGACACAAAAAACATTATGTCAAAAGAAGTAAAAGCTGATGCTCAACAACTGAAGGGAGCTTTTAGAAGCCACAATAAAATCATAAAGGAATCGAAAAATAATGATTCTCCCTCTTTGGAATTACTAAGGTTTTACGCTTGTGAGTGTGCTTTAAAGGCCCTCTACATTCAAAAAAACAACCTACGTGATACGGGTGATTTTGAACATGTGAAAGGGTTTCATGGCAAAAAATATGGGCATGGGCACGATATTTTAAAGTGGTTAGGTGAATTGAAACTGCCTAATTTTGCTGTATCTTTTAAAGATAAAGAGGAAGACCCTTTGATTAAATGTCATCAAAAACTTCGTTACGGAGTTGGGGTTCATCCAAATCAAATCGCCTTTATCAAAGGACTAAATACTGAATTGAAAAAGCATCTGCAATCATGATAAATCAAAATATTAAGTTATATAGTTGGGTAGATATTCAAGATAGGTTATTGCAGGCATCAGAGGGTAATGAATGGTTATCTGGCGTTAAGACTGAGGTTTTTACTATAGGTTTGTATGTTTATTATCGTGTTGATGTTAGTAAAGAGGAAATCAATAAATGGCTAAATGGTTTATTTCCTAACGCTATACAAGAGGAGGGTTTATTATTGGAAAGACTTGGAACAGAGAACAGGTACTTACCTATTTATTTTGAAGAGGTAGAAGCTGAAGAGATTATTAGCCACCCGTTTTTACCAAGTTTTAATCGACCAAAAGTTCTTGCAGACTCCAGTCAAGATTTGCCGGAACGTCTTGATAATGACGAGCCTGTGATGATTGCCACACATTCCTTTAAAGGAGGAGTTGGGCGTACGCTACATGCAATGGCGATGGCATCTGTATTGGAGACTCAGGGCAAGGTATTATTGATAGATGGAGACTTTGAAGCTCCCGGTATAACTTGGGTGATAGCCAATCCCGAAATTTCTTTTGTCGATACACTGAACCTGATACATGGTAGTGAAAATCCTTACGATGTTGTTGATTCTATTGCACAAGACCTTGAAAATCAGCGTAAAGACAATATTTATTTCTTACCTGCCTTTAGAACCGAACGCCAAATGCGCTCATTGGAAATCAAGCCGGAACACATTTTTCGCTTTTCCGAAAACCCCTTCATTATCTCCGATGTTATTGCCCGTCTCGCACAAAAACTTGATGTGGATTATGTGATTATCGACCTTCGTGCGGGTATATCTGAACTCTCTGCAAGTTGGCTGTTAGACCCTCGTGTGGCGAATATTTTTGTTACGACACTCAATAGTCAATCGGTAGTAGGTACACGTATTGTGCTTGATATTTTAGCACAACAGCAGCAAAATAAAACGATTATACCTAAAGACACTCCGGGACTTATCGTTTCGCAGGTTAGCCCTGACCAAGTTGATTGGTTGTACGATATTTGGAATAACAAAAGTGAGGGAGGTTCAGCCACATCAGGAAAAAATATGGAGCAGCTGCGAGAATATTTTGATAAATACCTTACGCAGATTAAAGTAGCAGCCGATGCAGCTATAGAAGACGATGATGTAACTGACGACGACGTGTCTATTCTTATCAGTCCTACTTATGACAGTCTCTTAGTTTTGCCTAACGATTGGTCTGAAATTCAAAGACTTATAAAGACGAGTGGACTTCTTGAAAAGGTATCGTCTATGGTATCTTATTTCCAAACTATTCCATTGGAAGCAAATGATTCCATTGATGATTATGTGGAAAGTCGCAGAAAGATGTCAGAAGAAGTACCTAATTTGGTTTTTGCAGAAAAACATCTACCCGATAATTTTTACAAAAGTAAGGCGATAGAAAATTTAGCGAACAAACATGTCACTCGTCTTCCCAATCTTGTTATAGTTGGTGCTAAAGGTGCTGGTAAAACCTTTTTGTTTCGGCAGATTTCAAAGAATAAAACATGGGGGAATTTTTTGAACCAAGCAAAAGAAGGAAATGGTAACGCATTGTCCAACAATACAAAAATTATTAAAGTTACGATGCCCGAAGCTATCAAAAAAACAGAGGATGACGCAATATGGATAAAACATATAAAGCCCCATTTGCAAGAATCTTTAAGACAGGAAAAGAGTCTGAATGACTGGAAAAATATTTGGTTAGATGTCATTGCTTGGAGTTATGGCTTTAAAGTTGGGCAGGTCGATCAGGCAGATGAATTTATAAAATATTTAACAAGTAAAAAAGAACAGGCTATCTTTCTTTTTGATGGACTCGAAGATTTATTTCCCAATTATTATATCAAAGAAAACCAACAAATAGCAATTAAGGCACTGCTACAAGACGTACAAGCATATATAGGTGTGACACCTAATGCCCCTTTAGGTATCATTGCATTTATTCGGAAAGATATTATAGGGCATGTAATTAAACAGAATCTTGGGCAATTTTTAGATGAGCACAAAGAATATGAATTAAAATGGGATAAAAATGAAGCCCTACGACTTGTTGCGTGGGTGATGTCTCATTATGGGATTTTCGATATTTCCAATTTGGACGAAAACGAAATTTCCAATGCAACTCAAGAAAAATTGACTAAAGCACTTTACCCCTTGTGGGGGAGGAAATTGGGCAAAAAGCAGTCAAGGCAAGCACGTTCTGCAAAGAGAATTTTAGAACAATTATCAAATTTTAACGAAGAGGTACAGTCTCGTGATATCATCAGATTTTTGGCAAAAGCAATAGAGCAAGAAAACAATCGGTCATCATCATACACTGACAGGATACTTAGTCCGAAATCCATCAGTAATGCCTTACCCGAAGTAGGCAAAGAGAAAATAGCAGAAGTAAAACAAGAAAATAGAGATACCCCATTTGAAAAGGTATTAGTAAAATTAGAAAATCTTGAACCTAAACCAAAATTTCCTACTCAAACAATAGAAGGCTTAGAACAAGACAAAATTAACTTGTTGGTTGATAATGGAATCTTAAAACGTCACAAGGACAAATATTACATGACAGAATTATTCCGTTTAGGTATGGGATTTGGGGCTACGCGAGGTACGGTAAAAACAGATTTCAATTAATAATACGATGAATTTCGAATACACAGATAAATCAAAAGCCCTACAAGCAAAGGTCGATGACTTTATGCAGCAGCACATTTTCCCGATTGAAAAAGAATATGAGGAATTTGTAGAAAACAACCCCTGGCAAATCTATCCCGGTATGGAGGACATGAAGGAACAGGCACGGGCGGCGGACTTGTGGAACTTGTTTTTGCCGGAAGATTATGGGGATTTGAGTCCGGGTTTGACCAACTTGGAGTATGCGCCACTCGCCGAATTGATGGGACGAATTCCGTGGTCGTCACAAGTATTTAATTGCTCTGCACCCGATACGGGAAATATGGAAGTGTTTGCAAAATTCGGTACGCCAGAGCAGCAAGCCAAATGGCTCACGCCACTCATGGAAGGCAAAATCCGCTCGGCATTTTTGATGACCGAACCCGATGTGGCTTCCTCCGATGCGACGAATATTCAAACGTCTATCGTGCGCGATGGTGATGAATACGTGATAAATGGTCGAAAATGGTGGTCATCCGGCGTGATGAATCCTCATACGAAAGTCTATATCGTCATGGGCAAAACCGACCCAACGGCACATCGACATGTTCAGCAAAGTATGATTCTCGTACCTGCCGATACACCGGGCGTGCGTGTGGTGCGTCCCTTGCGAGTGTTTGGTACTTACGATTCACCTGAAGGACATGCCGAAGTCGAACTGAAGGACGTGCGTGTACCTGCAAGCAACCTTCTGGTAGGAGAGGGGAGTGGCTTTGCGATTGCTCAGGGGCGACTCGGACCGGGTAGGATTCACCACTGTATGCGCCTGATTGGTGCGGCACAACGTGCACTCGACCTCATGGCAATTCGCGTGACTCAACGTGAAACTTTCGGTAAAAAAATCGCTCAATATAGTAGCATTCGACAAGATATTGCCAAGTCGCGCTGCGAGATTCAACAGGCACGTTTGCTGACGCTATCGGCAGCAGATAAAATTGATAGATTTGGCATAAAAGAAGCCAAAGACTTGGTCGCGATGATTAAAATTGTCGTGCCGACGATGACTTGTAACGTAGTCGATAGAGCGATTCAGGCGCACGGTGGAATGGGCGTTTGTCAAGATACGCCACTTGCCGGATTTTGGATTTATGGGCGCACCGTCCGACTCGCCGATGGACCAGACGAAGTACACATGTATCAACTCGGTAGAAATACGATTAAGCAAATGATGAATAAGGAAGTGGTGAGTGGTTAATCATCTCAAAATCAAATTCAACCTCAAATTCAATTTCAAAAATTGGAGTTGAAGTTGTGATTGAGATTGCAGTCGAAGTTGCGGTTGAGATTGAAGTTGAATTGTATTTCTTTTGTAAAAAAGATAAAAAAGCCTGTTAGTGAAAGAAAATAAATAACATGTGCCACTATACTCGTCTTTTTTCCGTCTAAGAATCCTTTGAAATCCTTGCGTAGCTAAGACTATGTGCGGCTTTTAAAAAATCCTTAGACAAAAAAAATACTTCGCATTATGGCACATCTTATTTAATTTCTTTCACTCAAACAATCATTTTACAGGCTTTTTATTGCGATTTTTTATCTTTAAAAGATTATTGCCCAATATAATTTCTTAATTTTGTGTGAATCAAAAATAAACTAATCGAGAACCACTACATAAAATCATGGCAAAAAAGAAACCGAATAAGCAGAACAAACAGCAAAAGCAAACTCCAAAAGCTGCTTCACAACAAAAAGCCGCATCTATACCCAAAGCGGCGTCTGAACCATCCATAGGCGAACGAATATCGGGCTTTATCCGTAATCCATTTGTGCGTTTTTTCGCACTTTTTATTGGTTTGATGATACTGTTCTACCTTTTCTATATCGTGATATATGAGGGGTATTTGGAAGAACCTATTACCAGAACGAATGCTGTTATAGGCAGCGCATTAATCAATATATTTGGCTACGGTACTTCAACGGACGGCGCACTGATACAGGGCAATTTCGTAATGAATGTGAAACGGGGTTGTGATGCCATTGAGCCAATTGGTTTGGCTTCCTGTATTATATTGGCTTATCCTACCGTATTTAAGCGCAAAATTCCTGGATTGCTCATTGGAGTAGGTGTTTTATTACTCATCAACCTCGTTCGTATTGTTACACTTTACATGACAGGTATTCACTTCCCTTCCTTTTTTGAAGTGGTACATCTTGAAGTATGGCAATTCCTTTTCATCGTACTTGCGGTATTGTATAGTATGCTGTGGATTCGTTGGGATGGAAAGAAATTGTCAGAAGAAAGAGCTATGCTTAAATAATGTTGTGGTGTTATTGTGCCGTTGTGTTGTAGTTGTTTATTACCACAACGCCGCGATACTATAACACTACAACACTAAAAAACACTATTTGCAAAATACTAATACACAAACACTTATGATATCCAATAAGACTATATTTACATTTCTCGGCGTAGCCGTTGGGCTTTACTTTCTATTGACTATGCTCATAGTCCCTGCTCTACACCTCGAATATGGTGTTTCCAATATGTCGAGAAATATAGCAAAAACAATTTATTCAAGCAAAGACATCGAATGGGTAGATAATTTTGCCAATAAAGGCAATTCGGCAGACATTAATGTAAAAGTAATTACCTCAGTCAAAAACGCTAAAACAGGACAAAATCAACGCTTTCAAGGAGTCGGAAAACTGACTACGAGAACCAAAGTCTTAGTACCGATGCTTGTGCTAATTTCCCTAATAGCTGCATCATTCATCGCACTGCCAATTAGTTGGCGCAATAGGGCTATTGTTATTATACTTGCCACGCTTGCATTTTTCTTATACATGATTTTCTTATTCGGAATGACCATTGATTACGTAGAAAAAGTAACCCAAGGAGTCGATATTACGAAGATTCGTTTCGGACAAATTTTCAATACCAACATCGGTTTTATGACAATAATTCCTACTGTGATATGGGCTTTGGTGACAGCTTGGGCAGTAGATTGGAAAAAATTAATGAAGAATAATTAAAAAATTAAATTTACTATCCTATCTTTGAGTATACTTAGTACACCGTCCAGAAAGTTTCTTTGCATTTTTGGACGTTTATTTTGGAATGAATCGACCCAAAAATGACGCGAGTACGCTCTGTATTTAAGGAGTTTTTGGGGAAGAGTCATTTCAAAAGAAATACTTCAAAAAGTGAAGAAACTTTTTGGACGTTTATTTTGGAATGAATCGACCCAAAAATGATGCGAATACGCTCTGTATTTAAGGAGTTTTTGGGGAAGAGTCATTTCAAAAGAAATACTTCAAAAAGTGAAGAAACTTTCTGGACGGTGTACTAAGTACACCATCCAGAAAGTTTCTTTGTATTTCTGGACGTTTATTTTGGAATGAATCGACCCAAAAATGATGCGAATACGCTCTGTATTTAAGGAGTTTTTGGGGGAGAGTCATTTCAAAAGAAATACTTCAAAAAGTGAAGAAACTTTTTGGACGGTGTACTTAGTGAAAGAAATTAAATAAATGTACATTCTTCGCGTCGTTATTTTTTCTTTAGACGAACCAAATTTGACGAGAATACTCACTGTATTTAAGGAAAATTTGGTGAAGTATAAAGGAAAAAGAACAAGTCGAGAATATACATTTATTTTGTTCCTGATACTTACATCATTTACTCATTCTAATTCAAAACCAAATCAAATGAATACTCAAGGCAATACAAAACACCAAGCACCCACTCAATACAAAAAAGGTGATAAATACATCGTTCCGCCCGAAGGTTCACTAGGACTACTCGCATTGGGTTACCAAGGCTTGGTGGCTTGGCGAAAAGCACAAGAAGAAGCCAAAGCATCAGCCAAACAACAAGCCGGAGACATAAAAGTAGAAGCTGAAATAATCGAACTACCTGTCACTACAGATGAGTAATAATCCGTTGCTTCATCTATCCAAAATCCATTTTTATTTAGGAAAATAATCGCCTGTCGTTCACCGTCAGCCGTTGACCATATAAATTATGTCAAAATCAATTGCAAACAAAATACTCACTATAGGTTGGGGAACAGCCGATTGGAAAGTCATAGACCCAATGATGAAAAAAGGGCTACTGCCCAATGTTCAACAACTATTCGAAACAGGCGCGCGCGCCAAACTCGGCACACTCGACCCGCCTATTCCCACAGCCAATTGGACGACTATAAACACCGGTAAAGCACCCATCAAACACGGAATACACACCTTTACAGAGCCTGGAAAAGATGCCAATACACCCATTACATCGAAAGGTAGGCAGGCGAGTTTTCTTTGGGAAATCCTCTCCAGACAAGGCATGAAAGCCCACCAAATCGGCGCAACGGCAAGCTATCCCGTCACGCCCATTTCCGGTGTATCTGTTAGCGATTTATTTTTTGAAAATATAGAACCCGCTATCGCAGAAAACTTAGTTTTTCCTGCCGATAAATATGATGATTTTATTAAAATAAAAAAACAAGCTGTCAAGGATGCCCAAGCCGAATTTTATTCGTGGGAAATCGCTTCCGTACCTGATTCAAAGGTACGGTTTGAGCAGTTAAGCACCACCATAAAAGAATTTTTGGCACAGAGTTTTGCCACACAAAAAATAGCCTTAGACACCCTCGAAAACGGTGATTGGAACAGCCTAAATATTTACTTTACCCGTTTTTCGGACATCGTACACACCTTCACACCATACAGTTTTTCCAAAAACAAAGACATCCCTCGTCAGCTACACCAAGCATTCAAAGAAGTGCTTTATAAATGTTATCAATTATTGGATAAAATGCTCGGCGAACTCCTCCAAAAAGCAGGTGAGGATGCCATCGTGATGCTACTTTCGCAAGGCGGTCTGATGCCCCACAAAAGCTACATCGACAAACTCGCCTTCAACGATTCCACCTACGAATACAACACACAGGGCTTGCTCATCATACGCGGCAAACAAGCCTTCGAGCGCGAAGAACTCTATGCCGTTACCGCCTTAGATATTTCACTTACTACCATCGCACTACTCGGTCATCCATTGCCCAAAGACTTCGACGGAAAGCCCCTGCTCGCGCCAAAATTCTTTGAGCGAATCAATAAATTTATCAACACCTACGAACCCGAAGCATCTAACGGCGAAGCAAAAAAAGACAGTCCACTTGTCATCAGTCCCAACTATGAAAAAAGACTGCAACAGCTTGGTTATGTTACTGATAAAATTGCAGAACAACAAGAATACTTCAAATCCAGAGTCAAAATTGCCTCCGGTTTGCAGCCCGAAGTTATTCCTTATTTGGAACGATTACATAAAAAATACCCCAAAAACAGTTGGTACGGCGGACGATTGGCAGGGTCATATTTAGCAACCAACCAAATCAAACAAGCCGTTGATATGCTAGATAAAGTCGTTCATATCGGACATGAAATTCCCGAACTACATATCCTTCGCGGCAATTTATTTCTCATGGAAATGAAATATCGTTCGGCAGCAAAGCAGTACGATATTGCGGATAAAAATGCAGGAAAAATTCCAAATTTGTATAGTCAGATAGCCGAAGGCTACGCCAAAATTCAACAATGGAATTTGGCGGAAAAATACTTTAAAAAAGAAATCGAAATAAATCCACATCCATCCACCTACTTTTCACTGGCGAGTACTTTTCTCCAGCGAAAAATGATGAAGAAAGCCATTCCATCGCTTGAAAAAACCGTTGAACTTGCTCCGGCAATGTCGGTCGCATGGTATCACTTGGGCAGTTGCCGTATGCAAGCGGGCGAGTACCAAGCCGCCGCCGATGCCCTCGAAGAAGCCAAGAAAAACAACCGCGACCCGCGTCTCGGTCAGCAGATTCAGCAAGCCTTGATTGTACTGTACCGCGACCACCTCGACCGCAAGGACAAAATCAAAGAAATGCAAGACGCCTATGAGCGTAGCATTGGTTCGCAAGGCACGATTACGATAGTGTCCGGCTTACCGCGTTCGGGTACATCCATGATGATGCAAATGCTCGTCAACGGCGGCATGCAAGCATTTACAGACGGCAACCGCGAAGCCGACGACAATAATAAAAAAGGATATTTCGAGCATGATGCTATCAAAGCATTGGGGCAGAACAAACAAATACTCACGCAAGTTGGTGACAAAGTCGTTAAGATTATTTCGCACCTATTACACCATCTGCCACACGTTTATAAATACAAAATTATATTTATGGATAGGGCGATTGAAGAAGTGATGAACTCCCAACACAAAATGCTCGGCAGACTCGGCAAAGAACGCGGCGAAGACAAAGAAAATTCAATGGCACTCTTAAAGACTTTTGAAGACAGTCGCAAGAAAGCCATCGGTTGGTGTAAAAACCATCCGAAATACGTCGAATATACGCTCGTCCCTTACCACGAAGCAGTCAGCGACCCGATGAAAACTGCCAAGCAAGTCAACGAATTTTTGGGCGACATTTTGGATGAAAAGAAAATGGTAGGTGTGGTCGATGCGAGCCTTTACAGAGAGAAGGTGGAAACGGTTTGATGTGCTGATGTACTGACGTGCTGGTGCGTCGATATTTTCCTTTTGTTGATTATCAATTTTATAAAAACATAATTATGTCCAAAATCTGAATTTATTTTTGCGTCGTTCCTTAAATGTTGGAAGGCAGCACGAGCATTGGCTAAATTTTCTTTTGAATTAAGTGAAAGTGAACCAAAATTAAAAAATGATTAGGATACCAAAAGCCAATTCAAAAGAGCTGCATTATCCACGATGAATAATATAGCAGAAGGGTTCGGAAGAGGAACACGGAAAGAATTTGCAAGGTTTTTGGATATTGCACAAAGTTCAGCAAGGGAAGTGAAAAGTATGACGTATGTATTTGAAGACTTGAATTACACTACGCTGGATAAAATAAAAGAATTACACGAAAAAACTGATGCTGTCATGGCATTAACGCTTGGATTTATTAAGCATTTGAAAAAAAACTTATAACGTTTCGACGTGCTGATTTACTGACGTATTGAAGTGCTGATGTGTAAACGTACTGACGATTGACGTGTGAACGTATTGGTATATTTTTTATATCAGCACGTTTACAACGTCAGCACATCAGTACGCCAGCACATCAGCACGTTTACAACGTCAGCACATCAGCACATCAGCACATCAGCACGTTTTATGGCTAAACGATTTGCAAAAAAAATACTTTGGATAGGCTGGGATGCAGCCGATTGGAAGGTCATCAATCCGATGATAGAGTTGGGTTATTTGCCCAATTTGGAAAAAATGATAAACGAAGGTGTCATGGGCAACTTGGCGACCCTCGACCCACCGATGTCGCCTACATTATGGACGGCAATGTCCTGCGGAAAACGTCCGTATAAGCATGGTATTCATGGTTTTACGGAGGTTGACCCTTCGGGAGAAGGCGTGCGTCCATCGTACATCACATCGCGTAAAGTAAAGGCGATTTGGAATATGATGATGCAGAGTGATATGAAATGCCATCAAGTAGGCTGGTGGCCCAGCCACCCTGCCGAACCGACCAACGGCATTTACGTATCCAATTTTTTCCATAAAGCAAATAAATTCAAAGGAAAGGGCAGACCGAAAGAATGGCCCATGAGTCCGGGCAGCGTACATCCACCCGAAATGGAAGAAGTTTTTGCCGATTTGCGTGTTCATCCAAACGAATTGACGGCTGCCCACCTCGCGCCTTTTATCCGGAATTTGGACACGATGGATATGAAAGACAAGAAAAATCAGCAGATGATTAATTCCATCAGGAAAATCACTGCCGATGCCGCTTGTTTGCAAAATGCCGTCACTTATGTACTCGAAAAATATGATGATTGGGATATGACTTGCGTGTATTTTGATGCTATTGACCACTACTGTCACGGCTTCATGAAATATCACCCGCCGCGTCGTCCGCACATTCCGGAAAAATTGTACAAACACTTTAAGGATGTCGTTGTGAGTGGTTATCAATACCATGATATGATATTGGGGCGTTTATTGGAAATGGTTGATGATGAGACAGTTGTGGTCTTAGTCTCAGACCACGGCTTCCACCCCGACCACCTGCGTCCCAAGCAATTGCCCATCAAAGAAGAACCTGCCGCGCCTGCCCTCGAACATAGTCCCTACGGCATCATCGTAGCCAAAGGGCCGGGCATCAAAAAGGATGAACTCATCTATGGTGCGAGTCTGATTGATATGTGTCCGACTATTTTGGCGATGTTGGGTTTGCCTGTAGCGCGTGATTTTGATGGCAAAGTCTTGATGAATTTATTTGAAGAACCGATTGAGGTTGATGTCATTGATTCATGGGAAGATGTACCCGGCGAGTGTGGTCAGCACGATAAAGATGCGAAAATAGACCCCGAAGCCGCCAAAGCCGAGATGCAACAATTGATTGACTTGGGCTATATCGAAGACCCCGGACCAAACAAGGAAAAAGCCATTAAACAGACCGAAGAATATAATAAATATTTTCTTGCGCGCGCTTTCGTAAACGGCGGCAGACAAGAGGATGCCTTACCACTTTTTGAGGAGTTGTGGGAAGATAATCGCGACAATGCGCGTTTCGGGATTCGCTTGGTCAATTGTTATATGGATGTCGGACTATTGAAAGAGGCAAGAGGGATAGTCGATGCTATTTTTGAATTGAAAATCAATGATTCGCCCAACCTCAATGTATTGAGTGGAACGCTGTATTTGCGTGAGAAAAAATACAAAAAAGCAGTCAAGCAATTTGAAAAAGCCTATGAGCAAATACCGAAATCTCCTAATATAAATCTCCAACTCGCACAGGGTTATATGCGCCTCAAAAAATATAAAATGGCGCGAGAAGCCGCTACACGGGAGTTGGAAATTAATTACGAAAACCCCGAAGCACACCGCATACTTGGTGAGGTCGATTTGCGTAGAAAGGACTACGAAAAAGCCGCCGAGTCTTTCCTCAATTCACTTGGCTTACGCTACCACAATCCGCGTGCACATTACGGACTCGGAAAGGCACTCTTTAGTATGGAAGATTACGAAAATGCAGCACAGGCATTGGGCGTAGCTTTGAAGATTTTTCCGAAATTTGAACAGGCGCGGAATTTATTGATTCGCCTTTATACACATAAAATTAAAGACGAAGAGAAAATCGCCGAATTGCAAAAAGAACACGAAGCCATCATTCAAAGCAGTAAAAACCTGCCGATTGTATCGGGCTTCCAGCGTGGTGGCTCGTCCGCAGTGATGCGTATGCTCGAAATGGGCGGCGCAAAGCTATTTACAGACGATGCGAAAAAAGCAGATGAACACAATCCGCACGGCTATTACGAATACAGTAAAACGTATGACCTGCACCATAATAAAAACTTTATTAAACTGATTGGCGAAGACCAGATTATGAAGGTTTACGCAAGTCATTTACCGTTTTTACCACGTCAAAATCGGTATAGAATTGTGTTTGTAGAACGTGATATGCAGGAAATTTTGCAGTCGCGTCATGCCATCAGAGTTGCTCAAAAGAAAGCGAGGGAAGGCAATTTTGATATGATGGAATTTGCCAAACTCGGTATGCGAACAGAGCGTATCAATAAATGGCTCGACACGCGACCAAATTTGGAGGTCTTGCGTTTGCAATACAAAGATATACTCGAAAATCCAGCGAAAGTCGCGCAGAAAATCGCGGATTTTTATCCTGAATTGAATCTGAATGTCACGGAAATGACGAAGGGAATTGATTTGGAATTAACGAAAAAAACGGAGGCGGTAGAGGCGTAAAACAGCACACAGATTAGGCGGATTTAACGAATTAGCGCGGATTTTTTCTGCGAGAATTTGTTAAATTCGCTTTTATTTTTGTTCTTCTATTTCAGTTTTTATTTTCAATACTTCTTCTGTAGAAATTCCTGTAATTTCAGCAATTTCAGCAGCTTGCATAGAAGTTGATGATATAAGATTGCGAATGATACTCATTCTTGCTTTTCTTTGTTCTTCGACTTCGCTTTTTAATGTAGAAACTTCCTCTGCAAATTCTGCCTTAAAATCCTTAAAAAACTCCTCCTTTAGAGCTTCGTGTACATTTGCATCTTTATCTAAGACCATAATTCTATCTACTATCATCTTTGATTGTTTTGATTCTCCTTTAAGTTCCGTCCAAAATTCTTGGTCAATTTTAGGCGGTAAATACATGAGAAGATTAATAAAATTCATAAGTGCCTTCAGGGTTTCGTTTGAATAACCACGCTTTATTGCCAGTCTAAACAATTTTAACTTAAACTGCCGTCGCAACTCCGCGTCATCTTTCGTAAGGTTGATATATTTACAAGCCAATATTACGAGTGCAAATATATTGTCGGATTTGAGCAACTCATCTTCATCCGCATCACGCACGAGGTAAGTGCTGAATTCATAGGTCAATTTAGTGCCTCTAAATTCGTAAATATAGCGGTCGTGCGGTTCAAATACATCATCATTCGTATAGATGACAAAAGCCGTAATTGCCTTTCCTTTACTATCGAAAATTCGGTAGAAATACTTGAAATTTCGCTCCGTAAAACCAACTTTGCGTTGCGACTGTACTTCCACATGTAGAAAAATATGCTCATATCCACCGTATGTCATCGGAATTTTCAGCAATTTATCTACCGACATGCGCCCCTTCGCGGTTTGTTCGGGGATGATAGTTGCTAATTCTTGTTCCAAAAATTCGGGTGGCTGACTGAAATCCACATCAGGCAGCAGCTCCGGCATAAAAAACTCCACAAACTGTCTAAAAAATAGCTCAATGATGCGTTTCCATCGCCCGTCGTAGTCTATACGTGGTGCTTCTGATTGGTTTTTGGCTTCATTCATTGTCAAAAATAACGAAATTTTTAATAAAATCAAAATGTAACACAGACATTCCTACCTGTTGTCGCCGCAAAGCAGGACAGACAAGAATGTCTGTGTTACGATTAAAACGCCACTACGACACCAATCGTTGGCAAAGTCGTTCCTAAGCCCGATGTTAGAAATTTCGTTTGAAAAGCCGCTGGATTATTAGGGTCAATTTGTGGATTACCTGCCTCATCTCTATCTAGCAGGAGAATGTCTTGTGCGATTGAATTTCCATAAACATTCTCGACATCCAAATATAAATTCAAGCTCCAGCGTTTGAAAAACCACTTTTTATCTACACGTACATCGAGCGTGTGAATGGCTTTGTATCGCTCTGTATTGAGGCGTTCCCAGTCGAACAAACCGACGCCGCGCACCGACCAATTTTCGATAAGCGAAGAACGCTCCACATCAAAAGGCGTGAAAGGCAGCCCCGATTGCAAACGCCAATTCAAACCCACTTCCCAATTCTTATTAAAACGCTTGCCACCCGTCAGGTTCACCGTATGTCGGCTATCCCACGACGAGGGTACGAAGTCGCCGTTTTTGTTCTCAAACTCACTCCAACCCAATGTGTAAGAGACGATTCCGTAAAAACCTTTATACAATCTTTGTTGGAATAAAAACTCCAAACCGTAGGTGCGTCCTTGCTTATCGGAGGCGGTCGGTTCGTTGCCGATAACGCCAAAATCGCCGCCGAGATTTGCCAGATTAATGCTATCGCGCAGCAAGAAAGGGTAATTGTCATATAATTTGTAAAAACCTTCGAGCGTAATCTTAGAATCTTTCGCCGTATTGAGTTCCAAACCCGCTACGGCGTGCGTGTTGCGGATGTACGATACGCCATTTTCCCTATTGATTAATGTGCCATTTTCGTCCTTATACCCCATGACGGTGTAGGGCGGAAGTTGGTAATAAATACCCGAATTGAGGTTGATAGAAAGCCTTTCCGTGAGCGCGTATGCCAATGAAAAACGCGGTGAAATCTGCTCCAAAGGATTGCTCATTTCATCCGAATAAGAGTTGGCATCGGTGCGAACACCAAGCGATAATACGAGTTTATCCTCTACGAATTTCTTACTAATTTGACCAAATAAACCGTATTTGTGAAAGCTAAAATCCGCAGCATAATCAATAGTCAGCGGACCGACAGGCGTACTGACACGATTGAATGTTTTGTTATTATATTTGGCAAATTCATAATTTGTACCGTAGGTCAATTTAAAGCCATTGAAGCGAGTAGTATGCTCTATTCTGAATTTATTTTCTATTTCCTGAGATTTATAATTCAAAATCAAATTGTCGTCTGTTTCTATATTATTTTCATATTTAGTAGCGGTGTTATTCAACATATTACGACTCAATACGAAAGTCCAATACCCGTTTTCTGCATAACGTTTATACACCAATCCATTTGTATAATTCCATTGTTCGTTGACGGGTAGATTATCGAGGAGGTACTGTTCGGATTCAACGGCGTCGAGGTCTTCCTGCGTTGGGTCTTCGATGTCAACGAGGCGGCTGAATCCTCTATCAAGATTCAATGAAAAATTATCAATCGCGCCCAAACCAATAAATGTCAATTCATTTTTTTGGTCAAAACGGGTTTTCGTTTTCACTTGAAAATCATTATACGTTGGTAGGAAAGGCAAGCCGATGGCTTGAAATAAAAGTTGCAAATACGACTGTCGCGCCGATGCTAAAAAAGTCGTCTTTTTTCCAATCGGACCTTCCAAAGTAATCCCTGTATCGCTTGCGCCGATAGTGGCGGTGACGCCGAGGCGGTCACTGCGCCCGTCTTTTTGCTTGAAATTAAACACTGAACTTAAGGCATTGCCACGATTGGCAGGAAATGCACCACTAAAAAAATCGACTTCGCGGATAAAATCGACATTTATCAAGCCCACAGGACCGCCCGATGCGCCTTGCGTGGCGAAGTGATTGATGTTTGGTACTTCTACATCGTCGAGATAAAAACGATTTTCGTTGGGTGCGCCGCCGCGTATGAGGAGGTCGTTGCGAAATGAAGCCGTGGAGGTGACACCGGGCAGCGATTGGACGACTCTGGAAATGTCGCGTGCGCCGCCGGGGTTGCGTTGAATTTCGGCTACACCAATGGTACGCAGTGAGACGGGACTTTCTTCGGTTTTCTTGAACGGCGAAGCCCTCACAACGACTTCTTCGAGGGCGGTACTGGCTTCTTCGAGTGCGAAGTCGGCTGCGGTAGGGCGCGAGTTGCTGACTTGTATTTCATAAAGGGTTTTTTCTTCAAAACCTATGTAAGAGACTTGAATATTATATAACTCAGGGGCGAGTCCGGTGATGGCGTAGTTGCCATCCAAATCTGTGGTCGCACCTACGCTAGTGCCTTCTATTACCACATTGGCAAACATAATTGGTTCGTTATTAATCGCATTAAAAACACGACCTTGTATGATGCCTGTACCGCCCTTTATATCAGCAGAAGGTGGAATAGTAGAAGGTAAGGCAGGACTTGTTATTTGTTCTTCAACTAATTGTAATTCAGTATTTTGTGGATTTTTGTCTTTGTAGATAATTTGTTTAGAAGAAGTGGTTTCTTCGCGGGTTTCAGTGGGGAGTATTTCTTCATTACCGTTGGCATCAATGACTTTTTTCTGAATAATAGTGCGCTTAATGATAGACACATCAACAATGGTATCATAAGTGATAATCTCGCGGTCTTGGGCTTGGGTTTGAATGGTAAAAGCAAGAATGAGGCTAAAAAATAGTAAGTACTTTTTCATCTTGATTGTATTGGTTCGTAGGTGGGCGGTGTGCCGTTTGTTAGTTTTTTACAAAAAAAATGAAACGGTAAATGAGCGATTTTGTTATGAAAACCGTCTGGAATGTGGAAGGAAAGCATGAAATTTTGAGGTTTTACTTCTTAGGCGTATGCCTCACACAAGGAAAAAATGTGGTTTAGAACGCTTATTAGGCTTTCGGTATCGCTGATACCTATGGGAGTAGGATGGCGGATAAATGTATCGTTTTCTAACTTGCCAAAATACCAGAAATCTCCGGTAGTGACGATAGCATGAATAGGGATATCATTGGTTTCATTCATCAATCGGGCAGCGACCATTTGCATCAAGGCTTCAAACCATCCTTGTTCAATTTTTTCGTCTTTAGCTTCTACCGTCATTAAGAGTGGTTTTTGCAGGACTTTTAAGCCGGTTTTATCTTTTCCGGCAATGATATAATCAGGATATAGATTGAAATCTTGGACTTTCAGATTTGGGTGACTGAATAAGTTAACCTTAGAGTGTCTTCTCCATGCTTCAAATAGAAAAGGCGCGATGATGAACTCGGAACTGAAAAATTCTTTGTCAGCCTGACCGCGATTGGCGAGGGTGAAATCAAGCTTGTCCAAGAAGTATTGATGTAAATTTATTTTTGTAACATTTTGATAATCAATAAATTTATCGTATTTAAAAGTTAGCTGATAGGCATCTAAAATTTCTTTAGCACTGGAAAAATTATTATTCGTCATTGGTATTTTTTCCTGTAAATTTAACTAAATTAAATTTAAAAATGAAACAGTAAATGAGCGATTTTGTTATAAAAATTACTTGAAATAGGGGAAGAAAGAACAGATTTTGAAAATTTTGATTTGTAAAAACGGGGCAAACTGTTCCTGTGACTATTCAAAATAAACCTCTATTTTTGGATTGTTAATTGAATTACTAAACTTTTCAACAGCATTGTCATGAGAAAATATATTAAAAAATTTACGTGTATATTATTGACTATTATTTCTTCTGTTAGTTTTACATTTTCGCAAGTTCAAGTTGGACAGGATATTCACCCCGATATTGCTCGCACAATTACGCTATCTGAAGATGGTAACCGTCTGGCTTTCGGCTTCACCAATCCTCAAGGTCATACGGTAACAGTGTACGATTTGGTTGATGGAAACTGGGTACAGATTGGAGCGAGTATTGAATCAGATGAGTTCTCGTTCGGCAGTGCAATTTCATTTTCTGATGATGGTAATATATTAGCCATTGGAACACCTAAATATAGCTATTTTGAAGATGGGCTTGTGCAAGTATATCGTTTGGTTGATGGAGACTGGCAACAAATGGGAACAAATATTTATGAGTATGCAGCTTTTTTAGGTGATAGTCGTTGGGCTGGACATTCTATTTCGCTTTCTTCTAACGGAGAACGTATTGTTATTGGTGCGCCTTTGCCGAGTGAAGATGGAACAGGTGTCTATGGGCTTGGTGTAGCCCGTGTGTATGATTTTGTTGACGGAGATTGACTACAAATTGGTGAGGATATGGAAGGAGAAGCAGTCGATAGCTGGTTTGGTTCATCTGTATCTATATCTGCTGATGGTAATCGTATAGCAATTGGTTCATTATATTATGGCATATCGCATCGCGGGGCTGTTTATGTTTATGATTTGATTGGAAATAGTTGGGAGCTTGTCGGTGAGAAGATATCCGGGTCTGCATCGGTCAAGCGATTAGGATATTCAGTAGGCTTATCCGATGATGGTAATACACTTGCGATAGGATTCCGACACAAGGAGTCGAACGAACCTACAATTAGTGGTGTCAGAATATATAATTGGGCGGATGACAACTGGGTGCAATATGAGGAAGAATTGGCAGATGACAGCGAGTTTGATTGTGGTGTCAACTACCCCGCATATGACAATTTTATTTGCAATAATCTCGTTCACCTTAATGCTGCCGGAAATCGTCTGGCTTATGGAAATAGATGGGGTGATTATTTCAGCATATATGATTTAATAGGCGAAGAATGGGTCGAAGTCAATAATTCGCCTGTAGAATGGGGCTACCTCCGCTCTTTGAGTATGTCTTCAAATGGTAATCATTTAGCCGTATTGGGAGATACCATAATCAGGGTGTATGACCTTGAAAATATTACGACTTCTACATTATCTGTATCTCCGATAAATAACCAATTTCAACTTTCACCCATTCCTGCTGATGACTTTATTCATCTTGAATTTGACACCCCACAAATAACCACAACCATATATATCACCAGTGTAATAGGACAAATCATTCACCAAGAAACCACCACAGGCACAGCCCTTCAGTCCAAGACATTTAACATAGCCGATTTCCCGAAAGGCTTGTATTTTCTGACGATTGATGATGGTGAAAATATACAGACTAAAAGATTTATCAAACGATAAGCAAAAATGAGGCAAAAAGCTGATTATCAGTTTTTTACCTTTTTTACAATGTACTCATTCGTATAAAAACCAACGAAAAAACACTAATAAATACCCAAAGAATAACAGCAAATAAAATAGGTTTGAAGCCACTTTCTTTTAGGTCTTTAATGGTGAGGTTAGTGCCAATCAAAAATAATGTAACGACAAGCAGTCGTTTTGACAGGTCAAAAACATGGAGCGCAATATTTTCTGGGATTAAGCGATAACTATTTATCAGCATCGTGATAATAAAACCTAATATGAAGAGAGGGATTTTTACTTTTTGGTCTTTTGATTTGAAAAGGAATACGGCAAAAAGGGACAGTGGAAATATCCATAAAGTACGCGCCAGCTTCAATGTCGTAGCCACTTTTAAGGATTTTTCACCGTATTCCAAAGCGGCACCAACCACAGAACTCGTATCGTGAATGGCAACGGCACACCAAAGCCCAAACTGCTCTTGTGTCAAGTCAAAAAAATATCCGAGTGCCGGAAAAATCAGCAAAGCAATTGAGTTTAACAGAAAAATAATGCCTATCGCAATACTCATCGTTTTATGATTGGCATGGACGATGGGAGAGATAGCAGCGATGGCACTACCACCACAAATGGAAGTGCCGGAGGTTATCAAAAATCCCAACTTTCTGTCGATACCCATGATTTTTATGAGCAATAATCCGAGACCAATCGTTAGAAAAATAGAGGAAGCCGTGAGCAAAAAACCATCTTTACTCACCTGTATAATTTCTGTCAGAGACATACCAAAACCAAGTCCTATTATTGATAATTTTAGCAGTAGGGGAGTTGCCGGTTCAGTTTTTTTCTGAAAAGAATAACCGAATATTAGCGTAAAAACAATCCCTAAAATAAGCGCGACAGGACTAGAAATATACTTCAACAATGCCAGAATTGCAATGAGAGCAAACACAATGGTTTGACTAATCTTTTTTAAATCTTTTATTGCTTTCATTTTTCAAAACATAACAACTTCAACTTCAATCTCAAT
>Ga0209595_100082_pt1 | contig 32527 bp, 15 predicted proteins | sample Porto_4metaG_FD_187427 | JGI IMG/M metagenome (GOLD analysis project Ga0209595, IMG submission 187427) | Marine algal microbial communities from Porto, Portugal - Porto_4 metaG (SPAdes) (version 2) | ecosystem: Host-associated > Algae > Red algae > Unclassified | place: Portugal: Porto... | reverse complement strand
TAGCTCTCGCCCTAGGACTGTCGGATTTGGCGAGCAAAAACGTAAAAATCAATTCCTTATTTATCGACGAAGGCTTCGGCACCTTAGACAGCAACACACTCGAAACCGTAATTTCTACCTTAGAAACCCTACAGTCACAAGGCAAGATGATAGGCATAATATCTCACGTAGAAAATCTAAAAGAACGTATTCCGACTCAAATCCAGCTTAAAAAGAAAAGTAATGGCGTGAGTGAAGTTGAGATACTATAAAAAAACGCCCCTTGCATTTCCAAAATGCAAGGGGCGTTTTTTATTTACTCATTTCTTCATCTACTCATTTACAGGGGAATATTCCCATGCTTTTTCTTCGGCAAATTCACCACCTTATTTTCCAGCATTTCGAAGGCGCGAATCAGCTTTTTGCGAGTATCTTTCGGGTCGATAACTTCGTCAATAAAGCCACGCCTCGCAGCGCGATAAGGATTAGCAAATTTAGCAGCATACTCCGCCTCTTTCTCCGCTAATTTTGCGGCAGGGTCTTTCGCCTCAGCGATTTCTTTACGGAAAATAATCTCACTCGCGCCCTTCGCGCCCATCACTGCAATTTCGGCGGAGGGCCAGGCATAATTTAGGTCAGCGTGGATGTGTTTGGAGTTCATCACATCGTATGCGCCACCGTATGCCTTACGAGTAATCACGGTCACACGTGGCACAGTGGCTTCGCTGAATGCGTAGAGTAATTTCGCGCCATTAACAATAATACCACGCCACTCTTGGTCAGTACCCGGCAAAAAGCCCGGCACATCTACGAAGGTCAATAGCGGAATATTAAAACAATCACAAAAACGCACAAAACGCGCTGCCTTACGCGAGCTTTCGACATCCAAAACACCTGCAAGATAGGCAGGTTGATTGGCGACTATGCCGATGCTGCGTCCTGCAATTCGACAAAAACCTACGACGATATTTTGAGCATATTCAGGATGAATTTCGAGAAAAGAATCCGCATCCGCCACGCCTTCAATGACCTCGCGCATATCGTAAGGTTGGTTGGCATTTTCGGGTATAATATCCGTCAATTTCGGGCGACTTTCGTCGCTTGCCTCGTAGGGCGTTCGAGGCACATCATCTTCGCAATTTTGCGGAATATAACTTAGCAGATTTTTGATTTTTTGGATGCACTCTACGTCATTCGCTGCCGTAAGATGCGTGACGCCCGACTTTGTAGAATGCGCCGATGCACCGCCCAATTCTTCTGCCGTAACTTGCTCATTTGTAACGGTTTTGACAACGTTTGGACCGGTCACAAACATGTACGATGTATTTTCGACCATGATGGTAAAATCCGTCATTGCAGGAGAATAAACCGCACCGCCCGCACAAGGTCCCATAATCGCCGAAATCTGTGGCACGACACCCGAAGATATTACATTGCGATAAAAAATATCGGCATAACCACCCAACGAGCGCACACCCTCCTGAATCCGCGCGCCGCCCGAATCATTCAGACCAATAACAGGCGCACCATTTTGTACTGCCAAGTCCATAACTTTACAAATCTTTTCGGCGTGCGTCTCTGATAAAGCTCCGCCAAAAACCGTAAAGTCTTGTGCAAATACATACACCAATCGTCCGTGAATCGTGCCGTAGCCCGTCACCACGCCATCGCCGGGAAATTGCTGTTCCTGCATCCCGAAATCGTGGGTGCGATGCTCCACAAACATACCCATTTCTTCAAACGACCCTTCATCCAGCAGGAAATGTAAGCGTTCTCTCGCCGTGAGTTTGCCTTTTTTGTGCTGCTTTTCAATACGCGCCTCTCCCCCACCGAGCTTGGCTTCCGCGATTTTATTTTCGAGTAATTCTAATTTATCTTTCATGTTATAATGCTTAAATGCTTAAATGCGATAATGCTTAAATGTTTCCCAATGAATGAATTTTGAATGATTGAATGAATGAATAATTACAAGAAGTTTAGTGATTCATTCAATAATTCATTGTCATTGTCGCATTTTAGCATTTCATCATTTAAGCATTGAATACGCAAAAGTCCGCTTTTTCTCGTTATTATTTAAAGTAAAAAAGAAAATTAAGTTAAAAATTATTTATAGTTAAATTTAAATTTTATATTAAGTGCTTATAATGAATAATTTACAAGTTTTTAGTTCATAATAATATTTCATTAAACTAACGTAGTACAAGCTGAAAGCTTGTGATAAACTTGAACTTGTACCTGATTCTTGAACTTGAATTTAGGGAAGAGGAAGAAAATAATCTACCCCAAATGAAGAAGTTATTTATTTTCTTTCACTAAATTTGACGCGCATAGCCGAGCTACGTAAGGAAGATTTAGTGAAACATATAAGAAAAAGAACAATTCAGACGGGTAGATTATTTTTTTCGTCTTCCCTTACTCAAATATCCACTTTTAACCAAGAAATTCGCCTTGCGACTCCGCGTATAGCGTACTCAAGTACTCGGATATATTTATTCGTAATTTAAACCAAATCCTTTACTGCCACTTCAACCCAATCGACCACCATCTGTTCGGCATTTCTGCGCCTAAAATCTCCTGATAATCCGCATTCGTTAAATTCTGAATCTGGGTATAAACAGAAAAATTACCCGATACACGATAGCCCAAACGAAGGTTGCTTACAAAGTAACTCGCCTTTATGTCGCCGCCTACTTCTTCTACGATTTCTGACTGACGAGTGATGAAGCTATCGTACCAAGCCAAGGTAAAATCCTTATAATTTGCATCCAACATAAAGGACAAATTATGCTTAGGATGGTTGGCAATGTATTTAGAAAGCTGGTCAGTTTCGGCGACGGTTTCGATGTAAGTATAAGCGATTTTAGTATTGATATTCAATGCGTTAACTAAGCGAAATTTCCTTTCCACTTCAACTTCTATACCCGATGTTTCGGCTTTTGAAATATTGTCGGCATAGAAATAATCGGTGTTTTCCTGCAAATTTGGGAGGTTGGTGATGTCGTCAGAATTGCGTTGTGCGAAGTCGATTAAGTTGGTCGAATAACGGTAAAAAATCGTTGTCGAAAGTTTGAACGAAGAAGGCAGAAATATGTCTGCGCCGAAATCGAATGAGTTTGATTTTTCGGCTTCGAGGTCGGGATTCCCGGCATTTCTACCCTGTCCGAGGTTGGGGATTTGATAGGAAACATATCGCTCCGTAAAGTCTGCCGCACGTACCGCACGACCATAAGAGGCACGTAAAATGAAGTTTCTTTTGTGGTAACTGATGCTCGCTTGCGGTAACAATTCTAAGCCAAAATTTGTATCGTATTCGAGTCGTAAACTTGCATTGGCGTGTAAATTTTCATTCAAATCATGCGATAAAACACCATACAATCCATAAGAAGAATTATTGTGGTCGCCCCTATCGGTGCTGTTGATTTTTTTATTTAGAAACTGTACGCCTGCACCTATTTTCGTATTATTATTTAGCGAAAAAACATCTGAAACATTGAGGAATGTTTGTTTGGTCGTGTGTTCGTTTGGCGTAAAAAGTGGGTTAAATTCAAAGAAATCGTCAAGGACTTTGTAACCGCCCGTCAGTTCGAATGTGTGTGCGCTCTTGTCGTAGTTTACGGCAAATTGTGTCCAGAGATTTTTCGTATTTTCGGTAGATTCGTCATAGGCACTACGGGTGTAGAAATATTGTGCGGCAAAATCGCGTTGGTCATGCCCGACACGTATGTAGGCGCGTAGGCTGTCGGTGATTTGGTAGGCAAGTGAAGCGGAGTAAGTCTTGATGTCGAAGTAGTTGCGTCGCAAACTATCTGCCGCAACTCCTGCAAGAAAATTTGGGTTGACCAGTTCTTCTCCATCCGAAATATTGGATTTATAAGAAGCGGAAAGCGACCATTTTTTTTCGTTATAAAATACGCCCATATCTGAACTGTGCAAATTATTTTGCCCTATCGCCATATCTCCGACGACATCGAATCCGTCTTTTTTATTTCTATTCAAATAGTTTTTCGTTTTAATATGTATCAAGCCACCGACCGCATCGCTACCGTAGGACGCCCCGGCAGGACCTTTGATGACTTCGATACGTGCAATTTCGGAAAGTGCTACGGGAATGTTGCTATTGAAATGCGCTGTGAGTGGGTCATTGAAACGGACATTATCGACCATAACGAGGACTTGGGAAAAGGTGCTGCCACGTATCCCGATGTCGGCTTGTACGCCAAATCCGTTGCGCGAATTGAGGTTCATGCCTGTGATGTAACGCAGGGCTTCATCAACGGTACTGACGGGCATTTGTTGGATATCTGCTCCCGTGATGATTTCTACGCTTCTGCCTGTTTTGTAGTTTTCGACAGGTATTTGCGTGGCTGTCACCATGATTTGAGTGAGGGGAATGGTGTCTTGGGCAAAGGTGAGTGTCAACGTCAAATTGAGGAGGATGAGTAGTGTGAGTTTTTGCATTTCGTGTTTACGTTTGTGTGAATTATAGTTTGAAGGCGCAAATGTACAGGAAAATTATATAATCTCGTAATGACTAAGTTGGTGATTGGGGAATTGGGTGATTGGGGAATTGGGATAGTCGTCTGTACGTTTCTCGCGTGAGGGATAGGAGGTGTTGTCTGAACGTAATGTAGCGATAGCGGAATGGAGAGAGTGCCGGATAGCCCGACCCTCGACTGATAAGGAGAGGGACACGCCCTAATTCAACCTCAACTTCAACCTCAACCTCAACCTCAAATTCAAATTCAAATTCAACCTCAACTTCAACCTCAAATTCAAATTCAAATTCAAATTCAACCTCAAATTTCAAGCGCAAGTATCAAGCGCGAGTTCAATATTTCATTCGCTTTCAGCGAATTATGGCATACGAAACTCTATGTGGTGTTTGATTAGGGAAGAGGAAGAAAATAATCTACCCCAAATGAAGAAGTTATTTATTTTATATGTTTGGCTAAGTGAAAGAAATTAAATAAATTGTTCCATAATGCGCCGTAATTTTTTCTTTTAAAGAATTCAAAAAATCGTTGCATAGCCATAGCTACGGAACTATTTTTTGTGTTTTTTAGAAGGGAAAAGAACAAGCATAATGGGGCAAGTTATTTATTTTCTTTCACTAAGTGAAACATATAAGAAAAAGAACAATTCAGACGGATTGATTATTTTTTTCGTCTTCCCTTAAAGTATGAAGTAGTCGGCAGATGAGGGTTTTGTCTAACGGCGACTTTAGTTGTCTGTTTTGACATGACGATTGATTGAAACCGCCTGTACGTACAAAAAAAGGTCGCCCCGAAGGGCGACCTTTTTATATTTATACAAATTAGAATAAATTAGAATAAATTAGAATTTGTAACTCAAAGACAATGCAAGTGTTGTACCCAATTGACTGAAGTGGTAGCCATCATAAGTCATTTGTGAATAACGCTCATTGAAAGTAATCAGGTTAGATTGCTCTTCGATAGGTGTACGTCCGAATGCGTCGGTAGTCGTGGCATCAATGATTGCTTGTCCTTCTGCATTTTCAGCTTTGAATTCCCATTCAGGAAGTACATTAAGCAAGTTGTTGATGTTCAATGCAATTGTGAGGTCGTCGTTTAGAACGTAGTTTAAGCCCAAATCAGTAACGATTTTGGTTTTAAATTCTGTGTAAAGGTTTGCGTCCATACCTTGCTGATTGAAGGTAGTGGGTCCGAAAACTGTATTGCCCAAAGAGACGCCGAAATCGCCTATGGTGTAGTCCAAACCTAAGATAGCTTTGTACTTGGGACGTGAGGTGAAGAAGAGTGCTTCCTGTGTTTCGTTGGCAACAGATTGACCTGCACTTGCTACGATTTCAGGGTTTTTAATTTCGCCTTCTCTTTCGTTTTGAATCACATAGTTACCTGAAAGGTTGGCAGCGAGTTTACCTGCACCAATTTCGATGCCTCTGTATGCTGCTACAAAGTCGATACCTGATGTACGGGTATCCAAACCATTGACAAAGAAGCTCAAGTCAGAGAGGTTATTATCTTCAAGAATAACGTCCAAAGGTGTGTTTCCGGCAGCTGTTCCACCTACTTCTGTACTAAGAATGATACGGTCTGTAAGTGCAATGTTGTAGTAATCCAAGGTGAGTGTCAAACCTGAAACTGGTCTTAGACCAAGACCGATAGTGATGTTGGTTGATTTTTCAGGTTGGAGTGCCGGCAATCCGAGTAGTTGCGCTTCACGCGATACGTTGTTTATCAAACCACCTACTTGAATACCTTGTCCCGGTATGAAGCTGTATTGTGCTTTTTGTGTATAAATCTGGTGTAGTGTAGGTGCTTTGAAACCTGTAGAAGCCGAACCACGAAGTGTGATTTTGTTGTCCAATAATTTGTACCGTGTGCTTACTTTCCAAACGAATGCTTCGCCGAAGTCGCTATAATCTTCGATACGTGCGGTAGCATTTACGAGGAAATCATCGGTAAAATCCAATGCAAAATCGAGGTATCCACCGAAATTGTAGCGATTGAATTTGCCAGAGTTACGTGGGTCATTTCCGGAAAATGAATCTGGTCCGCCGGCTTCGTAGGAATCCAAACTACCTTCGATGACTGTAAAATCTTCGGTTCTGAACTCTGTACCTACGGCAAAGCTAATCATGTCGCTAAAGCGTTTGGTGATGTCGATATTTCCAACATTATGCGAAAAACGAGTTCCGCCTACATCAAAAACAAGTGCGCTATTTTCGCGATATTTTTGAGAAAACGTAACTTCCGTATCTTCTTGTATTCCGTTTCCATTAGCATCTTCCCAAGTAGGAACCAATACTTCATTACGGTTGTGCGAGTTGCTGACGATATACGTTTGCTCGTTGCTACCTGTGGTAAAACTTACGTCAGTCATCCAGCCATTTCTATTGGATTTGAATCCAACTGTACCGTTATAATCAATCAAATCACCGTCGAAAGTTGGTACATAACCTACATACTCACCGTTTGGTCCGTTCGGGAAGAAATCAGCGAGGTATGGGAAAGCGTCTAGCGTTCTCCAGTAAGGTGTACGGTAGTTGGCAAAGCTGTTTACTTTTTTGTAAACGTAAGCGGCATTACCATATACTTCTGCGTTTTCGCTGACTTTTTTGCCTGCATTTACGGCAAATTTCATTGCTGTGGTTTCAGGTGAACCGTTGATATTTCCGGCATCGGGCATCATATTTAAAAAGGATTGTACCTCTTCGATTGGAGCACCAAAGTCGGCAGCTTCGCCTGCTGCACTTACTGTACCCGGGCGATTTGCCAAAAATTGTTTTGACATATCAATGGTGTAATTGATGAAGCCATTGTCGCCGAGTTTTGCACCGCTATTGAGTGCTGCGCCGATAAATTCGCCGTCACCCGCACTAGTGATACCTGTACGCAAAGTAAAACGGCTATCTTCGGTACCATCTTTCAATACAACGTTCATAACGCCCGCGATGGCATCCGAACCGTATTGTGCAGATGCACCGTCACGAAGGATTTCGATGCGCTTGATCATATCGGTAGGAATCGCAGAAATATCAGCACCTGTCTCACCACGTCCCGGAGAGGTTTGTGTGTAGAGTAGTGAACTCATGTTTTTACGCTTACCGTTAATCAAAATCAAGGTACGACTGGGTCCCATGTTTCTGATTTCGTAAGGGTCAAGCAATGAAGTGGCGTCATTGACCGGCGTTTGTACGGTGTTGAATGAAGGAACACGGTACTGAAGGGCTTTGTCAAAAGAGGTTTGCCCTGTGCTCGTTAGTTCGCTTGCTCTGAATACGTCAATCGGAAGTGGGCTAGTGGTATTGGTACGAGGCGCAGTGCGCTGTCCTACAACCGTGATACTTTCCAAACCAACAGCATCTGTTGACAAGACTGCGTTCCATGTACGTGTTTCGCCATCAGCAATACTAAATTCGAGTATTTGGTCTTCATAACCTACATAAGAAGCCGTTGCGGTGTATCTGCCTGGCGCGAGTTTGAGGGAGTAATTACCGTCCATGTCGGTGATCGTTCCCACGCCGCCTGCTACGCTGACGGTTGCTCCAATTAAGCCGCCCATATCATCGGTCAATTGACCTGAAAGGGTTTGTGCATTGACTACCATAGGTAGTGCGAATAAAAACAAAGCCATACCGAAGTATAACTTGATGTTGGTAAGTGTACTTTTCATACGTAAGAAAGATTTTTGATTAAGTTGATGAAATCAACTTGTTTATAGTTAGTAAGTTCGCTCGCAACATATTGATAAGAAACAAGTATATTGCATTGAATTTATAAGTGTAAATGTAGCACTAAATTTAACATAACGCCAACAAATCACTGAAAAATATGGAGGCATTAACATTCTTACGAATGAAATTCGTTAAATCTAATTCAATTAAAAACGAAAAAAAGGTCGTTTCAAATGAAACGACCTTTTATGTTTATTATGCTAAGTGAAAGAAAATAAATAACTTGCCCCATTATGCTTGTTCTTTTTTCTTCTAAAAAACACAAAAAATAGTTCCGTAGCTATGGCTATGCAACGATTTTTTGAATTCTTTAGAAGGTTCTACTGAAATAAGGATATTTTTAAATTATTTTATAATAAAAAATATTTATAAATAATTCATTTTTAATAATAAATAAATTACAAAATAATTTTAATTAATTAAAAAATGGCTATATTTCAGTGCGACCTTAGAAGAAAAAATTACGGCGCATTATGGAACAATTTATTTAATTTCTTTCACTTAGGGAAGACGAAAAAAATAATCTACCCGTCTGAATTGTTCTTTTTCTTATATGTTTTACTAAATCTTCCTTACGTAGCTCGGCTATGCGCGTCAAATTTAGCCAAACATATTAAAAAAATAACTTCTTCATTTGGGGTAGATTATTTTCTTCCTCTTCCCTAAGGATATTTTTGTCTCACTAGACTTTATTTAGGAATATTTTGTATGCATGGAACTTTTGTATTTTTTCGATAATCGAGCCTCATTTTGAGCCGCATACCCTACGGTACGGGGCGAAAAATAGGTGAAGAGTATCGGAAAAAGACAAAGTTAGCTGCATACAAAATTTTTCTAAATAAAGTCTACTACTTACCTGCTAATTTATAATTTAATCTTGCATACACATAGCGTCCGTTGAAACCAAGTGGGAATGTACCGCCATACTGGAAGATGCCACCAAAAGCAGTGTCTTTGCGTGCTTTGTCTGGGTAAACATCCAATAGGTTATTTGCTCCAATTGATACGCGCAAGCCGTCCATGACTTTGTAAGAGAGTTCCAAATCTGTGCGAATCTTAGGTGTATACTCTTGCGTAACGAGGTTGCCCAAGTCATTAAAGTTTGCCCAAGTGATTTGTCCGAAACGAACATTTTTGAGTAGCGCACTGAAATCGCCCACTTTGTAATCAATCATCAAATTGAATACATTAGAAGGTGTTCCTTTTTCCAAGCGTGTAATCTGCATCTCACCAAATAAAGGAATGTCAGTGTATGGTGCAATTTCGTCCGGTGTCGGAAGAAATCTACTGCCGTCAGGATTTTCAGTTACATTGGCAACTTTAGTTCTATTAAAATTGCCCGAAAGAATGAATCTCACTCTGCTATTATCGTTGATAGTCACTCCATAACGTGCAATGATATCAAGTCCCGTAGTACTCGTATTCAATGCATTGGTGAAGTAAGTAGCTGCGCCTGCACGGATGCCCTGGTCGAGTAGGTATACTGCCAAATCATCTCCTCTAAACTGTTCTGAAAGGATAATACGGTCATTTACCGCAATATTATAACCATCAATAGTCAAGGCAAATCGACCTGTATTATAGGTAATACCCGCGCTGAAGTTGACTGATTTTTCAGCTTCAAGTGCTTTCGCGCCGAGTGCCGCCGCTACGCCGTCTGCTGCATTGAATGGAAAGATACCCGTTTCGACGAGTTCTGTACCGAACGTTGTAGTCTGAATCGCAGTATAGTTACCTTGTGCCAATGAAGGCGCACGGAAACCTGTACTTGCAGCACCACGAACAGCGAAGCCTTCCGCTATTTCATATCTGGCAGCGAGTTTTCCGGTTACGGTAGCTCCAAAGTCAGAATAGTTTTCAAATCGACCTGCTACACCCAGCGTAAATGCGTCTGTAATATCCGCTTCAACATCGGCATAAACACCAACATTGCTACGGCTTTGGTCAACGGCAGTTTTCCAACCCGGAAAGCACTGGCAACCTGCACTTGCGCCGCCCCCTACATTGGGTCCATCCTGAATACCGTCCGAAATCTCATTTCCATCATAGTAAGACGAAATTTCGCCTTTTTCCATTTGATAGTTTTCGCTTCTAAACTCTGCTCCTACCGCAAAATTGAGTGGACTCGCAAAAGCCGCCACATCAATACCGCGACTAACATCCAAATTGGTGATACGCTGATTGAAAATCAAAGTACCATCGTACATTTCGGTTTTTTGTACCGGAGTTTCACCTGAGAGAGAGTCAACGGGAAAAGTAAATTGTCCGAGATTACCCATAGATGTATTGTGCGTATTTTCCATATCCAATCTAAAACGATTGCCACCGATTACCTGACTTAAATCCCAGTTCCAACCCGACATTTGACCTCTGACACCAACTGTACCGGAAAAATCCGTCAAAGTAGGCGCAATCAATGGCAAGAAGCCATCAGGAAACATCTCACGAACAGTTCGATTATCCAAAGAACGGCGATAGTAACAGCCTGACTCGCCTTGTCTTTGGCTAAGACCGCCAAAAGCATAAGCAGTTACATTTCCAACCGGAATTTCTCCATTCAAGAAAGCACTAACATCTTGAAAATCAGCATCTCCCCAACGGTGATGTGAACGGTCAATCGTAGCTTCATCCGGGTTTAATCCGCCCAAACTATCACGGAAATACTGCTGGCGATTATCCAAACCATCTCTATCTGTTGGAGTTTGCTTACGATATTGGAGGCTGACATTTACCACACCGCCATCGCCGATAGCAAAACCTTTACTGGCACTCAAATCAATTCTTTGACCATCTGTAATATTTACATTTTCAACTTCCTCTGTCCAATTTGTGATGTAATCACCTGTACTTGGGTCGAGGATAGAACTATTTGCATCGCGGATGTCTTGGTTGGTCAATCCGTCGAAAAGCCCTTCATCAGCATTATAACCACGCTCCATCGTGGTAATGTGCGTACCTACATTAATTCCAATGTCCAAATCTGTATTTTTCTTCAATACGACATTAATCACACCAGCGATAGCATCCGAGCCATATTGAGCAGCCGCACCATCGCGCAGTACCTCAATACGCTCAATCGAACCCGCCGGAATTGCGTTCATATCTACCCCCGTAGAACCACGACCTACTGTACCGTTGACATGTACGAGTGCATTTGTGTGGCGGCGTTTTCCATTAATAAGTACCAATACTTGGTCGGGACCAAGTCCACGTAAAGTTGCGATACGAAAGTGGTCACTACCATCACTAATCGCCTGCTTTGGCGCACTATACGAAGGCACGAGCATTTGAAGCACTTCTACCGTTTGTGTAGCACCTGTGGCTTGTATTTCTTCAGCATTGATGACATCAATCGGTACAGGCGAATCAACTACAAGGCGGTCTTTTCTACGTCCCATGATGACGACTTCATTTATACCTACAGCATCTTCGCCGAGTGAGATATTGACGGTATTGGTTGCACCGCTTTCTACTGTAATTTTTCGTACCTCAGTACCATACCCTAAATAATCGAATTGGAAGGTATATGTACCGGCTGGCACTTGAAGTGAATAATTTCCATTAATATCGGAAATTGTGCCTGTACCAAGTTCGACACAACGAACAGTACCACCAATAATGGTTTGACCGCCTTCGTCTGCCATCACACCAGACACCGTACCTTTTTGGGCAAAAAGCCCGCCTGCAAATAATAGCATAGCAAGCAAACAAGTAAACGTTTGTAATGTACTTTTCATACGTAAGGAAGATTTTTAGACAAGTTATGATATGGGCATTAGGAAATCGGGCAATTAAGATAAAACACTCATCATCAGTCTCCAAAGTCCAGATGAATAACTTGCAATAGTTAATAATTCGTCCATAAAAATAATATGAACCGAGGCGTGCTGTATAAAATTTATACTTGTAAATTTAGTATAAATTTTAACATAATTATAACAAATAAGGAAAAAACACAGAAGATTAGACTTTATTTAGGAATATTTTGTATGCATGGAATTTTGTATTTTTTCGATAATCAAGCCTCATTTTGAGCTGCATACCCTACGGTACGGAGCGAAAAATAGGAGAAGAGTATCGGAAAAAGACAATGTTAGCTGCATACAAAATATTTCTAAATAAAGTCTATTAAGTATCAGGAATTAAATATATGTACATTCTTCACGCCGTTATTTTTTCTTTATACGAGCCAAATTTGACGCGAATAACGAGTTATTTAAGGAGAATTTGGTGAAGTAAGGGAAGAGGAAGAAAATAATCATTGATTAAAAATGCTTCACATAAGTTCCCAGATCTTTATCGCCGCGTCCCGACAGGTTAACGACTATCACATCATCTGGTTTATATTTTATTTTATCCAAAGCAGAAAAAGCGTGTGCCGTTTCGAGTGCCGGAATAATGCCTTCGGTACGTGCGAGGAAAAACGCTGCGTCGAGGGCTTCTTGATCGGTGACGCTCACGGCTTCGGCGCGTCCTGTGTGTATGAGGTGCGCGTGCATTGGTCCGATGCCGGGATAATCCAAGCCCGCCGAAATCGAGTAAGGTTCTATGATTTGCCCGTCGTCGGTCTGCATCAGTAGGGTGCGGCTACCGTGTATGACGCCCTTTGTGCCGAGTACGCTGGTCGCTGCCGATTCGCCGCTATGTACGCCAAGCCCTGCGGCTTCTACTGCCACGAGTCGCACTTGGTCTTTTTCGAGATAGTGATAATACGCACCTGCCGCATTGGAGCCACCGCCCACGCAAGCCACGATAATATCGGGGTCTTCGCTACCCGTTTGCTCTTTCAATTGCCACAACATTTCTTCGCTGATAACCGACTGAAACCGCGCCACCATATCCGGATATGGATGCGGACCGACCACCGAACCAATGATATAATGCGTATCCTCCGGATTATTTATCCAATCCCTAATCGCCTCATTTGTAGCGTCTTTGAGCGTCTGACTACCACTCATCGCGGGGCGTACTTCCGTGCCGAGCATCTTCATGCGCGATACGTTGGGGGCTTGGCGTTCGATGTCCACTGCGCCCATATATACGATGCACTCGACGCCCATCAGCGCACAGACCGTCGCGGTAGCTACACCGTGTTGCCCTGCGCCCGTTTCGGCAATAATGCGCTTTTTACCCAAGCGTTGTGCCAGTAAAATCTGCCCTATTGTGTTGTTGATTTTATGTGCGCCGGTATGGTTGAGGTCTTCTCGCTTCAGATAAATCTTCGCGCCGTGATGCTTCGACAATCGCTCGGCATAGTACAAAGGCGAAGGTCGCCCCACGTAGTCTTTTAACAATTTCCGAAATTGTAACTGAAATTCATCCGACTGACTGATTTCCAAATATTTACGCTGCAATTCCTCTACATTCGGATGCAACATTTCAGGGACAAAAGCCCCACCAAATTCTCCGTAATATCCTCTTTTATCAATCATGAGTTGTTGAGTTGTTGAGTTGACGAGTTGTTGGATTGACGAATTCGTGAATTGACGAGTTGACGTTAAGGTTTTTGCGAAGCAAAAATAAAATCCGTCAATCCGTCAATCCGTCAACTCGTTTAAAAAATCTTTGATTTTCGAAACATCTTTCAGGGCGGGTTCGAGTTCAAATTTACTATTTAAATCAATACCTACAAATTGCGGATGCGAGAAATTGCGAACCGCTTCGGCATCTTCCGCACCAATACCGCCGCTTAATAGGAAAGGCGTATTTCCTGTGTATTGTTGTAGGATTTGCCAGTTAAATTTTTTGCCTGTGCCGCCGTATTCCACCCCCTGCGCCCCCTCCAAAGGGGGATATTCATTCGCGCCTTGTTTTTCGCTCTGCGAAAAATCTCTCCCTTTGGCAGCCTGCCCCGAACTCGCTTTGGGAGGGGCTGGGGGGAGGACTGCGTTTGTATTTTTTTTCGTATCAAACAAAAAGTACGCACAGTATTGTTCGTATTTTTTTGTTTCGGAAAAATCAAAATCCTCATTTACGCGGAAGGCTTTTATCACCTCTATTGCGCTTGAATATTGGAAGAAAGCGGGTGGTTCTTCATTTATACTGATAGCTATCGGGAGGGTAAGCGAGTTTTTTTCTCCCTTTAGGGTCGAGGTAATTTCCGTTTGAATGTCGCGGCAATATCCGGGCGTTTCGTCGCCATGCAATTGAAGGTAATCGAGTTGGTGCGTTTTTATTTTTTCTAATACAAAATCAATATCTGCATTGACGAATACGCCTACACGCTGTACATGCGCAGGCACAGGCGGGACGCTTGTGCTACGGACGTATCTTTTCGATTTTTCATAGAATATAAATCCCATCAAATCAATAGGTAAACTCGCTACTGCACGGATGTTTTCGGGGTCGCGCATACCGCAGATTTTTATCTTCATGGTCAATGAATGAGTGAATGAATTTTGAATGAATGAATTTGTATAACTGGCCTTTGGACATTAGGTAATCAAGCTAACGTATTACCTTTTAGTTAAATGTAAATTAAAGTAAAAATAATATAAATTGAAGATAATGTTGGGTTAATAGTTTAATAATCAGCACTTTATCCTAATTTCCCAATCACCTAATTACCCGATGTCCAAAGTCCAGTAACGTGTGATTCATTCATTCATTCATTCAAAATTCATTCATTCAAAATTAAAAACGGGTCTTTTTCAAACCCAAACGAGGTAAGGTCTTTCGCTCCTTTTAAATTGGTGATGGCGACTTCCATTTCTTTACCTTCGAGGTCTATCGTGTGATTTTGAGCGATTTTCGCGCCTGTTTCAAGTGTTGTCCAATCCTTCCAAACGGTAGGTACACCACCGATGGGGATGATTTTTACCCACATTTTCCATGATGTCGGCAAGCCGTTTTCGTCCAATATCCAGAGGTAAGAATCGCCGGGAGTAACGCCGCCGGAGGCATAAGTAATCAGCAAGGCTTCATCGCCATTTTCGAGTTTGACGAGTCGCCTTTCTGTGCCTTTATCGAATGCTTTTGCAGGGGCATTGAGCCAGAAAGAATCGTTGGCAAAAAACTCCCATGCTTGTTCGACCAAGTCGTCGGCTGCTTTGCCTTCGAGTGGTTTGCCGTTTTGAAATGCTGTGCCTTGCAAGCTATCCAGCACGACGTAGACTTCGTTTTCGTCCCATTTGACTTGCACCCAATTGCGTGTTCTATCCCATAGAAAATGGTGGTCGCCACGTCCTTTAAATGTCCATTGCACCACGCCCGTCGAATCCCAAGCGGGTTTGTTGATGGCGGTCAGCATTTTTTGTGCGAGGGCGTCGGCTGCTGCGCCTTGTTCGCCTTTCGGCATTGGCTCGCTTAGCGCAAAACGCAAAACGAATAGCCCCACGATGATAACTGTGGCAAGTATGCCTATGATTTTTAGTGCTTTTTTCATAATATCTAATGCTACAATGCGATAATGTTTTTAATGAATGAATTTTGAATGAATGAGTGAATGAATCATAATGTGATAATGCGGGTGCATTACAAATGATTCATTCATTCAAAATTCATTCACTCATTCATTAGCTCTAGTCAATATCAAATGTAATTTCCACTTGCGGCGTAACGGGGCGTGATTGGCAGGTGAGTACAAGTCCTTCTGCTATTTCGCCCTCGTCAAGGGCAAAGCAGGCGTCCATTTCTACTTTTCCGCTGATGACTTTGCCCATGCAGGTGGCACATGCACCGCTGAGGCACGAGTATGGTGGGTCAAGTTTGAGGCGCATCATGGCTTCTATGATGGTCTCTTTTTCGCCTACGCTAATGTCGATTTTTTTGCCATTGATGTGTACTACAACTTGGTTGCCCGAAGCATTGACTGTGGCGGCGGCGACGTCTGTTTTGGATTCGTGTGGTAGTTGTACGCTACTGAATACTTCGATATGAATTTTTTTGTCGTCAATATTTTGTTTTTGTAGCGCAGCTTTGGTAGCTTCCATCATGCCGCCGGGTCCGCAGATGAAGTATTCACTGTCTTTTTTGTGTGTGGGATGTTTTTCGAGGAAATTCTGGATTTTTGTGCCGTCGATAGGTCCGATTAAGCCTTCCCAATCTAATTTGGACTTTTTAAACATACCCATCAAACCGCCTTCTTTTTGTTTGGGTGGATTGTCGAGGGCGTATTCGACTTGGATTTGTCCGCTGTAGCGTGCTCGCAATTTATCCAATTCATCTTTGAAAATGACGGATTCTAAATCGCGATTTCCATATAAAAGATATATACTACTTTTGGGTTCTTCTTCCAAAACGGTTTTTAAAATAGACATCAAAGGTGTGATACCACTACCACCACCAAAAAGGTAGTAGTTTTTTTGTTGTTCGACACCCAATTTGGTCGTAAATCGCCCTTTAGGAGACATGATTTCGATGGTATCACCTGCTTTGATATTATCGTTGATATAATTTGATACCAAACCCTTTTCAACGCGCTTGACCGTAACGGTAGGCACACTGTCTACTGCCGGACTGCTGGAAAAAGAATAGGCACGGCGAACTTCTTGTCCTTTTATGACAAATCGTAATGTAAGATATTGCCCATGTTTGTACTCAAATTTGGACGCTAAATCTTCTGGAATATCAAAACTTAATGAAACCGTATCCAGCGTTTCTTGATGTACTTTACTGACTTTTATTTCGTGAAACATTTTTTCGTTATTCGTTTATTCGTTATTCGTGTACTCGTTGAACCGTTATTCGTTTATTCGTTATTCGTTGAATCGTTATTCGTTTATTCGTTATTCGTTATTCGTTGAACCGTTATTCGTTTATTCGTTATTCGTTATTCGTGTACTTGTTATTCGTGTACTCGTTGAACCGTTATTCGTTTACTCGTTTTTCGTTATTCGTTTACTCGTTATTCGTTGAATCGTTATTCGTTTATTCGTTATTCGTTATTCGTTGAACCGTTATTCGTTTATTCGTTATTCGTTATTCGTGTACTTGTTATTCGTGTACTCGTTGAACCGTTATTCGTTTACTCGTTTTTCGTTATTCGTTTACTCGTTATTCGTTGATTCGCAGCAAATATACGGATAAACGAATACAACGAATAACGAATATACGGGTAACGGATAAACGAATACAACGAATAACGAATATACGGGTAACGGATAAACGAATACAACGAATAACGAATATACGGGTAACGGATAAACGAATAACGAATAACGAATAACGAATATACGGGTAACGGATAAACGAATACAACGAATAACGAATATACGGGTAACGGATAAACGAATAACGAATTAACGAGTTACGAAACAAAAAGTTCGTATCTTTGTGGTCAAATTTATGGAAAAATCACAAGAATTTATTGCACGGACGCTATTTGGCTTAGAAGATTTATTGGCTACTGAATTGGAAGATTTGGGTGCGAAGAATATTTATAAGCTCAAACGAGCGGTATCTTTTCAAGGCGATAAAGCCTTGATGTATAAAGCGAATCTGCATTTGCGGACAGCACTACGGGTGTTGATGCCTATTCATGAGTTTGAGGCAAAGAATGAACATCAGTATTATCGCGGCATTCAGTCTATCAATTGGTCGAAACTCCTGAATAAAGATGATTCGTTTGCGATTGATGTGACGGTGTATTCGGATTACTTTACGCACAGTAAGTACGTGATGCACAAGACGAAAGACGCAATTGTAGACCAATTTCGGAAGCATTTCAATGAGCGTCCGTCGGTTGATTTCGACGCGCCTACGGTGCGTATTCATATTCATATTTCGGAAAAGGATTGTACGGTTTTGTTGGATAGTTCGGGAACGTCTTTGCACAAGCGAGCGTACCGTACTGAAACGCATCGTGCGCCTATAAATGAGGTATTGGCAGCTGGTATGATTATGTTGACTGGCTGGAAGGGTGAACGTCCGTTTTGTGATATGATGTGTGGCGCAGGAACGCTTGTTTGTGAAGCCGCATTAATCGGGCAAAATATCGCACCCGGAACGTATCGGGAACGATTTGGTTTCTATTCGTGGAAAGATTATGACGATAAACTTTGGAATAAAATTCGAGATGAAGCTAAAGCCGCAGAACGCCCACTCGAACACCCGATTGTAGGTTCAGATATAGCCATTAAGACCGTAGAGATGGCGCGAGGCAATATGATTTTACCGGCATTTGAAGACATACGTGTATCGCGGAAAGATTTTTTCAAAAATACGCCAAAATACGAAAATGGCATATTGATAATGAATCCGCCTTACGGCGAAAGGTATCATGAAGAAGAAATTCTCGAATTTTATGAAGATATTGGTCATGCTATGAAGAACTACTATCCAGGCTATGAAGCATGGATAATCAGCTCAAATAAAGAGGCGATAAAGCGCATTGGATTGCGCCCATCGAAGAAATATCAGTTGTTTAATGGTCGCCTCGAATGTAAGTTTCATCGTTTTGATTTGTATAGAGGCACAAAAGATAAAGCTAAGCTGGCAGCAAAGAATAAAGAGAAAGCCACAGACGAAGACATAATTAAAGACAAAGGCTAAACATAACAAAATGATGTATTCGTATTTACGGCTATAAATTATTTTAAAATATAATACTTTCTTATAACAACTTAAATGTCAATCATTTCTATCTATTATTTATCATCAAAAAAAACGGGTATTATTTTCTTTTATTTAGAAAATAATACCTATATTTGTGGTAAATACATGCTATAACAAGGCAGTATCCTTCCTTATCATACACCCAGTTTACACAATAAACTTACTTGCACTCAGTACTTTGCTTTTTTTCATGTCAATATCTGCATTAGCATAATGTAAGACTTTGCTATTGTTTTTTTGGTATTGGTGTGACTGAACTTTATTTTAGTGTCCTAACGACTATGGCATCGTAATTTCATCATTAGAGATGATGAAATTACAATGTTTGAAACTTAACAACTCTAATACTTAATTCAACTAAATTTAAAATGTGCTTATGAAAAGTTCATACTTTACACAATCATTCAACACTCGCTTTGTGTTAAAATGTCATACTTATCTCTTGGTATTTATGGCGTTTTTTGCATTTACAAATGAGAGTTATGCGCAGTGCGATTTCACTTGCCCCAACGACGTACTTGTCGGTGCAAGTCTTGGAAAATGTACACAGGAAGCAAGTTGGGCTACCCCAACATTTGGCACTGACTGTGCGGGATTTGTCATTATTGATAGCAATCATGATTCCGGTGATACTTTCCCTGTGGGTACAACTACGGTAACTTACACTGCTTCCGATGGTGTTACAGATGTTACCTGTAGCTTTGACGTAACGGTAGTTGATAATGAAAGTCCTACCTTGACTTGCCCCCCAAATATCTCAGTATCCAGTGATCCCGGAACTTGTACCGCAGCCGTCACTTGGCCTCTCCCGGATGTCAACGACAACTGTACAACGGCTACGATTACCAGTGCTACACATAATCCCGGTGATATATTCCCACTTGGATTTACTTATGTGACTTATACAGCAGAAGATGCTTTTGGTAATACAGCAACGTGTACTTTTTATGTGCATATTATTGATGTTACTGCTCCACAAGTGGTTTGCCCGCAAGACATTACGATAAATAATACCGCTGATGCTTGTGGTGCTAATGCTACTTGGTCACCTCCATTGCCTATTGACAATTGTATCGGTGTTTCAATAGCAGGTAGTACGCATAATCCTGGCGATTTCTTTCCCGTTGGAACAACGATTGTAACTTATGACATTGTCGATGCTGCAGGTAATACAACAAGTTGTAGTTTCGATGTAACTGTCAATGATACGCAACAACCCGTACTTACTTGTCCTGATGATTTAGTCGTTTCTACTAATCCGGGTTCTTGTCAGGGTGCTACCGTCAATTGGAGTGTACCAACACTTACAGACAATTGCGCTGCCCAAATCAGTAGTAGTAGTCACCTCCCCGGTGATTTTTTCAATATAGGAACAACGCTTGTAACTTATACTGCCATTGATGGCGCAGGCAATCAGGTAATGTGTAGTTTTGAAGTATTGGTTTTGGATATGGAAAATCCGACCATTACTTGCCCTTCCGATATTACGATAGCCGTAGATAGAGGTGAATGTGCCGCAGTTGCCAATTGGTCTATCCCTGTACCAATGGACAATTGTGCAGGCGTTTCCATTACAAGTGCTTCACATAGTCCGGGCGATGTTTTTCCCGTAGGCATGACGATTGTCAGCTACACCGCTACCGATGCCGCAGGCAATACAACTGATTGTAGCTTCAATGTGACGGTTCAAGACCTCGAAGCTCCTAAGCTGACCTGCCCTATAAATGTAAAAGTTCCGGCTTCCAGTACTTGTGATGCCGTTGCCAACTGGACAGTTCCCGTTCCTACGGACAACTGTGCCGGCGTAATGATTACTGATGCGACGCACACGCCAGGTCAAACCTTCCCGATTGGTTCTACTACTGTAATCTACACTGCTACGGATGCTTCGGGCAACGTAACGACTTGCTCATTCGAAGTTTTGGTAGCCGATACGCAGAGTCCTTCTATTGCTTGCCCGCTTGATTTGATCGTTTCGACTGACCCCGGCACTTGTGAAGCAGTCGTTGATTTTGACTCACCCCAAATATTAGACAATTGCCCCGGTGCAATGGTGACGGCTCAAAGTCATACATCTGGCGATATATTCCCAATAGGTACGACCACAGTGAGTTTTGAAATAACCGACGCAGCCGGCAATATGGCAGCTTGTACATTCGACATTACAGTTGAAGATACAGAAGCTCCAAGTATTGTTTGTCCCGATAATATTGTGATAAATACTAATACGGGTACTTGTACCGCACAAGCAACTTGGGATGCGCCACTTACAGATGATAACTGCCCCGGCAACCTGACTTTAGATGCTGATTTTGTTTCAGGAAATACGTTTCAATTAGGTACAACTACTATAACATATACAGTAACGGATGCCGCAGGCAATACAACGACCTGCGACTTTACGGTTACAGTAGAAGATAATGAGCCGCCTGTATTGGTTTGCCCTCCAAATGTTACGGTCTTTACAACGCCTGGCAATTGTGATGCACCCGCCGAATGGGATGCTCCCGTACTCGGTGGCAATGCTGCCCCCAGCCTCAATGACAACTGCCCCGGCGGTATGATCACAAGTGTGAGCCACAATTCAGGCGATGCTTTCCCGATTGGTACTACTACTGTAACCTACACAGCTGTAGATGCTTCCGGCAATATGACCGAATGTAGTTTTGAAGTAATCGTAGAGGAATGTATGGGAACAGGCACGACCGATGAAATTACACTGGTTTCTGATATGGACGTGTTTGTAGATGGTCAAGTATTTGGTGCAAATGTTCCTTACCTTTTCACTGACCCGGGTACGCCCGCAAATGCAACGCTTTCAGATATTACCCTTCAACTGTTTTTTCGTGTAAATGGCAATTCATGTGAAAGTGACATCGCAGTACGAGTGACCGACCCCGCAGGCAATGCAACTGTATTCAATGGTCTTTTTACCGGTTGTCTTGGTTCTACCGGTGGTTTGTTTATCAAAACACTCCAGATCCCTTCGGCTTCCACTATTGGCACACCTGCCGATTGGGTCATCGAATTTAGAGATACCAATGATCAAAATGCAGGGGTAGAATATACTGCCCGATTTGGTCGATTGATTTATGATACAATGGTAGGCGACGACGGATGTGCAAATCCAATCATCGTCAATTGTCCTGCAAATGTTAGCACGGTTTCAAGACCGGGCGACTGTGGTACACGTGTAGAAATTCCTGTGCCTGAATTTGGCGTAGATTTCACCGATTGTTTTGATGCGACCATTTCTAATAATTATACCAATACTGATGACGCATCAGGCTTCTACCCTGTAGGTACGACACTCGTCACCTGGACAGTAACCGATGCGCAAGGCAATACAACGACTTGTGTTCAGGTCATCGAAATAGAAGACGTAGAAGACCCGACCATCACTTGTCCGGCTGACATTACGGTCAATACGGCACTCGGCGCTTGCGGCACCTTCGTCACCTGGCCTACGCCTGAACACGGCGACAACTGCCCGGGCGTAATGATCAGCTCTACGGCTTCATCAGGTACAATCTTCTTGTTGGGCTCAACAACGGTTACTTATACCGTAACGGACCTGGCTGGCAATACGGCAACTTGTAGCTTCACTGTTACGGTGGAAGACAATCAAGGTCCTATACTTTCTTGCCCTGCCGATGTCACTGTATTCACGACACCCGGTGTTTGCGATGCAGTAGCAGAATGGGATACTCCGGGCATTACAGACAATTGTGATACAGGAATTATTACGGGTTCTTCGCACACATCAGGTAGCACCTTCCCACTTGGTACTACTCAGGTAACTTACACGGCAATAGATGATTCAGGCAATGAAAGTTCTTGCGCTTTTAATGTAATTGTAGAAGAATGTACGAGTGAAAGTATCACTGAAACGATTACTATCATATCAGATGAAGATTTATTTGTTGGTGAAAATGATACACAAAGTTTTGCAGGAAATGGGGTCTATAACTTTACAGATGTTGGCACATCTTCTGATGCTACGCTTACTGAGATTCGCCTCCAACTGTTTTTCCGCGTATTTGGCAATTCGTGTGAGAGCGACATCGCTGTACGCCTAACAGACCCGGCAGGCAACGTTACCAATTTTACCAATATTTTTAATACCTGTGATGGTACAGGACCATTGTACCAACAAACACTCGTGGTGACTACGGCTGCGACCACCGGAAATGCAGACGACTGGGTCGTTGAATTTAGAGATACCAATGACCAAAACCCCGGACAACGAGAATATTCCGTTAGGTTTGGACGATTGTTTTATGATGCCACTACAGGAGGCGACGGCTGTGACGATCCGGTCATTGTCAACTGTCCGGCAGATATTACAGGAACCAATGAAACGGGTTTTTGTGGTCGAGCATTTACCATTCCGGTGCCTGAATTTGGTACAGACTTTACAGATTGTGTAGGCGCAACTATCATCAATGATTATACAGGTACCTCTGATGCTTCTGCTTTTTATCCTGTAGGTACGACCTTCGTCACTTGGACAGTAACGGACGAACAGGGCAATACTGCGACTTGTATCCAAACGATTACCGTTACAGATATTACTTTGCCTGTTGTTACCTGCCCTGTTAATGTTACCGTTCCTACTACTGCCGGTCTATGTACAGGTGTAGCGACATGGCAATTACCTACATTCTTTGATAATTGCTCACCGGCTACTATCACGAGTACACACAATTCGGGCGATGTATTTCCGATAGGTACTACTACGGTTAGTTATACTGTTTTCGACCCTTCGGGCAATTCTGCTACTTGTAGCTTTACGGTTACAGTACAAGATAACGAAGCTCCGGTTCTGAATTGCTCACTTGACCCTGTTCGCATAGCAGATGCGGGTGGGTGTACATTCACCATGCCGGGCATCGGTTTTGACCCAACGGCTACCGACAACTGTGACAACGATTTGACTTTTGACAATGATTATAATAATGCTGCCAGCCTCGCAGGTGAAAGTTTTCCCGTAGGCATCACACCTGTAATATGGACGGTAACTGATGATTCAGGAAATAGCGCGACTTGCCAAATTGATATTGAAATCCTTGACGATGAAGTTCCCGTAATTGATTGTAGTACAATCGTCACGACAAGAGGTAATGATATAGGCGAATGTGGTTTCACCATGCCGGGTACTGGTTTTGACCCGACATTTAATGACAACTGTCCGGGCGCAACCATCAGCAATGACTACAATGACTCAAGCACACTCGCAGGCACTACCTTCCCTGTGGGTACTACAACCGTTGTTTGGACAGTAATAGACGCCGCAGGAAATACAGCAACTTGCACGATTGATATTATTATTGAAGATACAGAAAGTCCGGTGATTGATTGTAGCGCAATCAATGCGACTGTTGATACCGATCCGGGCGTATGTTCGCACACGGTATCAGGTTTCGATTTTGACCCGACATTCAACGACAACTGCCCAAGCGCGACTATCAACAACGATTATAACAGCGCAGCGAGCCTTGCAGGTGCGACATTCCCTATTGGTACTACTTCTGTAGTCTGGACGGTAACTGACGCCGCAGGAAATACAGCAAATTGTAGTATTGATGTGGTGGTAGAAGATGTGGAAAGCCCGGTATTGGTTTGTCCTGAAACGGTTACAGCATTCACTACACAAGGTACTTGTGATGCTGCTGCCGAATGGGATTTGCCCACTTTGATGGACAACTGTCCGGGTGCGACTATTACAGGAAGCAGCCATAATTCAGGCGATATTTTCCCAATCGGTACAACAACAGTCACTTATACCGCTACTGACGCGGCAGGCAATACGGCTGAATGTAGTTTTGATGTAGTTATAGAAGAATGTGCAGGTACAGGAGTGACAGAAACTATTACTTTGATTTCTGACCAAGATGTATTTGTTGGTGCTGCCGATACCGAAACTTTTGGAGACAACTTGCCATATATCTTCCCCGATTCAAGTCCGGCAGGTGCTACGATTACCAATGCTACGCTTCAATTATTTTTCCGTTTGGCAGGTAATTCATGTGAAAGTGATGTAGAAGTACAAGTAACTGACCCTGCGGGGAATGTCAATGTATTCACAGGCTTATTTGCTTCTTGCAACGGCGTAGCTGGCGGATTGTATTCTACAACGATTTCTATACCAAATGCTTCTACAAATGGCGGCGGTCAATGGACGGTAGAGTTTAGAGATAATAATGACCAAAACCCAGTTTCTGCCGGTGTCTTGACCCCTAACAACCCGGCGGGTACAGAATATACAGTCAGATTTGGTCGTATCGTTTACAACTCTACTACGGGTGAAGACGGTTGTGCCATTCCTATTATTGTCAACTGTCCGGCACCAGTCAGTGCAGATTCTCAATCTGATATTTGTGGTGCTTTCGTAGATATTCCTGTACCCATGTATGGCGTTGATTTCACAGACTGCTTTGATGCTACTATCGTGAATAATTTCACAGGTACATCAGATGCTTCGGGCTTATACCCTGTTGGTACGACTGTCGTTGAATGGACGGTAACAGACGTACAAGGCAATACAGCAACTTGTTTGCAAGTGATTACGGTAACAGACATTACGCCGCCGCTCATTACTTGTCCTGACGATGTGGTCGTGAGCACAGCAACAGGTGCGTGTGGCGCAGTAGCCGTTTGGCCTCAACCTGTATTTTCAGATAACTGTCCCGGTCCTGTGGTAACTTCAAGCGTGCCATCGGGTTCTATTTTCTTATTGGGTACCACTACCGTAACTTACAGCATCACAGACCTTTCAGGCAATACAACAACATGTGACTTCACCGTTACAGTTGAAGACAACGAAGCTCCCGAGTTGACTTGTCCTGCTGATGTTACCGTATTTACCACACCGGGTACTTGTGATGCCATAGCAGAATGGACTTTACCGACAGTAACAGACAACTGTCCCGGCGGTATGATTACCGACGAATCACATACATCGGGTAGTACATTCCCAATTGGTACAACAACTATCACATACACTGCCGAAGATGCAGCAGGAAATACGACAACTTGTAGTTTTGATGTCATAGTAGAAGAATGCACAGGTACAGCCGAAACAGAAACCATTACTTTGATTTCTGATATGGATGTATTTGTCGGTCAGGGGGATACAGAGAGTTTTGCAGCTAACGCACCTTACTTGTTCACTGACTCGGGTACGCCTGCGAGTTCTACCATTTCCAATATTACACTTCAATTATTCTTCCGATTAAATGGAGCTTCTTGTGAAAGTGATATTGAAATACAAGTGACTGACCCTACGGGCAGTATTGTTTATGTAGGTTCGCCATTTGCTACATGCAATGGTGCGGGACCGCTTTATATCGAAACTATCAACATACCAAGTGCGAACACCACAGGTGCTTCCGCAAACTGGACGGTTGAATTTAGAGATACAAATGACCAAAATGCAGGTGTGGAAGAATACACCGTCAGATTTGGTCGATTGATTTATGATACAACAACCAACGGTGCAGCCGGATGTGCTACGCCTATGATTGTCAATTGTCCTGCTGATATTACGATAGATGGTCTTGGTGAGGATTGTTCTACTCCGGTAAATATTCCCGAGCCAATGTTTGGTACAGACTTTACGGACTGTTTCAACACCGTTGCGACCAATAGCTACACAGGTACTGCCGATGCTTCGGGCTTATACCCTGTCGGTACGACCGCCGTGACGTGGACATTTACAGACGAGCAAGGCAATACAGCAACTTGTATTCAAACGATTACGATTACAGATACGGGCAATCCGGTAGTCGTTTGTCCTGCTGACATTGTATCGCCTACCGATGCAGGTGTTTGCGGTGCAAATGTATTTTGGAATCCGCCGGTAACAAGCGACAACTGTGGCGCACAAGTATTAAGTCAAACACATGAGCCGGGCGACCTCTTCGGATTGGGTACAACGACCGTTACTTATGTCATCCAAGATGCTGCGGGTAATATGACCGAGTGCAGCTTTGACATTACCGTAGAAGATACAGAAGCTCCTACAGTTACTTGTCCGACTGACATCGTGGTCAACTTCGACGCAGGTTCATGTGACGCCGTAGTGACTTGGGATGCAATAGCGGTATCTGACAACTGTACGGGTGCCAGCATTACAAGCATGAGCAATAGCTCCGGCGATACTTTCCCAATCGGTACAACCGAAGTGACGATTGAAGTAGCCGACGCCGCAGGCAATACCGCGACTTGTAGTTTTGAAGTAACAGTAAGAGACAATGAAGTGCCAACACTCATCAACTGTCCTGCTAATATTGAAATAGATGGTCCTCCGGGCGAATGTGAGGCTGCCGTTACGATTCCTGTTCCGATGTTTGGTACAGATTATACCGACTGTCAGGGAGCTACTGTGGCAAGCAATGACTACAACGGCTCAAGCAATGCTTCTGACACCTACCCTGTTGGTACGACCGTAGTGACGTGGACATTCACCGACCCAAGTGGCAACACAGTGGCTTGTCAGCAAAACGTTACTATAATTGAGCAAAATCTGGAAACTGATGCTATATTAGTAACAGATAAAGATGTATTCGTAGGTGCAGGATTCGACAACGCTGATTTCGGTCAAAGTGATAGTATCCTCATCTTCGACCCCGGAGTTCCTGCGAATGCTACGGTGAATAGTGTTCTTCTTGACTTCTTCTTCCGTCCGGAAGGCAATTCTTGTGAAAGAGATGTTGAGGTAGAAGTTACTGACCCTGCGGGTAACGTATTCCCTATATTTGCGCCTCCTGTCACTACTTGTAATGGCAATGATGCTATTTTTCAATTTACACTCCCGGTAGCTTCCGTACCCACAGCAGCTTCGGGCGGTGGCAACTGGAAATTGAGATTCCGCGATACAGAAGAACAGAACCCGGTTTCGGCAGGCAATCCTGCTCCATCTACTCCTGCGGGTACAGAATACTCGGTCAGATTTGGTCGTATCACTTATGATATTACCATTGACCCGGATTGTGATACAGCCGTACCTTGCGCATCGGGTGGTGTCATTTCCGCTTTCGATGAAACAACGGTCTGCGTTGGTGATGGTCAACCGGATGAATTGATATTTACACGTAGCAGCCAACTGGGTACAAACGACGGTTGGTTGATTGTAGATAAAGCTACCGGACAAATCCTGTCATCGGGCGTAATTGCACAAGGTATGAACCAATTCAACGCACCTGACCTTGATGGCGCAGGAATAGGCGTTTGTACGGTATATTCTATCTCGTGGAATGGTACACTCAGCAATGCAAATATGGGCGACAATATCGAAGACATCATGTCTTCTGACTGCTTTGCTTTGAGCAATCCCGTTGACGTTAATCGCATAGATTGTGTGCCTCTTATTGATGAGAGCGATGATTCCGATGTTGAAATCGTATTGACAACCGAAGAGATGAAACTCTATCCGGTACCAACGACAAACATGTTGAATGTAGAATATAACACAGAAAGTAATACGAAAATCTACGTTCAGATTCTCAATACCAATGGTAAAGTCTTGAAAGTGCAAGAAGAAACAGCATTGGAAGGTACGACCACTTATCAGATAGATGTGACTGACTTGCTTGCAGGAATTTACTACGTCAAAGTAATTGATAGTAAAGGCAATATGCAAGTAAAACCATTTACGAAGATTACACCGTAATTGAATACAATTTCCAAAAGACAAGCAACAAATAATTTGGTGCCTGAAATTTAGGAAGTAGAATTTATAAACCGGAAGTCGCACCATGCGGCTTCCGGTTTTTTTTATTGTAAGGGAAGAGGAAGAAAATAATCTACCCGTCTGAATTGTTCTTTTTTTTATATGTTTGGCTAAATTTGACGCGAATAACGGGTTATTTAAGGAGAATTTGGTGAAGTAAGTAGTGAGACGAAAATAGGCTTACAATTTTGACGTGGTTATTTTTTCGATAGTTTTTCTTGCAAAAACCGCACATAGCCTATGCTACAAACAATCTTCCAAATTTTCTTTCATCCGCTTCAAGCCTTCCTCGCGAGCATGTGCGATATTGCGATTAGGAATATTTTCTGCATCAGGATAACTATCAATTGCTTTTTCGATAGAAGCCTCCCGCAAAAGGTGTAGCATCGGAAAAGGCGAGCGATTCGTATAATTTGCCGCATCATCATTATCCGTCCCTGCGAAGCGATATTCACGATGAAAACTTGCCAATTGGTAAATTCCTTCATAATTCCAATCCACCAAAAACTGTGTCGCTATTTCTACGAAAAATAAAAACTCCTCAAAGCCTTGAAAATCATTTGCAAATACAATCAGAGTCGTCTCAACACCTTCATTATCAGACAAATGCTTCAATTCATTTATTAGAATTTCCAAATATTCTACCTCAGTTTTTTTCTCACAAACCACATATCGAATACTATCTCGCGCCAATTCGCGCGCAGCAAAAGGGCAAAAATTATTGCCCACAACCACTTTTTCTATCCAATTTCTTGTCTGTCGTATAATTTGTTCGTTCATTGTTCTGTTTAATTAGAAAGAAGTCGATAGTCGATAGTCCATAGATAAACGTGAAATTCTCTTAGATAAGTAGTGAGACAAAAATATCCTTAGTGAAAGAAATTAAATAAGATGTCCCATAATGCGAAGTATTTTTTTTGTCTAAGGATTTTTTGAAAGCCGCACATAGCCTTAGCTACGTAAGGATTTCAAAGGATTCTTAGACGGAAAAAAGACGAGTATAATGGCACATGTTATTTAATTTCTTTCACTAAGTGAAAGAAAATGATTGTGTCACAAATCGGTGATGACTCCCCAATGAAACATGTTACATTAGATAAGGGGAAGACATCTCTTTCTACAAGCGGAGTTGGTTCTAACCTACTTTTTCGGTATTTTATACGACCACCGCTCTGCGGTCAAACTATGTTAGCATCATCGCCAAAATTCGTTTCGACCGCAGAGCGGTCGCACTATTCTTAGAATCCTAAAGTAGAACTACTAATTATAAAACTAAAAGCTATCGACTATCGACTTTTTACTACGGACTATGGACTTTTTAACTATGAATAAAATACTGCTTTTTGCCCTGATTATCAGCTTTTCCGCTTGTGGGGTTGGTGCTGACCTTGTTACGGTCGCGCCCAAAGATAAAAATTACTATTCGGGTCTTCACTACAAATTTAGCATGGATGAGCGAATGATAAATGTCTTTTTAAAAAAATCGGATAAATTGACCGATGTCAGCAACACACCTCCTGCGCTACGGCTTCCACTCGACCAAGCTTTTCTCAAAATCGCTAAAGATAGCCCTAAAGTCAAATACAAACACGGCAATTTTAAATTTTCGGAAAGCCCAAGCAATGTTTGTAACCAATTAGAAATTAAAGATATAAACTTTTCCGAAACTGTTATTATTATCTTGGGAAATTTATGTGGCACAGATTTTAAAATGTCGCTGAATATCGAACAAGCTAATACACTCGAAATGAATATCCAAGTCAGCGATACGACTTTCAACCGCCTTACATTGATGTCTATTTCTGCACCAGAAGAACAAATTTTTGGAATGGGAGAGCAGTTTTCGCACGCCAATCTGCGTGGGCATCGCGTGCCTGTGTGGGTACAGGAACAAGGCGTCGGACGAGGCGACCAGCCGCTTACGGGACTTACAAATGCCTCCGGCGGTGATCCGTTTACGACTTACGCACCTATGCCGTTTTTTATTTCCAGCTTTTCAAAAAGTTTTCAACTGCACAATACTACGCGCTCCGTTTTTGATTTTCAATATGCCAATTCGATTGAGATAGAAGTCTGGGACAATGAACTCTCCGCAAGCATCGTACAAATGGACGACCCGCTAGATTTGATTGAACATTTTACAGAAAAAACAGGACGCCTCGCACCGCTTCCCGAATGGGCTTATGGGACTATTTTGGGTATACAAGGCGGCACGCAAGTCGTTATGCCTCAGTTAGATAAACTATTGGGAGCTAATGTGCCGATTTCTGCAATTTGGGTTCAGGATTGGTGCGGAAAACAGGAAACACCGCAGGGTTCGCAATTGCGCTGGCACTGGCAGGCGGATTCAAAAAATTATCCTAACTTCAAGGGATTTTGTGAGAAAATGAATGAACGTGGTGTCGCTGTTTTGGGTTATAATAATCCATTTATGACCGATAGCGGCTCCTTATTTCAAACGGCAAAAGAGCAAAGTTTTTTCGTAAAAAACAACTTGGGCGAAGATTATCTTATCGAAATGCCGGGCGTGGATGCCTACCTCATTGACCTCACCAATCCGGCGGCTTTTAATTGGATGAAAAGTCTCATAAAAATAAAAATGATAAACGTTGGGCTATCGGGTTGGATGGCAGATTATGCGGAGGGTTTGCCCTGGGATGCGGTGCTGCATTCCGGTATTTCACCACAAGAATACCACAACATCTACCCTATCGAATGGGCGCGACTCAATCGCGAAGTCATCCGCGAAACGGGCAATGAGGGCAAAATTGCCTTCTTTTCGCGCTCGTCGTTTACAGGCGGTAGCCAGCATAGCACCTTCTATTGGGCAGGCGACCAGACGACTTATTGGCAACAAAATGACGGTTTGCCTTCCGTAGTTCCGGCTTTGTTGTCGAGTGGAATGAGCGGTATGTCGGTCAATCATGCAGATATTGGCGGCTCTACGAGCTTTAAGCGAATGGGCGTCAAGATAGTTCGTACAGAAGAAATGCTCAAACGTTGGATTGAATTATGCGCTTTTACGCCTATTTTTCGTTCGCACGAAGGGGTATTGCCTGATGAAAATATTCAGGTGTATGATGCTGAAATGCAGGAGTTTTACGGCAGATTTGCACGTATACATGAGCGACTACGCCCCTACCTACAAGAGCAAATGGAAGCAGCTACGGAAAAAGGCTACCCCATTGTACGCCATTTATATTTGCATTATCCGAAGGATAAAAATACCTATGATGTACAACAACAGTTTTTGCTCGGAAAAGATATTATGGTCGCACCTGCAGTGCAAAAAGGTATACAGAGTCTAGAGGTATATATTCCGCAAGGAGAATGGCGGCATTTGTTTACAGGCGAAGTCTTTTCCGGTGGTTTGAATTATAAAATAAATACACCACTCGGCACACCCGCCGTTTTTGTAAATATCAGTAGTAAATGGAAAAATTTAGAGATTGAGTGATTGAGTGATTTTTGATTTGGTGATTTTTGACTTTGACCGATTATTTTCTTATTTTTGGTAATGAAGAAAACAAAAAACCAATCACAGAAACCGCGTATAGACTATGACGGACAATGGAAACTAATGATTATTGTCTTTGAGGAAGAATTAGGGAAGAGGAAGAAAATAATCTACCCCAAATGTATTCTACTGAACAACGATTTTTTATAATTTGTATTTAATTAATTACCAGTAAAATGCACGATTCAAATTAGAGTATAAAATTAAAACGCAGACTATCTCCCCCTTTGGAGGGGGCAGGGGGGTGGACTTTCGGCTGTTTTTCCACCCCCCAACCCCCTCCAAAGGGGGAGATATATCGTGCTTTGTTTTTGAATTTCGTTATAAAATATTAATAATCAATAAAATACATTTTAAATAAAGTTGTTGTTCAGTAGAATACCCCAAATGAAGAAGTTATTTTTTTATATGTTTGGCTAAATTTGACGCGCATAGCCGAGCTACGTAAGGAAGATTTAGTGAAAGAAATTAAATAAATTGTTCCAAAATGCGCCGTAATTTTTTCTTCTAAAGAATTCAAAAAATC
>Ga0209595_100079_pt1 | contig 33219 bp, 28 predicted proteins | sample Porto_4metaG_FD_187427 | JGI IMG/M metagenome (GOLD analysis project Ga0209595, IMG submission 187427) | Marine algal microbial communities from Porto, Portugal - Porto_4 metaG (SPAdes) (version 2) | ecosystem: Host-associated > Algae > Red algae > Unclassified | place: Portugal: Porto... | reverse complement strand
GATTTTTTGAATTCTTTAGAAGAAAAAATTACGGCGCATTATGGAACAATTTATTTAATTTCTTTCACTAAATCTTCCTTACGTAGCTCGGCTATGCGCGTCAAATTTAGCCAAACATATAAAAAATAACTTCTTCATTTGGGGTAGATTATTTTCTTCCTCTTCCCTAACCAAATTGCAGTTGTATTATCGCATGGACGATATGAATTGTCCAATTTTAATTTTACCGAATTCGGTACAATTGAAGTGGCTTGCCAATCCGTCTAATTCACTTCACTAATACACCGTGAATTCATTAAAAATCTCTTGTCTTATTTACATCTTTTATGGTAGGGTGAATCTAAGAAGAACAGCACTTACATCTTTTGGGAAGCATAGAATCAGTGCAAAGACTAACAACAAAAATCAGATAATCAGGATAGTCAAGCGGCATCAAAGGAATTAACCGTTTTCTAATTTTCCCTTCCTTATTTAATGCTTCAAAACTTTCGTAATCAGGTATTTAACAAGGATGTGTTAGAGGTTTTGCGTTCCCTTCCCGATGATTGTTTGGATATGGTTTATGGCGACCCGGACTATGGCGTTGGTATAAATTATTCCGGCAGAGAGTACCTTACAAAATGGAATGATTATATCGAATGGTATATCGAACTAACGCGGGAGTGTATGCGCGTGCTGAAGCCTACGGGCAATTTATTTATGATAAATTACCCCAAGCAAAACGCGCATTTGCGAGTGAGATATTTGGAGGAAAACGCTCATGATGTTTGGGATTATGTTTGGGTGTATAATTCAAATATTGGTCACAGTCCACGCAAATTTACACGGGCGCACCGCAGCATTCTTCATGCGACCAAATCGAAGGACAATCATTTCTACAAAGACAATGTTGCCCTTCCTTACAAGAAGTTGAATGACAAGCGGATTCAAAAACTTATTGCTGAAGGTCGTAAAGGACGAATGCCCTACAGTTGGTTTTACTTTAATCTGTTGAAAAACAGGTCAAAAGACAAGACCAAACATCCCTGCCAAATACCGCTTGGTTTAGCTGAAATGCTTATCAAATCCTGCACACAACCCGGTGATGATTGCTTTATTTTATTCGGTGGAAGTGGTAAGGAATTGACACTTTGCAGAGACTTGAAACGCAATTTTATTTCCTGTGAAATTCATCCTGAATACTATCAAATGATTACAGAAAGCCTTGAAAAACAAAAAGATACCACAACCACTTAACTTTCCTTTCAATCAAATTCTTTTCACAATTCAATTCATAATCATGAGAATATTACTGAAAAATTTGTTTGGTATCGGCATATTAGATTTGCAACGATGTAGTGAGATTTTATCCGAATGTGATGTCAACACAAATGACTTTGCAGACTTCATCAAATCGCAAGCCGAAAGTCAGAGCATTAACCCGTTCAACATGGATATTATCGGACTCGCGTATGATTACATCCTCAAAATCGCCAAGCGCGAAATTGAGTAACATACCGGAACGACGTTTGCAAATTCAGTTTGTGTATCGGCGAATAGTCTGGCAACTGACTTTGATTATTCGCCCACAGATTCCGATACCATGCAGATACAATTAGAAATGATTCCCGAAGGACAACGCAGCCATTTATTGAGTTATTTTATATCACAAGTGATGTGATGAAGCCCTGATTTTTCGGGGCTTTTTGTTTGAAGATTACTCGCTTTGAAGTCTTTCGATATATTCCACAAATTCCCTGTCATGGAACTCCTTGATTTGCTCCCAAACAGTCGCTTGAAGTGGAAAATTCAAAAACCTTCTAATATCGTTTTCTATCCCTTCAAAAGAATCAAACTGACCTAATTTTGTGGCGATATACACCGAGTACATTTACATAATGACCTGTTGGATGTAGTTGTGTTCAATGGTCGTGATTTTTGAAGCGTCTTTTTTGGTATTGAAAATAGAGGCGAGTTCGGGCTTTTCGATAAGTGTTTCTTTGATTTTTCGGTAGCTCTCGCCCAATTGTAGAAGATGCCCCACTTGCCGTGAACGGTCATCATCCTGATACGATTTTGCTGCCAAGTAAAATCCAAGCACAAGGGAAATGGTTTGAATAATGTCAAATAAATGCTGTTGGAGTAGTTGCCAGAACATACTCCAACAGTATAGCAATTTCCACGATAGTCTCAAGCCTCGTAGTCGGGAATATCCCGCTTGGCATTGGTAAGTACGTAACGCGGTACATAGACAATTTCCTCGTCTGCGCCACACCCGGCAGACTCGGGAAGGTTGGCTTTGAGCGCACTCGTCACCCGCACACCAATGATTGCGAAGTCGCCGTTTTCCAATTCAAAGACATCGGGGCAACCGTCGGCAGCAATGCTTTTCTTGCCTTCGGGCAATGTGTGAGGGTCTTTTCCGCAGCGTTTTTTGATTTTTAGTGTATCCATGATAAAGCGTTTTTATTTAAAAAAGAGAAATATCGGTCAAATTTAAGGATATTTCTTCAAAATAACCACTTTAAAGTTACATGTTTTAAGATAGTACCCTATAATAGGGCTTTTCTCTTTATTTGCTGAATGAGAAAACCACATAATGAGTACACTAAAAAGCAACTTGAAAATCTCGGCAAACGCATAAAATTACTACGCAAGGAACAAAATTCGAGCTATGAACAATTCGCCTTTAAGCATGAGATTCATCGTGTGCAGTACGGACGTTATGAGAATGGTGGTGATATGAAATTCAGTAGTTTGATGCGTGTTTTGCAGGCTTTGGATATTTCGCCGAAAGAGTTTTTTTCGGAGGGTTTTGATGACATCGAAAAAGAAGATTGACACCTTTTAACCGACAAGGGGTTTCAGGGGATTTTCCCCTGACAAGATGCATGTGAAGCTGAAAACTTTGGAGCGAAGCGGAAAAGTTTACAGGGAACATGCAATCTTGCTCTCTCACCACTTCACTTCAATCACCTTACCAACGTCGAATACCACTACATTTTTATAACTGCACAAAGCCCATAGTCATCGTCACATTAATACCACTAAAAATCCGATATAGCCACTTCACTCCAAATACTGATAAGTCATTTTCTACTACCACAAAACCCTGTACTACCACCTTCAAAAATGACGTATTTCTAAAATTTAACTGCCGTGACGATGACGTTTTTTATAAGACAGAAGACTGTCTTTTACACTAAAAAATGTCCCTGACCACACAATTCTAAAGGACGCACCCTCCCCTTTAACAGTCCTCGTCGGTATCATTATCAAGGTCAAAATCGTCAGTAGGAAAGCTGTCTTCTACGGGTTGGTCGAATGACTCATACGGATTTTCAAAGCTGTGGAAATGCTCTATTTCGGCAGTGTGTTCTTGGGCGTTTTGTCTGATAGATTCTATTTCGTCCAATAGGTTTTGTTGTTCATTTAGAGCTTCAATTTGTGGTGAAAATCCCAACGTAGAAAAGCGATAATTGCGCCCGTCCACTGTCACGCCATAGACAGAACCACCGCGTATATAAGTGGGCATATCGGCAGTTTCAAGGGCTTCGAGTAGTTCGTCAAAGGTGTATGTTTCTGCAAAAATCGCTTCTAATTTAGCTTTGATTTCGGCTTTCTTAGAACGTTTTTGAGTGCCTATGGAGAGTTGATTTTCTTGTTCAGATTCGTGTTGTAACCCTTTACCATGCTCTACAACGGAATGGATAAGTTCAGGATATTTCTCTTGTTGATAGGTTTCCATTTCCTGTTTGACTTTCATAAAATCAGACTTAGAAAGCCGATTGGCAAGCCCTGTTTTGTACTGACAGCCTGCAATGCAAAAGTGGACGTGCATGTGGTCAGCATCCTTGTGAATCGTAGCGACAGCGAGCGCGTAAGGGCTTCTGATGCGGATATATTGACGGGAAATATCATTGAGCATGTCATCATTGACGAGCGCGGTATCTTTCGGAGAAAGCGAGATAATTTCATGGTAAAACAACACCATATCTTTACGTGTAAATTTGCGGTTTTGCTGATTTTGTTCAAATTCACGAATCCAATCCTCTATTTCCTGCCCCTTCAACAAATGCTTGACTGTAAAGGGCTGTAATTGCCCGTTTCTTGTTTGGTATAAAAGCTGTTGCTTGGCAAGTTCCGGCTTTTCAAACATGTAGTTCATCAAACCACCAAATGAACCAGATTTGCGAGACATGGACTTGATAATCATAATACTTCATTTTCGATAAATTCTTGTAAAATGTTGATTATCTGTTGTTTGTTGTGTGGATTTTCTTGTGTGAATTGAATTAAAAAGTCTTTCAAAGAGGCGCAATTAGAGGCAGATGTGGTGATTTTTTCAATAGATTCTACCTTTTCAATGAGTTGTGCAAGGTCCGGTTCATAAGGTGTTTGCATCATTTTATCGCCGATAAACACCAATTCAGAATGAAGTCGCGCTATCTCAATTTCCAATTTAGCGAACTTATCGGGATGATGAATTACAGGCGCACTATTGATGTGCGCCCTGACGATTTCAAGTAAAAAACGTGGTATCGAAACGCCGTATTTTCGGGCAGAAGTGTTCAGTTTTTTATGGAAATTCTTTGGAATCGACAAGACAATTTCTTCTTTATTGCCCCGCTTTTCTCGCTTATATTGGCGCATGTAATAGCGACGATATTCCTTTTTCGCTTGTGCGATTTCTTCTGTATCGCCACGTTCCAACACGCCTGATTTGTTGAGGTAACTTTGGAGGAATTGCGAATGCGGGCGATTTCGTCCATTTCTTGTGCCAATTCTTGTTCATATTGTTGTTGTCCGGCTTTCATACCTTCCAAGAAATCAAATGTTTGACGGATACCTGCCGTCAATCGTTCGACCACGCGAGGGCAATATTTAGCCATCAAGTAGCCGACGTTGAATCTGGCGATATACCTGTTATTTGTATCGTTCATCAGAAAGTATTTTGCGCTTTGGACTCCAAATATTCCATTATCGAATCGCGATCATAGAGTATGAGTTTACGGCTCAACTTGGTGAATCTAATGCTGCCCGAATCCCGTAGCTTCTGTAACGTTGTCTTGGAACGTATCCCTAACAATCGCATAGCCTCCGTATCGGGTATCCATAAATCCTTCTCAATATTGTGTTCCGCTTTCAGCCTGTCAACGACTTCTTCAACAAGAGCGTAGAAGGCTTGCGTTTCCAAGCAGATGACTTCCATAATCGATTCGATTTTGAAATAATTGGACTGTGATGAATTAGCTTGTGTGGACTGAGATTAGCCCTTCGGCGGTGAGAAAAGAAGAGAGGTCTTGACTTTTTTATCGTAATGATATGTTATGTCCCTGTTGATGGTTAGACTTTTGTCTTTCCTTGCCGCTGACATTTTGTTGGCGGTTTTTTGGTGGTGGTCTGATGACGGGAAGATTCCTCATCCCTGTACTATTTTTAGTTAGAAAATGATTTGAGGCATTGTTTACAGGTAAATTAGCAACAATTTTTTGAATATATCATGGAAAAAACTGCCATTCTGTAATACCTATTTTAGTATCAAGAAGCAAGCAATATTCTATATTTCTATCTGATTATCAGTTATTTATTTTTGGAGAAAACCTCATTTCAAGGATAATTTATGCTAACTGATTTTTTCATATTTTTTTACGTGCGTTGGAAATCTGAGATATACTTTCACATTTGAGTAGCTAAAATGGAAAATGAAGTGGAAGGTATCCGAGATGATTTAAATTTAAATTTATCGGTAAGCCGCTATTGAAAAATTGAAATCGTACTCGAATGATGGAGAGCGGGAAATAAATGCTTTTGCTTGCAAATGGCTTGCAAATAAAAAAAGGAGTTATGAGAATAAACTCATAGCTCCTTGAAAATCAAAGCGATCTGGACGGGACTCGAACCCGCGACCCTGCTCCCAAAGCAGTGTTTTCTTGTTTTTACATGGTGTTATTTGACCCTAATTGTATTGAAAATCAATAAGTTATGACTAAAATTATTTTGTTTTGAACCAAATAAATCGTATATTTGCTTGCAAATTTAATCGTTTGCAAACAAAAAATACCAGATATGGCTTTTAATGCAAAGATACTGTTAGACAAGAGGCGAAAGAAGGAAGACGGCTCCTATCCTGTCATCATGCGATTGATAATAAATCTACTAATTTAATAACGTCTGGATAGTAGTTAGCATAATCATGAAACCCTATATAGCTACCTATTCTCAGTCATTCAGAAAAATGGAAAAAATCTCTTGATACATTTTCGTAATCATGTAGCCCACCAACGAAAAGAAACGAAATTTCAGAATTCCACTTTACATTAAAAGAATAGCTTTGTACTAATTCAACTACTAGGAAATTACTTTTTACTACCGTCAGTATCTGTTGGTGTCTTTTTTCTTCTGGTACGTGTTTTCTTAGGAGCAGCAGGTGCTTTTGTTGTTTTCATAAGTTCCAGAAACTTATCGGATTGCATCAGTTTATTCATCGCATCCAAACTTGTTTTTAACTCTTTAACTTCTTTTTGAAGGCGGGTAATTTGAGCCTTACATTCAGCTAGGTTTGCCTCATGAGATGAAGATTTTTCTAATGCTTGTCCTTTTATTATGACACCTCCTGCATCGTGCGTACGGGGAACTACAGCATAGCAGACAACTATATTGTCATCGTCCTGTGTATAAAGATTTACCTGTTGTTGTTCAGTATTAATGCTGCTAATATCAACAGGCAAAAATCTCATCGCTCTAAAGGTTTCTCCATTCAACCCCGGTTGATATGTAAATTTTTCAGCATGTACTCCTTGCTCCTCTAAAATATTAGATACATTATCTATATCCTTACCGATTAATTCACTACCTGGGGATGGAACTTCTCTAGGTATCTCAAAATTGTTAAAATTGATAGCCGATATGGCATTATTGATTATATCTCCTGCTAATTTGATAGGGATTGCTGACTGCCCTATGGTTTGTTGAGAAAATCCTGCAAAATCACGGATAGCTTCTATAGTTTCTTTTGGGGAACTCCTATCAACACGCTCCCGCTGGATACCGGGCACATCAACAGGCAACACAATCCCTTCCAGATTATTTTTTATATCAGGAATAGGTTCATCCTCTGTACTCATTAATACTTTTTTACCGCGTAATACCCGAAAAAATACGTCAGGATACTCATCTTTGAAGTAAGTATCGTCAAAACAGAAGCGAAAGTTGCCTTCTGTGCCTGTGGTGGCTTTGTCAAGAAGACGTTGATCATTATCATCTTTATCCCACACTTCTACCTTCATCCCGTAAATGCCATCCTCACTGGCGGCATTGATCACCCGTCCTGATATTTCATAGGTATTGTTATTTGACATGATTTATTTTTTTTATTATTGTATAACTGGTGGTCTATTAGGTGTGTTTTCAGGGTTTGAAGAGGTTTTATCTGTATTTCTTTTATCGCCTAATACCCAGCAGCAGATGTATTCATTAAATAATTGAGTCATTATCTTGCGTGTGGGGAAAACAGAGCGCCAATAATCGACCGTTTTGAAAGTTTTGACATATTTTCTTTTGGTAAAATTACAAATATGATAAACCTTACCGTTGCGTATTTCAACGGTACCCAAATATACTTTATCATCGTCAGTACAATCCGGACAATTAATCAAAAACCGATCGCAGAAACAATCTTTCAAATACTGTATAAAGTGAGATAGTAAATCTCTGTAAGCTTCAAATACATCATCACTATAATTTATCAGGTCAACAGGGGGAGCTAAAGTATAATCAGGAACATTCTCCGGATCAAAAACTCGGTCCATATCAATACTTGTAATTGTATTTAGCGCGGTATTATGCACATATCCCATACTGCCATTTTTGTCTATCGCTACAGTCGCAGGTAATAACTGGACAGGGATTTCAAAATTTTCGTCTAAGTCAAGGTTTTTCGGATTCATTCTCACTACTTTTGATTGTTCGTTTAGGCTGAGTAGTATATGTTCGTTTTTTCTATCTTGACTCGGCAAATCTCTTTCATCGCTCCATGAAGATAAACGAATTTTTCCTGCTATATCTATATCCGATACTTCAAGAAGATTACCACCCTCCAAATCAAAACAGCTGATTACACGCTGTTGTTTCTGCTCCTGCCCCTGCTTGATGTCGTAAGCACCAGAAGCATAAAGTTTTTCATTATAAACATATATATCATCAAGGTTTTCATCTGCCCTAAAGATGCGTTCATCTTTCAGTATAAGTTGATATGTCATGCCGGAGTTAACGTTAACTATTTGGGTAATATTTGTAGCAGAGGATACTCCCACAAATAACTCCTGCCTATCTTCAGTAACAAACATTAAATCAGTCGCACCAAATTCCTGTCCCAGTCTTTCCTCCACAGAAAACGATATTGCTCTCTTCTCTATTCTGAATACCCCCTTTCCTCTTTCTATTCCTATTAATGTATTTTCGCTATTTACTGCCAATCTCGTAAAAAATCTATTGGGAATATCAGAAGAAAAGTTCTTAATTAATTTTCCATCTGCATCGTTTACATCAGCTTCAAGAATGGAAGAATTTCCGCCGTTGTGCCAAACTGCATAAAGCTTTTCTCCATTAGGAGTTAGTGCTATATCTAGCAAGGTGTTAGCATCCGTACCAGCCGACTTAAAAGCCTGAATAAATTTTCTCTGTTTAAGGTCATAGACATAAATCCTGTTTTGCTGACCACTCGTATAAGCATATTGCCCATTAGGATGTATAATCATTCGGTTATGCTGCCTGAGAGGCGGACCAAAAATAGTATCCATTCCATCATCCAACTCATATTCCGGGAAAGGAGTATCATTATCGAATATACCACAGAATGTGTCTCCTCCAATAATACCTTTTAGTTTATTATAAAAGTCGCGTAGTAGCTCATCTTCTGTTTTTTGGGAATTCTCTGTATCTGTACCTGATAAAAATAATCTCCGCCCACTATCAGCACTCGTTATTTGAAGAAGCATATTTGCAAAAACGGTAATTCGTTTATGGTTATCAGTCACTTCGTCTCCATCACCCGAAAAATTCTCGGCAGAAAAATGCCCGAAATTTTCCTCAAAAAGATTGATAATATTTTTAATACAATTATCCCAGAAATCCTTTAATAAAGTTCCCTCAAGAACCTCGTCCCAAAAATTACGTTGCTCATAGGCTTCTACTTCGACAACTGCTCTGCCGCCCGGAGTTCGATTGATGGCTAAACATACTTTTCCACTACTACCTTCCCCCAAATACCCCCCGATCCGGGCTACTTCCACAACACCCACATGTTCTCCGCCGGGTGTAGAAAGATGAATCATATGTCCTTCACAGTCAATGGCATGTCCCGGCTCAATGGTTACGTAGCCTCTGGCATCATCTCCGGCTGTACGATTACATGTAATTTTTAATCCGCAAACTACACCATACCCGTGTAATAATTTACGGTCTAATCGTATATCATCAATACATGGCACATCTACCAATGAAGGAAAATCAGGTCTGCAATCTTCTACATCGACTATTCGATTATTTTTAACATTAATAATAGCTAACTTGCAATAGTGTTTTTTAATTCCTCGCGAAGATTGCGGAATAGGAATACCATCATCGTCAACAGACCATTCTATATTAGCTGTAGTGGTGCGGGCGGGTATTAGCCAGTAATCCCCTACATTATAATTACCCGATGTGAAGTTGACTTGAATACCGCCTTCTATATCCATCCAGCTATTAGGAGTAATCGGTATGCCATCTTTGGTAGCTCCTGTACTTTGGTCCCATCTTCTCAATTTTTGACCCTGTGTATCTGCAATGTTGCCATCCACTTTAATTTCCCTGTTTGCATCATCAATAGATAGGATTTTCACTAATTCAATTGGTTTGAAATTAAGCGAAGTTTCATGATTAATAATCTCCACCCACTGCCCGGGAGCAAAGCCCAATACATGGTCTTTGCCGAGGCTTTCAACTTTTATCGTATCATTACCTTTTATCTCCTCAATTCGGGTAACTATTGAGGCATTATCTCTCGACCATTTAAAATGACCTTCCTTATGAATTTCTATTCTATATAATTGATTTTCAAGTCTTTTATATCCTGAACTTGATTGTATAATGCAAGGGTCGGCATCGCCGTCGGCTGCCGGATTGGTTCTGGCATTTAGCATCACCTGCTTTGACAGACCGGTTAGTTCATTCCACTTTGAGGAAAATTGGTTGCAGGTCAAACCATCTTCTGCCTTTAATAACCTCACCTGCCAGACGGTTTGCAGACGGGTGGTGGTGTCCGCTTCTCCGAGTGCTACTTCTTGTATTAAAGGGTCATCTAAGTAAGTGATTTCTCTTTGCCATGCTTTTAGATACACGATATAACTACCGCCGGTCAGGTCTAAAGTGGATGTGTCTGGTTGCGTTTCCTGGCTTATATCTGATTCCGGCGGGTCTTCGCCAATTGTGCGAATAGATAAATACCTCGGATTAGGGTAATATGGTTGGTCGGAATAAAAAGTATCTGATTTAAGTTCACAAAGCAAACCGCCTATATAAATTCGTCCGGGAGAAATAAAGAGGTTATCATCTCCCACTAAATTAACTTTAAATGCACCGCTTCCCTTTGGCACACCACAATGCCCGATTACATCCTTCGTTTGAGTGTGCAATCTGTATTGGTTGATGTCCACCTGCTCGTTCCAATCGGAATCTAGCAACACCCTTCCTTGCTGCAATTGAACAGCACTATAGTGCTTTTCTTTATCAAATAAACGTCTTGAAATATCACTTGCCATAATGTATTATATTTTTGTTGTTTTGTATTTTCACTGAAATTAGAATTTACTAAGAAGCGTAAAAGATGCCGACTTCCATTCCAAATCTAAGGTATTCATTCAGTCGAGTTCTTAAATTGGCGTATTTGAATGTATAGTATTCTTGATGAAATACGCCCATTTCTGCGCCGTCGTCTGCGCCTTCTGTAATTTCTTTGGCACAGTATTGACTTAGTTGACAATAACCGGCGTCGCCATATTTTAACGAAGTAAAAAGAGGATATACCCGTTTTTCAAAACCGGATAATGCAGGCTGACATCTGAAAGGACGAGGGAGTTTTGATTTTTCGGGGAAGAAGGAAAAGCGCACACATCCTTCCTGAATTCTTTGGGCTTCAATCAAAAAATCTTTTGTTGGAGTGGCATCTTCTTCGGCGATAAAAATCGTATTGGAAGCCAAATTCATTAATCTTGTATAAACTCTCCCGATTACTGTACTATTTTCAATCGACAACCTAGCACCAAAACCCTCTCCCACAGGTGATGCGTAAACCGCGACAGAAGGATCTATTGCATCAAGAATACTATCTGTAATTGTCACATCGGATGCTTCCGTTACTTTGATTATCCCGATAATTGATTTATTGATTTCGACCGCCGTTTGAGTGTTAATCAAAATATTTTCATTCGCACTTGGTACTAAAGTGCAGTGATTGATTTTTAAGGTTGTCAAATCGTCGGTTTCGATTTTACCGTCTATCATTAGACCATTAAGCACTAAGCCGGAGCGTTCTGCACCATTAATCGTGATAGAATTGCTTGGTTTTAATAACGGACGTTTGCCGTTTGAGGCTCTGATTTCGATTTTTTCATCTGTATCAATGTTAATCACTAAGTTCTCCTCATAAATTTCGTTGTCTGTAATTTCTATAATTCCTCCTTCGGCAGGCAATTGATTTATGGCGTTTTGAATGTCGGGAGCGTTGGTGGGGACTTCTATTACAGTGTGGTTTTCTGCTTGTAATTCAAATGAATCGGCTCGTTCGTACTCTCCTCCTCCAATATCTGCGGAAAAACCATAATGATAAGTAACATACAGCGTTCTATCCGGCGGAGGTGGTTGCAAATTCGGCGGTAGCGCTATTCTTCCTAAAACAGGGTCGATGGCAATTTTTTGGGAAGGCATATTTATCCATTGGTTGCTATTATCGGGGTCGTCGCTCAAATTGCAAACACATATCAAATCCTCTAAAGAAGTATTATTATCATTTAATACCTCTTGCCCGTCAAGTTCGAGAAAAATACTCTTATCTTTTCCGTAAAATACTTCTAAATCTTCATATAACTCTCGTCTGCTTATTGGCATGGCTACATTCATTCTTTTGGCTATTTGAGTGGCAGTTTGTTCGCTTGTAGGACGATTATATAATTGAGTATCTATACCTAAAACATTAAAGGTGTATCTATTATCATCCATTTTGTGCGCCGGGGCTTTGGTTAGCGGGTACGCTTTTATTCTCCATAAATAAATTCCGATATTCGGGATATTGTATTTTCCGCGATTACTGACAATGCTCCGTACATCTGCTGTTTTGGGCATCTGGTCAAAAGGGGTATTAACCAACTCAAGTATTTGCCAGTCTTTATTGCCTTCCGCAGCTAATGGATTATTATTGATTCGAGGTATGGCAATATTTTGGGGTCTCAAATGATTCATGTATTGGGTAGTTGCCAGTAATTGGAAATACTCTACAATATTTGAATCGAGCTGCGTTGTATCTCTCGCTAATTGTTCGAGTACATGCAGCGTTCCTTTTTGTCGTCTATATTTAATGGTATTGGCGACCTCTGCCCGTTGGCTGAAACTTGTATTGGGTATCTCAATCAGCGACCTGTATCCGACCAATTCTCCGATATAAGGGACGACCCATTCGGCGCAGGTTTCTATGAATAAATCATCATAAAGCTGGTCTAAATTTTCTTCTAATATGCCTACCTCGTCTGCAATGATAGCGATTAAAGCCCGCAGTGGTCCGTACACATCATCATTGTAATCAGGTGCGACGGCACCTGTTTCTTGCTGAATTTGCAGCCCAAGTTCGGCATCCCGAATACGATGTATGGCAGGCAGTAAATGATAAAGTCTTTCTAAGTCGAATTTCATACAGCTATCAAATCGTTAGGTAGTAAATTGATGGTCAGGAGTTCTGCGGGGAGCGGTGTCTCTATACCGGGATTGGATACATTAGCGATTAGTAAATCATTGCGTTTTTGGACTTGTCCGTCAATGTAAAATGTCTCAACATCCACATAGATGACGCCTTCTGTTTTTGATAAAATCGAACTTACTTCGCTTAAAGAAACCGCTTGCCCGAAATTTCTGTTTTCAAAAGAATAATAGGATTTTAATGTAGAAGATGCAGCTTCAATTACTTTATCGGCAGTATAATCGGGGTTAATTTTTAGGTATGCTTTTACGCGAAACCTTTGGGGTTGATAAGACCTAATGATTAGGTTTACCCCCGGAATACTTGCTTTTTGAATGGCATTTATCAAATTGGTATAAACCAAACTTCCGGCATCAATTACAGCACCATCCACTCCTGCAATGGTTAGGTGGATCTGCTTTTGTCTGCCATACCAAGCCCAAATTGCTTTTGCTTTTTTGATTCCGGCAAAAGCTCTGGCGAAATCCTCATAATCTTGCAGAGAAACAATGCGGTCAAGGGTGTAAATCGTCAGATTGGCATTGGCTCTTGCTTCTTCGAGTATTTCCCTATCCTGTGCGCCTGTGGGTTTTTGGGGGTTGGTGACTTCTTTTACGCCCAATGGACGTGTCATTAATTGGGAGAGCTGGTTGGCACGTAACATACCACTTGCGCCAATTCCGGCTCGGTATGTTGCCCGTATATTTTGTTGTCCTGAAGGTAGTCTTGCGCCTGTAAAACCATCGCCGAAGATGACGGTTGTTTCCTCGTTGTCGTTTTGTCGGGTGATGTAAATTCGTTCGTCCGGCTGTTGGTCATACAAAGAAGATACTTCTTTCCATAAGATGTCATTTACCCTTATTTCAAGGCTTGTAGCGGTTCCGGTTGGTGTGTCGGAAGTTGTATAGGTCAAGGGTTTATGTTTTAAGGTAAATTTTTGGAAAGGTTGAGCGGCATTGCCGTCTCCTAAGATTTCCTGTACCGTTTCTCCGTGAGTGGCTGAGGCTACATTGGCATTTATTGTGAGTGTTTTTCGGAAGTATGGGTGATTAAAAGAACTGTCAAAAATGAGTTTTGTATAGCCGTTAATTAATCTTATTTCTTCGATTACTTTAATTTCCGTTGCAATAACTCCTGGCAAATCATGTCTTTCGGCAGTAACTGATACTACTTTTCCTTTTTCCAGATTAGGATAAAATTTTGAAAGTGTTATTTCCTTTTTGTCTTTATCAATTATATCTGATAATGGAACTTCTGCTATTTCGAGTGCTTCGCTTTGGGCGTGTATGGTGATGGAGCGGATAGAAGTTAGATCAGCTACAACTTTTTCTGGAGAGTTTTCGTTTTTTAAATTATCATACCATTGTTTTTGAGGCTTTATAGTAATTTCAGTAGTTTTTGCACTTATTCCATATTCTGTCCGAGGTCGGGTATTGGCTTCAGTTACTTTATATATGGAATTAGAATTCAACAATCCTAAATTTTCGTTAGGTTTTTGGACGGCAATGAAGCTACCCTTTTGTATTTCTTCATATACATTATCTAAATAAATTTTATTGTCTTCTTCATTTAAATTCCACTCTTCCCATTCAGATGCCTTTTTGGGCGTACCATTTGTTTCATAGGTCACTTGCTTTGGTGCATTATACCCAAATACAGATACACTTCTTCTGAAAACAAATACGCCCTTCTTGTCAGTGCTTTGTTCCGGTTCTTTGGGGAGATTCATATTTATCGCTAAGTAATTAATATTCAATCTGAGCAGAAAGAAATATGCTTGAAGTTCTGCCTGCTGCCATTCATTATTTGAATAAGTAGCAGAGACATTCTTATCTAGTGTTTCACCGTGTTCGTTTTCCCATACAGATTTGCTATCTACTTCGGGACCGTTTTCAGGAGTAGAATTACTAATATTGAATATTATTCGAGTAGTATCATTTTCTGAATCAAGGACAACTTCAATAATCTTTTTTATTTTCTGTTCGTCGTCATTAATTAGGATAAGATTACCTTTGGATAAATTATAATCCGTTCCTTTCAAATACAGCGAGTTAGCATCCAACACATCCACTTGCGGCTGTGTCATTCTCGGTTGCATAGCGTTCCATTCATGTCTTGCTTCTATGGTTTCGATGGTTTCAAAAATTTGTGGTTTTTCATCTTGTCCGGGTACGCTTTGGACTTTTATGCCTTTGTCTATATTGATGGTCTGAATTTCCTCTTTTCCTGATACTATTCCTGAAATGGGAGTCAATACGGTATCATCTACGGTGAAAGCGAGGTAGGTATTTGCCGCTACGCCCGGACGCAATTCATACCCAATCAGACGGGCGAGTTCACTGATTGACAATCGCTCGGTAGCTGTATGCAAATAGGATTCATTGACGATTCGCTCTTGATAAAACGTCAGCACATCCGCGACGGTAGCCCAGGCATCTATCAGCGCAATCGTAAAATCGTCGTTGCTCCGCGTGGTCAGGCTTCTTAAAGCTGCTTTGTGAGACAGGCTTAATTTTGCCAGCAGACTCTCCTTAAATTCCCTGTGCGTACCAATACGATAGGAAACCGCCTTTAAACCCGGTCTGTTTTTGACCTCTACGGGCGTTTCCACAGAAGTACCCGTACAACAATTACAATTATTTATTTCTTGCATTTGAAATGTGTATTCCTGTAATTTTATTTACCTCCTTTCATGACAAAATGTATCAAACCTCTATCTCGAAAATTGGGATTATTATCCAATCGGGCGATTTCTTGTCGGGCAAATTCTAATTTCCCCTTATCTATATTGAAGGCATTATCGGCAAGGTCATCTTGTCGATGAAATTTTGTTATGTTGACCGAATCCACCCCTTCTACTCCCTGTGCCACAGCGTATAGACTGCTAAGGTATAGCGGCTGCCCAAAGCTGAAATTGTCAGGGTGAAAAAAGCCTCTTTTGCTATTAGGCAGCACTTGATTACTAAAAGCCTCTGCCAGTAGATTTCTGATTGTTCCTCTAAAAAAGTTGGGCTTTACGCATACTTCCATTTCAATTTGCAATGAAACATACCTTGGCTCGTCTATTTCCAAGTCGAATCCTGTCATACGATATTTTTCGAGACAGTTTCTAAGGTTATTTTCAAAATTGTGGTCAATTTTTTTGCCGCCCAATCTATCTGCTGTAATAAAAACCGTGCGCCAACTGCCCGTCCATCTAAATGTAGAAGTTGCTTTTTGAATATCGTTATTACACCTTTGAGCAAAGTAATTATAATCCTCCGGCGTCACCGCGCGTTCCTGTGTGCGAAAGGCTTGGGGAGCGTATTGTTTTACTTCTTCGATGGTTTCTGCCTGTGTGCCTCCCTGTGCAGGTAAGGGATTCCAAATTTTCAGGTCATCGGATTGTAAATTGCCAATGACGGAATTATCTGCCGCAATATGTTGTATGCTTGTTGCTCCGACATTTCCCTCCGGTCCGTTGCCGAGCCGATAGCTTGCCGAAAAGCTCATTCCCGCGTTTGGTCTTGCGCCATTTCTGTCATTTCCAAACCTGATGTGCGCCATACCGTCCGATTCCATTTCTACAACAAAATGACGGTCATTGGCTTGGCTATCAATCAGCAAATCACTCATTGGTTGCCATGTTAGTTCGGATTCACTTTCGGTCAAATATATTTCGGGAATCGGCTGCTCCGATGAACGCATTAAGTCCGCCGCAGAAAGACTTTCATCTATTTGAGCTAAGGTATTCCCTTCTGCATCTTTTTTAAATGAAACAGGTTTGGAAAATGTCAATGGAGAGGCTTTGAGCATCGGATTAAATCGTGGCGGAATCATCTTTTTATTTTCCGGTTCGCAGTGATTTTTAGAATTATTATTTGCATATTGGTATCGAATCGCCGGGACTGTGTGGGGTTTTAATGAACTTTCATTTGAGTCTTTGATGGTTCTTCCATGATCGACCAAAGCGATATTCCCCAAGGCTATGCTCACATCTTCAACATAGCCGTTTTCGCCATTATGAGAAATACAAAGAGGAAATTGGAGCGCGTCTTCAAGATGCCACTCGATTTTCGTTATTTCTACTGTTGGTGAATTTTGTGGTGAATCTGCTGAGTCGGAATCGTAATCAATATTAATATCAGTTAAATCAGGTGTGACTTTGGCAAGCCGAACTACTTGATTATGCTTTGGATTTGCATCGCCTTTTTGTCCCGTTTCCGGGCTTTTTATTTCTGATAAAATCAGGAAATCACCAACATTCAAATTGGGATAAGACCCTAATAACGTTGCTTCGGTAGCTCCCCGTGGCAAACAACAACTTTCAGCACCATAAGTATAAAAAGACATTTGATTATGCTTGTGATACAGCTTGACATCGTGCATCAATTCAAACACCAGCGTTTCTTCTATAAGGGCATTTTTGTAATTATCACTGTCTATGGTTATTGCGGTAGGCGTTTGATTTACTTTAGTCAAAAACTGTGTTTTTGTCTCGTTGAATTCTTTTTTCAGTGTATAACCATTAACACCGTCACCGACATGAAGATGCACCCAAGCTCTGGCGTTGCAGCCATTATTTATCTTGTAATCGGCAAGGCGGGCATGACGGGCTACGGAGATTCGTTTTCTGGCGGTTCCCAAGTAGGCTTCTGTGCTGATGGCATCCTGACGATAGCTTAAATAATCGGCGGTATAAGCTAATAGTTCGACTAATGTAATGCCTAAACTCGATGGGTTTCGTTCTCTCCATTCGGGGATTAATAGAGACATTCTATCGAGCATCAATTGCCGAAAACTCGCATAGTCTTTTGCTAAGTAATTAATCTGTGGCGGTGGGGCGGTATCTTCTTCCGCACAATTGATAGGCGTATCCTTACAATCAAACTCGTCGGGACAGAATACTTTGAAAGAGAAGTCAACTTTGGAGAGTACGCTGTCAAAACCTGCGAGTACCTCTTTTACATCGTCGTTGATATTTTTAACTAATGAAAGCGTGTAGGTAGAGAAATCTCCGGGTTGTTCTACTTTGATTTCCAGGGCATTCTGTGGAAGAGGAGGAGATGCCGGAGGAACTGTTGACGATGAAGTTACTTTTATGACTTTCACTTCTGCGATTCTCTCTCCGCCAGTGATTAAAATATTATCCGTTGTTATCGTATCAATATTATCATTTTTAAGAAAATAAACATATAAAGAAGTCTGGGAACTATCTTTGATTTCTAGATAATCTATGCCATTCAGCTCCGGATGAGCCAGAATAGCATCTCTACGACGAGTTGTACAACAAGAGTAAATCAATGAACTTAAATTTAGATAGTCTGAGAAAAATTAACCGTTTGCTGCTCTTTATTTCTGATAATGGTGTAGCTGACCATTACTTCTAAAGTGGCATCTGTATTTCTGATTTCTACATTATTCACTTCAATCAAATTTCCTAACCATTGATTCAAGGCACTTTGAACCAAAAACTGCGCTGTTGCAGCTACTTCAGAATCATTGGACTGAAAAACCATTTGCAACAAACCACTGCCAAAAGTCGGACGATTGACGCGCTCGCCCGGATTCGTAAACAGTAAATGCTCAATCAAATTGCGAATATGCTGATTATAACCGGTAGTCGCTGTTTTGCCCTGATTGTTAAATTGTAAAGAAGATTTTAGGTAGGTCATGTTATTAAGTGCAAGTATCAAGCTCAAGTATCAAGTTCAAGCTCAATAATTAATTCGCTTTCAGCGAATTATGAAATATGAAAGCCCTCTCTGAATCAAAATCTTATTTTCCCATATTTAAATGGCTGAAACTTTGGTTTGCGTTGCTGCAATTGTCAGGGGTGTTCCATTCGGAGCGCATATGGCTTGGCTGTCCAGTAATAAAACGGGTTGTCCGTTGGAGGTGACTCTGGTGGCGGCAGTGACCCAATTGGCTGTAACACAAGGCGATGGCGAACCTGATACATTAAATGGACAGCCTGCTATCGTATAAGGTGCAGTTTGCAAGACAATGGGCTGACCGCTAACCGTTACTCGCGGATTGGGTGCAGTGGGTTGTGCTTGTCCGCCGTGCGCGCATAAGACGGTAGCTCCCTGATGTAGTATGAATCCCGGCATAGGTAAATGAGTGAGTGAATTTTGAGTGAGTGAATTTTGAATGTTCTAAACACTGATTGTCAACATTCTTTCTTTCTAATCTGGCGGTAAAAAATTAATATTTTCGGGAAGTTTACTCGGCGGACATTTTTGAAATGTCAGGCGAGATGATTTTATATTTTAATTTAAAAAACAGATAATTACAAAATTTATTTTAAATAATAATAAAAAAATATTCTACAAGGAAAATTTACACATAACAAAAAAACACGCATTATAAACTTTAGATTGTTTTATAAATAAAGTATTTATAAATATATTTTCAAACACTTCGACGGCTAAAGTCGTCGGTACAGTTAGCTTCATTTTAAATGACACTAATAGCACCTTCGTTGATACTCACGGGTTTTCCCGAAATTTTAACCAAAGGTCCTATCATGTCTATACTTGCTCCTTTTCCGTTGTTGATATATATGCCGCTGTCATTGACGACTATTGAAGCACCTGTTGTGCTTTCTATGATGATTCCGCCTGTTTTTGGAGTTGGTGGTACTGTGGTGTCATGGATAATTATTTTGTTTTGTCCGACCTGAATGACGGCGTTGGGAAAGGCCGGATTGCCAATAAGTGCTTTTGTCGGTGTATCTGCGGAAGCCCCCCTGCGGCAACCGACCCAAATGGGATAATTGGGGTCGCCTTGTTCAAATTCTACCCATACGCCCGCGCCGATTGGCGGCACCATATAAACACCCATCGGGAATCCCGTTGTTCCTGCAAGTGGCGTACAGGGTTCTGCCCAACTGCTTGGTATCAAACTCAATACGTCGGGAATGTTCAGAATCAATCGCCCTCGTGTTTGCGGGTCTATGTTGTTGATAACTGTTGCTCGATATTTCCCAAAAAACTTCTTTTCCATGCTTCAAATTGAAATTGGGGTTAGTGATTGGTGATTAGGATAACACTTTGATTGTCAAATTATTAATGTAAAATTATTTGAGTGTGTCACAAATCGGTGGTCAAATAAGTAATAAAAATGAAAATGTGAATAAAATGAAACATTCGATATCAAAACCTCTTTTAAATGAGACTGTAATGCACTACATAAAGTAAATCCAAATGAAGTACAAATACTGAATGTCTCGTTAGTTGTCGGATAAAGCGGTATGACCCAAAAGTGATGTAAATGAAGGGGTGTTTTGCGTTTACGGAAAGTGTTTGGAGCATTTTTTTTCATAAACATAATAACACATATATTTTTATTTTTTACTTTATATTAGTGTCTAAATTCTACTCGTTTACTCATCTTTTATACACTCAAATTTAAACGGGAACAGTGTTGCGAATGGGCATTAATCCATCGCGTGAAAGGCTAAAGTTTTGTTTGTACGAACCCGGTTTTATATCATGCGTTACGCTGTCCACGTAATACAGACCGTCATAAGATAAACTCGCGCCTCTGACTGCTACGAGTGTTCTGGCTCTCAGCAATTTTCCATAACGCAATACGTCCATTGAACCGCTTGCTGTTACGGATTTGTGTTCTGTACTCAATAAGCGTCCGATAATGTCTCTGGCTGCCTCGTCTGCTTTTTTCTTTGAAATATCATCGCCAAATTCAAATTTTGCCGCAGGCGTTAATTTTTTACTAATCGGTGGTCTCAAAGGATTGATATTGGGTACGGGTATCGGAATAGGTATTTTTTTTAATATAGGGTCAAGAATCGTGTAGGCATAAACCGTTTTGGACAATCCATCTAAAGAAAAACTCATGGACTCGACATTGGTATGAGCATCGAGATTGACGGATAAGGCGGATTGTACATTAGGTACATTTATATCCGGTCCGAAATACGCAATGCTTTGTCCGGCAAAGGGTCCCGGTACGACATAAAATACGTAACCATTTCTTTGCGCTATATTTTGAATGTAAGATTTGTCTGTATCTATTTGAACTTCAAAGCCTTCGGTTGGAGATTTGAAAGTATTTACGAAAGGCGGAATGACTAAAGGGACAACGCCCATCGTGGCGTAAGGTGCCAGACGAATAGGCACTTTGGCGAAGTCGGGCATTGCCGGAAAGGGCATGATAATCTGTACCAAATCCATCGCAACGCTCAAATCTCCACCAGTGACGGTCAGTACCGAACCGCCTGCTTCGTTGGAGGGCGATAGTTCCTGATTGGTGATTAAACCATCCATGAGGACGGTAGGGCGTCCGTTTAAAGTGACGATGATGATGACGCGGGTTTTGATAGGCTGGAAAAAACCTCTGGGCATCAAAGTGGTGATTATCGGAGAGTTTTTTCCTATGGTAAAACTCAATTGAAAACCACTTTGCTCGCGGCTACTGGTGACCTGAACGCCGGAGAGCGAATCAATCACAAATTTGGGAACAGGCGGCGGTTTGCCGAATGGTGCGCCCATCAATAATGTCAAATGGATTCCTTTAAGCATTGGTATCGTTTCCGGGAATACCTTCGGGTAAGGTTATTCGGATTTTAGCTCCGATAGTCTCGGTGAGTTCGTTGGGGTGCATGGCGGCATTGGCATCGCATATTCGCCAGAATTGCTCAGGGTCGCCGAGGTATTGATGCGTGATGTTGTCGAGTCGTTCGCCCTGACTGACGGTGTGTTCTTGCAGCAAATGAAAGTTTTCGGGCGGCGAAATAAAGCGGCGTTTGACGTAAGCCACTTTTCCCTGCCCTTCGGTATCAGTCACTTTTATTTCCAAGCCAAAATAACGGCTGGTCGGAGAAAAATGGCTGCTTTGGATGCCCTGTTGTTGTAGTAAAAATTGAATCGGATCGTTCATAAAGCTGAAGCGTTAATTCCAAAATCATTTAATGAGCCATTGGTGTAGAGTGTCGCCAATCGCTCTTTGGCTTGTTGGTAGTTCATGTAGAGGTTGCCGCCTTTGTGGTCGAAGCCCAAATCGCTGACACTCAGTACGCGCATACCCAAGCTGATACGCGCACGAATGGGGTTGAGATTGACATCAAAGGCTTCTTCGGTGATGTTAAATTCGGTGATGCGGATAGGCACAACTCTGTTTTTGTTCCAGATAAATAGTGTGAGCGGAGCTTCGAGGGGCGTTATTTCGATAGTGCCGGACTGCGCGAGTGTGTTGTTGGCAAAAAGCTGGCTGCTGCTCGGATAGAGTATCATCTCTAATGCCGACATAATAGGCGAAATACCAACTTCGGTGGCGTTTTTGTCGCCGACTTCGAGTTGGTCAGTGGCGTCTATCTCGGCTTCGAGGTTGTAGGTCTCCACAGGTGGTCCGGTCAGGCGCAATGCCTCCGAACGGTCACCGCCCTCTACGGCACTCTGCACTTGCAAACTGCGCGTGAGGTTGTCGGGATTGTACTGCAATTTGATTATCCGCTCAATGTTTGAGTTCTGTGGATTGAGGAGGACAATGCCGCCTTTTAAGGTTTTTGGGGAGCGTGGGTAGCCTGACATGGATTATTATGTTACAGATTTATTAGTAAAATACAACACACTACATTTCTTTCATGTATTCTTGCACACTCCAGTCATCATTTTCAGGAGACATTATTCTATTGACTGACACTAATTCACCCAAGTTATAAAAATCAAGTTCGCTATCTCCACCTCTGAATTCCCATATTTTGGTATCATAATCAGGTGCAAATTGAGCTACTATTTTTAAATTTTCCTCTACTACTGCAGCTATAAATGCTAAAGATAATAGTTTAGTTTTCCCCTCTCCGGGGTTTGCAACAGACATATAACAGCTCCATAATTCACTATACTTATGGTGTTTATATTTCGATACTTTATATAAGTACCTCTTGCGAGGATAAGGGGCGTCTTCATAAAAAAAGTCTGGCTTTGGCTGCTGCAAAACAGGTAGCCCTAAACCCACCGTTGAGTCATACATATGTGATTTTATTTCTTTCGCATAAGAATTATATTCGGCAAACTTTTTTTTATAATTTCCAGCGTCAATGGCTTTTTGCTCCTTTTCAAGCAATCCATCCAAAAAATCTTGAACCTTTTTCATATTTGTTTAGATAATTTTTTTAGACTTGAATTCAGGCTTCAATGGTATTGGTAATCAATGATTTGAAATTACTAAATTATAAGGATTTTATATTATTTAAATATTTTTAATATTGTGTAAGTATACCATGGCAAACTAATTTTTAAATAAGTCGTTTAACCAATCATCACCATGTTCTGTTTGAGCTGGTGCAGTTCCAATTATATTTCCTTGTTCATCTTTAATTTTTGCTTTATAAAATACTACCTCAATGCGTCTGGGATCTTGTTTGCCTTGCAATTTTTCCAAGGTTTCTATTTTAGCTTTTTCACTCATTTCACCATGAACTTTTTCCAATGTATCTATTAGTTCATCATCCTCTAGTACTTCGAAGGTAGCTGATACGGTCATGTCGAAAGTAACAAATTTATCAGAATTTTCCTTCATTTTCTGTTTTATAGAATCTTGGATTTGAGTTTCAGCGTTTTTCATAGTTATTTGATTAAATTCTTTAGAAGTCAAAATAAGATTCAAACCATTCTTATATCCTGAACCTAAAAACTGGTCGCCTAAAATATGAGCTGAATTCAAATCAATACCAAAGTCTTTTCGGGCTACTATTCCTGCACTATCGGTATGCCCTCTAGTTCCGGGTACTTTTAATGCAAGATTTTCTCCCTCTGTGGTTTGGGTTACTTTTCTGTCCTCAACGCTATCAAGTGAAATTGTAATGGTAAAGTCCTGTCTGCCATTTTCGTGCGCTTCTTTTTCATAAAAATATTTTACCTGTACTTTTCCTTTACCAATAACATTGAAGTCAATTTTTTTCGGTTTGAAATCTGTATGAATTGCAACTTTATCAATATGAATTCTTCTTTTTTCTACCGTTTTTCCTTTTAATATATTAAATTCTTCAAGGAAATCTTCTTTTTCTTCTCTTTCTCTAATGTAATTATTTTCCGTCTTCCCTACGATAATTCCGTCAAATTTATTTGCACTGTCTTCTTCTTTAACCTTATATCCTTTTACTTGATTACCTTGTCGTTTTTCCGTATCTGCATATACGAACCCTTTTTTCGGATGTACTTTTTTACTGCCGTCTAACATCCGCCCTTCAATAATATCGTTCCCCTTTTTCTCCCCCTTTTTCTTTCCACTGGGGTTCACTTTATAGTCATAATCCCAAGAATCTCCACCATCGACTACCTTTATATACTTAAATACAGGATGTTGGTTTTCGACAGATTTGGCTACTTTTTCAGCATCTTCTTGTTCTATGGTTCCGTTAGTCAGATATTTTTTCTCTTCCTTATCAATGCTTGCCAAGCCTTCTTTTACTTGTGCTTTTCTCTCTTCGGGAGAGAGTTTTTTGTCTTTATCCTCTTTCTTTCCAAATCCTAATTTCGACTTGATTTTATTAATAAACTTGCCTGCCAGCTTTTTAATTTTTTTCCAAAGAGAAATCAAGGCTTTCTCTACCCGTGCCTGTAGTTTTCGGATTAAACCTATCACCTTGCCCGCTAAACCTCCCAGCCCCAAAAGAGCTGCCAAAAAACCGATGACTACGGGCAATGCTTTGGCTAAGGCGTTTTCTATGGCACCGGCTACTTTTTGGACACTTCCGCTGGCTATGGCACTTATGGCTTCGATAAATGCTTTGACCAGTTCCATTATCTGAGCGGCTCTTTCAATGAAAAATTTGACGACGCTGATTATCGCCATAGCTGCTTTTACAAAAGCTCCTGCGGGGTTGAGCAAGCCTAAAACCCACGTTATTCCCGCTTTTATGACTTGGGTGATGACCATTTCTTCTATAGCCCCCATGACGGTTTCTTTGAGGTCTGTAAATTGTTCTTTGATGTGCTGCCATAACCCTGCCAGTCCTTCGTTTTTGAGTATCGTCACCAGTTCAAATCCGGTTTCGAGTGCCTTCATTATCGGCTCTCCCAAGACTTTCCGCCCGGCATTGCGGATACGATCCCATGTAAAACCTAATACTTGAGTGAGCAAACTAAAGATGCCTTTTAAAGAAAACAGATTTTCAGGTAGCGTGATACCAGAAGGTCCTAAAGTGCCTGTCAGCCAACCAATTAATCCGGCTTGAAGATGTTTTACAATGTTTTTTCCGAAGTTAGTGAATCCTTGTGTTATCCCACTAATCAAATTGCTAAGAAAGCCAATCGGGTCTGCGATGATCGCCGTGATGACATCTATAGCACTTTGAATCAGCTTGGTCAACATCTCTTTGACTTGCTTGATAGTTTCCCATACCTTTTTTCCGGCTTCCCAAGCTTTATCAACAAGCCCTTTGTTGGCTTCTTTCATCTCCTCTATACGTGCATCTACGGATTCTAAGCTCTGCATGTATTGTTGGGCGAGACTATCAATGAGTGCATCTTGCTTGCTGTCAACGCTGCTTTCTAAACTGTCAAATTTGCTTTGGATATCTTTTGCGGCATCTTTACCTACTTTTTGGAGGGAAGGTTCAAGGTTTTTTACATAATTATCAACTTCTCTTTTTCCATTAGATATTTTGGTTTTGGCTAAGTTGAGTTGATTGGCTACCAAGTTGGCTATTTCGGTAATGTATATATCCATCGTATTGATATATACTTTTCTGCCACTGACAAAAAAGGCATTTACTTCCTTTGGTAAACCGAGGACGGCATCTCCCACCCTTCTTAGGTTTCTCAAATCGTACCAACTCTCTCCATAACGCTCCTTTTTGTAGGCTTTCATTTTCGCCGCTACGTGGTCTTCGAAGGCTTTTTTGGCTTTTTCGGCACCATCATTAAATTTGGTTTCTACATCTGCTTCTAATTGGTCGAGGGTGTCCGTTACCTCTTTTTTCGTTTTTTCGTAAATGCCGTTTATATCATCAATTACTTTCTGACGTGCGGCTGTGTCTGTCTCTCCTGTTTTGCCTTGTGCATCAAAGACATTGTTTAGTTCCTTTGTCCTTGAAGCGTGCATATTGCTTAGGGAACTTCCTCCTTTGGAATCTGCTGAAGCCTGACTTTTTTGTAGTTCGTCGGTTTCCTCTTTTCTAAAGCCTGTGGGGGCATTTTCGGTATGTTGTTTTGCCGCATTTTTTTCATTCAAGGCTAAGGTAAAGTCAGGTTCGTTGGCTTTTTGTAATTGCTCATCCGTCACGTCATTATTCTGCATTTCATCTTCGAGAGATTGCATGTTTTCCTGAAGTGGTTGACTGACTTCTGAGTCTCCTCTTTGGGGAGGCATTGCATTACCGGCTTTGGGATTTCCGGGTTTTTTACCGGGATTGGCTTTTGGTAATTCGTCGGCGGCTCGTTCTTTTATCTTGCCAATGTCCGGTGTTTTTTGGGTGGTATTTTCTATGGCACTTCCGGCTTTTTCTTTTTCGCTTTTAGCATCCTTTACACCTTCCTCTGTGACCTCATCTATATTATTGTTGTTTTCAAAATCGTCGGCTTCTTCTTCATTTTTGGGCAATTGCATGGCTGCAATACGTTTTTTTAGTTGGGCTTTAAAAACTTCTGCCTTGAACTTTTTGGGTTCTTGCTCATCCATGTCCCCAACCTGATTTTGTTGGGCTTTACTCTCCCGTTCTTTAGCGGGTACTTTTGCTGCTGCTTGTCCTTGTTTGCTTGCCTTGTCTGATGGGATGTGTTTTTGTTGCCCTTTGGAAGTCTGTTCGACTTTTTCGGTTAATGCTGTAAAATTGGGGTCTTCTTCGGGACTTCTTGGAGTAGTCGCTACGGGTTGAGCTACAACCGCTTCTGCTTCGGCAATTTCTTCTGCCGTTGCTTCTGTTTCCGTAGTAGTCTCACCTTCAATTGATTCAGTGGTTTCGGCATCTGCCTCCGAAGTAGTGACAGCCTCGACCGATTCAGTATTTCCTGCCACTACGTCCGTTACAACACTGTCTGTAACTACTTCACTGACTTCTTCCTGATTATCAGATTGACTTTCAGGAGTCGTATTGTCACTGCTAGCACTACCTGACACGTCAAATGCCAGCAAGTCTTCGATATTGTAAGGAACTTGGCTTTCTAAGACTTCCTCATCTTCTTCTGCTTCTTGCTGTAATAAACGATCGCGTTCGTCTAATTCCTGAAAGTCAGTCGAAACCGTATCAGAAGATTTGTCTTCTACGTTTATACTTACGTTCTGAACAGTTGCTTGCAAAATGAGCTATTTTTTAAAAGAAATGCTATCGTAAATGCTTTTGGCGATTTGCTTTCCGATGGTTTCGGGTCTGGAAGAAGGGGTGAAGTCGAAGGATTTTCCTTCTAAACTTTTCAAAAAAGTATCTGTGGAGATTTTTTCAGATAATCCACCTTGTTCTATCAATTTTATCAATTCTTCTTCCACTGCTTTTCCAATATAAAAGACATCTTTTTTAGAAAAACCGTAGAGGTTTAACTGGTCGATTTGTAGTTCGATATTAGCCTGCATGTGTGAGTTGCGATTTGTAGGCGGCTGCCTTTCTCAAAATATCATCTCCAAAATCGTGTTTGGGATTGCCCAATACTTTTAAGATATGCTGCATATTGACTTCTTTTTTCTGTCTTTTGGAAAGTGAGGTAGCTTTGTGAGCAATATCGTCGATTTGACTACCGGATAAATGGAGTCGGGATAAAAACCGATAATCTAAAGGAAGGCTTTCGGCTTCGAAGCTACATGCCCAGACACTTTTTCGGAGTGCTTCTATATCTACTCTGGATAAGTTTTTTTCAATTTTATCACATTCGGATAATATGGCATCGTAGATGTGGTACATTTGCACTTCGTTATTATCGTTTGCTCCACGAAATGCCGCATTCAAGGCGATATTTCTGATGTTTCCGCCGGGAAAATTAATGCGTGATAAAGCGGTGTAATCCAGTGAGCCGAGTTTGGTTTTGGAGGTGAATACCTGCTTCCAAATGATTGCGCGATTTTCTGCATCCGGCTTTTTAAAATGGATAACAAACCGAATCCTGCGGAGAAAGGCATCGTCTATCGCATTTTTCATATTGGTGGTCAATATCGCCAAGCCTTGATATGCCTCCATGCGTTGCAAGAGGTAGCCGATTTCGATATTGCTGTATCTGTCGTGACTGTCTTTTACTTCGCTGCGCTTTCCAAACAGCGCATCCGCTTCGTCAAATAAAAGTATAGCCCCTCCCGCTTCGGCAGCGTCGAAAATGCGTTTGAGGTTTTTTTCCGTCTCGCCTATATATTTGTTGACGACTTGGCTCAAATCTATTCGGTATAAATCCAATTTTAATTCATTTGCCAAGACTTCCGCCGCCATTGTTTTTCCCGTTCCGCTTTCTCCGGTAAATAAGGCACTAATTCCGAATCCTCTGGTGCTTTTTTCCGCAAATCCCCAATCGTCATATACTTTGACTCTGTTTTTGACTTGATTGGCAATTTCCTTTAAGGTGGTGGTTTGGTCTTCGGGCAAAACAATATCCTTCCAAGTGGCAATGGGTTTTATTAAGTGCGCCAAATTATCCACTTTTGGGCGGGTGTGTTTGCAGCAGGTTTCCCAAATCAGCGATTCAATGTATGTCTGTTCTTTTTCATCGTCTGATAATAAATGGTTAATCTCCGTTGCAGCCTCAACGATTGTACTCGCGCCTAAATCGAAATGAGCAACGACATCTTTTAGGTGTTTGTCAATTGATTGGCTGATTTCGCCTAATGATTTTTTCCAGAGTGTCAGTTGTTCCTTTCTCGTTGGTTTATGGACTGTAAAATTGTAATACGTTTTATTGAGCCTCAACAACCAATCCGCATGATTCAGAATCACCAAACTTTTGATATGACTTATAAAATCTATGATGGCTTGAGTTTTAGTGGCATCCGCTTCGCCCAAATTATTGGTGTTGATATACAATGCCTGCTTATTCAATGCGGCTTCTCTGTTCCATATTTTGGCTAATATTCTAATCTCATTTCGATTATTGGGTATCGCATGAACGGATAAATGGCATAATTCCCGGTCGTGTTTTTGCGCTATTGCCCCGGCAATCATTAATTGGTCTTCGTTTTCATTGCCTTCCAGAGAAATAATTGCTGCTTGTGTAGATTCGGAATTTTTAAATACTTTGGAGGAAATATCTTTGACCAATTTTTTCTGAGAAGGTACTAAGTGAATGTCAAATTTTAAGGTGGTAATCAGGTTGTCTAATCGCTCATCCAAGTAATTGACTCCTGTGAGATAATGCAAGACCGATTCATCAATAATCAGTTTGCTTTTTACTAATACTGAAGTGTTTTTGATGTTGATTAAGTTCCATTTTCGTAAGCCCGCAAGGGGGGAGACGGCTTCCCATGTCGCTCCCGAAAGATAAGCCATTGCGAGGTTAAAGGTCGGATGTGCCAAGTCTTTATGCCCTTGAAGTTTGGTGATTAGCGCGCCAAAATCTGACATCAATTCCACGCCTGCACACATCAACAATATCTTTTTCTCAAAATCATTTAAGGCAAAAGTTTCACAGATTGTGTCTAAGGTTGACGGCTCGGACATTGCCTGTTTTTTATCCTGCAAAGCCTGCAAATTGGCTTTTGAGGACTCAAACTTAGCATTAGCCTTGCCCTTATTAGCATAAAACTCTAATTCTTCCTTGACCATGTTTATGGAAGCAATGAGGTAGGCTAAGTTTGCCTCTTTCCAATTTTGTGGTGTGGCGGCTGTCATGTAATCTCAATTTTGGGTGCTTCGTAATTGTCGTTAATAAAGCTTTCTGCATTATCTACCCGAAGGCGTACCAGATAATCTCCACCAGGAACAGTTGTCGTGAGTTCGATGTCAATTGGATTGATTGGGCTTGGTGGAGGGGGCGGTGTACCTGATGGTGTATCTGGGGAGGTATCTACGTTAAAAGTAAAAGATAGAGGATTTGTATCTGTAAGTTGATTCAAAAATAGTGTTACCTTTTGGTTCTGGACAATTGCCGGAGATACATCGATTCTTAGCGTTTTTGGGTCGCCTCCTTCATCAGTAATGGAATTTATTCGGGGACTCAAAACAAATGCCTCCGCACTTGAAGTAAAGCCTTTGTGTGGTACGGGAGGATCGCCCATATTTATTTCGTGTACGACTTGTACGCTGTGAAGTCCTGCTTTAATATCGGGAATGGGTATAATTAATTGGTCGTTTTCGATGCTAACGAAGTTGTTGTATTGTTCGTCGCTGATATTTACGCTGTTGATGTCTCCTTTTAATTGTGTTCCTTTGATAACTAATTCATAGCCTGCTAAAATTTTCTGATTGTCTATTATCTGCGATGTCGGGGTAGCTCTGGAACTTACTTTGGTGATGAGGGGCTGTTTGAAAGGTTGTACATAAATAAGCGGTTGTTTTACGGGTAAAGCGGATTTTGTGGGTTTTTCACTTTCAAGCAATACCACCGTAACTTTGTAGTAGGCACTTTGCCTGTGTTTGGCTCCAAATATAGTCCAAAGCCTTGATACTTCTTCGGTACTTAAAATATCCTGTGTGATTTTTATTTGTTCTAATTGCTTGGAGAGTCCGGCGGTGGAGAGTGGATTGGTTAGTTCTATGTCAATTAAATTTCTCGGCAAAACGCCCAGTTCGTGAAAGAGCAACATTCCGCATCCCAACAACTGCTCGGCGTCAAACTCTTCCTCACCAAAGGCAGTTAGCATATAATGTAGATCAAGGGCTAAATAAGGATTGCTCACTCTTTGTCCCTGACTGTTTCGGGAAGGGAAATCGCGGTTTCTCCAGCCTGCATTGGGATTGGTCATGTACATGTACAGGTTTAATTGATTATCTTCCGAAGTCCCCGTGTCAATTTTGTCTAAAGGCAATGCAGTTACCGCCGCAGTCAGTCCTGCATCGGTTAATCCATTACTCAAAACTTCTTTAAGTACTTGAGTAACAGCGGCTATGGCTCTAAAATTACTCATGTATATTATTGCTGTTTGTTAAGGTAATTATCCAAAGTCAATTTTGGTTTGATGACCTTTTTTGTTCTTTTCAAAGGTGTTTTTTGGGGCATATTTGCTCGCACTTCTATCTTGCCGATATTGACTTTTATGGTGGGAACAGCAACTTGGCTTTCCGCTTGTTTTTCTTCGGGATTGATAGTCGTAAAGAAGCGATTACTTATTTCGTCAGTTTGATTGATGTTATTGTTATTTGTTGAAGAATTTGTAAAATTATTGACCATTGAAGGAGTGGTAAAGGTATTTGTTGCTCCGGTTTCATCACTATTTATTTCCTTTGCAGGAAGGGCTTTCAATGGAGGTGTTTTTATCAATTGATTAGTATTACGTTCAGGTACAAAATTGGAATCGGGTTTTACGAAATTATTTTGCGGGTGGATTTCTTTCGGAGAAATTGCTTCTTTTGAATGATTTTTATTGATAATTGTTTGTACTTTTTTTTCTGTTTTAATTGGGTTTGTTTTTACATTATTTTCATCCTTTTTCCCTTTGGATTTAGGTATTTCTCTTTGCACATTCTGTGTTATCTTTGAATCTTGTTTTGCGGTACTTTCTTTGATATCATCTTGAATGATAAAACCGTCATTGAAGCCATTTTCAAACCTCATTTGGGGTCTTGGTTTTACATTATTCTCGGGAGAATGATGTCTTTCGACAAGTTTATTAATAAAACTATTCATGCTTGTATCATATTTAGATAAATTCGTCTTCTTCGGTTACTCATATTCAGAATGTCTTTCTCCGACCATTTGAAAGCATTTGCAAGTAAGTAAACCTCTTCCAATATTTTCATTGCCCAACTGTCTATCTCTTTCCATAAATAAGTCAGAATATCAAAATTCATTTCCCACTGATGCCTACATTCAGGGCAATTAAGACCAAGAGATATATTGGATAGCGGACTCACTATTTCCATTTCTTTACCTAATGACTCAATGATAGTTTCAGGGAGTTTTTGCAATGAAACGGGTTTATCTTGTTTCTTTATTTCCAATAAACAATTACAAAGAATTTGCTCTGAATCGGTCAGATGTAAGTCTTCGCTATTGGGCAATCGATACAGAATTTTGTAGTCGTCTGTCGAGAAATGAAATTCTGCTTCCTTATTCAAAGGCAAAGGAGGGATAGAAAATTTTTCAATATTCATTTCCCACTCTACCTGCTCATTACACTGCGGACAATTTGCTGTATTGATAAATCTATCGCCAAACATCCAATACCTCAAATAGAATAACTTGATGTCTCTTTCTTCGATACTCCATTTTTTGACGACTTCCATGTTCGCCGACGGAGAAGCCGCAGTGAGTATCGAACAAGCCTTTTCAATATTGGGCTGCCCAAATCCGTTTTCCCAAATATGTAATAACTCTGTGGAAGTAAGCGGACGCATGTGTTTAGGTTTACTGTGGCTCTAAGAAACTGGGTTCTGTGGGTTCTGTGACCGCATAATCTCTTTCCCAACCTTCGTTTTCTAATTTGATGCTTTGAATGGCAACTGCATTGGCATTGGCATCCAATTCGGGCATAGCATTGTATTCTGACACCCAACAACGAAATATATTATAGGCGATTACTTTCTGACCGGCTTCGTTGTATAATTCTATGGTGATGTCTTTTCGGAAATCCTTAAGAGATACTTCTTCTCCCGATCCTGCACCATAATTCCAAACCTTATTAGCCCACTGTTCAAACTCCACATCATGAGTGACACCGCGCTCTAACATAATCGCGTCAAACTCGGTTCTTCCCGGAGATTTTCGGCTGGAGCTTGGGTCGCCTCCATCCCGATGACTTACGACTTCGGTTGTTCTTTTCAAAACACCTACCTTACTGACGCCCGCTACATATTTGCCATCCCACTTCAATCGAAATTTAAAGTTTTTGTAGGGGTCAAATCGGTTTGTATTAACTGTAAATTGTGGCATAATTATATTTTTTAATACAATAATAACTCATTGTCTATCAACAAAATAATTGATAATATTTTGTTAGGGTAATTTTATATAATAAATTTACCCTAATTTAAATTTATCGTTCATCATTTGGCAAAGCCATTAACATTTATGTATCTATTTGTCCTGCCATTTGTTGAAATTTAATCACAACAAATTCTGCGGGTTTGAGTGGCGCAAAGCCGACTACGATGTTTACGATACCTGAATTGATGTCTGTTTGAGTAGTGGTTTCCGAATCACATTTTACAAAGTAAGCATCTTTCTTTTTGCCCTGAA
>Ga0209595_100077_pt1 | contig 33607 bp, 24 predicted proteins | sample Porto_4metaG_FD_187427 | JGI IMG/M metagenome (GOLD analysis project Ga0209595, IMG submission 187427) | Marine algal microbial communities from Porto, Portugal - Porto_4 metaG (SPAdes) (version 2) | ecosystem: Host-associated > Algae > Red algae > Unclassified | place: Portugal: Porto... | reverse complement strand
TCAATGGCGCAGGGTCGAGGTGATTTTTAATAGGATGATTTTTGATTGAATTTCGCTATGCGAAATGCCGACTTATGCAATTTTGCGACGTAAAATTTAATCAAAAATCAAAAATTACTAAATCTAACACCTCCCATCCGCAACATCTTAGTATCAGGAATTAAATAAATGTACATTCTTCGCGTCGTTATTTTTTCTTTAGACGAAACAAATTTGACGTGAATACTCACTGTATTTAAGGAAAATTTGGTGAAGTATAAAGGAAAAATAACAAGTCGAGAATATACATTTATTTTGTTCCTGATACTTATTAGTATCAGGAATTAAATAAATGTATATTCTCGCGTCGTTATTTTTTCTTTAGACGAAACAAATTTGACGCGAATACTCACTGTATTTAAGGAAAATTTGGTGAAGTATAAAGGAAAAATAACAAGTCGAGAATATACATTTATTTTGTTCCTGATACTTACATCCTTGCGTAAAAAACCTTATCTTTGACAAGCGTTTTGCGTTCGTTGTTCTACGTTCTTTGTTTGACAACTGCAAAACACAGTACGAAGTACAACGAACAAAGAATACAAATAACTATAAGTGAAAGAAATTAAATAACATGTGCCATTATACTCGTCTTTTTTCCGTCTAAGAATCCTTTGAAATCCTTATCCCGAATCGGAGTTCGGGACAGGCTGTAGCTAAGGCTATGTGCGGCTTTCAAAAAATCCTTAGACAAAAAAAATACTTCGCATTATGGGACATCTTATTTAATTTCTTTCACTAAGCCTAAGTTTCGATGGATAGAAATTTTACAAAAATAGCTGTCTTACTATGCCTTGTATGGTGCTGTGCAGGTCAATCATTTGCACAAGACATTCATTATACGCAATTCTACGACAGCCCGATCAATCTCAATCCTGCATTGGCAGGACATATTGAAGGCAAATACCGTGTCAATCTGATGTATCGCACACAGTGGTCAGAAATCGCTAGCAGCGGTGCAGTTTACCTGACGCCCTCCGCCTCATTTGATATTAATTTTGGCAAAGCTACGCAGAGTAGCTCGTGGGGCTTAGGCGCAGTCATTGTCAATGATCAAACTTCGGGCGGACTAACAACGCTCGAAGCTCTGCTCGGTGCCGCTTATCACCTAAATATTGATGGTATGGAAACCAATTATATTTCAGGTGGTTTTCAGGTCGGTTTGGTACAAAAACGAATCGACAGAGGCAAACTGACCTTTGCCAATCAATTTGACCCAAGCACAGGCGAGTTCAATTCTGGTACAAATGTAGAAACCGGACTCAACCTCACCGACCTCACCTATCCCGACGCACGGATAGGGATTAATTGGGCAACTTATCTCGAAAATATCACCTTCAAAGCCGGGGTGGCTTATATGCACCTACTGGGTGGCGAAGAGGGTTTTATTAGAGAAAGTGCGCTTCCTGCTCGCTTGGCAGTTCATGCCGAGATAAAAGCGAATCTTACGCAAAACCTCTTCATTCGTCCGCACGTCCTTTACATGACCCAAGCACAAGCCAGTCAACTCAATGTGGGTTCGCATATCGGCTACGCAATTTCCGACAATTTTGAGGCTTACATCGGCGCAGGTCTACGAACAGATGACGCTCTCCTAACCGTCATTGGTTTTGATTTTAAAGGTATACAACTCGGACTGATGAGAGATTCCAATTTATCACTCCTCAACGATGTATCCGCCGGAAATGCCTACGAAATATCGCTTTCTTACACCGGAGCAGCCGCCAACCGAGCCAAACCACTCCTCCCCGCAATACGCTTTTTTGACTGAATAAGTTTAACATAACACAGACATTCCTGTCTGTATTTCATGAGATACAGACAGGAATGTCTATGTTACGTTAAACTTCATTAAACTTAATATGAAAAATCATATCATAGCTTTTATAGTTCTATTATTGAGTTTGGGTCAGGTATTTGCCCAGCCCGGTAAAAGTAAAAACTCCTCGGAACAACACCTTGTCACCGCCAGCGAATTATTGACCAGATCGAGTTATTATAATGCCATCAAATTCATCGAACAGGCACTCGTACAAGACCCCGGAAAAGTGACTACGGTGCATCTGCTGGCAGATACCTACCATAAAGCGCGAGATTATGCCAACGCTGCCGACTATTACGGCTTGCTGATAGACTCGAAAGACCCGGCGGTTTTTCTCAATTATCCGCTCATCAGACTACGCTACGCCGAAGCCCTTCATCAAAATAAAAATTATAATAGAGCCCTTCGGGAATACGAAACCTTCGCCAAAAGTTATAATGGTGACGATGCTGCTACGCAAATAAAAAAAGCCAATATAGGTGCCGCAGGTTGCAAAATGGCAGCCGCCGCAGGTAGCGACCTTCCGCTCGTGCGAGTTCGCGCGATGAATAATAATATCAATTCGGGTTACACCGATTACGCGCCTATGCCAATCGGCGATAGCATGTTCTTATTTTCATCTATCCGCTCCAAACAACTCATTGATAGTGAATTTGATTACCCTCATTCGAAAATATATGTCGCAGAAAAAGGGGCTAATAATCGTTGGGGAAAAGCAAGGGTATTCAATAAAATGATTTCGGGCGGTAGAGACCACGTAGGTCACGGGACATTTTCGCCAGACAATAAACGTTTTTATTATACCGAATGTCCTACGCTCGAAAATCGTCAGGCGAAATGCAAAATATATGTCAGTCAGTACGAAGACGGTGGATGGAAAAAACCTAAATCCATTAAGGAAATTAATATTTCAGGTTACAAAAGTACAACGCCCATTGTTACGCGCGACAATCGCGGTAGCGAGCGTATTTATTTTGCCTCAGATAGACCTGATGGCGCAGGCGGTATGGATATTTGGCATGTCGTCAGACGCAAAGGCGGCACCTATACCAATGCCGAAAATTTCAAGCAAATCAATACGCCATACAACGAAACTACACCGTATTTCGATGAGGTTTCAGAAGAATTTTACTTTAGCTCTAATGGTCATGCGAGTTATGGTGGTTACGATATTTTCGTTATCGGCAGTCGTGAAACAAGCGGTATTCGCAACTTGGGTTTGCCCATCAATTCGAGTGCAGATGATACCTATTATGTCAAAACAAAAGACCCTGACCTCGCTTATCTCGTCTCCAATCGGGCATCTAATTTGGGTGTAGCCAATCGCACCTGTTGCGACAATATTTATGATGTAACTTATGGCGAAACTGCTGACGACGAGCCGAGAGCAGAACCTGAATTTGAAGGGATTGCCGTTTCGGGTTTTGTCTACGCCGCTACGGATATTTCGGTGGAAGAATTGGAAAATGCACGTTTGAAATTATTCGATAATTCGCGTCCAGCCAATCCCAACTTGTTGGATGGGAAAAATTCGAGTCAATCTAAAGGCTATTTTTTCGTTCTCGAAGCTGACAAGGAATACCTCATAGAAATCAATAAAGATGGTTACGTAAAAGAAACCATCAACATCAGTACTAAGGATGTGAAAGGTAGCAAAACATTCAGAAAAGACGTTTATTTGCTACAACAAGGTATTAATGTACAAGGAATGGTTTATTCGGAAGACATTAGCGGAAAATTGAATCCTTATGTCGGTGCAGATATTACGGTTTCGCAGAAAATTGGCGGTACAAACCGAGTTATTTCCAATTTTCAATCCCAATCCGACGGCTACAAAATATTTCTCCCCGCAGGCAGTGCGTACAAAATCACGACCACTGCCGACACTTATCTGACGACAAGTTTTGAAGTTGATACTAGAGCCATAGCTACTTCTGGTCAGAATACGAAAGACATCGTATTACGTTCGAAGGAGAAAGGTCGAACCTTCAAAATCGAAAACATTTATTACGATACCAATAGCTCAGAATTGCGCCCCGAATCCTATCCGCCACTCAACGAGTTATTGCTTTTACTCATTGATAATCCGAATATTACGATAGAAATCGGCGCACATACCGATTCTAAAGGTGACGCTGATTACAACAAAACCCTTTCGCTCAAACGTGCCGAAAGTGTCGTTGATTATCTCGCCGCCGCAGGTATTGCACGCGATAGGTTGTTGGCACAAGGCTATGGCGAAGCCAACCCCGTAGCCGATAATAATTCGGACGCAGGAAGACAATTAAACAGAAGAACCGAATTTAAAATCGTAGATTTAGGCAACTAAAAATTAGTCGATAGTCCATAGGTATTCGCGAGCCCGTCTCATGTTTGGAATATTGACTATGGACTATCGACTATCGACTACTTATGAACTATTGCAGCCACTGCGGAAAATTGATACAGCTTCGGGATATTCCCGGAGACAATAAGCTGCGTTATCAATGTGAGGCTTGCGACATCATTCATTATGAAAACCCTAAAATGGTGGTGGGTTGTTTGCCGATTTATGAGGATAAAATTTTGCTCTGCAAACGTGCCATCGAACCTCGTCGCGGCTACTGGAACTTACCCGCCGGCTATCTCGAAAATGGCGAAACCGCCGAAGCCGGAGCCATGCGCGAAGTCTGGGAAGAAGCCCTTGCCAAAGTAGAAATCACGGGCGTTCATTCCATATATAGCATCAAACACATCAATCAAATCTACGTTTTTTATCTCGCCCAACTCACGCCACTCGAATTTGGAATTGGAGAGGAAAGCCTTGAAGTTCAGCTATTTACAGAATCGGAAATTCCGTGGAAAGAAATGGCTTTTACGTCTTCCATTCATGCTTTGAAATGCTATTTTGACGATAGAAAAAAAGGGCAACAACGCACTCATCGGGGGGAATTTGGAATGTAACACAGACATTCCTGTCCGTTGTGTGACACAAACAGAAATATCTGTATTACGTTTCTAAGTGAAAGAAATTAAATAAATTGTTCTATAATGCGCCGTAATTTTTTCTTCTAAGGTTCTGCTGAAATAAGGATATTTTTAAATTATTTTATAATAAAAAATATTTATAAATAATTCATTTTTAATAATAAATAAATTACAAAATAATTTTAATTAATTAAAAAATGGCTATATTTCAGTGCGACCTTCTAAAGAATTCAAAAAATCGTTGCGTAGCCATAGCTAAGTAGTGAGACAAAAATATCCTTACTTTTTGACGGTTTCTTTTTCCGCTATTTTTCCCTACAAAAATCCTTACGTAGCGTAGGCTATGTGCGGTTTTTGTAAGAAAAAATATCGAAAAAATAACCACGTCAAAATTGTAAGCCTATTTTTGTCCCACTACTTACGGAACTATTTTTTGTGTTTTTTAGAAGGGAAAAGAACAAGCATAATGGGGCAAGTTATTTATTTTCTTTCACTAATAATATCTCAATCGCCTCACCTGCGAAATATATTTTGCAAAACGTAAAACTTGGCAAGTATAGCCGTACTCATTATCGTACCAAGCGTAGAGTGTCACCGTTTTACCATCTGCCGCAACCTTCGTAGAGGGCGCATCAAATACCGAAGAAGCCTCCGCTCCTACCGCATCGCTCGACACAAAATCTTCTGACGTAGAATACTGAATTTGCTCGACCAAAGCACCGTGCAAAGCATGTTGTTTGACCAAAGCATTGACCTCCTCCACGGTTACCGTTTTATTGATTTGCAGATTCAAAATCGCCAGCGAAACATTGGGCGTAGGCACGCGAATAGCATTGCCTGTGAGCTTGCCCGCGAGGTGTGGAATCACCTTTGCAATCGCCTTAGCTGCGCCCGTCGAAGTGAGTACCATGTTGACCGGTGCACCACGTCCGCGGCGGGGCTTTTTATGAAAATTATCAATCAAATTTTGGTCATTCGTGTAAGAGTGTATACTCTCGATATGCCCTTGCGAAATGCCGTAAGCATCGTCAATCACCTGAATCACAGGCGCAATCGCATTGGTCGTACACGAAGCCGCACTTAATATCGTATCTTGCTGAAAATCAACCGTTTTTTGATTGACACCGTGTACGATATTCGGCACGCCTTTGCCGGGCGCAGTGAGCAAAACCTGCTGCACGCCAGGGCGCAAATGTACACTTAACGCCGCCTTGTCGCGCCACACGCCTGTATTGTCAATGACGAGTGCATTTTTGATACCGTACATCGTGTAGTCAATATCTTGAGGCTGCTTCGCAAAAATCATTTTAACACGATTTCCGTTGATAATCAACTCACCATCTGCGTGCGCGACCTCAACTGTCCCCCTAAATTTTCCGTGCACAGAATCGTTGCGAAGTAGCGCAGCGCGTTTGTCCATTTCGGCATGGCGGTCACTCAATTTTGGTCGAATGACGATGGCTCGCAAACGCAGTTGTTCGCCTTTTCCGGTCATCTCTACTATGCGCCGTGCCGCCAAACGCCCGATGCGTCCGAAGCCATACAGCACGACATCTTTCGGTGTCAGCGTCTTTTTATCCTGCCCGATATATTCGCCCAGATGATGGTTCAAAAAAGCATCTACGTCCGCAAACTGCTCATGTGCAACGAGTCTATCAATCGCCAATTTACCGATGTCGATACGCGAGGGTGCTAAGTCCATTTTGGCAATGCCTTTCGCCAATTCGAGGCTCATATATATCGAAATCGGTTCTTCTACATATTTTTTGCCATTCAAATGCAAATCCAAAACCTCGCTCGGACGTGCATCATAAATCCCATGCCGAAATAATACCAATTCGATAGAACGGTCAAAGCGCAAGTCGCCAATGATTTGTAATAATTCGAGGGCTGCCTTTTCCATTTCTCGCCACTCTGATAGCGTAGTAGTATGTTGTTGTAGATTCATTTTGAATGCAGTTGATACCAATTGAAATTTTAAAGGCGCGAATTTACGGGGTTTTTTGATGGAAATGGGATTTGGGTGGAGTTAATTTTTATTCAAATGCTTGTACCGGCTGTCCTTAGCCCTGAAAGCTTTCGGGGAAAAGGTTCGATAGAACCTTTAACTCGCGTAAACTATGCACAGACCAAGCAAACGTGTTGCTCCCTTACGGTCGTCTCCGATAGCTATCGGAGCCAAAGACAGCCGGTACGAGTCTCATCAATAGATTTCAATTTTATCCATAAAAATATTTCTAACTCCTCTGCATTTCCTATCTTTACGAAAATGTTAGTTTCACTCTTTTTAATCTCTTAATCAACCATAATGCGAAAGAAAAAACTTCAAGTATTCATCTCATCTACATTCACAGATTTAATTGAAGAAAGACAGGCCGCTGTACAAGCCATTTTGTCTTGCGGACATATTCCCGCAGGAATGGAACTATTCACCGCAGGTGATGAATCACAAATGAAAGTCATCGAAAGATGGATTGAAGATTCTGATGTGTATTTGCTTATTCTTGGTGGTCGATATGGGAGTATCGACCCGAAAACGGGGAAAAGTTATACTCATTTGGAGTATGAATATGCAATTGAATTAGGTAAGCCTTTTTTTGCTGTTGTTATTAACGATGATGCACTTGAAGTGAAAGTAAAAGAGGGAGGTACTTCTTTTATGGAAAAAGAAAACCCTCAAAAACTCAAAGAATTTAAAGGGTCTGTTTTATCAAAAATGGTCAAGTTTTTCGACGATATAAAAGACATTAAATTGGCTATCCATGAAACGATGGCTGAATTTGAAAGAAGGGAATTAATAGGCTGGATTAAAGGTGACCAAGAGGTAGATACGGATAATTTGGCGGAGCAAATGGCGCGACTTTCAGAAGATAATATGACTTTGAGAAAACAGTTAGTGCACTGTTTTATAAATTTATTTACATTTTTTGACGTTTATTTTGAAATGAATCAAATCAAAAATGACGCGAATACTCACTGTATTTAAGGATTTTTTGGTGAAGAGTCATTTTAAAAGAAATACTCAAAAAAGTAAATAAATTTGTGAAACAGTGTATTAGCTTCTTCTAATGTTGAAACTTATAGTGGATTGAGTTTTGAAGAATTTATGCGCTTACTTAAAACGCATAAACTTGAAGTAGAAAAGTCGGTGTTATTCGAGGAAATAAAAGATAAATTTAACGACAAAAAATATAATCTATTGCATTTTTTTGGGCTTATGCGGAAGGTAAAATCATGAATTCACCTTCCATATCCCACTTAATTAAATATGGACTTGTTGAAGACACACTAAAACACCTTCCCCCAGCTAAAAGTCTTGCAGATTATCGTGAACCTCAATACGAATTAACAATTTTAGGTAGAAAATTTTACTTAAAACTATTGAGTAAATTTGATGATAAACTCTAATCATCCTTCTGAATCAAGTATGCGTTCCCCTTCTCAAAAGAATCAACCTGACTTTCAAATTCAGGCATCAATTCTTCCATATATTTGACACCACTTTTAAAGACATCAAAAACCACCAAAATCAGGTCATACTTACTGATATTTTGCTAATAATTCATATTTTTATAATCGTCAAAAGTATATCAAAACCCGCTTCTTCGGTTGCCGTGAGCAACTTACCGTTTTTCAAGCCGCCAAACCCCATTTCAGGAACGGTTGCAACTTCGTATTTCTCGAAAAGTCGTTTGGCTTTACGACTCACACATTCATCAAGCAAAATTTTCATGGGCAACTTCAGTTACATTGATGAGTAAATGTTGAGAAATTTGAAGCACACGCTCCACCTGATCCAATTTCACCGTAGGAAAATCATCTAAAAATTCCGTAATCGTTTCACTATCTTCCATATAGTCAAACAGGTTCCTTATCGGTACACGCGTCCCCATGAATACAGGTGTCCCACCAAGAATTTCTTTATCTATATTAATGACTTTTTGCATAATCAATCTATTTAAATCGTAATTTACATCAATTATCTCAAAACAGCAAAAAAACCACCCACAAATCCCCTATCTTTGCCGCGATTTAGTTAATCCGTTAATTGGATGATTAGTTAATTGGGTAAAAAATTGCGAAGCAATTTTCGTCCGCCTAATTCACCAATCACCCAATTCACCAGTCCACCAACACACATGGAAGCTACGCTACAAATGGCGCAAGAACTTGGACTTTTAGAGTCCGAATTTGAGCAAATCAAAGACATCATGGGTCGTATGCCCAACTTTACCGAATTGAGTATTTTTTCCGTCATGTGGTCGGAACATTGCTCCTATAAAAATTCGATTACGCTACTCAAAACCTTGCCACGTGAGGGCAAGCGAGTACTCGTAGAAGCGGGCGAAGAGAACGCCGGATTGGTTGATATTGGCGATGGTTTGGCTTGTGCATTCAAGATAGAATCGCATAATCACCCCTCGGCGGTAGAGCCGTATCAAGGGGCGGCTACGGGTGTTGGTGGCATCCACCGTGACATATTTACGATGGGGGCGCGACCGATTGCAGCGTTGAACTCCTTGCGTTTTGGCGACCCTTCGCTCAAACGAACCAAGTGGCTCGTCAAGGGCGTTGTTAAAGGTATCGGTGATTATGGCAACTGCTTTGGTGTGCCGACGGTGGGCGGCGAGGCGTATTTTTACGATTGTTACAATCAAAATATATTGGTCAATGCCATGTCAGTCGGTGTCGTAAAAGTCGGTCAAACGGTATCCGCGATTTCCGAAGGCGTGGGCAATCCCGTGTATATCGTCGGTTCGGCTACGGGCAAAGACGGGATTCATGGAGCATCGTTTGCATCGAAAGACTTGACGGAAGATTCGCAGGAAGATTTGCCGGCAGTACAAGTTGGTGACCCTTTTCAGGAAAAATTGCTACTCGAAGCCTCGCTCGAAGCCATCAAAACAGGCGCAATCGTTGGGATGCAAGACATGGGTGCGGCGGGCATCACCTGTTCGACTTCGGAGATGAGCGCGAAAGGCGAATCGGGTATGATTATCAACCTCGATAAAGTCCCGACACGCCAACCCAATATGAAACCTTTTGAGATATTACTCTCTGAAAGTCAAGAACGTATGTTGATTGTCTGCCACAAAGGACGTGAGGCGGATTTGGAAGCGGTGTTTGATAAATGGGATTTGGAATGTGAAATTATCGGCGAAGTAACGGACACCAAACGCCTTCATTTTTACCAAAACGGCGAACTCGTGGCAGATGTTCCGGCTGAACCTTTGGTGCTGGGCGGCGGTGCGCCCGTGTACAAGCGCGAGTCGTGCGAACCGACATATTTAAAACAAATTAATAATTTTAATTCGGGAGAAATAACTGTTCCCGACGACCTTTTGGCGACCGCCAAAACGCTCGTCACATCGCCCAATATTGCTTCTAAAAAATGGATATATGAGCAATACGATTCGATGGTTCGTACCAATACAATGACCACCAATGAGCCTTCGGATGCTGCTACCTTACGTGTAAAAGGTACGGGAAAGGCATTGGCAGTTACGACGGATTGTAATCCTTCGTTTGTGTATGCCGACCCTTATGTGGGCGCGATGATTGCAGTGTCGGAAGCAGCGAGAAATATCGTGTGTTCGGGCGGTGAACCTGTGGCGATTACCAATTGCCTCAACTTTGGAAATCCGTATAATCCGGAAGTGTATTGGCAGTTTGAAAATGCCATAAAAGGTATGGGCGATGCTTGTCGCAAATTTGGTACGCCGGTCACGGGCGGTAATGTGAGTTTCTACAACCACACGGTTTTGGGCGATAAAGCCGAGCCTGTTTACCCGACGCCGACGATTGGGATGTTGGGCATTTTGGAAGACTATGAACAACGCATGACCTTGAATTTCCACGATAGCGAAGACCTCATCTATATGCTCGGCGAACATCGCGACGACTTGGCTTCTTCGGAGTACGTTCGTTTTATTCACGCAGTAAAACACTCCCCTACGCCATATTTTGATATTGATGAAGAATTTAATTTGCAAAAAACGGTCAGTGAATTAATTAAGACAAAAAAAATACTGTCGGCACACGATATTTCAGAAGGCGGTTTGTTTGTCGCACTACTCGAATCGGCAATGGCTGGCGCAAAGGGTTTTGATTTGCAATTACACAGCGACATTCGGAAAGATGCCTTACTATTTGGCGAAGCGCAGAGTCGGGTAGTGGTTTCTATTCGACCCGAAGATGAAGGCGATTTTTTGCGGTTCTTGGAATTGAAAGCACAGTACTCTGTGAGACTAGGTACGGTGACGGATAACGAAATTGTTGTAGATGGTGCGAAATTCGGCAGTACGAGCGAGTGGAAAACGGTGTATGATAATGCGCTTGGGGAAGCGTTGGAGGCAATTTGATAATTTCACTTCAAAATAACCACTAATGTTTTGACTGTCACACTATTTAAACATTTATTGTTTATGCAAAAGATTTGTTTTATTCGCTTTTGTGATTACCTTTATGTCATCAAATGTGCGGGCTATAGGAAGTTTTCAGAAATAAGACTTTTTTTATCCCGTTTTTGTATTTCTCTTAATTACTTCATGAACTTAAATTATTTTAAACAAAATTGAAACAAAAAAATTATTTCTATGAAAACTAAAATGTTAACTTTTTTATTTGTGCTGGGCTGTTGTGGCTTTGCTTTTTCGCAAAGTTGCGGTGATTGCCCCGTAATCACTATTGATTTAGACAATCCACCTGCCTTTCCCACAGAGGCATGTGCAGGAGATGTTGCTACACTGTGTTTGGATACAGAAACTCCTGCTCTAATTGATGGAGATTGTGTTGTAACACTTGATGTTGATACTGATGTATTAGGTACGATCACTGTTTCAGGTCCCCACATCGGTTCGCAGATATGTGTTGACGTACCTATCCCAGAGAACCCTAATGACCCTTGTACCGGATACTCTGTCACTGTAGAAGGTATTCAACCAACCATATCAGTCACTTGTGGTAGTGGTGCATGTGCAGCAGGAACACTTGGCGTAATCGCAGATATAGGTATCTCCATTATTACCGATTGTGATGCTAATAATCTTATCGTATTGCTTCCCGGCTTCGACCCTATAACTGTCTTCCCCAATTTCACTGAAAATATAGTTCCTTCTACCTGTGCAGGAGTAGCAGGTATGGCACAGCTACTTTCGATTACAACCAATACTGTGTGTGCTATGGAAACCGTTTCCATAGCAGGTGTAGAAAATGTTTGCCCTGCCACGGCTGATACAGATGCAGAATTGACCTATGATTTTACGGCATTTACATCAGCATTGGCTGATGGTACTCCATGTTTTACAGGCACAAGCGGAGTAGCTGCTATTGATTGTTTGATAGCCTGCTCTATCTGCCCAATCATCGAAAGCGTAAGCATGGTTCCTACAGATGGTTGTGATGCCGAGATGGTAGATGTTGTAGTTACTTATAATCAAGACCCTACGGGCTTAGTCACAACAGATGTTAATGGTGATGCGGGTGTTATAGATGCTGCGGCATTCACAATTACTTATAGTCTTACACTGGCAAATACGACTTGCGACCCGATGATGTTAGACGTAGTACACGCTGCTACATGTAATGATGATGGTTCAAATATTTTAGATGCTAATGGAGCTGATACCAACGGTTCACTTGGAATGATAAACGTGTATCCTTTGTATGAAGTAGTAGTCGTACAACCTGAATGTGATGGTGCTGCGGGTTCTGCCGAAGTACAAGTTGCAGGTGTAGCATGTGCGACACCCGCTCCCGTAGCAGGTACAGCAGGTGTCACCAATGTATGCCCTGCTCCCGCTCCCGGCACACCCGCTACGCTTATGTATGATTTTTCTGCTGATGCAAATATTGTGGCTGCCACAGCCGCAGGATGCGCTCCTACCGGTACACTCACCGACAATATTAGCATTGCTTGTGATGTAGATCCGTGTCCGGTTCTTTGTCAGGGAGTTGATACAAATTTCCCGCCTCCTATTTTCCCCGGAGAAGCCTGCTCCGGCGCAACTGTAGATATATGCCTGACACTGATTGATGCTACCGAAGGTTTGATAATTAATGGTAGTGTTGATGGTAATGCTATAACTTTGACAGGAACGCCCGGTGCCAATCCAAATGAACTCTGTGTGACGATTACTGCTCCGATCAATGAGACTTGTGACCCCGTAGATCTCACTATTCAAATTGATGCCATTACTTGTGCAGATGGTACAGACTTTCCGGGAGTAATTGTAGGACCTACATTGGTAGATGATCTAGATATTTTTGCATCTAATCCAATTATTGTTTCCGTTTACCCACAATACGAAGTAGTTGTAGTACAACCTGAATGTGACGGTGTAGCAGGTTCTGCCGAAGTACAAGTTGCAGGTGTAGCATGTGCGACACCCGCTCCCGTAGCAGGTACAGCAGGTGTCACCAATGTATGCCCTGCTCCCACTCCCGGTACACCCGCTACGCTTATGTATAATTTCTCTGCGGATGCAAACATCATGGCTGCTACTGCAGCAGGTTGTGCGCCTACAGGTGCAGCATTGGTGGATGACATTTCAACAGCCTGTGACCGAGATTGTAATGCAGTCTGTGAAATCACCGACATCACAGCAGGTATGCCCGTATGTGCTGCCGATGGCTTAACTTATGATGTCACTGTCACGGTAACAGGTACAGATGCTTCAGTTACATTAGACGATGGAACAGGTGCAATTGCAGCGACAACCACGACATTTACATTCAATTCAGGTGCAGGATATACAATTACTGTTGCTGATACGGATGCTTTGTGTGCATTCGGTCCATTTACAGGTGTTGATCCGGCATGCCCGGTTTCTGCATGTGGAATCACCGACATCACAGCAGGTGAGCCCGTATGTGCTGCCGATGGCTTAACTTACGATGTCACTGTCACGGTAACAGGTACAGATGCTTCAGTTACATTAGACGATGGAACAGGTGCAATTGCAGCGACAACCACGACATTTACATTCAATTCAGGTGCAGGATATACAATTACTGTTGCTGATACGGATGCTTTGTGTGCATTCGGTCCATTTACAGGTGTTGATCCGGCATGCCCTCTTGCGAGTCCAATGGCTACCATAACAGACCCATGTAACTGTACCAACGGAATAGACACTGATGACGATGCTTCTAACGGCCTAGAACTCGCTGCCGAAACCATCACCATCACCGACCCTGCCGGAGCAGGAGAAACATGGACACTAACTGCCAATAATGGTGAATTAGTAGAAATGGATGGTATGACACCTTCATCCGGTATAGCTACTGATAATGGAGATGGTACATACACATTCTCTGGTTTTGTAACGGCTGATGGTGTTACTATCTACACAGCAAGCTTTACCAATGCTGCCGGAGATATATTAATGATTGAAGGCGGTCCTTGTAGTCCATGTTTCATCAACGATATCCCAACGGTAGGCGAATGGGGTTTAATCATTCTTGGCTTAATGATGTCAATTACGGCAATAGTTGGTATTCGTCAACGTAGAGAAGAAGAAGCGTATAGCTAATAGACTTTATTTAGAAATATTTTGTATGCAGCTAACATTGCCTTTTTCCGATACTCTTCTCCTATTTTTCGCTCCGTACCGTAGGGTATGCAGTTCAAAATGAGGCTCGATTATCAAAAAAATACAAAATTCCATGCATACAAAATATTCCTAAATAAAGTCTAATGAAAAATAATAAATGATGAATTATTTATCGTGATATAATATTTTCGTAAAATTAAAACGGGATGCAATATGATTGCATCCCGTTTTTTTATTAAATTTGGTTCTTTGACAAATCCCGTGATTGCTCGTTTTTTGCGTGAGGGATAGGAGGTGTTGTTTGAACGAAATGTAGCGATAGCGGAATGGAGAGAGTGCCGGATAGCCCGACCCCCGACTGATAAGGAGGGGGACACGCCCTAACTAATATACTCAGGGAAAAGGAAGAAAATAATCTACCCCAAATGAAGAAGTTATTTTTTTTATATGTTTGGCTAAATTTGACGCGCATAGCCGAGCTACGTAAGGAAAATTTAGTGAAAGAAATTAAATAAATTGTTCCATAATGCGCCGTAATTTTTTCTTCTAAAGAATTCAAAAAATCGTTGCATAGCCATAGCTACGGAACTATTTTTTGTGTTTTTTAGAAGGGAAAAGAACAAGCATAATGGGGCAAGTTATTTATTTTCTTTCACTAAGTGAAATATATAAGAAAAAGAACAATTCAGACGGGTAGATTATTTTTTTCGTCTTCCCTCACCACTGGATTTGTCGAAGAAGCATTATAAGACTACATTACGCATTTTTAAAATTCTCCGCTACCTTATTCCAGTCGATCACGTTGAAAAAGTTAGCGATATAATCGCCGCGTCGGTTTTGATGTTTCAGGTAATAAGCGTGTTCCCATACGTCGATACCGAGTATGGGCGTACCCGATTTTTCGACCAGATTTTTCATCAAAGGATTATCTTGATTTGGTGTAGAACTGATGAACAGTTTGCCATCACTCCCCTTCGATAGCCACGCCCAGCCTGAGCCAAATCGCGTCTTAGCCGCTTTCTCAAACAGGCTTCTAAACTTCATATATCCTCCAAAAGTAGCATTCAAGGCATCTGCCATATCGCCTGTCGGTTTTCCGCCTGTGTTGGGTGCCATCACGTTCCAATATAGCGAGTGGTTGAAATGTCCACCACCATTATTACGCAATCCCGTATCGGCTTTTGTATCTTTCAGATTGGCGAGAATATCCACTAAAGATTTTCCGCTGACCTTTGCCTCTGTGAGGGCAGCATTAAATTTTTTGACATAGCCCGCATGGTGTTTATCATGGTGAATCTCCATCGTTCGAGCATCAATATTCGGCTCTAAAGCCTTAAATTCATAATTCAGCTTGGGCAGCGTGAACGTACCGTCCACATTTGCTGTTATAGCGTTAGAAGTTTTCGGTTCGGAGGGATTGCAACCGATAATCGGCGTAATCATTGCGCCGGCTGTCACGACTCCGGCAACTTTTAAAAATTCGCGTTTATTCATAGTGAAATGTCTTATTTTTGTATTGTCAAAGTTAATATTTTTTCTGAATATAAAATAGGATAGGCGCACGGATTTTAGAAAACGTAGCATAACGCCTCTGTCTTGCGCCTGCGTATTAGCTGCACAAGCGAGATACCGTCATTTGTTGGCACAGACTCATTGTGCTGCAAAAATGTAAGCCGGAGGCGTTATGCTACGTTTTTCTAAAATCTGCGTGCCATTCCACCCATAAATATGTCAAATACAACAGAGCTAACAGTAGAAGGTATGACCTGCGTCAATTGCGCCAAAAGCGTTGACCGCTTCCTCGCCAAACAGGGTTTGGAGGAGGTATATGTCAATTTTGCGACCAAAGAAGTGCGCTTTCAAAATACCACCAACATCGCCATAGAGGAAGTCAAAACAGGCATCCAAAAACTTGGTTTTGAGGTTGTCGATGAGCAACTTCCCAAAGCCAATTTTTGGACGATGGAGCGCAAATTTTACTTCACTTTAGTGTTCACATTACCACTTTTTGCTCACATGCTTATCCCTTGGAAACCCTTGCATAATCATTGGATTCAGTTGGCTTTGTGTACACCTGTTTTCGCGCTTGGTGTGTGGCATTTCGGACGTAGTGCATGGGCATCGGTTCGCAATGGTTTTCCGAATATGGATGTGCTGATTTTCATGGGTAGCACGGCGGCATTTGTGTATAGTTTGTATGGTTCGCTCATGGGTTTGGGGCATGATTTTTTGTTTTATGAAACGAGCGCGATGATTATTACGCTGGTTTTATTAGGAAATTTACTGGAAGAACGTGCCGTAGAACGCACCACGACTGCCATCGGTGAATTGACCAAATTGCAAGTGCAAAAAGCCCGAAAACTAATCGGCACAAACATCGTCGAAGTCGATGTAAAAGACCTCAAAACAGGCGATATTTTGCAAGTAAACGAAGGCGATAAAATCCCTGCCGATGGCGAATTGATACAGGGAAGTGCGATTGTAGATGAGTCCATGTTGACGGGTGAAAGCGAACCAATTTGGAAAGAAGCAGGCGCGACACTCGTAGGCGCATCTATCGTAAAATCGGGCAATCTGCGTATGTATGTCACCGCTACGGGACGCGATACCGTTCTTTCTCAAATCATAGAACTTGTCAAATCTGCACAAGCCGATAAACCTGATATTCAGCGACTTGCCGACAAAATCAGTGCAATATTTGTTCCCGTTGTGTTGGCAATTGCTGCGCTTACCTTTCTATTATCTTATTTTATTTTTGGCATAAATTTTCAAGACGCCATGTTGCGGAGTATTGCCGTCATGGTCATCTCCTGCCCTTGTGCGATGGGCTTGGCTACGCCTACTGCGGTTATGGTCGGCGTAGGGCGATTGGCGCGCAATGGCATCCTAATCAAAGGCGGTCAGACCCTTGAAATTTTTGCCAATATAAAAAATATCGTTTTTGATAAAACGGGAACACTCACGACAGGTAATTTCCGAGTAAAAAATATAGAATGTCATCATGGTTTTTCAGAAAATGACGTGAAAAATATCACCATTCAACTCGAAAAACACTCCTCCCACCCTATCGCCCGTTCACTCATTCGCGAATTTTCTGATTACGTATTTGATAGTAATTTTTTATTAGAAAATATAAAAGAAGAAAAAGCTGTCGGAGTAAAAGGAAATGACAATAAAGGAAATACATTTCAAATCGGTTCGTACCACGTTGCCTGCAAAATCACGACAGATGACAAGCACCATATTTATATTTGCAAAAATGACCAACTCATCGCCACCATCAATATCCAAGATGAACTCAAACCCGATATAAAAGCAACAATAGACTACCTCAAATCACAAGGTATGAATCCCATCATCTTAAGTGGAGATAAACAATCAAAAACCGCAGAAATTGCGAAAAAATTGGGCATCAACGAATTTTATGCAGAGCATTTGCCGGAACAGAAACTGGTGATTATTGAAAATTTAGCAAAAGAAGCACCCACCGTCATGGTCGGCGACGGCATCAATGATGCACCCGCCCTCGCAAAGGCAACCCTCGGCATTTCACTTGGCAATGCTTCGCCCGTAGCCATTCAATCTTCGCAAATTATTTTACTCAATGACCGCCTTGATTACTTGCAAAAAGCCGTAGCCATCAGTCGCCATACGCTGCGGACGATTAGACAAAACTTGTTTTGGGCATTCGCTTATAATGTGGTAGCGATTCCTGTTGCAGCACTCGGCTACCTGAATCCGATGTGGGGCGCAATTTTTATGGCGTTTTCAGATATCGTGGTGATTGGTAATTCGTTGAGATTGAGGGGAAAACGGATTGAGTAAGTAGTGAGACAAAAATGTCCTTACTTTTTGACGGTTTCTTTTTCCGCTATTTTTCCCTACAAAAATCCTTAGTGAAAGAAATTAAATAAATTGTTCCATAATGCGCCGTAATTTTTTCTTCTAAAGAATTCAAAAAATCGTTGCATAGCCATAGCTACGGAACTATTTTTTGTGTTTTTTAGAAGGGAAAGGAACAAGCATAATGGGGCAAGTTATTTATTTTCTTTCACTAAGTGAAAGAAATTAAATAAATTGTTCCATAATGCGCCGTAATTTTTTCTTCTAAAGAATTCAAAAAATCGTTGCATAGCCATAGCTACGGAACTATTTTTTGTGTTTTTTAGAAGGGAAAGGAACAAGCATAATGGGGCAAGTTATTTATTTTCTTTCACTAAGTGAAAGAAATTAAATAAATTGTTCCATAATGCGCCGTAATTTTTTCTTCTAAGGTCGCACTGAAATATAGCCATTTTTTAATTAATTAAAATTATTTTGTAATTTATTTATTATTAAAAATGAATTATTTATAAATATTTTTTATTTTAAAATAATTTAAAAATATCCTTATTTCAGCAGAACCTTCTAAAGAATTCAAAAAATCGTTGCATAACCATAGCTACGGAACTATTTTTTGTGTTTTTTAGAAGGGAAAGGAACAAGCATAATAGGGCAAGTTATTTATTTTCTTTCACTAAGCCTATTTTTGTCCCACTACTTACAACTTATTTTGGAATAAAGTCTAATGTAGAATTAGTGAAAGAAAATAAATAACATGTGTCATTATACTCGTCTTTTTTCCGTCTAAGTATTTTTTGAAATCCTCATCCCGAATCGGAGTTCGGGACAGGCTGTAGCTAAGGCTATGTGCGGCTTTCAAAAAATACTTAGACAAAAAAAATACTTCGTATTATGGGACATCTTATTTATTTTCTTTCACTTAGCGATGCTTTTTTTTTTAAAACATTCACTTATTTTGACAAATAAGTAATATATTGTCGTTTCAAACACTATAAGTAACGGATTTTTAAATAAATGTACATTTATTCATCTGTTGCCATACCAAACTCACACATGAAAGATAGCTACACTATGAAATATTTATTGGGCATTGTCCTTACGTTAGTGATGTACAGTAGCGGACTAAAAGCGCAAGACATCCACTTTTCTCAATACGAACTCTCACCACTCACCCTCAATCCAGCCTTGACGGGAGCTTATGAAGGCACTTTCCGCGTAGGTGGTATATACCGTGACCAATGGTCGAGTGTAATTGATAATCAATACGTTACACCATCCATATACGCAGATTTACCCGTCATACGTGGCTTTGGTAAAAACGATTGGTTTGGTGCAGGACTCCTCCTCACCAACGACCGTGCAGGTAGCGCGGCACTCACCAACCTTACCGCAATGCTTTCCCTCGCCTATCATTTGGGCGTCGGCAAAAAGGCAAATACCGTGATTTCGCTCGGTACGCAGGGCGGTATCGCACAAAGGCGTGTTGATAGAAGTGCCCTGATTTTTGAAGACGAAATTATCAACGGCGTTTCCAGTTCTGAATTTGGCAACCCAGATTTTGACCCTTCTATTTCATACTACGATTTTAATGTTGGTGCCTTGGTGAATAGCTATGTAACCAGCAAGCTCAACTTTTATGCAGGTGCGGCGGCGTTTCACATCACCAATCCCGACGATGGTTTTCTCTCCGAACAAGCTTTGAGAACACGTATCACTGCGCATTTGGGTGTCAATTATGACATCGCGGACAGGCTCGTACTTTCACCCAGCATGATATTCCAAACCCAAGCCAGAGCTCGCGAAGCCATCACGGAAGTCAAACTCGGCTACCACATCAACCCGGAGCGCAATGTCACGATATATACAGGTTTGGGCTACCGATACAGCGGCGCAGGTATTGCCATGATCGGCTTAGATTACGGAGGCGTAAAACTCGGTATTGGCTACGATATTGACTTTTCTCCCCTCAACCCAGCAAGCAGAGGACGCGGCGCATACGAACTCGCACTTTCTTACACCTCAAAAATCTATAAAACACCCGTCGTAAAACCAGTCTTATTCTGCCCTAGATTTTAATACTTAAATGCTCAAATAAATCGTGAATTCACATTATTTAAGTATTTAAGCATTGAAGATAAGGCAGACGATGGGTGTGGGCGGTAGCGGTTAGAATTTTCGACCAAAAAGCACCGTTTGCCATGATCGCGAACCGTCCACCACTTTTGAAATGTAAAATAATAAATCCCTTCATTCGTCGGGATTATTTGTAAAAATTTCGATAGTACACAAGTAGAACATTTTTACTTTTTTGTTTTTTTAAAAATCTAAAAATCAATAAAATAGTACTTGTTTCACGTCATACAAATTTACATTTTGAATTTCTAATTTTACACTTATTTCTACAATATACTCAGACCTAAACTTCGCCAAGATATGAGAACCGCTTTCATAGTTTTCGCCCTAATTTTGTCAACAAGCATTGTGGCTTTAACACAGCCTGTGCGTGGCACCTTGTCGCCCACTCGAAAATTGAAATTAGCCGAGCAGATTTATGCTCGCGGTGATGCCTATAATGCCCTTTCATGGTTTGAATCGGTATACGAAGATGACCCCGGCAATACGGCGGTACTCCACCGTATCGCAACCCTCCAGTACGAATTGCGCGACTACGAGCTTGCCGAAAGTTGGTACAATCGGCTCGTGCGCCGCGACAAAGACCGCACCTATCCTTACGCCCGTTTTACTTTAGCTAAATTGCTAAAAATCAATGGCAAGCATGAGGATGCGACAGAAGAATTTGAACGTTTTTTGGAGAAAACGGAAGACCCGATTTATAAACAACTTGCTGAAAATGAAATCGCAGGGATACAGATGTCGGCAGGTATGGCTGCCAATGATAAAATCACGGTATTTAATGCCGGAGATGGTATCAACTCGCCTTCGACCGAACAGGCGGCGTTTCAGTATAACAACCAATTATACTACTCCTCTTTGCGTTCCGATTCTATTATTGTGATTGAGGATGCCAAACAAAATAATATTTATACAAAACTGTACGTAGCAGACCGCGTGCCAGGTGGCACATGGTCAGCAGGTATAGGCGTAGAAGGCATCAATAAAGTCGGCTATCATACCACGAGTGCCACCATTACAGAAGATGGTCAGACGATGTATTTTACACGCTGCACCATCGAAGGCAAACAACGTTGTGACATCTACCGCGCTACCGGCAATAATGGCAATTTTAGCGATGCCGAACCAGTCAAACTTGGTGATAGTAAATACTCATTCAAACACCCCTCTACAGGTACATTAGAAGGGAAAAAAGTTTTATTTTTCACTTCAAATATGGTAGGCGGTTATGGCAATTGGGATATTTACTATGTTGAAATTCAGGGTGATAGCTACGGAAAAACCATTAATGCAGGTAGCCGTATCAATACCGTAGGCAGCGAGCAATCACCTTTTTATCATGATGGTTCACTATTTTATAGCACCAATGGCTTGCCGACTATCGGCGGTTACGATGTTTACGAAACTTCGTGGGTAGATGGGGCTTGGACAACGCCTACACATATGGGCAGTGAGGTCAATTCACGGGTCGATGATATATTCTTTTCATTGGCAGATGATGGTTATCATGGCTACATTGTCTCTAATCGTACGGGTACGATTTCACTCAAAAGCGAAACTTGCTGCGACGATATTTATATGCTCACTTTTTTAGATAGAATACCTTACGACGGCATCGCTACGGTAGTTGATCAAAAAACCGGATTGCCCATAAAAAGCGCAACCGTTGAACTACACGAAGTTTCTCCTTCTGAAAAGCTGATAAATGTGGTGCAAGATGATGTAAGTGAATATAATTTTATACTTCGCGGCGATAGAAAATATCAATTTATCACGACCAGAGAAGGCTATTATGCCGATACTTCGGCGGTATTTGACACTTATAATTTGGTGGAAGCCACCAAGATTAAAAAGAAAATCACGCTTGATCCCGTGCCACTACCGCCGATAGTTCAACCTCTACCACCCGTCATTATAAACACAGAACCTGTTATAGAATATGGTTTTGTTTTACCAAAACTGGATACGATTTATTTTGATTACGACAAATATCGTATTCGCTCCAGTGAGCATCCCGTAATGGAAGATGTAATTTCAAAATTAAAAGAATTTCCTCAATTAATCGTGGAAGTTGCATCGCATACGGACTCGCGAGGTCAGGATGATTATAATTATAAATTGTCTGAAAGACGTACTGATGCGGCTATTAAGTACTTGAGAAAGAAAGGAATAGAAGAATATCGCCTCATTCCGAGGTACTACGGAGAAGATATTCCGGTCGCGCCCAATACGACTATCGAAGGTCAAGATAATCCCGAAGGCAGGCGTAAAAATCGTCGTACAGAGTTTCGTATTATAGAAGGTGTCAATTCGCAAGGGCAAATCCGCGTGGTACTGCCACCAAGCCAACCGACAAGTAATTATTACACGCCTGCACCGCCGACAAACACTTCCGTTTTTCAGGATGTGTATGTAGAATCACAGCCAATTATCGAAACAACTACGGCTATCGTAGAAACTCCTGCAATGCCAGCCACTCCCGTCCTCGTAGCTCCGAAAACACCCCAACTCACGGAAGAGGTACGGGCTATAGCAGCGATGACCTTTGAAGAAGATTTTCATGATTTCGGGACTATCCGTTCCGGCGATAAAACGAGTCATACCTTTACATTTAAGAATACAGGCGATTCTTATTTATTGATAGAGTTTGCTTCAGGTTCTTGTGGCTGCACTGTTCCTGAATGGCCTCAAAAGCCAATCCCACCCGGCGAATCCGGCGAAATTTTAGTAAAATTTGATAGTCAAGATAAAGTCGGTGAGCAAAATCAAGAGGTAAATATTATCGCCAATACCGACCCTATTGCTACCGTATTGAAGATAAAAGTAGTGATTGAATAACGGTGAATGGTGAATGAAAAAAAAATGAGTTGTCAGAAATTTTCCTAATTTCTGACAACTTTTTTTCGTTTTTTTTAAACTTCATCTTTCGCTACGCGAAAAAAATCATTTCCTATTAATCATTAATGATTGATCATTATCAAAACCCGTTTACGCCATTCACAGTCGTATATTTGAATGATAATTTTTTATCGGGATAAATATATTTAAAAGCAGATTGTACCGCAATTGTCCCTTCATGGAAACCACAGAGAATCAACTTCAACTTCCCTTCGTAAGTATTAATATCGCCAATTGCATAAATGCCCTCTACGCCTGTACTATAATCCAGGGTATCAACCTCAATCGCATTTTTTGTAATGCTCAAATTCCAATCGGCAATCGGTCCAAGCTTTGGCGACAGCCCGAAAAGTGGTACAAAATGGTCAGTATTTTTTTGAAAAGTACCTTCTGTTTTGTGTTTTATCGTGACCTCATTGAGTACGCCATTGCCGTTTACGCCGATGACTTCTGCGTTGGTAATCAGCTTGATACGTCCCGATTCGTTGAGCTCGATGACCTTCTCTACAGAGTCAAGCGCACCACGAAAACTCTCGCGTCGGTGTATGAGCGTGACCTCCTTCGCCACACCTGCCAAGAAAATCGTCCAGTCAAGTGCGGAGTCGCCGCCACCGGAAATAACCACGCTTTTATCGCGATACACTTCGGGGTCTTTTATTATATATTCTACACCCTTTTTCTCAAAATCCGCAATGTTCGGAATCGGCGGTTTGCGTGGCTCAAAGCAACCCAATCCTCCGGCAATCACAATGACAGGGGCAGTGATGTCATTACCATCGGTAGTCGTGATTTTGTATTTGCCGTCTTCGAGTTGCGTGAGGGCTTCGGCGCGTTCGCCGAGTGTGAATGTGGGCTTAAATGGTGCGATTTGCTCCATCAAATTTTCGACCAATTCACCTGCCAAAATACTCGGAAAACCCGGTATGTCGTATATCGGTTTTTTGGGATATATTTCCGTCAGTTGCCCACCGGTTTGCGGTAGCGAATCAATGAGGTGGCAGCGCAATTTTAGCAAACCCGCCTCAAATACGGTAAACAATCCGCAGGGACCTGCGCCCACTATGATGATGTCTGTTTCTATCATTTTTTATATATTTCTCACCCGTACTGACGACTTTAGTATCAAGAACAAAATAAATGTACATTCTCGACTTGTTCTTTTTCCTTTATACTTCACCAAATTTTCCTTAAAGACAGTGAGTATTCGCGTCAAATTTGGTTCGTCTAAAGAAAAAATAACGACGCGAAGAATGTACATCTATTTAATTCCTGATACTTAGCCGTCAAGTGGCATTTATTTTATTTTTTAATTAAATAATATTCAACTACTTACAAATACATTTTGGTCATTTTATATATATTATAAAAATAATATTTTACAATTATTTATTCGTTATAAAATGCTGGCGTTTGTTTTCAATAAAAATTTGGGAGATGATACAAGTCGGCGGACATTTTTTAAATGTCAGGCGACAGTTTTCTTACATTTCATTCAAATACAAAGTTTTACATAAGGAAATAACTTTAAGGTATAACATCTCGCCTGACATTTTAAAAATGTCCGCCGAGTAAACGTCCTTTGAAAACCAAAACAAGTACATATCCAATTTGAAGTTGAACCTATATTTTCAACTATGCGACGGCTAAAGTCGTCGGTACGGTTTCTTGTCCACCACCAACCGTATGCAAACCACATTCGGTTTTCGACTGCCCTGCCCAACGTCCTTCGCGGTCATATCCACAACTCGTGCAATGCGTACAGCCCACAGAACCATAACCTTGCGCTTTCATAGGATGCGGCGGCAAATATAGGCTTTTAATATAAAATTGTACTTCCAATTCGTTATAATCCGCCAAGGGCATAAATTTCAGTTTATTGTGCACAATTTGAAAAATATCAAAATCCTTGCGCGTGTCGGTCTGCGTATTCATCACGCCAGCTATCCACACGTTATGGTCCTCCAAAACTGCGTTGAGCGTCGCTACTTTATTAACACCACAACAGAGGTTCGGGTTCGTTTGGTAGGTTTTTTCTTCTCGTGTAATCGCGTGTGAAGTCGGGTCGGGCAGTGCCTCGATGACTTCCAATGTAAAATCTCGCGCAATGTCATCTTTGTATTTTATCGTTTCTTCAAACAAAAAATTCGTATTGATAAAATGTACTTTTTGTCGTCGATTTACCTTGCTAATCAAGTGCAATAAATACACCGAATTTGTCCCAAAAGAAGAAGTTAATAATACATTTTTAGCGTCAAACATCCGGTAAAATTCCCGTATTCGTTTCTCCGCCAACATCGGTTTAAATGCTTCGTTTAATGCCTTTATATTCATTTTTAGTTAATTGGTCGATTAGTTGAATGGTTAATTAGGGAAGAGGAAGAAAGTAATCTACCCCAAATGAAGCCGTTATTTTTTTTATATGTTTGGCTAAATTTGACGCGCATAGCTGGGCTACGTAAGGAAAATTTAGTGAAACATATAAGAAAAAGAACAATTCAGACGGGTAGATTATTTTTTTCGTCTTCCCTTAGTTCGTCGTAGTTTTGCGAAGCAAAATTTAAACATGCTCTAACTAATTACCTAATTACCTAATCAACTAAACTCCGCGTTATTTCATTCATTCTCTGTACTTTATACTCAAAATCATCTTTCAGACCATCGCGTATGGTACGGAGGTTATTTAGGATTTGGGGAATGTCGTCGGGTAGTATTTCCTCAAATAATTGTCTCATTCGTTTTGCAAATGTGGGTGATTTTCCGTTGGTGGAAATCGCAATTTTAAGGTCGCCTTTCGTGACGATACCTCCGAGATAGAAGTCGCACAAAGCGGGCGTGTCGGCTACATTGACCAAGATGCCGAGTGCTTTTCCGTCACTTCTAACTTCGCGGTTCAATTCCTCGAAGCAGGTAGCGGCAATAATTAGGTTTTTGCCAATTACATCCGTTGGTGCGTAGGCTTTTTGTACGAAAGTGACACTTGGATGTTGGGCGATGAGTTCCGCGACTTCGTCTTTTGCCCAAGTAGCAACTACGGTTACATTGGCATCGGGGCTGCTTTTGAGCATGAAGCCCAATTTTTCCAAACCTACTTCTCCTGCCCCAACTATTAGTACTTCAATTTTGTGTAGTTTTAGGAAAATCGGGTATAAAGGATTTTGTGTAACGCGAGCTTCCAACTCGGCGTGTGTATCATTTACTATTGCTGTCATAATGTATTATTTTATACTGCGAGCTGCAAGCTCACGTTACGTCTAACATAATCAGGATGCAAGCCCACCACCTCACCAATTACAATAATCGCAGGCGTTCCAATACCTTCACTATCAGCAACTTCGGCGATATTATGCACTTGTCCGATAGCGGTTTTTTCATTGGGCAATGAGCCATTTTGAATGAGCATTACAGGCGTTTCTGATTTGCCGTAGGCAGCAAAAAGCATCGCGATTTGCTCCAATTTTCTGCGTCCCATTAGGATAACTGCCGTAGTATTTGCTTGTGCTGCGAGGGCTACGTCTTTTGAGAGTTCGCCCATGCGAGTCGTTGCGGTGACGACCCAAAAGCTGTCGTTTACACCTCTGCACGTCAAAGGAACTTGCTGCAAGCCCGTCAACGAAGTCGCGCTCGAAATGCCCGGAATAACCGCCGTCTTGATACTTGCCTTGCGTACTACTTCCAATTCCTCATACCCACGTCCGAAGATGAATGGGTCGCCACCTTTTAAACGAACCACATGCCCATGCGTGCGTGCGTATTCGACCAACATTCGACTAATCGTTTCTTGCGGAAAACGGTGTTTATTGGCACGTTTTCCGACAAATACTTTGTGTGCATGGTCGGGTGCGTGATTTAATATTTCTTTGTTGACCAAGGCATCATACAAGACCACATCTGCGCTTTGTAGTGCCTTTACTGCCTTGATAGTCAACAAGTCAGGGTCGCCCGGACCTGCGCCTACAAGGGTGACTTGTGGGGTGGGCGCATTGCACTTATGAGGTGAGGTTGTATTTATTTTTAATAATTTCATTATTCAATATTTTGAGCGTAGCGCACCCGTAGCGTAATGCCTCCGGCTTGCGCCGCATTAGTTTTGCGAGTAGTACGCAACGCAAGCCGGAGGCGTTACGCTACGGAGGCTTACGCTTTATAGTGTTCCTGAATGACGGTTTTATCTACCTGTGCGGTGTCTTTTGCAATTTGTAAGCGTCGAATGGCTTGTACATTTCCGAGAAATTCGGCGGCATCGTAGTAGTATTTTTCGGCGAATATTTTGTCAGGTTCGTTGTTTTTCAAACGTAATACGTATGCAACAAAATCGTCATTGAAGTGCGTTTTACCTGTTTTGACAAAATGCTTATTGAAGTCTTTGAGGATATTGATTTGTGTATTACATTTTATATCCTCACTGAGCAATAAGGCTTTAGCTCCTACGACAAAGGCATTATACGAATTGTAAATGGCATCTGCCCACTGTTCGGCTTTGAGGGCTTGCTTCGAGGCATCGTGTTTTTCATTGGCATCGGTGATTATCGAACCAATAACATCGACCATGACACCCGCACACTCCCCTACTCCAATTTCAGGTGTAAAATGAGCCGATTTGCCCCAATCGAAATAAATATCTTCGGCAATATCATCTACATTCGCAAAGGGTTTGAGAAGGCTATAGAAATATTTTTTGCCTAATCGCCAATAAAATGCTTGGAAAGTTTCGTTCTCGTTTTCTCTTTCAGTCAAATAATTATCTAATAAATGCGCAACCATTGCGGGCGTGTGTTTGGTGGGTATTTTAATGACTTTTTCTCCGATAAATCCCTTGCCATTTGCATCCAATCCGCCACCGAGTACCACTTGCATTGCGGGTATCACATAGGGGGCTTTTTTGATGGAACTGCCGTGAAATCCTATCTGTCCAATCATGTGTTGACCACAGGCGTTCATGCAGCCACTGATTTTGATTTTGATGTCTGTATTGCCGACCAATTCGGGATAATCTTCGTCAATTAGATGTTCTAAAACTGCCGTTAAATTGGTGCTGTCTGTCACTGCGAGATTACAAGTATCCGAGCCAGGGCAGGCGGTAATGTCAGAGATACTATCAAATCCCGGATTGGCGAGGTCAATCTGATCTAAGGCTTGATAAATATGCGGCAAAGCTTCCGCACTCACAAAACGCAAGAGGAACCCCTGATTGACGGTAATACGAATATCATCCGCAGCGTATTTTTTGACGATGTCGGCAAATTTACGGGCTTTAGGCGCGAGGATATTGCCAAGCGGTAGGCGGATTTGAACGGCGTAAAAGCCTTTCTGTTTTTGTTCAAATGTATTGGTAATCAGCCATTTGTTGTATTTTTCTTTGTTTTGTATTTCAATAGAATCAAGATTGGAAGTATCGGGAAGGATGGTACGACTCGCAGCAAGGATGACTCCAGAAGGCGTATAACCATTTGGCATTTTTTCATCGTGATTGATAGCTTGAAAAAGGGCGTCATTGACTTTGAAAGTCTTGTTTTTGAGGGTCAGTTTTTCTTCCTCTACGAGTTCCATAAATTTCTCCAAACCCAAGCCGCGCTTGTCGTTTATGAGGAATTTCATACGGGCTTTGTAGCGTTTTTCGCGCTCGCCGTAGCGGTCAAATACACGGATTACTGCCTCGGTGAGTGGGATAATTTTGTCGGCTTCGAGAAATTCATAAATTGGCTGCGCAAAAAAGGGTTGTGCGCCTAATCCGCCGCCGATGACGACCTTAAAACCGCGCTCAATTTCGCCGTTTTCCTTGGTGCGGATGCGTGGAATAAAACCCAAATCGTGGAAGTAAGTGAACGCCGAATCGGAGTCGCTCGAAGAGAATGCCATTTTGAATTTGCGCCCCATTTCCTGCGAAATCGGATTGCGAAGAAAGTAGTGCGATGTGGCGTGTGCATAGGGCGAAATATCGAATAATTCGTTGGGGTCGATACCTGCCTGCGGTGAGCCGGTGATGGTGCGGACGGTGTTGCCACAAGCCTCGCGCGCCGTGATGCCTGCTTCTTCGAGTTCGACCCAAATCGCGGGCGAGTCATCGACTTTGATGTGGTGCATCTGTATGTTTTGGCGCGTGGTGGCGTGGAGGTTGCCATTGGTGTATTTTTCAGCAATATCCGCCATACGAATGAGTTGGTCGGCAGTGATGCGTCCGAAGGGAATTTTAATCCGCAGCATCTGCACACCGAGCTGACGTTGTCCGTACACGCCGCGTGTAAGCCGATAAGCACGGAATTTTTCTTCGGGCATTTCTCCCGTTTTGAAGCGTTGAATTTTGTCTTCTAATTCGCGGATGTCGCGGTGGACGGTTTGCGAAATACTATTAGGAATTTTTATCATAATTTAAAAGTTCAAGTGCATCCCGATAGCTATCGTGGACAAGTGCAAGTTCAATTAGTATCAGGAACAAAATAAATGTATATTTTTCGACTTGTTCTTTTCCTTTATACTAAGGAATTGGTGCAAAAAAAAATGCCTTCTTGATTTTGACATCAAGAAGGTGTTTTGAATATTTTTATTTATAAAAATTAATTCATAACATGGTTGCGCCTCTTGATGTCATTTTGACAGCAACAACAAGAGCAACACATCATTGTAAATTGAATTTTCATTTTTATTTTTCTCTACGGTAATATTAGTATCAGGAACAAAATAAATGTATATTCTTGACTTGTTCTTTTTCCTTTACACTTCACCAAATTTTCCTTAAAGACAGTGAGTATTCGCGTCAAATTTGGTTCGTCTAAAGAAAAAATAAAGACGCGAAGAATGTACATTTATTTAATTCCTGATACTTAGTAACGAAAAAAGCCTTTCCGATTTTTACATCAGAAAGGCTTTTTATGTTTAGTTTATATTTTGAATATGTACATAAGCATTTTGATGTTTTATGAGTGATTCATACAACAACAGCAGCAAGAGATATGTACAGTACAATTTTTCATTTTGTCATTATTTCTGCTACAAAGTAATGTTTAATTTTTGGTTTGTGCAAATTTTTTTTTGTTAAAAAAAACAACTTCACACTTAAACAACTCATTATCAACTACTTGTTAGCATAAATTTCATTCAAAAAATAAATTAAATGTCAGTTGGATGACAGAGGAACTATTAAAATTCGAAGCCTGCAGTAAGCGAAAGCCCTCTTGTGCGAAGGACTCTGCTGTCGTTGGTACTATCGACATCGTCGTCCAGTAGATTGTTGAAACCAAGTGAATAACGGAGGTTGACCATGATTTTTCCAAATAGCATACCTGCCCCTACGCTAGCACCATATTCGAATCTTTTTGCGTAATCTTCGCTTTCTTTATTATCAAAAACCATGTCCACTGAACTTTCAACAATCCCTTCAGTGCCGGCTCCTGATACTGCATAATCTCTTTTTCCGTTGATGGCAAGGGCAGCAAACGGACCGCCTTCTACGAAAAATTTCGTCTCATCGCCGAGGTATAATTTTGCCATGACGGGGATTTCAAGAAAGTTGAGGCGAGTGGTTTCTTCTATGTCAAGAAGTTTTACCTTATTGGTGAAATTTCTGATACCACCTTTTTGGATGAAGGAAACCTCTGGCTGAATGGCGAAGAAATCTGTGATTTTGAGTGGAAAATAAACACCAACAGTTGGAGTCAAAATTGTAGTGTTTTTAATGTCTTCAAGGTCTTGTTCGTTGCCGTCAAGGAATACAGAAGCAAGGTTTATACCACCTCTTACACCAATTTGCGCTTGAAGCGTAGAAAAACCAAGTGCTGCTAACAGCAGCGTCATAAAAACTAACTTTGTGTTGTTCATAAAAATGTTTTATTAAAAGTAACGATGCGTCTTTATGGGATGAAAAAACAATAAGTGAAAGAAATTAAATAACATGTGCCATTATACTCGTCTTTTTTCCGTCTAAGAATCCTTTGAAATCCTTATCCCGAATCGGGGTTCGGGACAGCCTGTAGCTAAGGCTATGTGCGGCTTTCAAAAAATCCTTAGACAAAAAAAATACTTCGCATTATGGGACATCTTATTTAATTTCTTTCACTAAATATTACATCTTGACTTGTTCTTTTTCCTTTATACTTCACTAAATCCTCCTTAAATAACCTGTTATTCGCGTCAAATTTAGCTCGTGTAAAGAAAAAATAACGGCGTGAAGATGTAACGCTTATTATCTTTTCATCCCTACGTGGGTGCAGACACACCAAAGGTCAAAGTAAATGATTAATTGTAATTTCGCTAAATTCATGCCAAAACAATTCTTCATTATACAATGATTATTTTTTCGTGACTTGCAAAAATAGTATTTTTTTTGTTACTTTGCATTTCAAAGTACTTTTAAAAAATTAATTTAAAAATGGATAAATTATTAACTGGTTTTGCCGACTACCTAAAGATAAACCCTTATCAAGCACTCATGTTTATGGCAGCAATAATGATAGGTATTATCTTGATTATATGGACATTATGGTTATTTAGAAATCGTTTTGAGCATCCGCAGCGTTTTGTAACTGTGATGTTGCTGACTATATTTTCATTATTTTGTATATCCTTGCTTGCGGTCAGAATTCCTGTGAATGGACGAATGGGAATGCACTTTATGATTTGGAATTTGTTTTTGGCGTGGATACCTTACCTAATTTCATTGACTTTGGAACGAACAAAACGCAATAAAAAAATTGGCGTTTTATCATTTGTGGTATTGATTATTTGGTTGCTATTTTTTCCCAATGCGCCTTATATGATTACGGATTTTCAGTACGTTGGAAATTACGAAAACCGATTACTTTGGCTCAATATTGTGACACTGATTTCTTTTGCATGGACGGGTTTATTGCTCGGATATTTATCTTTGCGAGAGGTTCAACTGTTTTTAGGAAGACATTTGTCGCAGCGGTGGACGTGGAGTATTGTCATTATGGCAATGGTTGCAGCTAGTTATGGCATTTTTCTGGGGCGTTATCAGCGTTGGGATAGTTGGAATATTCTGACACAGCCTGTCAATTTAGTGACGGATATTATTCACACTATTACGACGCCGCGTGCCGTGGGAATGACATTGAGTTTGTCGGTGTTTTTGATTTTGGGATATTTGAGTTTGACTGTATTGGGGCAAAAATCTGAACATCGTCGTTAAAAAAACTATATTCCTCTAAAAAAGCAGGTGTTTTGAATGAAAAGCAGTTATATTTGATTCATTATAAATTTTCAACCATAACCTAATACAAAAAGTTTGCCTTCGGCAAATTAAAAAATTGAAGTTGAAGTTGAAGTTGATTTTGAAATTCATTAATTATGGCATTAAGTATCAGATATAACGCACCTATCATCCTGACTTTCTCGATTCTTGCTACGGCGATATTTTTCATCAACCAATCTACATTCAGTAGCTTGGATGGTTTTGTGTCGCTCAATCCGTACATGGATTTTAGCAATCCTTTTCAAGTTCCGACCTTGTTTACGTATGTACTCGGACATGCGAGTATTGACCATTTGTTGGGCAATTTGACTTTTATTTTGCTACTCGGCCCGATTATGGAAGAAAAATATGGCAGTCGTAATATGCTGATTATGATACTCGTAACTGCATTAATCACGGCACTCATCAATATTACTTTTTTCAGTACGGGACTTTGGGGCGCAAGCGGTATTGTATTTATGTTGATTATTTTGGTTTCTTTTGCCAATGTAAAAAATGGCGAAATTCCGGTGAGTTTTATCTTGGTGGTTTTGCTTTTTATCGGAAAAGAGGTGCTTCACAGTTTGCAAGCTGACCAAGTATCGCAATTCGCGCATATACTTGGTGGTGTGTGTGGTGGTTTCTTTGGATTTTCGGGGATTATGCGGAAGCGAAATCCGTCGGTATAAGGAAAAATTAAGTTTAAGTAGTGAGAGATAAGTATCAGGAACAAAATAAATGTATATTTTCGACTTGTTCTTTTTCCTTTATAAGTAGTGAGACAAAAATATCCTTACTTTTTGACGGTTTCTTTTTCCGCTATTTTTCCCTACAAAAATCCTTACGTAGCGTAGGCTATGTGCGGTTTTTGTAAGAAAAAATATCGAAAAAATAACCACGTCAAAATTGTAAGCCTATTTTTGTCCCACTACTTACTTCACCAAATTTTCCTTAAATACAGTGAGTATTCGCGTCAAATCTGGTTCGTCTAAAGAAAAAATAACGACGCGAAGAATGTACATTTATTTAATTTCTGATACTTAATACACTGTTTCACAAATTTATTTACTTTTTTGAGTATTTCTTTTAAAATGACTCTTCACCAAAAAATCCTTAAATACAGTGAGTATTCGCGTCATTTTTGATTCGATTCATTTCAAAATAAAC
>Ga0209595_100076_pt1 | contig 33626 bp, 26 predicted proteins | sample Porto_4metaG_FD_187427 | JGI IMG/M metagenome (GOLD analysis project Ga0209595, IMG submission 187427) | Marine algal microbial communities from Porto, Portugal - Porto_4 metaG (SPAdes) (version 2) | ecosystem: Host-associated > Algae > Red algae > Unclassified | place: Portugal: Porto... | reverse complement strand
CGCGGTCGGTTGTCATTATTTCTGTTTTGGTCTCTGTAATTGGGGTCATCTTCCATTCGGATGGGCATAGGTATATAAGTTTATTCCGATAATTACCGGGAAAGTATAAGACGAAGTTTGAATTAAGACTCTAAAAGAAGTTGATTATCAGTTATTTATGTGTGTTTTAATTGACTTCATTTAAATGAGAAATAAATACATTCAAATAATTTAAATTTAAAATACAAACTGTACGAATTGGTTAGTTTTTGTAGTCGTCTTATTATTAAAAAACAACATTTAAATCGCACTGATATAACTCTCTGAAGGTCAGTAAATCAAGAGTCTTAATGTAGAACTAATGTAAAATGATAAATATAAAAGTAGTAGGACGCAGACTGACGTGTTTTTTATATTTTACATTTAAATAATCTTTATACTTATTTTGTGTGAAACAAATGAAATTCAAAATTAATTCGAAGTAAAATCAAAAAGTATTTATACCTCATCTGTTATGACGAAAAAAATATAAATTGAATACGTCAAATTTCCATCAAAATTAATGTATTTTCATCGGATTGCAAAAATTAGTTTTTTTTACATTTGCTGTACGAGTATCAATGTGTTTTTTTGCGTACCTTGCGCTTCCGTTTTTTAATAACCTAATGCATACATTTCTGTCTGTGGAGCTTAGTAGTAAGTCAAACTAATTATGATAAGTTCATTTGGCGAAATTTGTCCGATTACTTTGTTGGAGAACATCCAGCGTAGCTACGGCTATGCTGAATAACCTCCGCCTCGTACTCGAAAAAATTTCACTCAAAGCAACATATCATAATTAGATTGACTTACTACTTAGGGAAGACGAAAAAAATAATCTACCCGTCTGAATTGTTCTTTTTCTTATATGTTTCACTAAATTTTCCTTACGTAGCCCAGCTATGCGCGTCAAATTTAGCCAAACATATAAAAAAATAACGGCTTCATTTGGGGTAGATTATTTTCTTCCTCTTCCCTTACAATACAGACAGGAATACCGTCATTCGTCGGTACAAGTTGTCTGTGTTATGGATTCAACCAATTATGCGACTAAATAATGATGAAACTTTGAAGGACGCCTTGCAGCGGTTTTCGAATGATCGGCAGTTTAAAACTAAATTGCGGCAGGCGAAAATCAATAGCTTGTGGCCTGAATTGATGGGTTCGGCAATTGCCAACTATACGAGCGAAATTGTGGTGAGAAATCGGATTTTATACCTGCGAATTAACTCTTCGTCATTGAAGCAGGAATTAACCTACGGAAAAGAGAAAATTTTGAATCTGATTAATGAGGAGTTAGGTGAAGAATTTCTAAAAGACGTTATTATACGTTGAGAAAATTCGAAGAAACAAGCACCAAATTCCAATTGATAAAAGTGAGAAATTATTGACAACAAATATACGACACACAATGCAGAAGACCATAAGTGAAAGAAATTAAATAAATTGTTCCATAATGCGCCGTAATTTTTTCTTCTGAAGAATTCAAAAAATCGTTGCATAGCCATAGCTACGGAACTATTTTTTGTGTTTTTTAGAAGGGAAAAGAACAAGCATAATGGGGCAATTTATTTATTTTCTTTCACTAAGTACACTGTTTGGCGATTTTAAAGGATAGAAAGCAAACATTTTGAAAATGTTTGCTTTCTTTTTTTGTTTTAAATTATGAAGAATAATCTTATGTAATTTTTATAAATATCAAAAAATAAGTTCATAAAAAAACGTTAATCCTAATTAAAATTGACCATAAATCGCTTTTCATTCGTCTCAATTTCGTTATATTTGTTGTCTATCCATTGCCTACAATCTGTTTAAAAATATTTGTACAGTATAAGTGTAAATTTAAATTTTATAAGCTATGGATAAGTAGGGAATTACGAATAAAAAACAAACATAAGTGATAAGTTGGCATATCATTTCAATTCAACACTTTTCTTCAACTTGAAATATACACACAGTGGCTTTAAATAAAAAAAGAGTAGTTTGGGCAGTGGCAGTTTTATTGGTGGTGGGATGTTCCGTAGCGGCTACAACGTATTTGTATTGGAAGAATGATGGCAAAATGGCGATGGCAAAAGCCGCGCCCGGTGTCATTGACCCTTTGGTAAGTATGCCCGATTTGCCGCAGTTGAAATATAACATTGTCGTTGATTCGATGAATATTATTGAGCGTAAAATTGGCAAAAATGAATTTCTCGCTAACATTCTCACCAGATATAATGTCCCCTACTCTACCATAGATAAACTCTCTCGTAAATCAAAAAAGACCTTTGATGTTCGCAACCTCAGAAGTGGTAAAAAATACACTATCTTGACCGATAAAAAAACGCCTGCGACAGCGCAATACTTCATTTATGACCCGCATCCTTATCATTATGTAATTTTTGATTTGCGAGATACGTTGAACATCAAAAAGATAGAACGCGAGGTCGAAACTCGTGAGCGTGTAGCGTCGGGCGTCATCGAATCATCGATGTGGAATGCTATGATGGACAATGGTTTGTCGATGGATTTGGCGGCAAATATGGAAGATGTTTTTGGTTGGGTGATTGATTTTCACCACGTACAGAAAGGCGATAAATTTAAGTTGATATTCGACGAAAAATTTATCGAAGGCGAACGTGTAGGCGTGGGCAGCATACATGGCGGTGTGTTTACGCATTATAACAACGATACTTATGCGATGTACTACGAACCGGAGGTCGAAAAATTTGTGGGCTATTATGATGCCGAAGGCAAGTCGATGAAACGTGCCTTTTTACGTGCGCCACTCAAGTACTCACGGATTTCGTCGGGTTATGGAATGCGCTATCATCCTATCAAAAAACGCCGTAAAGCACATCTCGGTACAGACTATGCCGCACCACGCGGCACACCGATTTATGCCGTCGGTAATGGTACAATTTCGAAAGCAAGCCGCACGCGCGGTAACGGAAAATACATCAAAATCAGGCATAATAATCGCTACTCTACGCAGTACCTTCACATGAATGGTTTTGCGAAGGGAATGCGTGTGGGCAAGAAAGTGAAACAAGGGCAAGTCATTGGTTATGTGGGCAGTACCGGTATGGCTACGGGTCCGCACGTTTGTTTTCGCTTCTGGCAAAATGGTAAGCAAGTCAATCACCGTCGCCTCAAATTTCCACCGCCAGAGCCGCTACCAACTAAGCTGGTTCCTGCCTACGAACACCTCCGTGATTCGATGGTCGCACGTATTGATGCCATCCAATATTCGCAAGTTAAGGCGGATTCTCTTATCACTGAATTAATTGAGGTGAGTGGGGTGGATAGGGGGAATCCACTGGATTGAAGAATATTAGGGATAAAAAACATATAAGAAAAATAACTACTTCATTTGGGGTGGGGTAGCTTATTTTCTTCGTCATCCCTTACCACAATCTTCTACTGGCAATTTCTGCCCCTTCCGACATAGCCTTTAATTTGGCATACACAATATCCTCATCCACTGCCCCGAAGCCCGCAAAAGTAGAAAATCCACAATCCGTACCTGCAATGACTCGCTCTCTACCAACGATATTGGCGAAACGTTCGATGCGTTGAGCAACTAATTCGGGATGTTCGATAAAGTTGGTTGTAGAATCCAAGACGCCTGGAATTAGGATTTTGTCATCAGGAATATCAGCATCCCGAAATACGACCCATTCGTGAGCATGGCGCGGGTTTGATGTTTCAAAAAGTAAAGCCTGTGGCTTAGCTTTTAGGGCGATAGGTAAGACCAGACTCATCGGCGCATCGTGGTGGTGCGGTCCTTCGTAATTGCCAAAACAAACGTGCATTCTCACTCTGTCGGCAGGGATATTTCTCAGGGCGTGGTTTAGTGCTTGGATGTGTTGATGGGCGAGTTTGATATAATCCTCCTCCGTTTCATTTTTAAACATCATGTGCCTGCCCAAGCCAATATCCGGCGAATCCAATTGCAAGATAAATCCTGCTTCTACAATCGCCTCGTACTCAAGGCGCATCGCTTCTCCGAGTGCCTCCAAGTACGCATCTTGTGAAGCATAATGCTTATTGGGCAAAAATAAGGCAATCACGCCCGGTGAAGCGGCGTTCATAAATTTATCATGCGGTTGGTGCTGCCCGATAGCTGCCTTAAAATGCTCAATATCTTTCTCCAAAGGTAAGGTACTTTTTACCTCAATCGCCGACACACAACAAGGGCGCGAGTAGGTCGGCGTTCCCCCGCCTTTTGCGGCTCTTTGCAGGAAGCCCGGAAAATCCTCCAAGTCCTTCGGCGCATTACGCGGACTATCTCCCGCAAAGCCCGTAATGCGGTCTTTGATGTAGGTCGCGTAGCTGATTTTACTCATTTCGCCATCACTCACGATGTCCACGCCCGACTGCACTTGTCGTGCCACCACGTCATTAACCGCCTGTTTTATCGTTGCGTCAAATTGCGTTTCATTCACTGCCTTGCCCTGTTCTTTGGCAAACACCAAATCCGTCACCGCCTTCGAACGCGGAAGGCTGCCTACGTGTGTCGTCAAAATTCTGTCTGTACTTGTTTTCATAAAAAAAATTTAAATTCAAAGGTTCTGCTGAAATAAGGATATTTTTAAACTATTTTATAATAAAAAATATTTATAAATAATTCATTTTTAATAATAAATAAATTACAACATAATTTTAATTAATTAAAAAATGGCTATATTTCAATGCGACCTTCAAATGCAACTTTAAATTCAATTTCAATCTCAAATTCAACTTCAAAATATTTTTTTATTCAATTTGAAGTTGAGGTTGCGCTTGAAATTGAAGTTGCTTTCATTCTTTCGAATAAGTCAATTCCAAACTGTCTAAACAGATGAATCATATCTACAAATACCCAATTTTCGATATACATTTCATCTTCTCGTTTCCACCAATCCAAACTATTGAAATCAATTTTTTTCTGTGTAGCCGGGCAATCCAAATATTGTCCGGTATGTGTTGCTTTTACGCCTGCCCAGCCGGGTCCGCCTGAATAATTTCCTTCTGCAATCAAGGCATTTAAATTCTGAACTTGTCTATCTGGATAAGCCACCAACCATGGTTTTTGATGAAGGTCTTCAAACTCCTTAAAACTCAAACATGCTCCTATCCCACCGGGACCATACCATTTTACAGTAGGATGAAAATAGTCTGCCATGCCCATACTTTTCAAATCTGATTCGTCAAAGGCATTTAATCCATCATAAATAAACTGGCGAATATGTGTTAGGCTATATTCGGATGTTTTATCGTCTTGTGCTGCCAATAAAATGCCGTCATTCGCTTTGGGTGGCGGGTAAACGTGGTCTTTACCTTTGCTCGGCGGTAATACCTGAATATCAACTTGTTGCATCAAATCAACCAAATCCAACAAGAAAAAAATCTCTACAATTTTTCCATTTTCTACCCTTGAAAAATCTCCCCAACGAATCTTGACTTTTTTTCCATGAGCCAGAATATTGAGGTAATCATTTGCAAAAGTAGCATTAAAATACCCAGTTCCGCTTATCCACATTTTACCATCTTTGGAAGTATCACCATCAATTCGACCATTAGATTTTCCACCCATAAAAATATGCGTCTGTCGAGTAAGGTCGGGAAACGAATGTAGTAATGGTTTCCAAAAATCATTGCAAAAAGATTCAATACCTTGTAGTTGATTCACCGGGTCAAATCCGTTCCAAATGACATCTTCGTGCATCGCATTTTCAACGACAGATTCTATTTCACCTAATTCAGATTTTCCCAAATTTTCCCAAAAATCCCAAACGATTTTTTTATTGTTTTGATTGACATTATTATTCATTTTTATGTGTTTTTCTATTTCAACTTCGTTGAAATTATTTTTCAATTGAAGAAGCTGAAGTTGCTTTATATTCGATTAATCTGTCGCATCCGTTCTAAGATATCCAATCCTTGTTCGTATAAATAATGTAGCAAATCAATATATACCCAATTTTCCGCTAATTTATCTCCTTCCCGACGGTAAATATCCACCACGCGCATAGGCGCATCAACTTTGCTTGCGGGTAAGCCCAAAAATCCGCCTTTGTTCTTGTTTTTCAAGTTGGGCCAACCAAAAAATCCGCAATAATTTCCCTCTGCAAAACGGGTAATATGACCATTGAATACCTTATCATATAGGTTATCACGGAAAGGATATTGGTGCTGATGTTGGTATCTTTCGATGGTATAAGAGGCACCAATACCAAATGGGCCATACCAAATCATGTCCTTATTCCACGTTTTTGCCAGTAGTTCGGGCGGGCATTTTTCGGCGGTATTTGTATTCAAAGTGTCCAAATCTGCAATCATCCGGTTGAGCACTTCCATTGTTTTTTCAGCCTCTTTATGGGCTTTTTCATCAAACAATAAACCATCATGTGTACGCGGTCCGGGATACAAAAACGCTGCGCCCGTCATCGGCGGCAAAGGATAATATCCGGCTTGGTGCATGATGCTGATAATGTCGCAAAACAAGGCAGTTTCCGCAATTTTACCTGCCGCATTGACACGGTGAAATTCGGCATATCGCAAAAAAGCCATCTTCCCCGTAGCCGGAATCCCCAACCAATTGTGGTCAAAAAGTCCGAGAAAATTCCCGACATTCACGACCCAAGTGGTTTTCCCTTTGTCACAGTCATTTGCTCCTGCGAAAAAAATATCTACTCGCCTTTGTATAGGCGAAAATGACGCTCGGAAAGGTTGCCAAAATGTATGAATGACATCTTTCGCGCCGTATTGCTCGTAAAACGGGTGCATGCCGCGCCAATGGTAATCTTCGGTCGTGTATTTTTTCAATACATTTACCAAATCCGAATCAGAAGCCTTGTCGAAGGCTTCGATATAGTTTCGGACAATATTTTTTTCTTTTTGAAAATTCATAATATTTATTTCACGCAGAGTTCGCAGAGAACGCAGAGGTATTTTTTTCTCTGTGACCTCTGCGTTCTCTGTGTGAAAACTTAATTTTATTTCACGCAGAGTTCGCGGAGAACGCAGAGGTATTTTTTTTCTCTGCGAACCTCTGCGTTCTCTGTGTGAAAACTTAATTTTATTTCACGCAGAGTTCACGGAGAACGCAGAGGTATTTTTTTCTCTGCGACCTCTGTGTTTTCTGCGTGAAAACTTCATTTTATCTCACGCAGAGAACGCAGAGGTATTTTTTTCTCTGCGACCTCTGTGTTTTCTGCGTGAAAACTTCATTTTATCTCACGCAGAGGTCGCAGAGAACGCAGAGGTGTTTTTTATCTTCGACCTCTGCGTGAAACCCTACAAATTATTTACAATTCGATGATAACCATCTTTTAATAATTCCACATTGAAATTGATTAAAAGAGCCAATTTCTTTTTGGATAACTTTAGGTAATTCGTCGTTATTTTGTAATGTACCCGACGCAATTCTTCTACCGATTTTAGTTCGATAATAACTTTATCATTTACAAGCAAATCTAATCTGAATCCTACCTCCATTTTCACATCTTCATAGAAAACAGGTAAAGACTTTTGTTGCTCTACTTTCAATCCTCTTTTTTTAAGTTCGTAAGCCAAAACTTCTTCATAAACGCTCTCTAATAAACCGGGACCCAGAGCTTTATGGACTTTAATAGAAGCATCCAAAATAATAGCCGATATTTCGTTTTCGTACATTTGATTTATAATTTATTCACGCAGAGTTCGCGGAGAACGCAGAGGTTTTTCTCTCTGCGACCTCTGTGTTCTCTGCGTGAAAACTTAATTTATTCACGCAGAGTTCGCGGAGAACGCAGAGGTATTTTTTCTCTGCGACCTCTGTGTTCTCTGCGTGAAAACTTAATTTATTCACGCAGAGTTCGCGGAGAACGCAGAGGTATTTTTTCTCTGCGACCTCTGTGTTCTCTGCGTGAAAACTTAATTTATTCACGCAGAGTTCGCGGAGAACGCAGAGGTATTTTTTCTCTGCGACCTCTGTGTTCTCTGCGTGAAAACTTAATTTATTCACGCAGAGTTCGCGGAGAACGCAGAGGTATTTTTTCTCTGCGACCTCTGTGTTCTCTGCGTGAAAACTTAATTTATTCACGCAGAGTTCGCGGAGAACGCAGAGGTATTTTTTCTCTCTGCGACCTCTGTGTTCTCTGCGTGAAATGTGTCACATCAAAGGTCGTCCTCCATCAACGGGAAAAATACAGCCTGTTGAGAAGGTAAATGAATTGGTTATTCCTAAGACTGCCTTTGCGACATCTTCCGCTAATGCAATTCGTGCTAAGGGCGTTTTATCTTTTTGTTCTTGGATGTAAGTTTCGGGAAATGTTTTGGCATATTCGCCCATCACCCATCCCGGCGAGAGCGACACCACCCGAATCTGCGGAGCCAATGCCCTGCCCAATGAACGGGTCATTGAATCCATCGCTGCCTTTGAGGCGCAATAGGCGACATTGCTGCCAACTCCTGTACGTGCCGCAATCGAAGATATGTTGATGACAATAGCGTTTTCTCCCTTGCGTAAAAGCGATTCAAACGCCCGAATACAGGCAAATGCACCCCGAAAATTGACCTGCATAATCCGGTCAATCCACTCATCTTCCAAGCCTTCTAAATTATCATGCGGAACAGGTTTGGTGATGCCCGAATTGTTGACCAAGACATCCAAACGACCATATTTTTCTTGTACAAAATCCGCCATTTGTGCCAGTTCGCGGCTATCCGTTACGGAGGCTTTGAAGAGTGCGTGTCCGTCATTTTCCAGACTCGCTAAAGTTGTCTTCGCCTTTTCCAAATTACTATTATAATTCACAATGACGGCATAACCCGCAGCCGCTAAATGTCTGCAAATTTCTGAACCGATACCGCCGCTTCCACCTGTTATGAGGGCTATTTTTTTATTTTTTGACATAATGAAAAATGTAACGTGGTACTTCCAGTCCGTGCCGCGTTAGTTTAGTTGCTGTGCGAGGGAACGGGCTGGAAGCACCGTTATACGGGGTCGCGGACTGGAAGTGCCGTGTTACACCATATATTGAAATCCTAATAAAAACACCAAAGTCACTACAAAAAATCCAAATAAATAATAGCTGACTTTATCCAATCTGCCGGGAACAACGTACCAACCATTTTCTTTTTCGGGCAGACCTTCGGCTTTAAATCTCGCTTTTTGTCCGGGAATGGAATACGCCGACCATTCCGCCTGACGACCATCCAATAAGAGGCTGGCGATAATGGACACCGCGATATTGACCACTGCACCAATGACAGCATACCAGGGCCAGGCAATATCGGTGAATTGCGAAACCAAAGCCAATGAAATAAATCCGACCACCACGCCGACCAATAAGCCTCTTTCGCTGGTATGTTTGGAGTAAAAACCCAATCCATACATGGCTAATTTCGCGCCTACGAAATAGGAGCCGATTTTGGTGAGCAATTTCAACACACTTTCCGTATCGTCCGAAAAAATAAAAGCGGGAATAATAATCATGATTGCCCAAAAAATGGTAGATAGTCTTGCTACTTTCAGGTAATGTTCGGGCGATTCATTGGGTCTGAAATATTTTTGATAAAAACCTTCAGTAGAGATGGTCGAAAAGGAATTGAGTGCCGAAGATAAACTTGACATACTCGCCGCAAGTACCGCCGCCGCAATCAATCCGATAAATCCGGGAAAGGCTTTTTCTTGGGCAAATTCCAACATGATATTATTATTATTGTCAAATGCTTTTCCGCCGTAATAGTGGAAAAACAACACGCCTATAAAAATAAACATAAAATATATGAAAAATGCCGCAAAACCCATCAAAGCGAGCGATTTTTTGGCTTCTCCCATGTTTTTTGCGCCGAGTGTACGTTGCATCATCATTTGATTGGCACCATAAACGGTCACATGATAAACGCTCATCGCGATGATTCCTGCCCATACTGTGGTGTCTTTTGTCCAGTTAATACTCGTATCAATCGGATTGATTTTTCCTTTTTCTTTTAAGGAGGATAAGACCTCGCTAAGTGGTTCGGGAATATCTATGAGCAAGGCAAAAAGGACGATAATACCACCGATTAGAAAGATAGCGGATTGCAAAACATCTGTCCATATCACCGCCGTAATTCCGCCGAGCGAAGTATAAATTAAGGTAATAATCGCCACGATAATAATACTCGGCAGCACATCAACACCCGTAATATATGAAATCACAAAAGCTGAAGCCACCAAGACCGCCGCAGAAGAAAGCAATTGGGTCACCAAGAATATTATCGAAATGACCGCCCGCGATAATTTCCCAAAGCGTTTTTCCTGATATTCATAAATAGAAACCACGCCCGTCTGCATAAAAAACGGCACAAACATCGCCATGACGATAATAATGACTAAGGGATAATTCAAGTGAATGGCAATGACAGAAAGCCCCGAACCATAAGACCAAGCCGGCGCACCCAAAAAAGTCATCGCACTCACATAAGTCGCCAAGACCGAAATGCCAATCGCCCACCACGGCGTGGTTTTTCTACCGATATAGAAATCTTCTGCCGTTGTTACTCTTTTTGATAATACAAAACCGAGCAACAGATTTGCCAAGAGGTAAATGATGATGATCGACCAGTTTAGTGTGCCTATTTGTTCCATGATAATGTGTTTTTCAACCTCAACCTCAACCTCAACTTCAACTTCAACCTCAACTTCAACCTCAACCTCAAATTTAAATTCAAAAAAAAATTCAAAAAAAATATTTATTTCAACTTCGTTGAAATTCACTTTGATTTTGAAGTTGCGGTTGAAGTTGAAGTTGAAGTTGATTTTGCTTTCCTTTTTTTAATCATTGAAAATCCGATTGCGATGAGTTCTTCACATTCGGATAAAAGTAATTCTCTCATTTTTTGTTCACCTAAATTCAGGTAAGCCAAGACCTTTAGACATCCTCTTGACTCTTTCAGTTCTTTGACCGAGATACTCATTTTGTGAATAAAATCCTTATCTGTAACAGTAGCTTGTGCTTCTCCGTAATTCAATACCGGACTTCCAGATGACCTGATAAGTTGATTTCTGTAATAAACAGCGGTAATAGGTATCCGGTAATTTTTCGGCGAATAAAGCTGATTATCCTGCAAACCGCACCAATCTATCCTCGTAGTCGTAAATCTTTTCAAATTTTTCCACAATCTAATTTATTTTTTAGTTTTCAAATTTGGTTTATTTTAATTTGTTTTTGTTTTTGTTTTTAAATTTGAGGTTGAGGTTGCAGTTGACCTGAATTTAGCTTTTGATTTTCAAATTTATTTTATTTTAATTTATAATTGACATTGAAGTTTAATTTGAAGTTGAGGTTGAGGTTGAAGTTGAAACCGCATTTCCATATCGTTTCACCCTCAAATCTGCCTGCGCCTTATGCGCCATAAAACCTTCAATCTCACACAAACGCGAGCAATACCCACCCACCAAAGCACTTGCTTCATCTGTCAATACTTTTTGGTAGGTACAAGTTTTGATAAATTTACCAACCCACAAACCGCCTGTATAACGCGCCGCTTTTTTGGTCGGCAAAGTATGGTTCGTGCCAATCGCTTTATCGCCATAAGCAACATTGGTGCGATTGCCGAGAAATAGTGCGCCGTAATTGCTCATATTCTCCAGAAAATAGTCAGGATTTTTGGTGTTGATTTGAACGTGTTCGCTGGCGATGTCGTCGGCAACTTGTACCATTTCTTCGACGGTATCTACCAAGATGACTTCGCCGTAATTTTCCCATGCTGCACCTGCCACATCTGCCGTTGGGAGTACGGCTAATTGGCGTTTGACTTCCGCTTCGACTGCCATAGCGAGGGGCTTGTGATTGGTCAATAAAATGGCGGGAGAATTCGGTCCGTGTTCCGCTTGTCCGAGTAGGTCGGTGACTGCCATTTCTGCATCCATTGTCTCATCTGCCACGACCAATACCTCCGTCGGACCCGCCAATAAATCAATCCCAACTTGTCCAAATAATTGTCGTTTTGCCTCTGCAACGTATTGATTGCCAGGACCTACAATCATATCGACTTGCTCCATGCCGACACAGCCGTAAGCCATCGCCGCCATTGCTTGTACGCCGCCGAGGATATAGATTTCGTCCGCACCACCGAAGTGCATGGCAGCTACCGTTTCGGCTGGTGGCAACTTGGTTTTCGGGTCGGGTGGCGTACAGGCGATGACCTTTTTGACCCCCGCAACTTTGGCAGTCAGTACGCTCATGTGCGCCGAAGCGACCATAGGATAACGCCCACCGGGTACGTAACATCCAACGCTATTGACGGGCAGATTTTTATGCCCCAATACTACGCCCGGAATGGTCTCAATTTCGACATCCCGAAGGGCAGATTTTTGGATTTGTGCAAAGCGGCGGACTTGTGCCTGCGCCCATTTGATGTCCTTCTGCGTCTCTGGCGGAACGGTGGCGATAATGTCCTGAATTTGCTCATCAGACAGGCGGAAAGATTCGGGATTCCAACCGTCAAATTTCTGAGATAATTCGCGTATTGCCTCGTCTTTCCGCGTAGCAACATCGTTTAAAATGCCTTCTACTATCTGACGGGTTTTGGTCTGATTTGCTGCCGAATCTTGGGCAGTGATGCCTCTTTTTATGTATTGTATTGCCATGGTATGTGTTATTGTGTTGTCGTGTTATTGTGTTGTCGTTTCAACCTCAATTTCAACCTCAACCTCAACCTCAACTGCAACTGCAAATGCAATTAAAAAAACAAATTATAATTTATTTATTTCAACTTCGTTGAAATTTATTTTGAATTTGAATTTGCGGTTGAAGTTGAAGTTGAGGTTGAAGTTGAAGTTGAAGTTGAAGTTGAGGTTGAGAAAAAAGCAACATCTCGCTCAACGGCTTTTATTTTATTTTCACCTTTAAATAAATGATTTTCACTTTCGTAACTATAAAATTCAAACTCCTTTTTGTGTGCGAATAATTTTGCTGCCAAACTCTCTGACCAGCGATACGGAACGGATGTTTCTTTTGTGGCATGATGCAGAATAATTGGCATCGAAAGGTCTTGTACAAAATGAATCGGGTCGCCGGCATCAATGTCGTAGTCAAAACCTAAATTTTGAATGACGCTATCTGTACGTGCCATGTATTTTTTCATCGAATTTTGGGTGATGCTATTCCAATTATCGTCGTTCCATTTTCCGTAATAAATCGCTTGTTCCCATACCGTTGCAGTAACGCCCGACCAGATACTTGCGGCTTTTATTTTGTCGGTTGCCAACAGCATTTTCAAACCCACATCGCCACCCATCGAATGTCCCATGTAAAAGACGTTTTCTAAATCTGCATTTTTCAAATCGGATAGCCCCTCAATCATATTCAATACATCAATCGCATAATAGGTGCTTGCGAGGTATGCGGTTTTTGTATATTCAAATCCGTCTGAAACATTGTGTCCGCGATAGTCGGGCGTGATGACGAGGAAGCCTTTTTTTGCATAAGCCTCCGGTACGCCCCGATAATAATCGCCGGGTCGCCAGTCCTTTCCGGTTTGGTTGCTGACCCCGTATTTTTTGGGTTCGGGATGAAAGCCATGTCCGAAAATCAGCACCGGAAAACCCGCTTTCGGCAGCTCAGTTTTCGGCGTATTCAAGAGCGCGTAAATCTTCAAACTATCTGATTGGTAAGACATTAGCGCGGCTTCGTATTCGTCTGTTCCTACCAATTGTTTTTCAAAAATTAGGGTGGATTCGTAGGTTCTTTGGCCTAGTCCTTCTATGGAAATTGGGGCGACGTTAGCGTCTGTTACAGGCACTACATTTTCCCGACAACCCATTAATAATATACTCATTATTAACGCGAAGTAAAAACCGATTTTATTGTATTTTATATGGATGAAAATTCGCAATTGAATACGGTTTTTTATTTAAAATTATTTTATATTAAAAAAATAATGATTCTTTAACAATTTTTGCAAAAAGAGAAATTAGCGAGTCTATTTTCTATTTTGATTTTAGGAATGTTTTGAACATTAGTTTTTCACGCTTTTCCTCCCCCAGCCCCCTCCAAAGGGGGAGACTAACGCGAGTAAGTTCTTCGCAAAGCGAAGAATCTCCCCCTTTGGAGGGGCCGGGGGGAGGAACACGCAAGGCACAAGTCTCTAATTTTATTCCCAAAAACTGTCAAAGAACCAAAATAATAAACAAGAAAATGAATTTGTATTATCGTTTAGTTAGAAAATTTTAAAATACATTTTAGTGAAAAATAAATTCGTAATTGTGGTCAATTTAAATGTATTCATGTCGATTTTACGGACGCACAGTACCGCCCCCATTCGTAGAGAAAATTCATGAATTTTCTCTACGAATGGGGAATTGGTGCATCAGGATAATCACCGCCCACGACCAAATACGCGAAGCCTTCACCAAGCGGCGAGATGCTCCTGACCGCGCCTTTGGGAAAGGAAATAATATCGCCGTCTTTGAGCGTGGCATGGAGTGTTTCGCCTTCGTGTTTGCAGGAAATGTCAAACTCACCGCGATGTACAAGCATGACCTCTACGGCTTCCCGACTGTATGTTCCGGTATGCCCTGCGCCCGATGATTCGATGCCGTAAACGTTGAATTGGTCGCCGTTTTTATCGCCCGGTTTTACTTGAAAATTGTGGTCTTTGCTATCCATAGGTCCGATGATGTCGTAGTAGGTTAGCGTGTCGGGTGTTTGGTTGGGAAAATCCTTGTACGCAGAGGACGTGTATGTGCCTGCCCTGCCTACGTGGATTGCCATTTGTTCGAGGGTGTATTCGTCGAAAGTCGCCATTTGTGCCTCTGTCAGTGGTGGCATGGCTTGTTGGTCATCGGGAATGGTTTCGCCAATCGTTGTATCCACCAATTTTCCGCTTTCGAGCAAAATCAGTCCATGCCCTTTGGCTTCTTCAATCACGCGAGATGCCCACACGACTCCGCCCCCTGCGTTGTCGTGACCAAGTATCGAAAAGCACATCCCATACACATCGCCCACGTTTTCAAAACCACGAAACATATTGATGGGCAAAGAAATAATATCGCCCGGATGGAGTATCGTTTCCTGTTTTTCGTCATTATTCCAATAGAACCGCCAACTACCTCTGAACACCATAAATACCTCTGTCGTAAAATGCGAATGTGGTGAGTTTTTTATCTTTGGCGGTTGTCCTGCCGCACCGATACAAAAGCCATGTTTGAGACTTAGATTAACCTTCTGATGCTTGTTTTCAGAAACACCACCGCCAATGATGCTGTAATTATCTTTGAGGTGACTACCCGGTGTTTTAGCATCAATAAATGCCGCTTTACAAGGTATCAATTGGTCGTATTTTATGAGTCTTTTTTTTAATGACATAACGTGGTTTTTCAACTGCAACCTCAACCTCAACTGCAACCTCAAATTTAAATTCAAAAACGAAAAACAAATTAAAAAAAATATCAATTTTAACTTCGTTAAAATTTAATTTTTATTTGAAGTTGAGGTTGAGGTTGATTTAGCTTTTTTCAATAATTCAAAAACATCAATACCTAACTGTTCGAATATATGCACCATGTCAATCATCACCCAATTCTCTACTAATCTATCACCTTCTCTTCGCCAATAATCCACTACTCGTAAGGTGATTTTTTTGCCTGTTGCTTTTAGTCCGAGCCAGTCGTTGCCGCTATGTGTTCCGTACATGGCAGGGAATCCGAAATCGCAGCTGTAATTGCCGTCACCGACTTGGGCGAAGTAATTTTTTCTTTTTTTAGGTGTGATGCCCCTGTCAGGAAAGCCCAGGAGGAAGGGAATTTGATGATTATTTTCAAAGTCCTTTAAGCCCCTGGTCGTACCAATGCCGCCGGGTCCGTACCACATCATATTTTGTACATCCCAGAATCGTTCTTGCCCCATGCTGGTGAGTGTTTTTCCGTCGTAATCTCCGAGTGCATTGAGCATGGTATTGGTGAGGTCGAGCGTGATTTGTCCTTCTTTTTTGTCGGTGAATGACGCTTTGATGCCGTCGCCCGTCGTGGGTGCGGGTGGGACATGTTGTACGCCTTTGCTCGGGAAAAAACTGAATCCTGCCTGACGCATAACATCCAATACATCAAAGAAATACCAAGCGTTTATGATTTTATTTTTTTCAAATAAAAAAGTAGTAGAATATCGTAACCAAGTCGGTTGATTGGTGGCAGGAATACCCAGCCAATCTTTTTCCCATGTAGCCACAAAATTTCCGGTAAAACTTACATATTCACGGTTTTCGTAATGTCCGCCAATGAGAATGTAAGGTTCGTTTTTGAGGTCAGGGAAGGCATGTAAAAGCGGTAGCCAGAAATCATCTGCAAAGCCTTTTATACCTGATATTTTTTCAAAAGGTTTGGTAATTTCGAGGGTAATATTTGTTGAAATATATTTTTTTAAAATGTCAATAATCGTTTTTTGGTCGTTGGCTGCATTATTCAATTCGTTGATAAAAGCCAGGGTCGTTTTTTTATTATTTAATGCTGAATTTGTCGTGCCGTTTGTGCTGAAATTATGTTGTTGGTTTTGTTCGTTCGAATGAATTTGGCACAAGACATCGAAGCCGTCAAAAACCATCCACTCTTCCGCTATTTTTCCACCTTTAATGATGTAATGACTAATGCCGGGCATGACAATTTGTTTGTCGCTTGCCGGACTGAAAAAACCATCTCCGGTATGTGTTCCGGTCAATTTCCAACGGGCGGCTACTTCTACCTCGTCGGATTTTTCATTGCAGGTAATTCGCTGAATTTCAAGTTGAAAATCGGGAAAACAAGCTAACAGATTTTTCAGATAAGTACCTAATTCATGGCTTTGCAAATCATTATTACAAATCGCGTGTATGGTACTCGCAGGTGTATAGTAATTGCTTAATTTTTCAAAATCACGCGATTTCCAGACTTTCTCAAATAAAGAAAAAATCAACCCACTCGCCTCATTTCCGTGTTGAATTTTCCCTTGCGATTGCATTTGAGTTTGAGTTTGAAGTTGAGGTTGAGGTTGAAGTTGCGCTTGCTTCGCCATTTCCACGGGGTCAAAACCGAGTTGTTGAATCAAGCTGAGATTGTCGCGGACGAGCCATTCTTCGTAAATTCGATTTTCACGAATCATACAATCTGCTATCGTTCTGAAAAAGACTTTTTTGCCTGTTGCTTCGCCAAAATTTGTTGCCCCGAGATTGGTCGCGGTAGAGGCAATTCGATGTGAAGAGAAAAAGGTATTTTCATCATCTTTCGACCAGATGACCGCCTCACCACCCATTTTTCTGTCAGGAAAAGCGGAAAGCGTTTTTATTGTTCCCGACACAACGGATTCAATGCCATGAATTTGTCCAGCTCCAATATGAATGATAACATCATTTTCGTAAGTATCATAAATCACCCAAATGGCTCGTTTTTCCCATATTTCATCAGTGATTTTGAGAATGTAATCTACAATATTCACATACTTTTCATCAAAACCGGAGAGTTCCTGTTTTGCACCGTTTAGTGTATATTCCGTTGTTTCTATAAAAATCATGTTGGCTTTACCGTACTGACGACTTTAGCCGTCAGGTATATTTTATTTATTTCACTTAAAATATGTTTGTATTTATTTTGCGACGGCTAAAAGTCGTCGGTGCGGGGTGTTCGTCTAAATTTGTCAGACATTTTGAAAATGCCTGCCAAGTTTACGCGAATTTTTGGGTGAGCGTTGAAATAGTCGGCAGACGAAGGGTTTTATAAAAATTGGTGGTTTGACCGTTCAAATGTGTTCTATTCATAAGTGGATTCGTCTGACGACAACGGAATTTTTTAGGTTTTTTTCAATTCACTGGCTAATTTTCTGGCATACTCCATCAGAATCATACTATCCGATTTTAGGGCGATGAACCGATAGCCCTTGCTTTGCATCGCTTTTGCGGCTTCGACATCTGGCACCCATATTCCCGGTACAATGCCGTGTTTTTTGCAGGCAGCTAAGATTTTATCAATCGCTTCTTCAAATAAACTATTGTCTTCGAGCGGTTTATTTGTTCCGGTCAATGACAAGCGCAAGTCGCCGGAGCCGACAAAAATGGCATCCAAGCCCTTGACGGCACATATTTCATCAATGTTTTCGACGGCTTGTTTGGTTTCTGCCATAGCAAAAGTCAGGATTTCTTCATTGGCATGTTCGCCATAATCCATGCCACCGTATATCCGCGCTCTAGTCGGACCAAAACTCCGATAACCCTCTGGCGGATAACGACATGCACCGACAAATGCCTCACATTCTTCGCGCGTATTGACCATGGGACAGATGATGCCATAAGCCCCACCGTCCAACATTCGCATGATGCTGCCCGGTTCGTTCCAATTGACTCGCGCTAAGGGAATTTTATCTGTTGTGGAAATGGCTTGCAGCATCCGAATCGCGGTTTCTATACTATGCAGACCATGTTGTAAATCTACCGTCACGCAGTCCCAATCGGCATTTGCCATGACTTCCGCCGTCCATGTATCGGGGATGTGTAACCATCCGCAAAATGCAGTTTTACCGCTTTTCCAAATTTCTTTGATTCTATTTTTTCTCATATTCCTGACAAGTGCGACCTCAACCTCAACAATGATTTCAACGAAGTTGAACTGAATGTATTTTTATTTAATTTGTATTTTTGTATTCAAAATTGAGGTTGAGGTTGCTATGCCCACCATTCTCGTATAATGCGATTAACCTCTTTGGGTTGTTCGAGCGTACTCAGGTGTCCACATTTTTCGATTAGTTTTATGGTTGAATTTGGTATCAATTGCGCCATTTCCTGATGAATTTTGGGCGTGCAGACTTTGTCTTGTTTGCCTGTTATTATCAGCGTTGGGCATTTTATATTCGGTAAATCAGGGGTACTATCAGGACGATTTAATTGTGCTTTTATTTGCTTAAAAAAATTGTCATGTCCGGTATTGAGTGCCATCTGCAAAATGGTTTTTCGTAATGCTGCATCTTCGGCATGTTCGGCATATAGCATGGCATCTTTGAGGAAATCGGTTGTAATTTCCCTAAATTCACCCAATGCCGACATGCCTAAAAATCGTTGTTGGTTGGCGCGAGTTGTCTCTGAAGGTTTTTTGTGGTTGGTGTTCATCAGTATCAATTTGTTGATTCTTTGTCGCGCCTGTCGCCACATTTCAAAGGCAATAATTCCACCGTAAGACAAGCCCATGATAGAGAAATTGCCATTGATTTCTTGCAGAATATTCGCGGCTACTTCGCCTAAATCATCCGAACTACTGTTGCTGACGACTTGCGGATTCGCTATGTCTGCCAAGCCCGAAACTTGATGTTTGAAAAGGGACGCATCGCATAGTGTTCCCGGTATCATGATTAAGGACTCCTTCATTTTGATTTTATCTCAACCTCAATTGCAAATTTTTACAAAAACAATTTCAAAAAATAAATAATTTGATACTGCCGTAGCGTAATGCCTTCGGCTTGCGCCGCGCTCATTCGTAGGGACAGGCATGCCTTGTTCCTACGAATGGTAGGACGCGGCACAAGCTGGAAGCATGTGCTACGGTGTTTCAACCTCAACTGCAATCTCAATCTCAACTTCAAATAAAATTCAATTACAAAAACAAATTAAAAAAATATCTATTTCAACTTCTTTGAAATTACTTTTGAATTTTTCATTTTCATTTGAAATTGCGGTTGAGGTTGAGGTTGAGGTTGAGGTTGCACTTGCTCAATCTTGATACCAATGCTTAGCGGTAATTTTTGCGGCATTATCGACACCAAATGCACTTGAGGCGGAGCTGTAATTGGCTGAATTGACAGATTGTTCTAAAGTCGGATAAAATACTCTCGTAATAATTTCGCCCCCTGTAACGCTTGTGGCTACTTCGCCGAGCGTGGTGGTGAGGTCGGGTAAGGTGGTTCTTTTGTATTCGCCCCACATTTCGATGGTATTATTCCATAGAAAAGCAATCCATTTTTGGTTCATCAGGCTTTCCATCGTATTGTCCCATGCTACATCAGTTCTGGAGTAGAAATCCGCTGGGGTCGCAATGCCCCAGTAATCGAGATTCGACTGAATACCTGCTTCGTAATGCGCCTGTGGATTGCTCGTTATCCAACCTTTCATGGCGGCTTCCGCTAAGATGAATTCGACTTCGGAATGACTAATAAAGACGAAATCTAATGCGCCTCTTTCATTTCTGAAATAATCGGAATGGTCGGAACTATAAAGTTCTGCATTGCCACCTGTACCTTGTGCGACTTCGCGAGAAACGCCATTGGGTGCGCCGAGATATTGTCCGGTGCAAAGCGAGTCGGGGGTGGGATTGGAATTACAATCGGGGAGCTGTGCCCAGAAAGCCAAGCGCGGGTCATCATCTGCCGTATTGTTTATGCCATCTGCACCGTCGAGTGTGGTTATGAGTCTTTGCGAAACATTCATGGAACCGACTGAATTGGAAAAGTTGGAGGTATTTGGCGCGATGCCGGAAAAATCGTAAATGGCTGCCTCGCCATTTGAGGTGATGATTGGATGGGTGATTGGATCTGCGAAAATCGCGTTGATTTCGGAAGCGGCATTGACTTGTTCGCGGTTGGATAGGCGGAGTAAATACCTTAATCTTAAGGAGTTTGCCATGCGTTTCCACATCATTGCATCGCCACTAAATAAGATATCACCGCCTTGTGGGAAACTACTCGTTGCGGAGAGTTCGCTGTTGGCATCTTTGAGGTCTTGTAGTATTTGTGTGTAAATTTCTTGCTGGCTGTCGTAGGCAGGTTGCAAATTGTCTAAGCCTAAGCCAGCTTGTGTGAAGGGTGCATCAATCCACAATTCTGTAGCGGTTGCCATATAAAATGCGCGGAGAATTTTAGCCACTGAAGCGTAGGCAGCAAATTCCGGCTCGCTTGCATTGGTTGCCAAATCATTGTAATCAATTAAGGCACGATAGGTGTTTTTCCAATATTCAGAGAAAAAGCCGTCGCCCGAAGCAATGTCGTAACGGTCTAGATTGTTTTCATTTCTCCAGACGGTGTAGTGCATCGTTTGGTTGGTCAGCCAAGTTTGTAAATCTAAATGAGAGATGAGTGGCTCAAAAATAATGCTGGATAATAAGCCACCGGGATTAGTTTCAGTAGGTGCATTCGGATTGGTATTGATGTCCTCAAAGTCTTTTGTACAACCCACTGCGGACAGGATGAAAATAGCGAGTATGATATATTTTAAATTTTTCATTTTGTTTATTTTTCATAATTAAGGGGAAATAAATGGACTGAACCACTAAGGACACAAAGGACACGAAACCAAATTAGCGTGAAAGAAAACTAAGTTTATATAAGAATTTTATTTGTAATAAATATTTTTTTATTTTAATTTTTAATAATTTATAAAATACTAATAAATAATTTTTAATAAAATAAAATTAATAAAAATAAATAATATTTTAGTTTGTAATTATTTTAAAATGAAAATATTATTAAACATTTTTTATATAAAAATTAAATAATTACTTAGGAATACCTTGTGTACTCTGCGTCTGTTTAGTTTTCTCCCGATAGCTATCGGGATTTGTGCGCTTCGTGGTTCAATATTTTCCTACAAACCAACTTTCAGATTGAATCCAAAGGTGGCAGTTCCGGGCAGTTGTCCTGTTTCAAATCCTCGAATGTAAGAACCACCTGTGAAGGTCATGACTTCGGGGTCGAAGTGTCTTACAAAGTCCGTTTTTGTCCACGTAAATAAGTTTCTTGCAAAGACTGAAAGTTGAACGTCCTGAAAAGCGGGAACTGATTTATTCAGTACTTTGCCCAAATCTACGCCGAGTGCAACTTCTCTCAATTTCAAAAATGTGGCATCATAGGTATTGGCTTCGATGTTGCTTCTGACCCAGTAATTTCGGTAATAGTCGTAGCCTGGCGAACTGACAGTGTTGGGGGAGAAAGTTCCGTCGGTATTTTGTACTACGCCTTCGGGTGTGATGTCTTTTTCTCTGTATTCGAGTGTTTCTGTGATCGAACCTGAACGGTATAATTGCGAACCTGTCAAGGAGTAAAAGTCGCCACCACTTCTGTAATCTAAATGAACGCGGAGGTTTACTTTTCCAAAATTCAGGTTGTTTATCCAGCCCAAAGTCCAATCGGGATTATAGTTTCCGACGTTGATTTTTTCGCTGGAAGTTTGAGGGATAGCGATGCCGGTGGAGGTATCATAAATGATTTGTCCGTCGGGAGAACGGGCAAATCCACGTCCGTAAATATCGCCCATTAATCCGCCCGGACGTGCTTCTATGGTGGCGCCTTCCGGTCCTTGTGCGATGATAAACGTCTCTACGCCCTCTTCCAATTCTAAGACTTGTGCCTGATTGGTTTGCCAATTAAACATGGTATTCCAGCCGATTTTTTTGGTCTGTACGGGTTTGGCTGTGAGTAAGATTTCTACGCCGGAAGATTGGATTTTACCTGCATTGATCAGCTTGGCAGTCGCACCTGAAGCGTGGGAAATATCGGCTCTCAATATTTGGTCTTGAGTGGTGTTTTGATAATAATCCAGTGAAAGTCCTATGCGATTTTTGAGAAATTCTAAATCTAACCCAACCTCAATAGCTCCTGTTCTTTCGGGTCTTAATTCGGGATTGACGAGTAAATCGGAATTGGAAATAGAGCCGGGAATCAGCCCTGTTGCGAAGACTCTATTGGTCAGGTATGGGTCGGTGTCGTTGCCTGTTTCGGCATAGCTTGCGCGTAATCTTGCATTGGAAACGGCAGTTGGCATGTTTATCATTTTAGATAAAATCGCACTCACACCAACCGATGGATAGAAGTAAGAATTATTGTCGGAAGGTAAGGTGGATGACCAGTCGTTTCGTGCGGTGAAGTCAAGGTATATTTTTTCGTCAAATCCAAGATTAATTGCACCATATACACTGTTGATTCTTTTTTCAGCATCATATTGGTCTATCAAAGGAACGTCCGCCGCATTGGATAGGCTATAAATGCCTGGAATCGCCAAGTCGCGGGTTTCGGCTATTTTATTATTAATTTTTTGAGTGAATAAATTTCCACCCAAATTGACTTTCACTTCTACTCTATCCGATAGATTTTCTACATAAGTCATGAAAATATCTGTATTGGTTTCGGATAAACTCGCATCTTGTTCGCGGTATCTTCCGTTGGCAACGGTAGGTTGTCCGGATGCTTTTTGGGAGGTTCTCAAATCATCGTAAGCATCTCTTGAAATGCGGGCAAAAACAGAGAGGTTGTCGAGTATATTATAGGTCAATTTTACATTTCCGAAGGCTCTGTTGTGTGTAAAAGCATTGAGGTTTTCATTGACAAGTAGATGCGGGTTCACGCCCCAACTTAGGAAGTAGTTTTGCTCCTTGTAGCGTTGTCCGGGCAACCAATAATCTTCGTAGGCATCCAAGTCAAAATTCTTCATGACCCACAACATCTGAAACATTAAACTTTCTCCGTAAGCATAACCAATTTCCGGTACATTATGCGAACCTGAATTGATATAATTTCCTGAAAAATCAAGTCGTAATTTGTCGGTGATGTTTGTTCCCAAACGCAAGCCAACGTTATTTTTGTCGTAGCCTGTATTTGGAATAATTCCATCTTTGGACAAACGCCCAATTGACAAACGCCCCCAAATATCATCATTGGCAAAAGACAGTGCGAGGTTTGTATTTGTTCCCATTCCTGTATCAAAAAAGCCTTTGCGGTCTGCACGCTGTTCAAATGGTGTGGCTTCGGGGTTGGGTTCGCTGGGAGTCACCTGCGCTACGGCACTGCCGTCTGTTATTGGTCCAAAATTTCCGCCCCAATCTGAGCGATATTGATTGTACATTCCATTAGCTGAATTGTAACCACCGCCGCCATACTCAAACTGTTCGTCCCAAAACTGATTGACGACATCAAACTGCGCTCCTGTCGAAAATTCAACACCTAAACCTTGCTTTTCAAGACCGGATTTTGTACGAATGACCAACACGCCGTTTGATGCTCGCGAGCCGTATAATGCCGCCGCTTTAGGTCCTTTCAAGACCGTAATATCTTCAAAGTCATCGGGATTCAAATCGGTCAGTGAGTTGCCATAATCGATAGGCAAACTTCCGGTATGGGCATCCGTTCCGATGCCTATATATTCGTTGGAAATCAAAGCCCCGTCTACCACGATAAGTGGTTGGTTTCGATTGATATTTAAGGAAGATTCTCCTCTCAATATGATTCTGGAAGACTGTACGCCCGACCCATTGTTGGTGGTAATTGAAAGCCCTGGTACTTGCCCCGACAGTTGTTGTCCGATATCTCCGACTCTTGATACGTTTAATTCTTTGGCATCTATTTTTTGTGCGGCATAGGTAATCCTCGACTTCTTTTCTACTAGCCCCAATGCCGTAACGACCACTTCGTCAAGGCTTGTTCCTTGCTTCAAAATTACGTTGATTTGGTTTTGTCCTTCGATAGATATTTTTTGGTCGGCATAGCCTACATAGCTGACGGTCAGTGAGTTGGCTCCGTCGGGTACTTTGAGGGAAAAGCCGCCGTTGATGTCGGTAGTAACACCTATTTGTGTGCCTGTGACGACGACGTTTGCGCCGATGAGTGTTTCACCGGAACTTTCATCTGTGATGACTCCCGTGATGGTGCGTTGTGCATAGGCAAATTGCACTATGCACATCAATATCAAGATGGAGAGGAATTTAAGTCTCATAGTATTTAGTTACGAGTTACGAGTCGTGAGTTATGAGTTGTGGTGTAGTCGTTGGACGAAGATTGCTCCAAAATTCACCGGTAGCTTAAAGCATATTCGCCTTGAATAAAAAGATTCGTCAGATGACACGTCAACTCAAAACCAACACTCCGTAACCTGAATTAGATAATTAGGCTGGGGAATATTTCCAATTTTGGTCTTTTGTTTTCTATTTATCAAAAAAAATAAATTAGAAACGCTAAGTTATTAAATTTATTTAAGAATAAAATAATGTTGTAAGAAATATTTTAGAAATGATGGTTTAAATTTTAAAAATGAAGGAAAGGCAAATTATTGTTTGTGGTAAAATGTAGCGCGGTACTTCCAGTCTGCGTTGCGTTAGTTTAGCTATTCACGATAGGGAACGGGCTGGAAGCACCGTTCTACGGGGCGCGGACTGGAAGTACCGCGTTACATTTTACTCAGTATTCTATCATATCACAATCCTTTAAAAACATGCAAGCACCTGCCGTAGAGCTAAGGTATCTGCCCAATGTAGAGGCTTCAACGGCGCAATTGTTGAGGACGTGTAGGAGGGCGGTTTTTCGGAGACCTACTTTGACGGCATCAAGAAAAAAGTTTTGAATCATAACGTATTCGCCACTAATAAGTACGAGGTCAGGGTCAAATAAATTGAGGAGGTTTCCAAGTGCTTTTCCAAGTTTAATACCTTGATTATGAACGATTTGAATGGCAATCTCATCACCTTTAAGCACGGCATCCAATATATCGTGGTATCTGTATTGGTCAATATTTTCTTTTTGGAAGTGAAGAGAAGTTTCACCTGCGTTTAAGGCTTCTTTGAGGTCGTCTTTGAGGGCATAACCACCGACGACGGTGCCGAGACAGCCCTTTTTTCCACAGACACACAAGCGATTGTTTTTGTGAAATTGGGTGTGTTTGAAATTTCCGGCAAATCCAAGACTGCCTTTGTAGATACGTCGATTGAGAATAAGGCTCAAACCGAGTGTGCTACTCACTTTTACAACGAGTACATTATTTACGCCTTTTGCGAGTCCCAAGACCTGTTCGGCGGTGGCAATCGTGCGGGTATCATTATCAATCAGGACGGGGAGTTTCAGGGTAGTTTCGAGATGTTCTTGTAGCGAAATATCTTTGTTTTTGAGGTAGTTAGCGGTTTTGTTTTCCTTGTGGTCGGTTTCGGTATAGTAGGGCTTAACGTAAAAATTGTTGCCAATCATACCCACGCCTATTCCCATGACCTGATTTTCCTCAATGCTCGCCTCTCTAATCGTATCTTTAATGAATGTTGTAATATAATCAAGGCAAGCCGTAGTATTAGTGAATTGAAAGTCTTTGTTATTTAGTGATTTGTGTATGGTCTGAAGGTCTAATCTCAATATGCTGACTTGAATAAACCCGGGTAATATTTCGACACCTACGACATACGATTTTTCGTAATTGAGGGAGTATAGCGTAGGTCGTCTGCCATTGTCGGTCGCTCTTTTTCCTTTTTCCAGTACGTAACCGTCCGCCACGAGTTTTTTAATAAGTTTGAGACCTGTGGGAAAACTGATTTTGAGGTGTTCGACGATTTCTGGTATGGTTAGGAATTGCTTGGATTGTGCCAAATACCGGATGATGTTTCGCTGTTGCTTGAGTTGGCGATTTTTGAGGTGACTGTTTTTTTTAGTTTTTAAAAAGCCTAATTTATCCATGACTTATCAAATTTTGTCGTGTAAGGGATAAAAAAATAAATACTACATTTTGACTTGTTCTTTTTCCCTTTTTCTGCGTTGTAAAAATCCTTAGTGAAAGAAATTAAATAAGATGTCCCATAATGCGAAGTATTTTTTTTGTCTAAGGCTTTTTTGAAAGCCGCACATAGCCTTAGCTACAGCCTGTCCCGAACTCCGATTCGGGATAAGGATTTCAAAGGATTCTTAGACAGAAAAAAGACGAGTATAATGGCACATGTTATTTAATTTCTTTCACTTATATAAGTAGTGAGACGAAAATAGGCTTACAATTTTGACGTGGTTATTTTTTCGATAGTTTTTCTTGCAAAAACCGCACATAGCCTACGCTACAGCCTGTCCCGTACTTGATTCGGGATAAGGATTTTTGTAAGGAAAAATAGCGGGAAAAGAAACCGTCGAAAAGTAAGGATATTTTTGTCTCGCTACTTAACTCGTTATACGCAGTTTTTACGCCTTAAAAAAGAAAAAAATAACGACGCGAAGAATGTACATTTATTTAATTTCTTTCACTAAGCCTGCAAGTTATTTAATTTTTTTAAAAACTTCGGTGGGTTGTTGGAGATTCATTTAAAACATCATTATAAATCGCTTATTTTTGTAAAAATATGGATTTTTTGGGAGAAAAACACGCTACGCATCGTAGCGTGATGCTTCCAGCCCACGTATTCACGTTGGCGCGAATACATACGCAGGAACGAGCTGGAAGCGTCGTTCTACGTCACATTCTCGCCTATCAACGCCACATCCAATGTCGATTCCAACTTCGCTATCGTTTCTAAAGTCATGTTTTCTGTGCCTTTGAGTAGCTTGCTGACTTGCTGCGGAGAGACTGCAAGGCGTTCTGCCAATTGCTTTTGGGTCAAGCCTTGTGCTTTGAGTGCCTTGTTGATTTTGAGGGCGATTTGACGGGAATGACGCAACCACGATTCGTTGGCTTGTCGCCACTCGGCTTTGGTTTGCCAATTGCTTTTGTTGTTGGCGAGGGTGGTGGCTGATTTATTTTTGATGTCTTTGACTGCCATGTTTGTTGTTCAAGAAAATTACGCCGCCAAATCCCCCGACTTTATCCTAAAATCCACCAACGATTCTTTTAGTTCCTTCACAAATTTTTCCTTACGATGTTGATATTGTTTCAACATAAAATCATCGTCCGCTTTGCGGTGTAGATCAATCATTTCATTGACAGCTTCGATTTGTTCGAGTAGGTCGGTGACTTGGGCGATTTTTTCGCTAACTACATTTGTATTTTGCATAATTGGTGGTGAATTAAAGTGTTTTTTCTAAATGGCTAAATAACTCCTCTACGTCCACAGTAAACCCAATACGTTCACAGGTCAACTTACCGTCTTTTACAATCTCTCTAATCGTATAGTCGCCATTTTCGGGTTGTTGGAATACTTCGATTTGCTTGTGTTGGAGATTGATTATCTAATATTCCACAATGTCTGCCTTTGCGTAAGTAAGCATCTTCTCTGTGCGGTCTTTTTCTAATGACTTATCTGCTACCTCAATACAAAAATACACGTCTTCATCTGGGGCTACATCTTTTTTCATATAACAATCTTCCCTGAATTTTGCTGCGACAACATCTACTGAAACCTGATTGTATTGGTCAAGTCTAATCGGGCAATGACAAATAGCCGTTACTTTTCCATCTAATTCTCTGATTAACCGTTGCAAAAGTAGGTTTTTGATACCGGAATGTTGAGTGCTTTGTTTGTGGCGTTTGATAATACGACCATTCAGCAATTCCAAGCGTTCATCTTCATCAAAAATGCCCAATTCGTACATTTTTTGGTATTCTTCTGATGTGAATTTGCGGAGGGTGTTATGTTCCGTAGTTGGTGCGGCTTGTGCTTGTACGGTCATTTTTGAACTATTTTTCCTGTTCCAAAATTTATTTAAATTTCACTCTCCGATACATGGCTTTTATCGAAATTTCTGTCTCAAATTTATCCAATTTAATCACCTCATCAGAAGCATCAAAAAAGTGGACTTCCCACGTGTCGCCTTCACGAACGTACATTTCAATTTGCGGCTCATCTTGTTCAATAATCAGGTAATATTGAAGGGTAGGAATGTTGCAATATTGACGTAGTTTCTCGCCTCTGTCAACGCCTGCCGTACCCTCCGACACCACTTCTGCAACCAATACAGGTTTTTTGATTACATGCGTATCTTCATCATCTGATTCGGGTGTAGCGACCAAGTCGGGGTAACGATAAATGCCTGATTCTTCGACCATCGTCTTGACATCGTGCAGATAAATCTCGTAACCCAATGCCTCAAAAACAGGATTCAACATGCTGTAAATATTCAGGGCAATTCGATTGGCATCTCTGCTTTCACCGGACATCGGAATGAGTTGACCATAGACAAACTCATGCCGTACTTCTGAGTGTCGTTCCAACTCGAAATATTCCTCTACCGTATAGATTTTTTGTGCAATGAGTGTCATGGTAATGATTAATTTGTAGTTCGCTTGCTATCAGTATTATTTCTTCTTCAAATATTTAAACAAATCCTCCACCGAAATCGTAAAATCAATTTCCTCACAAGTCACCGAATCGCCCATTTTGTAAATCTCTTTTACCTGATAATCGCCGTCTTTGGGTTGTTTGAATACTTCGATTTGGAAGTCTTTTAGGTTGGCAATCCAGTATTCGGGAACATTGGCAGTAGCGTAAACGGGCATTTTTTCTGTTCGGTCTTTTTCCAATGATTTGTCCGCTACTTCAATGCAAAAATATATATCCTCCTCCGGTTTCAATTCTTTTCTTGCGTAATCATCTTCTCTGAATTTTGCTACCACCACATCTATCAAAACCTGATTGTATTGGTCAAGTCTAATCGGGCAAGGAACAAAAGGCGTTACTCTTTCACTCAAATCTCTGAACAACCAACGCATGAGGCGGCTTTTAATACCGGAATGTTGAGTGCTTTGTTTGTGGCGTTTGATAATACGACCATTCAGCAATTCCAAGCGTTCATCTTCCTCCAAAATACCTAATTCGTACATTTTTTGATATTCATCTGATGTGAATTTGCGGAGTTTGTTGTCCTCATTAGTTGGTGTGGCTTGTACTTGTGCGGTCATAATCGTGCTGTATTTTTTGTAAAAATACGGATTTTTTGGGAGAAAAACACGGTACGCACTGTAGCGTGGTGCTTCCAGCCCGCACATTCACGTTGGCGCGAATACATACGCAGGAACGAGCAGGAAGCGTCGTTTTACGTTAAAACATCATCATAAATCGCTTATTTTTTAATTTTTGATGTTTGTCAATTTCTAATCCTAAAAATTTGCTGTATTGTTGAGCGATGAAGCCTCTGAAAATCTCCAAATCTTCTTTTTCTTCCGTTTCGTTGAGTGCGTCAATGTATGCGACTCTATCTTCTGTGAAAGTCTTTAATAAAGGTTGATTGTGATAGAGTAAAATATAATTCATCAACAATCGGGCGGTTCTGCCATTGCCATCTACGAAGGGGTGGATATTGACGAAGTTGTAGTGTACATCTGCGGCTAATTTGGTGATGTCATTGCCTTCTATGTCGTCTAATCTTGTATTGACGGCTTTGCAAAATTTTTCTAATAAGGCAGGAACTTTATCATAAGATGGGAAATATTTTTTATCTACATAGACCTGCAATAATTGTAAATCGCCTTTAGCCGCATCAAAATTTCCTAAGATGGTATTGTGTACAGTACCCGTATGTTTCATCACTGCCGCATTGACTTCTTGGATAAATTCAACTGAAAATTTCCGCTTTCTAAAGGCTTCTTCTTTGATAAATAAAAATGCGTCGTAGTGGTCTTTGACCATTAAATGGTCGGTGAGGGGCTTGCCTCCGGCGGTGATATTTTGCTCTAAGAGGACTTTGGTTTCCGTCTCGGTGAGGCTGCAACCTTCTATCTTCGTGGAATGCCATACAATGGACATCATGCTGAATTTTTCGTAATCCACATGCTCTTCCAATGCCAGACTTTGGTAGTTTTCGATGAGTTGTTTTAGGTCATTCCACATATACTTGCGCTATTTTTTTGTAAAAATACATTTTTTTGAGGAGAAAAGCATGGTACGCACCGTAGCGTGGTGCTTCCAGCCCGCGCCTGCATATAGGCGCGAGTACATACGCGAGGGAACAGGCTGCAAGCACCGTTCTACGTAAAAAACCGCTTCGTGGGGGCGAAGCGGTTTTGGGTGTTAGTCATCATTTCTTACAAGTTCATAACCTGTATCAATATAATCTCCATTCTTTTTATTTTTCCAGAAGAATCTCATCTTTCGACTTGTTGCAACGACTTTAGATATTATACCGTTAGGTGATTTTTGTGTGACAATCACAGCGTCAGATTTATCGCTTTCATATTTCAGGTATTCTTCCGCAGAGGACTCGTAATCAAAGAGTTGTTTGTTATAAGGAAGCAATACCAAAACAACCTCATTGAATGAGAATTCCACATTATTATTGATATTAATTCCCTTTAAGTCAATAGGAAAAGTTATCTCAAGTTCTTGCTTAACACCAAGCTTTAATTTTTTGCCAATATCATTAAAATGAAAATTGATAAATTGACCAATCATACTCATCGCATATTTATTTTTCTTTCCAAAATCTGCGGCATTAAATCTCTTGTATGTTCCGTTATCGTTTATAATTATCTCAAGTATAGCAATTCCTACATCAAGCGACTTCATCTTTGACAAGATTTCTAAAACCCACTCATTCACTTTATTTATATTTAACTCATCTAATGTATAAATATCAACATCGAAGTCTCGCGCAGCACTAATAGCACCAGATTGAAACCCCTTTACAGAAACCATTATTTTTTTGTCAATTTTAGGAACTCGATAACATTTTGCAAAATATGCCTCTACTTCTTTCACGGGAATTTTACCTTTGTGATTCTTACATTCTATAGCAACAACTGTCTCTTTACCATTCTCCTGATGAATTATAACTACATCAAATTCTCTTTTTTCACCTGCATTATTTAACAAGTACTCATTTGTAAGTACTTTTGTGTTAGGGGTGTCCTTTAATGCTTCTTGAATAATTTTGACAGCTTGTTCGAGTGGTTTTCCTTTTTCTCTCATACATGATTATTGGGAGTGATACATAACGCGTTTTTAATTAACTACCACAAATGTAATCAAAATAATTTCAAAAAATAACCAAATAAATTTAATTCCATAAATTCTTTTTCGCTAACTTTACCCAAAAGACAAAATATGGGATATAACAGAAAAATAAGATTTGCTATTGATTCGACAGGAAAACAGTATGATGCAGATGAATTATTTAAAAACAAAAAAGAAGCTGCAAAATTTAATGAGGAATATCAATGTGGCAACATAGACGAATTATTTTGCTGTGAGTGTTCTCAATCATTTAATGTTTCAACGAGCAAAGGGTCGAACGTTCATTTTAAACATAAGTCGGATAGTGAATACTGTTTTTTGAAAGAAGACAAAAACAAAGCTGAAATAGAGATTCACAATAAAATCTGGGCAGCAAAAGAATCTCCAAGACATCACTTACTAAAAAATAAAATTGGAGAGGGTTTAAAACAAGTTAGTGGTGTTGATGTAGATTCTATTGCAATTGACAATAAGTTCATCATTAAAAGCGACGGGAAACGCAGACCTGATGTGTATTGTAGGTTTCACGATAAAGAAATTGTTTTTGAAATTCAATTATCACAATTATCAATAAAATACATTAGAGGAAGATATGACTTTTACAAAAAACATGGAATATATCTTGTTTGGATACTTGATGATTTTGACATCCATAATCAAGGAAGTTTCGAGAGACAAATAAAGTACCTTGCATATCATCAAAACTTTTTCAAACTTGATGAAGAAAGTGAAAGTCTAAAATTTATATGTGACTACAAAGCTCCATACATAATTCAACCAGATAATGAAATAAGACAGAAGTGGTATAAAAAATCTGTTTCATTACACGATATAAAATTCAATACAACAAGTTATCAAATTTACTATTTCAATTTCAGCCAAAAACTTGATGAAGTACAAATAGAGCAAGAAAGATTGGAGAAGGAGCAAGAAAAATTGAATTTTGCGAAAAGGAAAAAACACATACAAGCTACTGTAAATGAGCTAATAACAGATATTAAAGCAAGGAAAGAAAACAATGCTTACGATTATGAAGATATACATGATTACATTGCGGATTTAGACGATGACATAATAACAGAATTTAATAAGAAATTAAATTTAAGGGAAAGAGAACGCAACAATAAACCTATTTTAAACTATTGGCTAACAGAGCTTAATGAAAAAAATCACGTTGGGTTCTTGCGCTTCATTCTATCGTGTGATTGTATAGAAGTTGATGTTAATAGAATTTGTGACAAAGAAATTACAGCATTGCAAGAAATCAAAAATTCCAGTTTAACATATGGTGATAAGACAGGATTAATACGTCTCCTATTCGAGAGAAATTACGAAATGAAAGAGTCAGATATTAACTATCTTAAATCGCGCCATGATGATGAAATAAGTAATGAATATGAAATCTTTGAATATACTTGTTTTCAAAAACTAAAAACAAAATATCTTATTTCTCAATTAGAAAATGACAGTAAACTACTGAGAGTATTAATAGGCATTGAAAATGCCATGAGCTATAACGAAATCGAATATGCTAAAAAACAACGAGTGAAATGTTATAACCTAAACTGGACAAGATATTCTCACATATTAATCAATAGCTACGGTCAATTTTGGCAATATATTGAAGCCGCATTTGAACTAAATGAAATAACTAATTTATTGAGAAAAGAGGATAAAAAAGGAACTTACTTCAAAAAACTTGAAGAATTGCACCAAAATTACCCTGAACAAGATACAACCATTGATAAATTCGTTAGAAAAATATATCCTGAATTGATTGAATATATGAAAAAGCATGAATCTAAATATCATGCTTTTTCATTACCGTTTTAATCCATAAAAAAATCTTCATCTTCGCTTTCCCAACACAAGCACGGGCAGGATGCCCGTGTTACGTTAATGCACCCCAAAACACCCACAAGTAGGCCGCATAAAACTCCTCGTCAACTGATGATAAGGAAAATTACTCGAATACTTATTTTGCTCCCAATAAAACTTACCTCGCGGTAGGTCGCGGTTGCCGATTTCGTTCATGGTGGCTGCGTCGTAGAGTCTG
>Ga0209595_100072_pt1 | contig 34536 bp, 28 predicted proteins | sample Porto_4metaG_FD_187427 | JGI IMG/M metagenome (GOLD analysis project Ga0209595, IMG submission 187427) | Marine algal microbial communities from Porto, Portugal - Porto_4 metaG (SPAdes) (version 2) | ecosystem: Host-associated > Algae > Red algae > Unclassified | place: Portugal: Porto... | reverse complement strand
TAATGGACTTAAAAAAAAAGACTTATAGACCTGAAAAACTTAAAAAAAGCAAAATAAATGGTATTTGGGAGTAAAAAAATAAAACTAAAAAAGTAAAGTGGAAATTTTACCCTTTCGCAACGGTCTCATATTACTAACTTTATATAATTAAATGTCCAATATCCCTTTACAAATATCAAATTCTAATAAAAAAATACTGAATGAATTTGAAAAAATCACATTTGAAATAATCGATAGAAAAGATTCAGACTATTTCAAAATTTCAACTTTCAACACAAAAGATTTACCTGACCACAAAGAATACAGTAATCATATAAATATCGTTCCAGAATTTAGGCATTTATTTGAAAAACTTGATGAAATTAAAGAAAATAATTGTTTGTATTGGTTTGAACTTGAGAGTAAAGAAAAGGCTTTAGAATTAAATACTTTATTAGACAACTATAGGTCTAGTAAAGGCACATCAGAATACAAATCAGTTCCTGCAACTAATGGAAATGATAACAGTAATGTTCTTTATGTTGGAATAAGGCAAGGAGGGTTCCGAAAAAGTGATAATTTAACCAATATCGCAGGGAGAATTTACCAACACTTAGGCTATTATCATTCCACAAGAACTCAAGGCTTACAATTCTATGAATACGCTAAAGGAAAAGATTTTAATATCACTTTAAAAGTTGTAAAATTCGATGAAATTGAAAATAGATATTTAAATATCATTGAAAAGATGATAGCTAAAGAGTTAAAACCTTTGGCTGGTAGACATTAATAAAACAACATTCCATCTATATCCATAAACCAAATGTTAAACCAATCATTCTCTTATGAAAATTTCAGAATACTACTTGACGTTGAGAATCGGAAAGGTCGCTACCTTGAAGATGGTGTTTTTTTTGATTCAGATATTTTTAAAAAACCAAGAGAAATTTCAAAATCAATAATCGAAAAAAACAAAGAAATAAGAGAGGAATCTTATACAGTAAAATCTATCAAAAAAATTGAAGATAGGAATTACACAAAACTTGATAAATTAAACTTAGACAAAGACGAACTTAAAAAGACTAGAGAAAAAGAACTCGAAAATGTTCTAATTGAAATAGTAAAAAGAACAGATGTAGAAGGTTATGAACTAAAAATAAAAAAGGGACAAATTAAATGGGATAGTCAACTTTACGAAATTGAGCATAATCCAGAAAATTATTTTGTTACCAAACAATTACAAAGAAATATATTCAAAACTTTTAAAGTAAAACAAGCAAGCAGAAAAATAATAATTGACCAATTAAGGTTATTATTGGATGACGGATTTCCTAAATTAATAATCAGAACAGACATTAAAAAATTCTATGAATCCATACCACATAAAGAACTTTTAGCCAAAATTGAAGAAAATAGTTTACTTAGCTATCCTTCAAAGAAAATGATAAGAAGAGTCCTTAATCAATATTGGGGAATTCTAATCGCAGACGGAGTAAAAACTAATAGTGATGAACGTGTAGGAATACCAAGGGGAATTGGTTTTAGCGCTTACCTAGCTGAATTATATCTAAGAAGCTTTGATAAAAAAATAAAATCTCTAAGTAATGTAACTTATTACTGTAGATATATAGATGACATTGTAATCATAATAACTCCAAAACACAGAAACGAAACTAAAACGGTTTTAACTTACCAAAATGAAGTTAAAAGAATTTTATTAACTTCTACTAAACTAAAAATAAACACCAGTAAAACAAAGGTTATTGACCTTACTCCAAAAAATCAAGAAAGGAAAAAGTCAATAACTTACGACCTAACATACTTAGGGTATAAGTTTAAAATTTCATTTAATAAAAAAACCGAAAAAAAATATGGAAAAACAAAAACGTTTAGTTCAAAAAACAAACTAAAAGTTCTAATGTCTGATGATAAATTTAATCGCTATAAAGACAAAATAGATACTAGTTTTGATGATTTTAATTCAGCAATAATCAAATATTCTTCAACAAAAAATTCAACTGAACGAATGCTATTGAAACGAATAAAGTTCTTAACCAATAATCATCAATTATTTAGAAGAAAAAGTAACGTTTTTATTGGTGTGTTTTTTTCAAATGAATATCTAACTAATCCGCTTTCTGACTTAACTGAATTGGACGATTATCTAAAAACTAAAATTTCTGCTTTACCAACTACTACAAATGGTAAACTCATAGATAAATTAAACCAATTATCTTTTGAAAATGGTTTTAAAACTCAAAGTATTGTAAGATTTAATACAGACTCTTTTATGAATGGAAAAATGATTAAAATCTGGAAAAACTTGTAATAAATGAGAAAGAAAATTCCAATTACATATTCCAAAGAACGAGTTGTTTTATCTGATGTTCTACCCTACGAAACTCCAGTAACTTTTTCTAACAGATATTTTTATAAGTATCTAATAAAAAGACTAAAAAGTAAATCTAATTTAAAATATAGAAAGAAGCATAACAAAGTATATTCTGAAATAGAATCAATCTTATTTGGAATTAAAGCTAAAGTAAAACCATTTAATTTTAATATCACTCACAAGCAAAATGACTTTAGAGAGTTATCCGTAATTCATCCATTTAATCAACTTAAAATGGTTGATTTTTATGAAGAATACAAAAGTCTAATAATCTATTATTCTTCATTAAGCCCTTTTTCTATTCGTAAACCATCTAAAGTAGCTAATTTCACATTTTACAATGATGTTCTACATAAAAAAAATGAAGATAAAGATTTACAACATTCTCAAATAGAACAAGATGATAGTGAATATGAAAATCTAAAATCATTTTTTAGTTACAGAAAGTATAGTAACATTCATAAATTTTACGAATCTTATCAATTTCATAGAAGTGAAAAGAAATATAATAAGCTTCTGAAAATAGATGTTACAAAATGCTTTGACAGCATATACACTCACTCTATTGCTTGGGCTTTATTTAACAAGAATATTGTCAAATTAAACATAGATGATTCACTTTCTACATTTAGTGGAGAATTTGACCGCTTAATGCAAGACTTAAATGCAAACGAAACCAATGGGATAATTATTGGTCCTGAATTTTCTAGAATATTTGCAGAATTGATTTTACAACAAATTGATATTAACATATACGAAAGACTAAAATCAGATGAAAGCAATGGAAAATATCTAGTTCATAAAGTAGATTATGAAATATTCCGTTATGTAGATGATTACTTTATCTTCTATAACAAAGAAGAAGACAAAGAACGAATAACCGAGACTTTCAAATTAGCGCTAAAAGAATATAAAATGTATTTGAATGAAAAAAAATCAATACAATATTCTAAGCCTATTATCACAGAAATTAGCATTGCTAAACAAAAAATTAATGACCTTTTTAACAACCATTTAATTTTAAAAAAAAAGGAAGATAAAGATGAAAATGAGCAGTCTAATCCGATGTTATATTTTAGCTCTAATAATGTAATCACTCGTTTTAAATCCATTATCAAAGAATCTGAGGTAAAATACAAGGATATAATGAACTATACTCTAGCTGTTTTAGATAACAAAACGAAAAAGCTAATTTTAAAATATAAAAAATTAGAAGAAGATTTATCTACTAAGACACAAAAAGAATTTGAAAAAGGTTTCTTAGAGATTTTAGATGTTACTTTTTTCTTGTATTCAGTTTCTCCAAAAGTTAACTCCACAATAAAAGTTTGCTTAATAATAGATAGAATCAATCGATTTTTAAAAAAGAACAATACAAATGAATATAAAGAACCTTTTTCCTCAAATAGCAAGCATAATATTTTAAAAAAAATATCTGATGAAATAAATTTAGTCCTTAACAAGGACAAAAGTAAAAAAGAAACACAAATTGAAACACTTTATTTATTAATCACTCTAAATCAATTAGGTAGAGAATATAGATTAAACCTAAAAGTTTTATGCTCATACTTTAACATAACAATTAAAAAAGACAATTCTGTTCAATTCAATAACGATTTAAACTATTTTTCAATAACAGTCTTACTATTTTACATAAAGGATATTAAAACATACAGACCTATTCTAGAAGAGTTAAGAAAAGTGATTTTAGAAAAATTTAAAGTAGAAAAAATATATGGATGGAAAGATAATACAGAATTAGTATTACTATTTTTTGATGTGTTAACTTGTCCATATCTAAATGATGAAGTTAGAGAGCACTTTAAAAATAAAGTCAAAAGCGCTAGAGAAAGAAAATCAAGAAGTTTAAATAACTATATTAAGGAATTAAAGGATGAAAAATATAAGTTCAAAAAGCTATTATTATCTTCGTTAGATATAACTGACAATCAAATTATACTTATAGAACAAGAACGTTTTTGGTTTACAAAATGGACTGAATTTGATTTTGGTTTAGAATTACAAGCCAAAAGAAGTCAAGAAGTGTATTAAGATATACCGTAACTGACAGTCAGCAATGACAACACACACAAACGGTGTAAGTAAACTCTAATGTTGAGTTCTTACTAGAAAGTAGTCTGAGTCAGGGACTACTTTTAATTTTATCATACATAAATTGTACAAAAAATAAATAAAAAAAAACCACAAAACCTTTATATAAAAGGAATTATGGTTTTAAAAAGTGGAGTCGGAGGGATTCGAACCCTCGTCCAAACAAGCAATTAAAATGCTTTCTACACGCTTAGTTTTTGATTAGATTTTCGTGAGCTTGCCGGTCAAAAACAACCAACGCACTCCTTATTCTCAATTAATTTCAAAAAAGTATCAAGACTCTACTTTTTCTATGTTTACTTTTACGATACTCAAAACCAAACGCCGTAAACCAAGGCTTTTGAAGAGTATCCTGCTTGCCCACCTAGTGGGCCGAGGCTCATCCTACTATAATTCGGATTAAGCAGCTAGGGCGTAGTTATTCTCGCCGTTTAAAAAAGTGATATAGATATTTACGAGCATTAACATCGTAGCTCGGCGTGCTTACATTCCAATTCGACTCGCTGTCAAAACCAGTCGACCCCATTTTATAATTCAGAAATAAAAAGTATCCATTCTAAATTAGTTTCAGTCTACAAATATAAATGTAATATCTTTGCAACCTTAAATAAATAAACAAATTTTATACCAAAAATAAGGATTGAAGTTTGCCCTATTACATGAACGAAAAGCTACAGGAGATAAACGTGTATTATTTTCGCCTTTACAATTAGCTAAACTTAAAAAAAACTACCCGAAACATCAATTTATAGTAGAGTCTTCCCCTACCCGATGCTTTACCAATCAAGAGTATAGAAACCAAGGAATTACAGTTCGTAAAAATATTACTGATTGTGATATTTTTTTAGGTATTAAAGAAATTCCTAGTGCCTTTTTAATTGCTGGAAAAACCTATTTCTTTTTTTCGCATACTACTAAAATGCAATCCCACAATAAAGGGTATTTAAAAAAATTAAAGGAAACCCGTATTAACTTTTTTGATTATGAAAATTTTACGGATCCTTCAGGTAACCGATTAATTGCTTTTGGAAAAAGTGCTGGACAAATTGGAGCTTATCATGCAATTCGGACATATGGATTAAAACAACAATTATTTAATTTACCTAATCCGCACCACTGCAATACCGTTAATGAATTACATTTTTTTGCTACAAATAGTAACCTCCCCCCTGTAAAAATTGTGGTAACAGGTACAGGTAATGTAGGCACAGGTATTGCTGATTTTTTTAATACCGTAGGAATACGAAAAATAAGCCCTGCTGACTTTTTAAACAAAACTTATACTACCCCAACCTTTACACAACTGAGTAAAAAAGAGTACCTAGCACATAAAAAAAATAATTCTTTTAATAATCAAGACTTTAAAAAAAATCCTGACTTTTATAAGAGTGATTTTTTAAAATATGCCCAACAAGCAGACATATTAGTCGCTGGCCATTATTACCATAAGGGAATGCCTTTATTTTTTACTGCTAAGGAAATCCAGTCATTAGGCTTTAAAATAAATACAATTGCTGATATTTCTTGCGACATACTTGCTCCATTACCCACATGCCTAAGAGTTTCAACTCCCAAAAATCCAATTTATGGTTATCACAAACACACGGGATTAGAAACCGATTTTTTGACCCCTGAAAGTATTGCAGTAATGGCTGTCGACAACTTACCTTGTGAACTTCCAATAACCTCTAGTATCAATTTCGGTAAGCAGTTTATAGATAATATTCTTCCTTTTATAAATAAAGATTTAAATCACCCTATACTCCAAAAAGCTTGGGTACTAAAAAATGGAACTTTTACTCAAAAATTTAGTTATTTAGAAGCATTTATTGCTACCGAAACCTATCAATTTAGTCAATAAGCAGCTGTAAAACCTCAATTCCTTCCCTTTAACAAATAGGTTTATCCTTTATCCCATACATATACTAATTATGTATTCCTAAACTTGATTTAGCACCAAAAGTAGTTTGGTAAATACTACCAAGTGCAACCTTACAATTTTAAAAAAACGCCCTAAGGTCATTTAGCAAGAAAAACTTTTTTTTTAAAAGTAGGGTAAACCTGTAGTAGGTCGTATTAGTAGTATAAAATATATAATTATGAAAAATTACCGATTATCAAAATTAAGTACTATTACTTTATGTCTTATTTCAATATTAGCACTCAACTCGTGCTCGGAAGAGGAAAGCAGTGCAGATTTAAAAGAAACTAAAGAGGAAAGCAGCACAGATTTAAAAGAAACTAAAGAGGAAATTGCAAAAACAGATGCTTTTGAAGAATTGGACAATAAATTTTTAACTACTTACTCTGGAAAAATTAAGGGATTAGAAAAAAAAGAAAAAAAAGAAATTGATTTTACTACTGGAAAAGTAGTATCAGAAGATGAAATGGTATTTGACTTTACCCGAGGAACAATAGCAACATTGGAAAAAACCAGCGATAAAACATACCAAATAAGTTTTGTAGGATATGGAGGTGAAGATGCCTCAAAGTTTACTCCTGTTACTGGAATTAAATTTACGACTAATGTTGAAAAAAATGAGTTTAATTACACCAATGGAAACACAACTGTAATTTTGAAAAACAATGGCAATCTTATTGTAGAACAAATTGCTCCCAAAAAAATTAAGTTTGTTTCTTTTACACCTCCTGTAGACACTAAAAGTAAGGATCGTAAAGATTGTTCAGCATGTGTTATAACTGACGCTAATTTAGGAAAATACGGTGCCAAAAATGTGATATATAAATCTGAACTTACTTCGGGCACCAAGAGCCCTTCATTTTCTGCTATATTAGAAAAAACAAGTACCGAAACTTATAAAATTACTTTTAACGATCCTGACTCTAAAATTTCACCAATTACTGGAATTAAATTTAAGGCAGAAGTAAGTGACCAAGGGGAAAAATTTTTGTATGTCAGCGGTAGTGTAAGAATTAAATTAACACGCAGCCCTGAAAAGAAAAGTGGCAAAGTCTTTACCTTAATGAGCATTTACAATCTTACTGATGACATTATTTTATTTGAAGCAAGTATTACCAAATAAAAATTTATAACATATTTTATAGTAATATTAAAAAAAGCCTCAAAATTTGAGGCTTTTTTTAATGGGATCTCTTTTTATAATAAGCTATAGTTACCCCGCATTTTAAAAAACAATTATTGTTCAAAACAGAATTCCAAACAAACTATATAATTTAGTGCTAAATTTAGTAAGCCTACTAACCTCAAGTAACACTCTGTGCTAAAAATAGTTGAAACTAATACCTTTAATACCAGAATATCTAAAATATCTAACGAAGTAAATTAATTATGAAAAGAAGTTATCTTTGCGTAAAATTATAGTTTGATGATTACAGAATTGCTTGTTGCTGAAATTAAAAGAAAAAAATCTTTCCTATGTATTGGTTTAGATGTGGATTTAAATAAAATTCCGCAACATTTGCTAAAAGAAGAAGATCCCATTTTCGCCTTTAATAAAGCAATTATTGACGCTACACATCATTTAGCGGTAAGTTATAAACCAAACACTGCTTTTTACGAAGCTTATGGTATTAAGGGTTGGCAATCATTAGAAAAAACCATTAATTATATTAATAAAAAGTATCCTAAAATTTTTACAATTGCTGATGCAAAACGTGGAGATATTGGCAATACTTCCACTATGTATGCTAAAGCTTTTTTTGAAGATTTAGCTTTTGATTCGGTTACGGTTGCCCCTTATATGGGAAAAGATTCGATAGAGCCCTTTTTGGCTTTCGAAGACAAGCATACAATTATGCTGGCCTTAACCTCAAACCAAGGAGCATTTGATTTTCAAACTAAAAAAATTGATAATCAAGAGGTTTATAAACATGTTTTAGAAACTTCTAAATCTTGGGAAAATTCTAAAAACCTTATGTATGTTGTAGGTGCTACTAAAGCAGAGTATTTTACTGAGATCAGAAAGATAGTTCCTGATAGCTTTTTATTGGTTCCTGGAGTTGGTGCCCAAGGCGGTAGTTTATCCGAAGTTTGTAAATATGGGTTAAGTAATCAAGTGGGGTTGCTAATAAACTCGTCTAGAGGAATTATTTACGCAGGTAAAGGCATCGATTTTGCTGAAAAAGCAACAGCTGCGGCATCAATTTTACAGCAGGAAATGGCTTCTTTTTTAAGGTAGTAAAATTACCTCAACCAGTGTTTCTTTGTTGATTTCAGTACTGTATTCTGGTACAAAAACATAGGCATTAGCATTTATAAATCCAGCAATCATTGCTGAACTTTGTTGCGATAAAATCTCCACTTCATCATCAGTTACAATTGCTTTTAAAAACTGCGCTCTAATGCCTTTAACAGTATAATCATGAGCTATTTTTTTATATGCCCGATTTAAAAAAGGTTTTTCGATTCCCAAAAAATAGCGCAACATAGGTAGCCCATACATATAAAAACAAGTTAATGCCGACGCTGGATTTCCTGGCAATGCAAACACAAAACAATCAGTACACTTTCCAAAAAATAATGGTTTACCTGGCTTTTGCTTTACTTTATAAAAAATTTCTTGGGTTCCTAACTCTCGTAATGCTTTCCCTACAAAATCATAATCCCCTACTGAAATTCCTCCACTAACTAATACAAAATCATTTTCAGAAGTTACTTTTTCTAAAAGGTTTTTAGTGTTTTCATACACGTCAGTTACCCGATAAATAGTATAATCTATAATTCCTTCACTTTTTAAAGTATTGGCTAGTAAAATAGAATTACTCTCATAGATTTCTCCGTAAGCTAATGGTTTACCCACTTGGACTAATTCGCTACCTGTTACAACAATCCCTACTTTAGGCTTAGGGTATACACTGACTTCTAAAACTCCCACTGTGGCTAAAAAACTCAATGCAGATGGTGATAATTTTCGCCCTTTAGCAATAGCTAGTTGTCCCGTTCGTATTTGTTCTGCCTGGGGGCGAATATTCTGTTGGGGTTTTGGCACTTCTTCTAAAACTAATTCACTATTTTCTATTGAGGTTTTTTCCTGCATCATTACTGCATTAGCCGATTGTGGTACTGCGGCTCCTGTAAATATTCGTACCGCTTCTCCTTCTTGTAATTCAAAAATTTTTGAATCGCCTGCTTTTACTTCACCAACAATAGTATATTTTAAACTTTTATGAATACAAAGGGCATAACCATCCATTGCAGACTGCGGAAATGGAGGCATATCGATATTAGAAAAAACATCTGCTGCCAACACATATCCCAAACTATCATGAATTGATTTTGTTATGGGAGACGACTTAAAAAAATAAGCCGTTACTTTTGAAATTGCTTCTTCTACTGAAACCATTAGTAGTGTATTTAAAAATGAAAGATGATACTAATCTAATATTAGCACCATCTTTTTAAAAATTTTGAAATTTTGAAATTTACCAATCGTTAGCGCAATCAGCAAAAGATTGATTAAATTTTTCTACGATTTCACTCAACTTGTTGGTATAATATGTTTTAGTATCTACAAGGCTCTCTTTTTCTAAAGCATCAAGCCCTCTTGTAAATGAAATTCGAGTAACATTTAACGCATTATTACAACCTATACTTGTCGCCAATTTTTCGTGATTTTTTTGAATTTCAGCCAAAGCAATTTCAGCATTTACTTTAATACGTTTTTGCTGCACTAACTCACTAGCACGTTGTTGTTTTAACGCCGTTACTTGCTTTTGCTGCTCTGCTATTTGTTGTTGTATAATACGTTGTTGTTCTAAAAGCTCATTCTGTCTTTCTAATAATTCGTTCTGCTGTGCATTCAAATCATTTTCATAATCCCCATCATCCGAAGCGCCTGAATCCGAAGATAAATTTAATCCAGCATCACGACGCCCTTCAATATCTAAAACTGAAATATTAGTACATTTAGAAAGTGCTGCAATCATCAATTTAGCCTTTTCTCTTGCTCTTTTAGCAAAAAAACGTGAACGCTCGTAGTTGGCTTCCGTTTGAGCTTTATCACAGGCTTCAAAACCTTGGTAAGCTAATTCTGATACTTGTGTACATCCACATTGCGCAGTAATTTCTTCAACTTCAGTAAACGTTTCCATTGCTTTTTCCGTCCATTCCCTTACGTGTACTGCATTATTACTTTCATAAGCTTTATTTGTATGCGCAACAGAATAATTGGCGGCACTAAATGCTTCGTCACATTTTTGTGCTGAAATATAAATTGTAAATATAAAAGTAAATATAAAAAAAAGGGTGTTCTTCATAGGAATAAAAAAATTGGGATTTAATACTAAAAAAAGGAGGTAATTCCTCCCCGACTATAAATATAGTGCTTTGTCCTTCTTAATCAAAAACTTAAGCAAACTTTAAATTAAAAAAGAAAATTTTCTTTAATAAATACTTACCTTTATAATAATCTTGTATATTAACAACAAAAAATCAATGAATATTGACATCGTATCCGCTGTAAACCATAATTTAAATCAAGCTATTTCCCTGTTAAACGCTATCGGAAATGATTCTTACACAAATACTAATGTAGGTCCTTATCACTCAAGTATTGGTTCGCATTTGCGTCATACCTTAGATTTTTTTCAGTGTATTATCGATGGATTGGATGCCAATGAAATAAATCTTATTAATCGTAAAAGAGACGAATCAATTGCTACTGATAAAAATATTGCTATTGCCAAAATTCAAGAAATTCAGGAAACTTTTATTCGATTTTTGGATATTAACACAAACTATTTAATCCATGTTACTGACGATTTAGGACAGGGCGAAGTAACTGTTACCTATACCTTAGAGAGCATTCTGGCTTTTGCACATAGCCATGCGATACATCATTTTGCAACTATTGGTTACATTTTGCATCAATTGGGAATTGAACATACCATTAAAGGTTTTGGGTACAATCCAACTACACCAATTAAACAACGCAAAGGTATTTAAGCTGTTTTATTGATAGCTAAAATTCCTCTAAAGATTTATATTTGCAATAAAAAAATTGCGACACTCCCAATCGTTTTCAATACAAAACCTACCCACCTTAAAAAGTCAGTTACTACAATGGGCACAGCAGTTTGACGAAGTAGTTTGGTTGGACTCCAACAGTTACCCTCATAAAACCATTGGAAATTACGAAGCTGTTTTAGCTGTGGATGCTTTTACTGTTTTAAAAACAGATACTAATAAAGCTTTTGAACAATTAAATGAGTATCAACAGTTAACTAAAGATTGGATATTTGGCTACTTAACTTACGATTTAAAAAACGATGTTGAAGATTTACAATCCAACAACATTGACCAATTGAACTTCCCTTGTCTTTATTTTTTTCAACCAAAAAAAATAATTCGCATTACAAATAATGCTATTATTTTTGATTATTTAAGAATGGTTGATGATGAAATTGAAACTGATTATTTGGAAATTATAGATGAAGTTCTTTTTGAAGAAGCTACTGCTATTGAAACTCCAAAAATAAGAATGCGATTAACAAAAGATCAATATAAAGAAAAAGTAAGCCAAGTAAAAAAACATATTGCACTAGGCGATGTTTATGAAGCTAATTTTTGTCAAGAATTTTTTGCTGAAAATGCTGTTATAAATCCTTTGACAACTTATAAAGCACTCAATACAATTTCAAAACCTCCTATGGCAAGCTTTTTAAAAATTGAAGATAAGTATGCTTTATGCGCTTCGCCTGAACGCTACATTAAAAAGCAGGGAAACCAACTCATTTCACAACCTATTAAGGGCACTATAAAAAGAGCTACTTCAGAAAAAGAAGATAAAAAACTTGCCACCGAACTAATTCAAAACCCTAAAGAACGTGCTGAAAATATTATGATTGTCGATTTAATTCGTAATGATTTATCTAAAACAGCAGTTAAGGGTAGTGTGCAAGTTACTGAACTTTGTAAAGTGTACTCATTTAAACAAGTGCATCAAATGATTTCTACGGTAAGTAGTACATTACGCAAAGAGTATTCACCTGTAGATGTTATAAAAACAACATTTCCAATGGGGAGTATGACAGGAGCTCCCAAAATTTCGGCAATGCAAATAATCGAAAAATTGGAAGTTACCAAACGGGGCTTATATAGTGGCTGTATTGGCTATATTACTCCTGAAGGAGATTTTGATTTTAATGTGGTAATTCGAAGTATTTTATATAATCAATCCCAAAAATACATTTCATTTTCTGTAGGTGGAGCTATAACCCAAAACTCCGAAATTAATGCTGAATATGAAGAATGCTTACTAAAAGCTAAGGCCATGCGAGAAGTTTTAGAATAAACACTTCTAAAATTTTTATGACAATGCTACTTTAATCTAAGTCTTTATTTTAACACTCAGCTAATACTTTTGTGAAAAAGAATAATTTACTTTGCTTTTAAAATTGAATTCTAAATAATGTAATAAAATGAAATTATCTGAAATAAAACACCTCCTTGCTAATTTAACCGAAATTGCTTTTGAACTTCCAAATGGAGATTTAGTACCCAACCATTTTCATATAACTGAAGTTGGAAAAGTAACTAAAGATTTTATTGATTGTGGTGGTGTCTTACGAAGAGAGCAGGTAGTTAATTTTCAGCTTTGGAAGGCTGACGATTATGACCATAGACTACATCCTGAAAAATTACTACACATCATCCGTATTGCTGAAAATGTCCTGAACATTCAGGATAAAGAAGTTGAAGTCGAATACCAAACTGACACCATTGGGAAATACGGTTTAGAGTTTAATGGAACCCGTTTTATATTGACTTCTAAGCTTACTGACTGCTTAGCCAAAGATGCTTGTGGAATTGTAGACGATTCTAAAGAAGCTATACCTCAAAATATATGCACACCAGGTTCTGGATGTTGTTAATACCAACTACAAAATGTTTTTAGAAATAAAAAAAATTATTAATGGATTAGATACCTCAATAATTAATGCCGATCGCATTAATTTATTACAAATACTAATCGATTTTATACAAGAAAAGAAAAATGCAAAACAGCTTATTTCTTTAAACTTTATTTGCCCCCATAATTCGAGACGTAGCCATTTATCTCAAATATGGGCTCAAACTTTAGCTACTTATTACACTATTCCTAACGTTTTTTGTTATTCTGGTGGGACTGAAGCTACAGCTATGTTTCCTGTAGTTGGAAAAATTTTACAAAATCAAGGGTTTGATGTTGAAATTATCTCAGGAGGAAACAACCCAATACACACCATAAAATATAGTACAAACACACACCCTATTATTGGGTTTTCTAAAACTTTTGATAATACTTTTAACCCACAAAATAATTTTGCTGCAATAATGACTTGCTCATCTGCAGATGAAGGCTGCCCTTTCATAGCAGGTGCATCAAAACGTATTCCTTTAACTTTTGACGATCCTAAAGCATTTGACAACACTCCTGAACAGGTACAAAAATATACTGAAAAAAGTTTACAAATTGCAATGGAACTAAAATATGTATTTTCTAAAATCAGATAAGTAATAACTATTGAACTTTCTAAAAAAATAATTAGTATACTTGCAGTTATAAAAGAGCTCAAAATTATTGACGTGAGAAGAAGTTTAACTGTATTTTAATACTAACATATTTGTCAATAAATAAAGAGCTCTTTTTCTTTTTTCACTTACCAAAAAGTAAGTGTGTTAACTTTTATACTTAGTTATATTTCTGCTAAGTTACGCATTAATACGTATTTAGCATACGTATTTTTATTATTTCACGATAATTTGAATTAAAATCAATACTTAGATATTTTTTTTAACAATAAAATAATTTTCTAACACTATTTATACTATAAATGGTATGAAAGTTTAAATTTACTTATTGAACTCGTTTAAACTTTTTTCAATTGGCTGCAAAATGATCTTTTTCACTCACTTTTTATCATTTTTTTGTTCTGTAGCGATGCTATGCAACCATAAAATGATTTCAATTGAGCAAAAAATCTCTATTTTTCGCTTCAATCAAAAAAGTTTAAACGAGTTCATTCAATAAAAAAATCCAGTAACAAACAAAAGTGCTAATTACTGGACGTTTCAATAATAAACTAACTAATATTGAATTTGCACAATTTAAAATGGTAGAATTTTAATGTTCTAAAAAATTAATTAAATGTTCCCTGTACTTATAATAATCCGGGTGCTCTAGCAAAGCTGCTCGATCTCTAGGACGCTCAAAATCAATTTCTAAGATGTCCCCTACTTTTGCTTTAGGTCCTGATGTCATCATAATTACTCGATCTGCTAATAAAATAGACTCATCTACATCGTGAGTAATCATTATAGCTGTAATTTTTTCTTGATTCCAAACTTCTACTAAAACATCTTGTAATTCTCCACGTGTTAAGGAATCTAACATTCCAAAAGGTTCATCCAACAATAATACTTTAGGCTTTAAAGCAAATGCCCTTGCAATTCCTACGCGCTGTTGCATTCCTTGCGATAAATCCTTTGCTTTCTTAAACATTGAATCCTCCAACCCTACTTTGGCTAAATAGTACTTAACTATATCGTCTCTATCTTTTTTTGTTCCATGTGAAAACACTTGTTTTACGCCTAACATTACATTATCATAAGCGGTCATCCACGGTAATAAACTTGGAGATTGAAAAATTACTCCTCTATCTGGCCCTGGCCCTTTAACTGTTTTATTATCTGCAATAATAGTTCCTCTGGAAATTTCATTTAACCCTGCAATCATAGTTAGCAAAGTACTTTTCCCACAACCTGAATGTCCTATAATCGAAATAAACTCTTCTCGTTTCACTTTTAAATCCAAGTCATCTAAAACTACATAATCCCCTTTGGGTGTAGGGTATATTTTAGTCAACTCACTTATATCTAACATATACTCATGTCTAAATAATCCATTGTGATCACGAGTTCCTTTTATTTTACCTGCTTCCATAATTCTTATTTTAAACTCGTGTTCCTAATCTGGTTCTTAAAATAGGTTTAATACCTGGTAGAATATATTCTTTAGATACTTTTGACTTTCTCTCGTTTCCAATTTGTATTAAAAACTCTAAAATAGAATTACGTAACTGTTTAAAGTTATCATTATTATTCAGCTCTGTTTTATCTCGAGGTCTTTCTAATTCTATTTTAAACTCAGGCCCTAGTGTTGCTCTAGGTCCAGGTCGTAATGGAATAATTCGATCTGCCATATAAATCCCCTCATCTACATCGTTAGTTATTAACAAGGCTGTTTTTTTATCTTTATTCCAAATATTTAAAATTTCGTCTTGTAATGTACCTCTGGTTAAAGCATCCAATGCACTTAATGGTTCATCCATTAAAATTACATCTGGACTCATGGATAATGCTCTGGTTACCGAAACCCGTTGGCGCATACCTCCAGAAAGTTCCTTTGGTAATTTTGCAATAGCGTGGGAAAGCCCTACCATTCCCACATACTCTTTAACGCGCTCACTTATTTGTTTTTTAGACCATTTTTTAAATTTTTCTTTTACCGCCATAGCCACATTGTTATGCACGCTTAACCAAGGAAGTAATGAATAATTTTGGAATATAACACCGCGCTCATGACTTGGGCCTGTTACGGGCTGGCCTTTAAATAAAACTTCGCCTTCATCCGGGAATTCTAATCCTGAAATTAAGTTAATTAATGTAGTTTTACCACTTCCTGAAAATCCCACAATTGCAACAAATTCACCTTCTACAATAGTTAAATTTATATTTCTAAGTACCTCTATTCTATCTTTACCTATTCCATAAGATTTAGATACGTTTCTTAATTCAATATGTGCCATATTTTTTTAGTTAAGAGTAAATTTTTGTTGGTGATTAATGATAGCCATTTAAAAACGATACGTTAATATTGACCAACTAAAAACCGATTTTACGCTTCGGTAAATGTCATTAACTTTTGAACCGAAAACATTAAGCGGTCTAACATAAACCCAATTAATCCAATCACGAACATTGCTGCTAAAATCTTAGCATTAGAATCGTTGGCACCATTTTGAAACTCTTCCCAAACAAAAGTTCCTAAACCTGGACTTTGAGACAATAATTCAATAGCTATAAGTACCATCCATGCAACTGAAACAGTGATACGTAAACCTGTGAATATTAATGGAAACGAAGAAGGCAATATAATTTTAAATACTTTTTGCCCAACACTTAAATTTAAAACTTTGGCTACATTAATATAATCGTTATCTACTGAGGAAACTCCTAAAGTTGTATTGACTAATGTTGCCCACATTGCGCATAATCCTACAGCAATAAATGAAATTACGAAAGACACATCTCCATCATAAGTAAGTGTTAATGTTTTTACAATCATATATACTAATAAGAACCATACAACGGGAGATACTGGTTTAAAAATTTGAATAAACCAATTAAATGATGATCTTAAAGTTTCACTTAATCCTAATACCATACCTACTGGTACGGCTAAAAATAATGCTAAAATAAAACCTGCAAATACTGTTTTTAAACTAGTCATTATTTGGTCTACAAATGACGGCCTACCTGTATAAGTAATTTCTTTTTTACCTTGGGCTACTAGTTTTTCATTGGTTTTAGAAACCCGTTCATAAAAGGTTTCTTTTTTAATACTTATGGCTTTATGATCTGCTATTAAACTCTTAAAAGCATCCCAAACTGCTGCTGGTGCTGGCAATGAATTGATTGTACTTTGTCCTGTTTCTAAACGAGCTAATTCTTCTTTTACTGCAGTTTCTCCCCCCGCTTTGCGAGCTGTTTCTATTTTGTAATTTTTTTCAGTATTGTACAAAGCTCTAGCACCAACACTCCACAAAATCAAGAATAAAAAAATAGAGAGTATTGGAAACACTACTTTCTTAATTAGTTCAGTTAGGTTTTTTTTTATTTCTTCGCCTGCTGCTAAACGCACTACAGGTTCAAAAAATCCTAAACCAATAAATTTTAATACATTAATTGATTTATCTTTCATAATCGTTATTTTTTTAGGGAATTAACGTCTTGAATATTTTATTGAACATTTTGAAATATGATACTAAAAAGGGTTTTATAAAAAAGAGCATCAGGGAGCATATTTCAACTCCCTTCAACTCCGTGTCAAAAATTCAACACTCCCTAATTTACTTATCTTTATTACCTATTTTAAAACTATTTATATATCCAATTGGATCTTTACCATCATACTTATTACCATCAATAAAATCTACTGTTGCTGATTTATAACCGTCTGTTTCTGGAATATCGCTTGCTGGTATTTTTCCTTCTGCAACTAATAATTTAGCTGCTTTCAACCACACGTCTGGTCTATATATTTCTTTTGCTTTTGATGCATACCAATCTGCTGATTTAGCCTCAGGTATTTGCCCCCATCTTCTCATTTGAGTTAAAAACCAAACTGCATCGGAATAAAAAGGATACGTTGCATTATACTTATAAAAAACATTAAAATCTGGCATTTCTCGCTTATCTCCTTTTTCAAATTCAAAAGTACCCGTCATTGAATTTGCCAATACATTAACAGGCGCTCCTACATATCCTGGTTTTGAAAGTATTTCTACTGCCTCTTGTCTGTTTCCTGGCTCATCCAACCATTTCCCTGCACGTATCAAAGCCTTAGTAACTGCTACTGCTGTATTAGGATATTTCTCCATAAACTGCTTTGTCATTACAAATACTTTTTCTGGATTGTTTTTCCAAATATCATAGTTTGTAGTAACTGGCACTCCAATACCTTTAAATACAGCCTGCTGATTCCATGGCTCTCCTACACAATATCCAAAAATAGTTCCTGCCTCCAAAGTAGCTGGCATTTGGGGTGGTGGAGTAACTGATAATAGCACTTCTGCACCTACTTGTCCTTGGATGTTTGCTGCCGTATACATTCCTGGATGGATCCCTGATGCTGCTAGCCAATAGCGAATTTCGTAATTATGTGTAGATACAGGAAATACCATACCCATTTTAAATGCTTTGCCGTCATTTTTGTATTCTGTAATTACAGGTTTTAATGCTTCGGCAGAAATTGGATGTATTGGTTTTCCTCCTGCATCCATTTTAACATTAGGTTTCATTTTTGACCAAACATCATTAGAAACTGTGATTGCATTTCCATTTAAATCCATTGAATATGCTGTTACCAATTCTGCTTGACGACCAAAACCAGCTTGCGCAGCAATTGGCTGACCTGCTAACATATGTGAACCATCTAATTGACCATCTATGACACGGTCTAAAATATTTTTCCAATTAGATTGTGCTTCTACCGACACAAACAAACCTTCTTCTTCAAAAAAACCTTTTTCTTTGGCTATTGCTAAGGGAGCCATATCCGTAAGTTTTATAAATCCGAATTTTAATTGAGGCTTTTCTATCTCTAATGATGAAATAGTTTCTGGAGCTCCAACTTCTACTGGAACCTCTTTTTTCTTTCCACCACAAGAAGCCAATATCATGACAGTTATACTTGCTAAAAGTTCTAAATACGCTTTTTTCATATGAATGAGATTTATTTGTTCTTATCTACAATACAAATATACGTATTAATACTTAGTTTACTTAGTTTTCTTAAATTAAAACTAAGTAAACTAAGTAAATATACTTAAAATCAATTAAATAAAATAAATAATAAATATGTTCAATTCTTAAAAAAACCTAGTTAATCAAAAATTAACACACTTAATTAAGTATTAGTACTTAGTTGTAATTATATTCGTAAATAAGATAATTCCTGTTAATGACCTAAATACCCATTTTATGAAAAAATTACTTACTTTTTTATTTGTAGTGGATAATCACTACAATAAAAACAACCTCATCCCAAGCACAAAATGTGAATTACGGAAAAATAAGCTACCAAAAGGCTATTAATGTCTCAGGAAAACAACGGATGCTTTCTCAACGAATAGCTAAAGTTTATCTATTAAAACTTGCTGGAGCTATGGGGGCAAAATTAAATCAAGAATATAATTCTAGTATTCAACTATTTCAAAGGAATCTTTCAATTTTAGAAGCCAACTCCAAAGAAAGCTTTCCAAAAGCAAAAGCATTAATAAAAAAAGAGAATAGGCAATTTGAACAATTTAAAAGCTCGTTAAGAAATAATTCAATAGAAAATGTAAATACAATAATGACTATTTCTAATGAACTTTTGAGAATATGTCATTTATTAGTATTAGCTATCGAAGAAGACTCCAAATACACCAAAGAATTTGTAAATGAAAATGAATCAGAACAACTTAAAGTAACTACTGTAAACTTATCAGGAAAGCAACGTATGCTTTCCCAAAGACTATGTCTCTATTACACCGTTTGTAGACTTTATAAAAAAGAAAAACTAGAAGCTAAAGGTATGTGTATTAAAGTAGAAAAAATTTATTCTGAAATGAATAACTCTTTAGACACCCTATTAATTAGTGATTTAAATTCTTTTAAAATTGAAGAAGACATTGGCAAGATCTTAGGTCTTTTTGATACTTTCGAAAATCAAAAAAGAGACTTTTTTAACAACAAACTTCCTTTAAAAACTATTATGACCACTACTAACAAAATTACAAATTTATATAATGTTGTTACTGGACAATATACTTCTTTGTAAATGTAAACAGAAGAAATGCACTACACACTCAGGGCAGAATCATACTTTTCATTTTCCATAAGAAATATTTAATATTGATATGAAATCAATATTTTTTTTAAATATATTAAAAATGTATATATCATAATTTATGAATAAAACTGGTCAATTTTGAATTTTAAGTGTAATAAAATTCAATTTAACAAAGTATGATTCTGCCCTGCTACACACTTAACTTTTAATCAAAAAAAACTAGCTATGCTTAGTTAAACAAGTTATAGTTATTAACGAACTCGTTTAAACTTTTTTCAATTGGCTACAAAATGATCTTTTTCACTCACTTTTTATCATTTTTTTGTTCCGTAGCGATGCTATGCAACCATAAAATGATTTCAATTGAGCAAAAAATCTCTATTTTTCGCTTCAATCAAAAAAGCTTAAACGAGTTCAACATATAATTTAAACCAATTAAACCTATACACCCTTTATACTTTTAATAAAAAGTTTAAATCTTAGAGTAATAAGCAAACTAACCAAATGGGGATAATTTATATAATACAACTGATTTGAAGACTTTTGTTTAATCAAGAAAAAACCTACAAATATAGCTTTTAATCGTAAAAAAATACATTTAAACGACTTTTCACTATGTTAAAATGCTTTTTTTTATAGTTTACGTGCATCATTTATTTTATATTTATGTGAATCAAACATAATCCCTATTATGAAAACTGTTCTCAAACTAATTATTTTAACATCCTTATTTTTTATCTCTACTTCTTATATATATGCTAATGACAGTAAAAGAAATTTAGTCGACATTGCTAAAGATCAACGTATACTTTCACAAAAAATAGCTAAATCATATTTATTACTAGCTTATGGAGCCAATATGCAAGAAATTAGAACGGAATTAAAAACTAGTATTTTTCTTTTTGAAAATAATTTAGATATCCTTAGAGTTCAAACCCCTAATCATTTTTCAAAGGTTGCTAGCGATATAATTTTAAAAGAAGCTTTAGTTTGGCAAGATTTGAAAGTCAATGTTAAGAAAGCACCTAATAAGGATAACCTTAATAGAATTGTAGAATTAGCTAATGGACTATTGAGAAAGTCTCATTTAGCTTATATTGCATTTAGGACTGAACTAGAAGTGGCTACCAATTATAGTATTGATACTAATTTAGATAATCTCTTAAAAATTAGTGAAAAACAAGAAATATTATCTCAAAGACTATGTCTTTATTTTGTAGCTCAAAAAATAAATATTACTGCCGAAAAACATAATCCTAAAATTTTAGGAACACTGCGCTCTATTGTAGAAAAGTTAGATCGTCAACTAATAGTTTTATTGGATACCAACGTTAACTCTAGCGAAACAAGAAGAATTATTGATAATGCATTAATTGCTTTTGAAGATATTAGAACAAATAAAACTGACTTCTTAGATGGTAAACCCTCCATGAATACGATTTATACGACTACTAAACAATTAAATAAATTGTTTAAAATATTAGCTACTGAATATAGTCAATTGGCTAGTACATAATACAAAATTTTTGCCTCAAATATCAAAAGGAATCCTAACTATAAACTAGGGTTCCTTTATTTTATCAATCGTTTTATTTTCTATGATTAACTTATCAATCCGAATTTTCTAGCCTTATTACTTAAATCCAAAATATTCTTAACATTCAATTTTTTCATTAGATTAAATCTATGAACTTCGGTTGTTCTTTTACTTATACCTAAGGATTCTGCTATTTCACGATTGCTAAATCCTGCCACTGCTTTTTCTAAAATTTGTAACTCTCTTTTAGTTAAACTATAATTAGCTGTAGTATCTATTTCTGATTTGATCTTATCTTCTTCTAAGGTTATTGGTTTTGTAATAGCATTTACATTTCCTCCTGAGAGTAAATTATTTACCAAAATAGAAGAAACATCACCGCTGTAATATTTACCACCTTCTTTAACCGTTTGTATTGCTTTTAAAAATTCTTCTTTCCCAGCATCCTTAAGTAAATATCCATGAGCACCCGCCTGTACCGATTGTAGTATGTATTCTTCTGAATCATGCATGGAAAGCATAATATACTTAGTTAAAGGGTACAGTTTCGACATTTCAGATACTGCATCTATACCATTTTTAATTGGCATCCGTATATCGCAAATAACCAAATCAGGATTCAAGTCATTAGCTAATTTTATTGCTTCTTCTCCATTAGATGCTTCACCAATTACATCCATACCAGTGAAACCTGCCAATAAAGACTTGATGCCGTCACGAACTAACGAATGATCGTCCACTAATAATATTTTATACAAATCCATTTACAATTGATGTTTTTACAAAAATAACTAAGTAAATATAAGTTAACAAAAAAGATTTACGTACACAAAACATTCTTTTTTACAGCAATAAAAAAACAAAAATACTTAGATACAACTAAGTATTAATACTTATATTTGCATTATCATTTTTTTATAACTCAAAACTAAACTTTATGAAAAAGTCAAAACTACTATTAGGAACAATCGCTGGATTAAGTCTATTTAACGTTACCGCTCAAGAATTAAGTATTGATGCAATGATCCGTCCACGTTTCGAATACAGACATGGTTTTCAAGATCCTGCAAGAAAAGACCAGGAGCCTGCGGCTTTTGTTTCACAAAGGAGCTCTTTAATAACAAAATATACCGACACTAAGATTACTGCGCTGATTGATTTTCAGGATGTAAGCGTTTGGGGAGATCGCCCACAACTATCAGGTAATGATGATGCTATAAATCAAGGAGGATTTGGAGTAAATAGAGCGTGGGCAAAAGTTGGTCTTGGAAATGGTTTTGCCGTAAAAGCAGGGCGTCAGTTTTTGAGCTATGATGATCAGCGTATTTTTGGGACCTTAGGATGGCAACAACAACAGCGCACACACGATGCCGCATTATTAAAATACACAAAAGGAAACTTAAAATTAGACGTAGGTTTTGCTTTTAACCAAACTAATGATGGTGGAAATAATGCTGGGACTACTTTTGAAGCAAGAGGGCCTGGATCTGGCCTTTTTCAGTACAAAGCAATGCAATTTCTACATTTGAGCAGTCAATTAAAAGAAGGGTGGAAAGGGAGTTTCTTATTTATAAATAATGCTTTTCAAAACCAACTATTAACTGATGGAGTATTTACTGATATTACTCCTGGAACACAGCAAAGGCAAACTTCGGGATTTTATACGGATTACAGCAAAGGCCAATTTGGGTTGGCTGGAAGCGCTTACTATCAGTTTGGAAAATTTGGTCCAAACAACTTATCAGCTTATCAAGCTTCCATTTTTGGAAGCTACAAGCCTAGTAAAGGATCCCTAAAGCTGGTAGGTTTAGGTGCTGAAATTTTAAGTGGAAATGATAATGGAACCCCTTCTGATGGAGATAATAATGCTTTCTTTCCATTATTTGGAACAAACCATAAATTTAATGGTTTTCAGGACTTTTTTTATGTGGGTAGATTTGCAAATAATGTAGGTTTAATTGACGTTAGTGCAAAGGCCGTTTTAAAGACAGGTGAAAAATCCAAATTAATCGGTTTCTTACATTATTTTAATGCTGCAGCTGATATGCCTAGTGACGGTGATAAATATTTAGGAACTGCTGTTGATCTTGTATATGTACAAGGAATCAACAAATATGCAAACATTAAAATAGGATACTCCCAATCATTTTTAAGTGATGATTTTTTAGCTCTAAAAAAAGGTCCTTCTACTCCAATAGCATCTGGACAGGAAGCTGAGGTTCAAAACTGGGGTTGGGTAATGCTTACCATAAACCCTAACTTATTCAAATGGAAAAAGCCAACTGAATAGGTTTCCATTTTAATTAAATTATACAAAAAGGCTTTCAAATTATTGAAAGCCTTTTTTTTAGTATAAATACGTATTTTAAAAAAATACGTATTTATACTTACTAAAGTCATTATAATACTTACTTTTGTATTCTTTATTTAACAAACTCCCTAAGAATGAATACTCAAGCAAAGGCTACAAAGCTAGAATTACTTAATTTTTCAACCATTCCCACACGTACATTTTGGATAACTTCAATCGCATTCTTTATGTGTTTTTTCGCATGGTTTGGGATTGTTCCGTTTATGCCTTACGTAGTAAAAGATTTGGGTTTATCTCCCGATCAAAAATGGAATTCTATTATCCTGGCAGTAACAGGTACTGTATTTGCAAGACTTTTAATAGGTAAACTATGTGACAAATATGGACCAAGGCTATGCTATACTTGGTTATTAATGATTGGAGCAATACCGGTAATACTTATTGGATTTGTACAAACTCCAGCTCAATTTTTAATCTGTAGATTATTTATTGGTTTTATTGGAGCGTCCTTTGTGATTACACAATTCCACACCTCCATAATGTTTGCTCCAAATATTGTGGGTACAGCAAATGCAACTTCTGCTGGCTGGGGTAATTTAGGTGGTGGTGCTAACCGTTTAGGAATGCCCTTAATTGCAGCAGCTGTAGTAAGTTTTGGAATTGCTCAAGAAGATGCTTGGAGATATTCTATGATAATTGCTGGTGTAATTTGTTTTTTGATGGGAATTGTATATTTCTTTTATACCCAAGATACTCCTGAAGGAAATTATAAAGAATTAAGAGCCGCTGGTAAGCTTTCAGAAGCAAAGAAAGATGAAGCAAGTTTTTCTACGGCACTTAAAGATTACCGCGTTTGGATTTTATTTATTGTTTATGCAGCTTGTTTTGGAATGGAACTAACTGTTTATGGGACTATGGATGATTATTTACAAAACACATTTAAACTAAAAAGAACCACTGCTGGTAATTTAGTTTTATCATTTGCTTTAATGAATATTTTTGCAAGAACTTTAGGCGGTTTCTTTGGTGATAAATTCGGGAATTCTAAAGGACTAAGAGGTCGGGTTTTATTCTTAGCTGCTATTCTTGCCGTAGAAGGGATTATGATTTCAGCTTTCTCCTCAATACACACCAACTTCATTATTGCTTTTATTTTCTTAATTGGATTTAGCTTATCTGTACAAATGGCAGAAGGTGCAACTTTCTCTGTAGTTCCATTTATTAACAAAAAAGCAATAGGTTCAATTAGTGGAATTGTAGGCGCTGGTGGCAATGTAGGTGCATTTTTAGCTGCAATCTTATTAAAATCAAAGTCCGCTTTTGCCGAAAAAGCAGCTATTGCTAATAACGAAGGTGCTACCCAACAAGTTATAGAAGTTGCTCAATCTGCCGCGTCATCTAGTGCAGTTTCAAGCGGTTACATGATCATAGGGTTTACGGTAATAGTCACTGCCCTAATTTCTTTAACCATTAAGTTTTCAGTAGAAGACGAAAAAGAAGCAACAACTGACATCAAAGCTAAACTTGCCTAATTAATATATAATATAAATTAAGTACAAATACTTAGTTTTATAAATAATATACTTATTTTTACAAGCGTAAACATTTCCCTATGAAGAATATAATTGTAATTGGTAATGGAATGGTCGGTTACAAGTTTTGTGAAAAACTTGTTGCTAATAAAAGCTATTCTAGCTTTAAGCTTACCGTTTTTGGAGAGGAACCTCGTAGAGCTTATGACAGAGTTCACTTAAGTGAGTTTTATGATGGAAAAACGGCTGAAGATTTAAGTATGTCTTCGGCAACATGGTATAAGGAAAATAATATTAATTTACATGTGTCGGAAATGATCACAGAAATTGATAGAGTAAATAAAACGGTAGCAAATCATCGTGGTATTAAATATAATTATGATTACTTGATTTTAGCTACAGGATCTTCCGCTTTTGTGCCACCAATACCTGGAGTGGAAAAAGAAGGTGTTTTTGTATATAGGACTATTGAAGACTTAGAAGCAACTGAGGCTTACGCAAAAAAATTAAAAGCTAATGGCAAAGTAGAAGCTGCTGTGTTAGGTGGTGGTCTTTTAGGTTTAGAAGCAGCTAATGCTGTTAAGAATTTAGGTTTAAATGCACATGTAGTTGAGTTTGCTCCTCGTTTGATGCCAAGACAATTAGACAAAGGAGCCAGTGATATGTTACAAGCCAAAATCGAAGATTTAGGACTTAAGGTGCATTTATCAAAACAAACACAATTTATACAAGGAGATAATGCTATTGAAGGTTTACAATATGTAGACGATACTGAGTTAAAGGTAGATATGCTTGTAATTTCTGCAGGTATCCGACCGCGTGACGAAGTAGCTCGTGAATGCGGATTAGAAGTGGGAACACGAGGAGGTGTTTTAGTGAATAATAAAATGCAAACTTCAGACCCAAATATTTATGCCATTGGAGAATGTGCTTTATTAAATAGTATGATTTATGGTCTTGTAGCTCCTGGTTACGATATGGCTGAAATAACTGTGAATCAAATAACTGGTGGTACTGAAGAAATGCCTGAATATATTGACATGTCTACTCAATTAAAACTAATAGGAACCGAAGTTGCTAGTTTTGGAGATGCATTAAATGATTCAAAAGAAGAAATAGATGAAATCACATACGTAAACAAACGAAGTGGTGTTTATAAAAAAATAAATGTTACCAAAGATGGCAAAAAATTATTAGGGGGTATTTTAATTGGAGATTCTTCTGATTATAATGCATTATTCCAAATATATAATACGGGAATGAAACTTCCTGAGGAACCTGAGGATTTAATTTTAGGTAGCCGTGGTGGCGAAGGTGGCTCATTACTAGGAGATGTAATGGATTTACCAGATGATGCACAAATATGTTCTTGTGAAAGTGTTACTAAGGGTGAAATATGTGGAGCTATTCAAAATGGTGAAGCCAATGATTTAGGAGATATAGTTAGTTGTACCAAAGCCGGAACAGGCTGTGGTGGTTGCAAGCCAATGGTTAAAGATCTAGTAGATGCTACATTAAAATCTTTAGGTCGTGTAGTTAAAGACAATGTTTGCGAACACTTTGATCACAATCGACAAGAATTATATGATTTAATACAGGTAAAAGGATATACCACTTTTAACGAAGTGCTAGACAAACAAGGAAACGGTGGACACGGTTGTGAATTATGTAAACCCCTTGTAGCTTCTCTTATGGCTACTATACACGCAGATACTGCTAATAAAGAATATGCTATTCAAGATTCAAACGATCGATTTTTAGCGAATATTCAACGTAATGGTACCTACTCTGTAGTACCTCGTATTGCTGGTGGTGAAATTACTTCGCAAGGATTAATTGATTTGGGGGAAATTGGAAAAAAATATGATTTGTACACTAAGATTACTGGTGGAGTTCGTATTGATTTCTTTGGAGCTACCTTAAATCAATTACCATTAATTTGGAAAGATTTAATTGACAAAGGTTTTGAAAGTGGGCATGCTTATGGAAAATCCTTGCGTACCGTAAAAAGCTGCGTTGGATCTACATGGTGCCGCTACGGGATGGATGAAAGTGTAAGCTTTGCAATTGAATTGGAAAACCGTTATAGAGGAATGCGCTCCCCGCATAAAATTAAGGGTGGGGTTTCTGGTTGTATCCGTGAATGTGCTGAAGCACGTGGTAAAGATTTTGGATTAATTGCTGTAGATGGTGGTTGGAATCTTTATGTTGGTGGCAATGGAGGTGCCACTCCTAGACACGCAGAATTACTTGCTGAACAAATTGATAACGATACTGTAATTAAATATTTAGATCGCTTTTTGATGTACTATATGCGTACCGCTAAGCCTTTACAGCGTACCGCTGCATGGCTAGATCGTTTAGACGGAGGAATAGAGCATTTAAAGGAAATTGTGATTAATGATAAATTAGATATCGCAGAAGACTTGGATAAAGAAATGCAAACTCTTGTAAATAAATTTGAGTGCGAATGGAAACAAGCCATTGAAAGTCCAGAAATGATGAGTCGTTTTAGTCATTTTGTAAATAGTAATGATGATGATGAGAACTTGGTATTTGTTCCATTAAGGGATCAGAAAATGCCTGAACACTGGAAGTAAACAATTAATGTTTAATCCAATTTTATTCAACCTCTAAAAATATAATTATGGAAGCAATTCTAGATCAATATAAGACAACAAAATTAGCAGACGTTAAAGTATGGTTTGAGGCTGCAGCAATCGCCAGTTTCCCTTCTGACGGAGGCGCTTGTGTGAAATATAAAAATAAACAAATTGCTGTTTTTAATTTTGCAAGAACCAATACTTGGTATGCATGCCAAAACATATGTCCACATAAAATGGAAATGGTTTTAAGTAGAGGTATGATCGGTGATGATAAAGGTATTCCTAAAGTGGCTTGCCCGTTGCACAAAAAAACATTTTCTTTAGAAAATGGAGAAAATTTAAATGGTGATATTGAAGCAATTGCCACTTACCCAGTTAAAATAGAAAACAATAAAGTGTTTATTGGCTTTGCTGAATAGAAATATATGAATAAAATCTAGATTATAAGGAGTTACTATTTGTTTAGCAACTCCTATTTTTTTATCCCTATTTTCCTTTAACTTTGCTTTATGAATGAATCTAACCAGATACGAAAGGCTATTGAAGCTTTTGATAAAGCAAATTCACAAGATCCAAATATTGAGTTGGTCAATGGCATTGAAATGCCGAAGGAGCTAATTTACGGACAACGTATGACTTTTGTACTCCAAAAATTCAACCCTAATGCTTCTATTCCTCTTAAGCTAGCTGCTCGTTGTCAGCATATTTGTAGATGGGAAAGTCCTAGAAATAATTATGAAATGAACCGCATTGGCTATTTAACTTGGCGTGCTGAATTAAAGAAATTTCATGCAAAAAAAGCTTCTGATATCTTACGACATTTAGATTTTGATAATATTGTTATTGAACGTGTATCCTTCTTATTACAAAAGAAACAATTAAAGCGAGATGAGGAGACTCAAACTTTAGAGGATGTAATTTGTTTGGTTTTTTTAGAATACTATTTTGAAGCTTTTAGACTAAAACATACTGATGAAAAGGTAATTGATATTGTTCAAAAAACTTGGGGAAAAATGTCTGAAAAAGGACATGATTCAGCATTAAAAATAACCTATTCAACTGAAAGCTTTGCCTTAATTCAAAAAGCATTAAGTTAGTGAGTTCCATGTACTCTTTAGACAACAAAACCTTTTCTTCGTTAAGTAAAATATATTTACTTGCGCTTGGTATTATTGCCTTGTTGGTATTAATCTCTCAGGTTTTTATTCAGAGAGCTTTATCTAATAATACTTTTGATGCAAAAATTATAAATATTGCGGGAAAACAACGCATGCTAAGTCAAAAGATTAGTAAAAATATATTGCTATTAAATTCTACAATAAAAACGGATCAGAATAGTAGTTCCGAAATGAATGAGGCTATAGCCGAATGGATAAAAGCACATACTACCCTAAGGAATAACCTTATTAGCCTTCCCAAATCGAAAAAAAAACAAGAATTAAAAAATTTTTTTACGAGCGTTGATATCGAAATTAAAGAACTTATTAGATTAAGTGAAGAAATTCAAAATTCGCTTAAAGCGGATAGCTCTAAGGTAAAAAAATCAACTCAATTATTTCTACTCAAAGAGCCTTCTTTTCTCAAAAAAATGAATGCTTATGTTAACGGCTATGAAGAGTATGTTTCTCGAAAAATTAGCAGTATTAAAATTATTGAATATATTGCTTTCAGCTTGCTTATACTACTCCTGTTTGCTGAAATTATATTTTTGTTCAGACCAGCGGCAAAAAGAATAAAAGCTACCATAAAAGAATTAATTTTGGTAAAAGACAGTGCTCTTGAAATGGCGGACAAAGCTAATATTGCCGTTAAACAAAAAAACGAAACACTCTCAGAACTTCAACTTTTACAAAAAGCCATTAATCAAACTTTGTTTTTTGCCCGCATTGATAAAGACGGATTGATTCTTTCTGCTGGAAAACGAATGCAAGAAATTTTAGATAAGCAACAAAATAGTCATAAACACATTATTTTTGAAAATTTAGGTTTAAGTGAAAGTGACCAAAGGTTATTAAAGGAGCTTATAACTGCTGAAAAAGGGGCCCTATTTCATCATGAATTTAACGTGAATATAAATTCGACAATTATTGAATGGTTAGATATATCTGTTTTTCCATTCATAAAAACAAAAGGAGTTACAGAATACCTTTTGGTTTGTTTGGATATTAGCAAACGTAAAAAAGCACAACGTAACGTTGACGCTTTGAATGAAGAAAAAATGAAGACTGCCACCGCACTTCAAAAATCTAAGGCCAGTTTTATTGTTGAAGCTCAAGAAGAAGAGCGTAAGCGTATTGCTAAAGATATCCATGACAGTATAGGACAGATGCTTACTGCTTTGAAATTTAATATTGAGTCTCTAAATATAGATGATATAGGAATTTTGAACGAAAAAATTGACTCCTTAAAAATTCAAACTAGAAATATAATATTAGGAGTCCGTATGGCGACATTTAATCTTACTCCTCCCGAGCTGTTGGATTATGGAATTAGTACAGCACTTCAAAAAATGGTTACTCAATTAAATAAGTTTAGTAAAGCTAAAATTATTTATGAGAATCAAATCAATGAAAATTTTCGTTTTAGCTCCTTGATAGAAACTAATTTATATCGAGTTACACAAGAGTGTATTAATAACTCTATAAAATATGCGGAAGCTTCTTATATACTAGTTGCCTTAAAAAAAACAGATAACCTCTTGAGTATTTCTGTGACTGATAATGGAAAAGGGTTTAATCCTACTGAAGTTTCTAAAAAACCTAAAGGAGGGACTGAAGGGGGAATGGGACTATTTTTTATGAAAGAGCGTATGGAATACATCAATGGACGTGTATTTATAAATTCTTCTAAGGAAGGAACCCGTGTTGTAATTAACTATCCTATACAAAAAAGAGAAATTTCAAAATAAGGTTTGTTAATTTTTGTCTTCTAAGAGTGGAACAAAACGAAACTCTCCAAACTCTTGTTTCGTAAATTGTTTTTTGTCCTGTCTAACGTATAGATGCATTATTTGAGGATCTGTACCTACAGGGATAACTAATCGCCCACCTATTTTTAACTGTGCCATTAAATCTTTTGGTACAAATGGTGCCCCAGCGGTTACAATAATACTATCAAAAGGGGCTTGTTCATTTAAACCAATATACCCATCGCCAAAAATTAATTGCTTTGGATAATAGTTTAATTTGGGTAATAGCTTCTTAGTAGATTTGAACAATTCATTTTGACGCTCAATACTAAATATAACTGCTTTTAACTCACATAAAACCGCAGTTTGGTATCCACTCCCAGTACCTATTTCTAGTACCTTATGCCCTGGCTCGATATGCATTAGACTACTTTGAAAAGCTACTGTATATGGATGAGAAATTGTTTGGTCAGCACCAATAGGAAATGCTTTATTTTTATAAGCATGGCTTTCAAAAGAGGAATCTAAAAATAAATGTCTAGGCACCTTAGCTATAGCTTTCAATACCTTCTCATCTGAAATGCCCTTATCTCTTAATTCAGAGACTAACTTTCTTCGCATTCCTTGATGTTTGGGGGTATCTTTCTGAAGCATTTCAATTTATTATATGCCAAAAATACGAAAGAAAATTGTTAAACTTTCTTCCTGATTTTAATAATATTTTATGAATATCTCGATCTTATATTAATTACTTGAATCCACCCTTCGCCATAAAATAAGTTGAAATAAAATTAAATAAAAAGTAATTTGTGAAGTAATAATAAAAGTACTATATCAAAAAAACTCATTTTAAATAGTGGATAATTCTACATTCCATGTAAAAATTAATCTACAACTTCAATTTCTGTAGTTTCGTAGATCAATTCTCCATCTTCAGTAATGCCCTCCAATTCAAACTGAAAAATTCCTGTTTGATCTCCTGTGTAAAAAATAGAGCTTACCATACTATTTTTGTAAGCGTTAGCTCTTGGGTTCCAATGCAATGTTGTCCTGTAATCTGGCTCTATACTTTTTTTATTAGACTCCCTAAAATAGTCTTTACTATAAAATTCCTTTGCTTTATAAAATGGATTGATCGTAAAGTTAATAATGCCTGGTTTTTTAAAAATTCCTTTTTGCTTGCCAGGAGCTTTTGAATAAATAGCAATTACGCCGCCAGCTCCTCTACTGCCAAAAATTGCTGCATCGTTACCTTTTAATATATCAATTACTGAAATTTCATCTGCTGTTAAAAAGCTTATTTGATCACCCGAAACCTCAATACCGTCTAATAAAAATAATGGATTTGACGATAATATCAATGAAGATGCTCCTCTTATAATTACATTTCCTCCTCCAAATCCATCTCCAGATGATTTTACTTGAACTCCAGGCACTGTTCTTAATAAGTCAAAGACCGTTAAAGACTGAGCTGCAACTAAAGAATCTGTAATTATACGATTACTTGGTCGTCCATAATACGAATTAGGAAATTGACTTACATACTCATCATAAAGATCTTTAATTTCGTTTTTCTTTTTTCCTCTTATTACAACTTCATTTAACTGGTTTACCCCATCAAAAGTAAAATTAATTTGATTTATATAACTTTTAATATTCTTATAATTCTCAAAAAACAAGTTTTCTTTTTCAGACTGTGATTTTGTTAAGGATGTAATTGAAGGACTCTTTTCTTCTTTATCCAGTAAAAACTTAATTTTTTTCTCTTTATTTTCTTTAACTCCTATTGCTTTACCTTGTAAAACAGCTTTAGCACTATCTGTTACAACAATATTCCTAAAATTAAATCTTCCATTTGCGAGTACTGTTTGCTTTTCTGACCATAAACTTTCTCCTACTAAAAGAAGTGTCGTTTCAACTTTTTTCGTGTAAATATCTTTATCCATTGCCAATACTTTACCGCTAATTGTTAAACCTTTTTCTGATTTATATTCTAATCCTTTAAATTCTTCTTTTAAATAGTCTTCCCAAGTAAATCTTCTCCATCCGTGTGTTAGCATCAATGATTCTAAAAGATAATCTCTTTCTTTCTTAGTTTTTTCTAGATCAAAAAAAACAGCTGCATTAGGCACTTCTCCCCTCAAATCTGAATTTAATAATAACCAACTCTTTATACTTTCTTTTGTTAATAAGGGTACTGAACTTTTTTGGGTTACGGATAAAGATAAACTTGCATTTTCCTTGTTATTTTTATCATCTAAGATTTCGATATTATAACTTACTTGATCTCTCTTACTAAATTTCTTCTTATTTACTACGATTTTTGTTGTGCTTGATTTTTTAGGATTATTAATAAACACCAAACGTTCTGCTTTAGGCTTTCCTGTAGCATCAAATAAAGTAAAATGCGATATTCCATTTGGAACTTCACTCATTATTAATTTATAATTTAATGCCAATTTATTACTGTTGATTGTTTTGTTAAATAATATTTTACCTCTCATATGTCCAATCAAAAAGTAGCCTTCTAATTTTTCCTTGGTCGAAGTAACATTTAAAGCCAAGCTTTCCTGATTATTAATTATGCTCAGCTGGACACCATCCTTAGATGCCTTGTCTAAAGTATATCTTTGTACTCGTCCATTAAGTTGTATTTCCGCTACATATTGAACATTTTTTTTTGGAATAAAGGATGTATTTCCCAATCCAAAATCAAAGGTTCTAAACATTGCAACTACCTCCTTTTTACCTTTTTCTTTTATAGCTCCTAAAACCTTAACACCATTACCTAATTCGTCTGTTGCTTTAACTCCAAACTTATTAATTACATCTGCTATAGCGTTTCCCCCTTCAGGATAAAAAATTAAATTAATCTTCTCAATTTTTTTACTATTTTCTTGTATTGAATCTAAAGATTCTACCGCTATATTTAATTTAGTGTCGTCAATAAAATTCAACGTTTCTTTAGGTTCTTTTTCTCTTTCTATGTGAATAGATTTTTTGAAAAAATATTCTTCATTTTGATTACGCATATAATTGGTGTACGACCTTAATTGGTATATACCCGATTCCCATTTAGGATTAATCGTAATGTCTCCTGGAGTACCAAAAGTGTTTTCTTGGACATAAAATTTTTCTTTATATAGTATACTATCTTTTGGGCTTATTAATTCTACATACACAACATTACTTTTATTGGTTTGTTTGTGTGTTATTCCATTAACTAAATAGTTTTTAAACCAAATGGTATCATTTGTAGTATAAAAAGGCTTGTCTGTATGTATATATGTTTTTTCAGGAAAACGTTCTACTTCATTCAACATCATCTTATTTACATAATTCTCTAATGGGGATAGCATGTATTATACTGATATAGGTTGACCTTTTTTTGTTTTTTTTATACCGTTCAGCTTATTTTTTAGACGTTTAGAAGGCAAAAAATATTATGAACTGCTTTTAGTTTAAATTTCAATTTCTGTCAAATTTAGTTTATTTTTTCGATAAGATTTGTATTTGATATTTGGATTTTGATGCACTTCACTTGGTTTTCTTAAATCCAGACTACAATGTGCTCTTAAATG
>Ga0209595_100069_pt1 | contig 36151 bp, 24 predicted proteins | sample Porto_4metaG_FD_187427 | JGI IMG/M metagenome (GOLD analysis project Ga0209595, IMG submission 187427) | Marine algal microbial communities from Porto, Portugal - Porto_4 metaG (SPAdes) (version 2) | ecosystem: Host-associated > Algae > Red algae > Unclassified | place: Portugal: Porto... | reverse complement strand
AAAAGAAGCGCAGCGTTTCCATTTGAAATTCCATATCGGCTTATCAATATGTTTTCGGTGCAGGGCGATGTGGTTTTAGACCCTTTTGTCGGCACGGGTACGACTTCGCTTGCGGTTATGGCGGCGGTGCGTCATTCGGTTGGGTTTGAGATTGATGAGGGGCTTGCTGATACGATTGTTCAAACGCTGTCTGATAAGGAGGGTTTTACTGATGAGGTTATTCGGCGGCGATTGGCTCGGCATGTGGAGTTTGTGAGGGCTAAAGGGGAAGAGGCTTTTGGGTATGTGAGTGAGGTTAATGGCTTTTCGGTGGTGACGAAAGGGGAAAGGAACATCGAACTTAGGAAAATAAACAACATTTTCGGACAATCTGATATGTTTAGAGTTGAATAGTAATCAACAGGCGGAGATTTCCCCCTTGTTGATCATCCGACAAAACCTACCACTTATCCAGCAAAACCTGCGAGTTATACATTTTTTAATAAAAGTTTGGATAATAAATTATATTTGCTTAAAATTACCCTGCATAAAATATTATTAAGGTAAATAGTTTTTACGGAAAATAAATATTCGGCTATACACAAAGTCAAGTTTTTCATCTCAAAAGGTTCAAGACAAGCTAAGACCTGAAATCCACCTAGCTACCATGAAAGAGCAAAACGCCCGTATCTCAATAAGTGACAAAGACCAAGAATGGGATAAAACATTTTGGAACATTCCTGATTGGGATTCTGAAAAAATCAGGGCTGCAAAGGTAATGGTAGTCGGTGCAGGTGCTTTGGGTAATGAGGTCATCAAAAACCTTACATTATTGAATGTGGGTCACATTGTAGTAGTTGATTTCGATGTAGTCGAGTATAGTAATTTGGCAAAGTCCATATTATTCAGAGAAGAAGATCGTGGAATCAAAAAGGCTTTGGCGATCACCAAAAATCTGAAAAAAATTAACTCCAATGTAAAAACGCTTTCCATTATTGGCGATATTTCTACAGACGTGGGTTTGGGGGTTATGAGACGTATGGATGTGGTCATTGGTTGTTTGGATAATCGATTGGCACGGATGTTTATTAATCGCTATTGTTTTAGGCTTGGTAAAACTTGGGTGGACGGCGGCATAGAAAACCTATCGGGAAAATTCAGTGTCTATACTCCAGGTATATCATGCTATGAATGTACTTTAAGCGAAGATGCTAGAGAGATTATTGAATTTCGTTTAGGATGTCCTGATGTTGTAAAGCGAAATGCATCACGAGGTACTATTTCCACAACACCAATCGCTTCGTCTATTATTGCTGGTTTTCAAGTTCAGGAAGCCTTAAAAATTATCTTCGACAATACTGAAGATTCAATGGCAGGACTGGTTTTTCGCTTCGATGGCTTGTGTAATTCCTTTCTCCGCTACAAGGAATCAAAATTAAAACAGGACTGTAATAGCCATGAGTACTACGACACTATTGTAGAAGCACAAGACCTATCATTCAAAAGTACAGTTAAAGAAGTGATAAAGTGGTTAAGTGATTATTTTAAAACTAAACATATCAAAATCCTTTTAGATGAAGACATTGTTTTGGAAGTCGCTACTATGAATAAAAAATTTGATACTGCAATATACAAAAACCATTTAAATGATACAGAAACAGCAAAGTCTTTTGATTGGGATGAAGCACTAGGTGAAACTATTTATATAAAAAAGAGTATTGCTTACATAGACCGTAAATTCCCATATCAAAATAAAACATTGGAAGAAATGGGAATTCCTTTCTTACATATTTTAAAAGTAGATACCGAGAATGATATTCATCTTGTCGAACTATCAGGTGACGAACCTCTTTTAGATTTTAAGTAAAAAATATAAAGCACGTACAACATTTAATCAAATCATTAATCATATAAAAATCAAATCATGAGTAAAGTAATAGAAGTAACAATAGCTGTAATGCCTTCAGGTGATGCTCTTGAACTACAGCTACCTATCAGCACAAGTGGTAAACAAATTAAGCAAGAAATACTTGCGGCAGAAGATGATGGAAAACCTCTCATTCCTTTTTTAGACAATGAAGGTAATAAGATTATTTACGAACTTATATCTAATAAAGGTAAAATTCCTGATAATACAACTTTAGAAGAATTGAATATACAGAATGGAGATCGTTTATCAATGGTTCCAGATTTAATTGCAGGGTAGCTAATGCATTGAACCTGAACTTAGACAACAAGAAATTAAATAATGGTAAGTTACGATTTTAATCACCCCATTTTAAAAAAACATTACAGATACGAACGTCTTGCGAAAGAGCATATTGCGATATCAAAACTGAAAAGCAATCGCATTAAAGTTCGAATTACTGATTCTGCCACCAAGTTAAAAATTCCTACAAAATACGAAATTGATTATCATATTAGAAGTATAGTAGGTATTGAAAAAGACAGTCGAGTTCCAAGATTTGGCAGCAAACATACTATTGAAATTTCCTTTCCCGCAAAATTTCCATTGGAATCATTTATAGTAAAGGCAATTACAGACATATGGCACCCTAATATAATTTATCATGGAGAGGAAAAAGGTAAAATCTGTGGCAATATTAAAGGTATGGGTAAAGCATATAATATGCGCTTACTCGTAGAGCGAGTAGGTGAAATTATCCAGTATAAAAATTATCTCGCTGAACATACTGAACCTTACCCTTTCGATCCTATAGTAGCTAAATGGGTATTGGAAGATGCACCCAAACATCGTGTCAATTTTCCTATTGATGATTCCAACTTACTGGAATATACCCCACCGCCTGAAAAAGAGGAGTACACTCCACCGCCCGAACCAGAAAAACCGAAGATTATCATAAAATCAATAAAAACGAAAGAGAAGAAAAGTGGTATTATTATTAAAAGTGTAAATAAAAAACGAAATTCTGTTGAATGACCTGCAAAGCATTATATATAATTATTTTTATTATGTTCTTTGCGCTGACTTGTGTTGGGCAGGATCAGAACTGGTACGCCCCATTTGGCAAAGATGATATAGTAAAGGAGGTAGATGGTAAAAATGTTTATGGAAGATTGAGGTATAACATATACAAAAGAACAATAGATGGTAAAGATTTAAAAAAGGAAAAACCATTCCCAAAAGTTGGAGAAACAATATGTGTGCAAATTGGTCATTTAGAACTAAAGTATAACAAAAAGAATGATAAGAAAAGAAAGTACAAGTTAGTAATAAGTGAAAGATGTATAACATCCGAAAACCTAAAACCTCTCATTGGTAACTACACAATCTATGAAAAAGACGATGATACACATGATGGTAAAAAGTACGCATTAATATGCTTTGAAACTAAAAAATCAGATAAAGCTTCTTTGAAGATTTCCTTCGATATAGTCAAACGTAATTCCACCAACCTGAATGAATGGGGGTGTGACGGTGGTTTCTTGATGGACTCGCTGACTGTAGAAGGTGATGCAAATGGATTATTACCACCAAATGAAGACAAAGGCGGCACAACGGACAACATAGACAATCACTCCACTACTAAGTTCAACTCTGAACAAAAAGATGAAGAAGACGGAATAGAGTATGAATATGAGCGTACAGTAATACCCGAACCACCTAAAGATAGGTATTTGGATATAAACAAAACAGACATAGACACCCTTTGCGACTATCTCCAAACCTCTCCCACAGACTCAAGAGCAAAAAATGACATCAAAAAAATAGACGATGCAAAGTGGCAAATAGTAGGACAAAGTCAAAATATCAGTGATTATGAAAATTATCTCAGGTTAATTCCGGCAGGATGTTCATATTCACTCATTCATACCAAAGAAGCCACTAATAAAATAGAATACCTCCGAATATTCGCAGAATGGAATAATCTAAAAAGTAGCAAAAATGAAGAAGCAATCATAGGTTTTTATAAGGCAAATATCAAAAAAGCACAAGTTGCATACCTTATAAAAGGAGAAGTTACTCTTTTTATAAAAGAAATATTCCCTAAAATAAACATAGCTGTAGATACCATAAAAGAAAACGACAAAGAAAAGCACATCATCAGGGGCAAAAACACCGTCAATCCAAAATACAAAGACCTTTCACTCAATAAAGGCATCTTGATTGACGACAGTAATTGGCCCGACTCTATAGTCATTGAAATAAAGGAAGCCGGACGTTATGAAATACTGATTCGAGATGAATTTGGAAGAGAGACCACCTTAACTTTTGATTATAATTTTAAAATTGACGAAGTCAACCAAGATAGAAAGCAATATACAATGGAAATTAAGGGTGGACACCCCCCGTTTACCACTATTATCTCTCGAGATGGTACAGAAATTTCTGCGGTTGAAGGACTTAAATTAGACAAAATACAACTCAAAAAAGATGAAAAAATCTCTGAAAATAAGATCTATGATATCATCGTCAGAGATGCAGGAGGATACAAGGCGGTATCTGCGGAAAAGCTAACCATAGAAAAATCTTTGTCTGTACAAGCGATTCAGGCAATTATATTAATCACAGCATTAATCATAACATTATTCTTACTTTTTATTTTACTCCGAAGGAAAAGACGGAGAGATAATCCGGCTTATGCCGTATAGAATGAACATGACTACCGCACATATCGTCAGATTATTCAGCATTACTATCGTCCTCATGGGGATAGGGGTGGGGCTTTATGCACAGTCTGGTTGTATCGGTAAAGACAACGCCTGTTTCAAGAAGACTATGCTTGAAGGTGAGGAAGTAGAGTTTAAGTATTATTTCATAGAAAATGAAAATCTATCTTTTGAAAATGGGGAATACATATTAAAGATTAATGAGAAAAAAAGTACTAAAATAGACTTAGCTGTAAAAAACGAATTATCTTCAATAATATATTTTAATGAAAAATGGTTAGATCCAGACGATGTATTTAAATACAAAAGCAAAGAATTTACATTGTCATCAAGTCAAAAATTAAGATTAATATTTAATAATAAAAATCAAAAAAACGCTAAAGTGATACTACCCTTCGGTATTGGAGAAGATGAAAGTTCTATTAATACTTCTAGTGATACTTTAGAATTTTCTTTTGTTATTAAAGGTGGAAAAACTCCAGAAGAAAAAACAGAGGAGGAAGCTAAAAAAAAAGCAGCAGCAGCAAAGAAAAAAGCGGAGGAAGAAGCCCTTAGAAAGGCAGAAGAAGCAGTAGAGAAAAAAGTGGAGAAGGGAACTCTTACGGAAGAAGAAGAAAAGAGGAAAGCAGCAGAAGAAGTAGCAAAGAAAAAAGCAGAGGAAGAAGCCCTTAGAAAGGCAGAAGAAGCAGTAGAGAAAAAAGTGGAGAAGGGAACTCTTACAGAAGAAGAAGAAAAGAAAGAAGCCCTTAGAAAAGCAGAAGAAGAAAAGAGGAAAGCAGATGAAGCAGCAGTCGTAGAAGCATGGGAGCAGGCAAAAAGTCAAAACACCGTTAAGGCATATAGAGATTATGAAGAGAATTACCCCGATTCTCCGAATAGAAGAATAGCGCGAATCAAAAGAAAAAAAATTACGAGAAACTCTCCACTACAAACAGAGGACGGCTACATCATTACGCTAAAATATGTAATAAGCCCTACAGTTGTCTCTTCTAAAAATGCAACCGCCAAATTATACCCAATTGAAGGAGACGAATATTCAAGAGAATTAAGAATAACTGATATTGAAAATCAAAAAAATCCCGAAATAGTCATTACAGACAAAGGTAAAGCAAATGAAGTACAATATCTTCCAATCTCTTTGGGAAAACATTTGGAGGTATCCGTATCACTCAATAATGACAATATCCAAGAAATACGCTTCAAAAACGGCGTTCCTCCATACAAAATAACTTTTTTACCGGAAAAACATACCATATCAGTACATAAATTACAGCGTACCGATTACGAAATCATACACAAAGATAAAGATTCACTCATTGCTGTTTGGCTTCCCCCAGAAGACTTCTTTGAAAAAAAGCAACTCTCCGGTAATATAACATTCACTATTTCTGACAGCGAACTCAATGAGCCTTATGAAGATGATAAATGGACATTGATGATACCCAAAGGAGAGAAAGAGTTAGGAGAAGAAAAAAAGTTCAAAGAAATCTTATCCAAGTTAGGAGTAGGGCTAATACCCTTGGGCTTTATCTTTCTGTATTTGACATTACAACCAACACTGAAAAAAAAGAGAAGAAGAAAATGGGAAAAAGAACGAGCAGAGAAATGGGTATCATACCAAGCTGATATTGAACCTCAAAAAGCCGCTATACTTGAAAATAAAATTGATGTTGAAGAAGGCGGCAACGAATACAAATTTGAAAATACGCAAACACAAACCGAAAAGCCAAAAATAGTGATTAAAGGCATAAGAAGAGCTAAAGCGGTTGAGGAGTATGAAGATGAAAAGAAACTTGAAAAAGCATTATTGACAGAACGCGCCTTATCTTTCACTATGGCTGAATTGTGGCAAGACTCCTGTGTATCTGAGATTTATTTTAAAGAGGAATGTATAAATAGTTTAGAGAATTTTATTCAAGAACAAAATTTATCGCCACTCAATGAGGGAAATACTGAAATTCCCGAAATCGGCGGCATATTTATGGGCAAAGTCTATCAACACAAAAGCAAGAATACATATAAAGTTCATACCGAGCAATTTGTTCCCATAAATCCTGAATATCACGATGTCTATCGCTTCGAGTTTAGCAAAGAAAGCATAGCAAAAGACTTAGGCGATATTCAGAAAAAATACACTGACTTGATATTGGTTGGTTGGTTTCATACGCATCCCGGGCATGGTTTATTTTTATCAAAACCTGACCTCCGAATCCACGATTCATTTTTCAAGGAATCTTATCAATTTGCAATGGAAATTGATACCATATCAAGCAGACTTGACACCGCTTTTTTTACTCGAATGAAAAACAATAAAGTCAATAACAGAAAAAATTTGAAAGAACATGCAAAATGGTTTATGTGGTCACCAAACCCATAACCGACTCTAAATACAAACTCATGAGTTTCAAGTTACCAGTCAACATATTAATAAAAATCGTCCTACTCACCGGGCTATTCTTTTCGTGCCAATTGTATGCACAAAAGAACATCTCTATTCATGAGATAGAGGTCGGCGAATCGGGGTTTCTCAACCTTTACATAAAATATACTGACGAGCACATAACGGATGGAAAATTACAATTAAACAGAAGCAGTGTAAAAATATATGAAAAAATAAGCGGAAGATTAAATAGCTATGAAACTGAAACTCTCAAAGATACATTGATAACTAGTGAAGATACAGTACAGGTGTCCGAAGTTCACTTTTTGGTAGATGTCAGTAATCAAGTAAGTAATCAACAATTAGATACTGCAATTAAAAAAATTATTCAGCCTGTTATTGAGAAATATCAATACCTTAACAAACAAAATGGTATTGATATTTACTTAAATACTTTCAGTAATAAAAAGAGTGAATCACAGAAAATTATAACTACTGAAAATCTACCAACCTTACTGAAAAAATCAAAACTTAGAAACAATAAACAACCCGATCTTTTTAGGATATATACACAAACTATCAAGCAACTGAAAAGTACATCCGACAAAAAAATGCTTATTCTCATCAGTTCCAGTGTCAATTATACTAGTGTTGAAAATAACCAAATTTACAAAAAACAACTTCCTTATACTGAGGAAGATGTATGGAGATTCAGAGATAATATACCGTCAGGTTTATCTGTTTTTGCCATTGGTTTTAAAGACGGACTAATAAACCTAAGAGACTTAGTACAACAAGGTAATAAATCTACAATTCAATCGGAAGATACCCCTCAAAAATACTTAGAAATATTCGATAGTCAAGACAGGATACTAAGCAATTTTCGGGTACAAATCATCCCAAAATCCGATATATTCAAAGGCGAAAAAAGAGAATACAGCATCGCCCTTGATGACGGTATAACGCAGGACGAACACCTATTTGAAATGGGCAGTATATTCTTCCCTGTACGACTACAACATAATATTACATACGAGGATTGGCTTCTTCCTTTTTTGAAAGGCTTGCTGTCTTTAGGGGTTCTACTATTTATTTTTGGTATCATAGTTCCATGGAATCGAGAAAAAATATTTAAAAAAGAATACGTAGAAAAGTATATACAAGAAAAAAGTATTGTCCGAAATGACCCCTTACGGAACGAACCTATTAAGGCGGGAGATTTAATTGTCAAGAAATGCAATCAAATCATTCCCTTCAAAACATGGAAAATGATTGGTTGGCAATGTCCGAATTACCCGGAATGTATGAGCCAAAGTTGTAGTGGTGCCGGAGAACCCCAAGCTAATGACTTCTTTTCTATGCAGGGCATTTATCTCAAACTCAACTGGGTCTTATTTGGGATATTGGGTGGTTTTTTGGCTTGGGTATTTGTGAGTCTGTTTTTCAAGGCAAATTATCAAGGGCTCAATGAATTGATAGAAAGTTGGCTAACAGAACAAACTACGCTCAATAATTCCCGATTAATCGCTCAAAATATCGGCAATAGCTTTCTCGTTGGTATAGCCTCCGGTGCCGGCTTAACATCTATGTTAAGCCTGATGGAAGAGCGCAGAAGTTCCAACAAATATTCCCGATGGAAGTCTGTAGGTAAAATACTACTTCGTACTCTGGTAGGCATTGTGGTTTCCTGTATTGTTTTTGCTGTCGGGGCAGTGCTTCATTATCTGATAGGTTCTTTTTCAAGCGGTTTAATAGCGTGGATGTTATTTGGTATCGGTTTAGGATGGATATTGTCCTACAAATCTTCCATTCCTATCCGCAATGGAATCGGTGGCGGACTCTTGGCAAGCATAATATCTTTTATTGTTTTCTGGCTGATTTCAGTATTCTTAAATTTCAGTTTTTTAAATGCCAATTTAATAAGTCTACTCATTTTAGGTGGCATTATGGGATATATCGTAGTGACTGTTGTGGCAATGCTCGAAGATTACGAACTCAAAATCATTGCACCGGTGGGTTTTCAAAGAACCATTCCCATTAGCAAATGGCTGAAAAGTAAAGTAGGGGTCACCATCGGTAGATTACCCAGCAGCTTCATCTTCATAAAATGGGAGGATAGTGGTGTTGAACCCAATCATGCAAAATTATTTGCAGAAAACGGCAGCATATACATTCAACCTATTGGTGAAGTATTATTAGACGGCAAAATCATCAACAAACCCGTCAAACTTAAAAACAAAGATATTTTTGAACTCGGACGTGCCGGTATTACTCAATTTCAATATGTAGAAAAATGATTGCTATGAGATACTTACATATAAAAAGATTTTTCAGGGGAATCATTCTCTTTCAATGTATGTTTATTACATCCATCGCTTTTGCGGGTGAAATAAATCATTCTAAAACCAAGTATATAGAATTGGATAGCACAATAATGTACACCATTGATACACTTATACATCCTACGTGTGCTGATTCTTTGGGAGGTAGTATTGAAATTACCACTCCCGAAAATGCAATATACATCTACGAATGGAAAAAAGATACTACGGTCATCTCAACCGAACAAGACATTGACAGTCTCTCGGTAGGAATATATACCCTAACCATTCAAGATACTCTCAATGATTGCATAGTACTCGATACATTCACATTAAGCCTTACAGACTCCATCGAACTGCAAATTAACTTTACAAACAGTTGCTTTGGAGCAAATAACGGAACGGCGGTTGCCGAAGTAAATCCAGTGGGTGAATACACTTATTTGTGGAGTAATGACTCTATTACCAACTCCATAAGTGATTTGTCACCCGATACATACACCGTCACAGTGACGAGTTCAGGAGGCTGTGTAGTTATAGATTCTGTTACAATTGAAGAATTAGCTCCTATCGAATTAAATATTGATTCCATACCTACAACATGTTATGGTGATAGCAATGGTATAGCAATAGTAACAATAGTCGGTGATATTACAGACAATTACACCTATCTATGGAGCAATGGGGCAACCACAGACACCACAACCAACTTAATACCTGACAGCACATATTATGTTACCGTAACAGATAGTCTCGGATGTATGGCAATGAACTCTGTGCTTATTACTCAACCCGATTCTATCTCTTTCACACTAAATGCAACTTCCGCAGGCTGTTCGGGCAATGAGGGAACGATAAGTGTTGATAACCTAAGTGGTGGTACGGGAGACTACACTATCTCATGGAGCCATGACGACATGCTGACGGAGTCCATCGCAAGCAATTTACCCACAGGTATATATAATGTTACAGTTACAGATGATAATGATTGTATGGCAACTATACCAATTGAAGTTGGCTCGCCCAATGCCATTACATTAAGTATTAGCTCAACTGATGTATTATGTTTTGAGGGAAATACTGGCACAGCAAGTGTGAGTGTCGGTGGCGGTACAGGAAGTTATACTTACGAATGGGACGATGAGGACATGCAAATGACGGCTACTGCAAACAATCTATCTTTCGGAGACTATATTGTTACTGTGACGGATGGTGTAGGTTGTGTGCAAACAGCCGATATTACAGTTAATGAACCCGATGCAATTACATTGAGTGTTAGTTCAACTGATGTGTCATGTTTCGGGGAAAATGATGGTACTGCAAGTGTCAGCGTAAGTGGTGGTACGGGAGGTTATACCTACGAATGGGATGATGAGGATATGCAAATGACGGCTACCGCAGTTGGTCTGTCTATCGGAACTTATACCGTTGTGATAACAGATGCTAATAATTGTATGGCAGATGCTTCAGTTAGCATTACAGAACCTAATCAAATTGAGTCCGTCTCTGATATGGTAGTCATATTTCAAAATAGCATGGAACAGCCATTAAATATTGAATCAACTGCCCCAATATTATCTTGGGAAGCAGTAAATTCCGAGAATATTGACATGACTTCTTCATCTCCACCAAGTGGAATATCGCAAAACAATACGCTCAACCTCATCTACACATTAGCCGACAGTCGTGCGCCCGGACAGGTGACATTAAATGTTTCTCCACAAGATGGAGATTGCGAAGGTGAACCCGCCACTGTAACTATTCAAATTTTTCCCGATGGCGGACCTGTATTTATCCCAGAAGTATTCACGCCTAATGGTGATGGATTCAACGATGAATGGGAAATACGCTTTAACCTCCGTGATAATCCAAGCGACTACGCTATAAAAATATTCAGCAGAAATGGACAAAAAGTATATGAAGCCGGCTCAATGACCGATTTTTGGGATGCTGAAGGCTATCCGGACGGAGCTTACTACTATATCATTATGGATAAAAATAATAACACCTACAAAGGAACAGTATCTGTCATCAGGGAATAATGTGGCAATCAAGATGTTTTAACTTTTAAGCCAACACTATGAGAATCTATATATATGTCTGCGTTTTTGTGTTTGTAAATATTTTATTTACAAGTCATTCTGTATTTGCACAACAAGACCCTTTCCTTGTTTCGCCTGTATATAATCCGACCTCTTATAACCCTGCCGCACTCGGCAAAGACGCAAGACTCACTCTCATTCTCAGAAATCAGTGGTTTATTGATATGGAAGACCCCACAAGAACAGCAATTTTGAATGTCGATTTTTCGCCCTTTATTCCTTTTGATAATAAAATAAGTGTTGGTTTGAAATTAGAATCAGATATTGCGGGTGTCTTTAATCGAACCGATGCCAATCTCTTGTTTGCTTATCATCTAATCAACGATGAAGATAAACCGCATCACTTGTCTTTAGGAGTCACCGCAGGAATTTTGAATCAAAGAATAGACCTAACAAGCAGACAATTAATTGACCTTGACGATCCGATTATTTCAAATAATTCAGCTAATGCAAATGTTTTTGATGGTGGTCTCGGCTTGGCTTATAGATATAACAAGGACAATTCAGTTATTGGTTTTGACCTTTCACTCCCTCAATTATTTACGAGTGATTTAAATTATAAAGACCCACTAAATCTCAGGTACGATAACCGACCACACATTCTTGCAGGACTGCGATATGAGTCACAAGTAGGAAATATTGACCTCGAACCTTCTATACTCTATCAAGCCACAGGAGGAATAGATGGTATAATTCCTCCCCTCAACACCTTTGACATTGCACTCCGAACTTTCTTTTTAGATAAGCAATTTTGGGTAAATACAGGTACACGAATAAATGGAAATGCTTCTTATGCAGGATTTGGTTTCTCAAAAAATAATATTGATTTTCAAGGTACTTTTGAATTTCACCGTGAAGCAGGCTTAACCTATGAAGTATTACTTGCTTACCGTTTAACACCTACTCGGAAAAAAACAATCTATGAAACTGAATTAGAAAAAATACACCAAAGATTAGAAAATTTAAAATCCGATATAACAGCAAGAAATAATCAAGTAGAAGAAAAACTAAAAGAAGCAGAGCGTATTCAAATATACGACGACGCCAGCAAAGAAGCCACCAAAAATAAGCTGACAGATTTAGAGAAAAAATTAGTAGAAGTAAAAAACGCACTTGACAGAGCATTTAATAAAACCCGAAGTGCTGACAATAATGCGTGGCGTTCCGAGAGAATACTGGCGGAAGCAGAAAACTTTGGTGCAGCCGACAGAGCCGTCAAAGCGATTCATGCCAACAACATCAAACTTAAAGACGAATTAATAAACACGACTTTGCAAAACAATGAAGCATATCAAGCACTTGTCAGCAAGGTGAAAAATGTCAGGTGTAAAAAGAAAATTGTACCGACAACCTTAGAACTCATCGGAAAAGGACGTGCCGAAGAAGTTCAGGCAAGACTAAACAGTGATTTATCAAAGATAGCGGGAATTGATAACGAAAATACAGTCAACACTCAAGGAAAAGAGAAATGGCGCATCACCTACACCTTCCCTTATTCAGAGGATATATACACTTTGGAAGACAGAATCAACCAACCCTCTCTGATGATGACGCATATTAAAGAGCAACTTGATACGCTTAAAGGTGCAAGTATAGATACCATCTACCTCAAAATTATTACACAAGATGAAATTGCTTATTTAAAAGATGACTTTACTGAAAATCCCTACTTAGGAGAATTGGGAGTAGGTATAAAATTTCCCCACCAAGCAACAGATACTGAAGATAACATGACTCAAACCACCATTACTGAAATTCGAAAAGGTGACAAGACTTCGCAGTACAAATTAGCTTGTTTAAAACTATTGGGAATTAGGCAATACATAGGCACTGAACACCCTTTACGATTTGAGATTTTAGCACCCGGCAATATAGACGATTCCACTGTATGCCATATTGAAATCGTTCTCAAAAATAAATAATACCAACACAAGTCAAGTATTCACACAATGCAAAGCCGACAAAAAATACGAATTAAAAGAAAAAAAATAGTCATTCCTGTTCGCAAACGCAGCAAACGCGACAGGCTGTATGCTTTTTTGAAGAAAAATAGCAGAAAGTTGTTAATCGTGTTTACGTTTCTCGGCTTAGTGGGCATATTAACATATGAATGGTCTCATCAAAAAACTGACACGCCGACAACCACCAATTTCCCTTACCCTGAAATACTACCCAAGAAAATGCTACAACGTAACTGTACACTGGAATTCGTAAAACATACCACATTAAGAGATTTTTTTGAGGGTAAAATAGTTGACAACGACATTAGAAATGAAGTTGTCTATCAAGCCAATAACGACCATAATGTTTCAGTCATAGACGAACATGATGGGTTTTACATTTTCCTGATTGATGAAAAAGACAAATTATCGGCAGACTTTTTTGTGTATCAAATGGCGGTAGATTCTTTTTTGACGATTAATCTCTTCCCGAGCGTCCAAATTGACATGAAAACGGTGGCTTTAACCACCAAGCTCAAAAAAATATCGGGTAAGGTTAATAGAAGTTTAGCAGGTACAATTGCGAAACAATCCGGCATACTTCATGAAAAAATAACAGAAAAAGAAAGTACCGAATTTCAAACTATATTAAACACCCAATCAGTTTTTGACGTTGCCGATGTAAAAATCAATGATGAATTTGATTTAGTTTATGAAGAAAAATGGCACAAAGATACAGAAGTTTCAGCAGGTAACATTTTGGCAGTTCATTACCGAAGAGACGGTAAAGCCTTTTATGCTTTTCGCTATGAAAATGGGGATGGGACTATTTTTTTTGACGAAAACGGGAATATCTCAAAAAAGAGATTTTTGCCATATCCGCTTCAACACAATATCGTCACGTCCCACTACGGACCACGAGAACACCCAATAGATGGAAAAAATCATGTACATCACGGAACGGATTATAGAGCAAATAAAGGCGATCCGGTCTATGCCGTAGGTGATGGTAAAGTATTAGAAGTAGGATTTAAAGAAAATAATGGTAACTATGTAAAATTAGAACACGAAGGAAAATATACGACCCAATACTTGCATTTCAGCAAAATTGCAGAAGGCATTAAGAGAAACGGGCATGTAAAACAGGGAGATATTATCGGTTACGCCGGAGATACTGGCAAAGCAACAGGCGTACACGTATGTTTCCGGGTGAAGAAAAACAACAAACCCATTGACCACACAAAAGACTCGACATTTCGCAAAAGTAAAACGTTCAAAGTCCAAGATTTAAACGGCTTCAAACAGCACAGAGACAGTTTACTCCTTATGCTGAAAGAATAAGCCGCTTTGTTTGTAGAAAATAAAAAATATACTATCTTTATAACTATAACAGTCTCATTTACATAAAAATGTAGTGAGACTCGCATCGGTTAAAATTCAAATTTATGTTATCCAAAATTACTTTTTCAGTTATACTTTTGAGTGCTGTATTGGTGCTGACTTCTTTTTATGGGAATGATAGGGAGGAGCAGGGAGAAGTGTTGAGTTATACACTTATTATTGAAAATATAAAATCGTCGCAAGAAGATTTGGATTTAATACTTTATAATGTTTCAGGAGTAAAATATTCTATTGAAACAGAGACAACACAAAGAAGGAGAGGAAAAAATTTTACTGAATTAAAACACAACTACATAAATACCATAGAGGGTCAATTTCAAGAGAATGATAAAGAACAAATATTTAAAGGGGAGTTAAAAACACCAAAACAAGCAGAAAGATTGAGTCTCTCTCAAATCAGGTTGAAAAATAACGGCAAAGTTGTACCAAAAGGAGATTTTAAACAAAGATTCAAAGTCAAAAAAATCAGACTAGATATAACAACAACTTCACAAGATGCTCGTGTGGAATTAGCAAATATTGTTGCAGGAAAACAACTTCCCAAAGACAAAATCAAAGAACTCGTAAAAACTAAACAGATAGACACTGAAGAAGGATTAGACAAGATTTTGGAGCAATATTCTACCGATATTAAAGGCACTGTAATAGGTAGCCGACAAGGTGATATTATAGAAATTAATGATACTCAAAATCAAGTTGTAATAAATACTCTACATCCTTCACCTTTCACTTGTATTGACGAAAATGGCGTTACATTTCAAATATATAGTACAGAAAGTGTCGAAAGTTGGTTAAAAAAACTCAAATCATTTGACTTCAGGCGAGATAAAATCAAGAGCTCTAATGTCATATTTAAACTGACTCGCCCGATTCCAGAAGCAACATCGACAGAAGAACTTACAAAACCGAGAACAGGAAATACAGATCCAATAGTTCCACCTGACCCCACCTGCGACGACGGCATTCAAAACGGTAACGAAACAGGTACAGATTGTGGCGGTGATTGCCCATCATGCGAGCTTTATATAGTAAAGCATGATGAAAAAGAAACAGCGATTGAAATAATAGAATTACGTGAAAATAGCGGAGAGTATACATTTGACGCTTTCGGTGACTACGAATGTGAAGGCTGCGAAATTTTCTTATATGAAAACCCTCAAAATGGTACTGCTACACCTCAAGGCACACAAATTTCATATACTTTATCCGGTGAATGGATGAAAAAAGTTACCAATGTAGATGAAAAACCAATCGTGAAAGACAGGATTGCATATTACATTCAAGATTCAAGAGGAATTAATGTAGCAAGAGGTAGCAAGCGGATAGTTGTGCAGCGTGAAATTGACATAAAAAGCAATATTTCAATTGACACTTTGACTATGACCAATGTTCCTCCTATTTACAATTATCAGGTAAATGACCCGACTGATATGTTCTTAGGATATAGAATCGGCGATTCAATAATTCTTAATTGCGAACAAAACCTTCTCTTGGTATTAGCAGCCTCTTTTCCGCTCGACACCTTTCAGATTCGCAAATTAATCAGTCAAAATACACAAGATATAGCACCCGACAGAAAACAAGAAGTTCGAAAAATGCTTGATACTTATTTTAGCGTAGATAAGATAAATATTTCAGAAACAGATGATTTTACATTCAATATTTTCAATACAAAGGAGCAACAACTGGCACATCGGAGAGGGCAGAGTATCAAAGGGAATCACCCCGTACACCACTTCGTGAAAAATCAAGAACATGAAAAAGGATACTACGCTTTCGCAATACTCAACCCCGAAGAAATATGCAATGGAGCAGAGGGGGTGATACTATATATTACCTTTGAAAATAATAATCTTTATACTCCCATTAAAAAACATATTTATACAGGAGGAGTAAAATCAGAAACTATCTAAATGACTAATAGAAAAAACATATTATTGCGTAGTTTATTTATTATCATGCTTTTGGCAATTTCTGCCGAAGTAGTTGTTGCTCAAGTGGGAGACATTCAAAAAGCAGCAAAGGCAGGTAAAAAACTCAATAAATACACGAAATTTATCAGCCTGAATGAATTTGGTAAATATACGCTTCGGAAAGACAACAGGATTATAGCCTACGGCAGCAATTTTGATGAAGATATTTATAAATACCTAAACCATAACAATCACAACAGTCCCTGGCATCTTGTAACCGACCTCGTATTAGCGGATTATGATGTAAATATTTATAACGGACTCCCCCGAAATGCGGCATCAATCAACAATAGAATCATTGCAATAAGTGGAGATAACAACAAACAAAATAAGGAGCAAAAAAAAGAAAGAAGAAAGAAAGACACCTATAAAATCATCAAGGAAAATCCCGATATTAATCTCGTCATCAAACTCAATTTTGATTTTGACAATACACAACAAATCCCCACATTCAACGATAAGTTTGTAACTACGCTCAATACAGAAATCAATCGTTTGTTCCGGAAAATTGACGTTCCGGGACGTTGGCGCGGAAAACAAATTGTAATTATAGACTTTGGCATACAGACAAATAAAGCTATTGAGTATTTGGAAAAATTTAACACATTAAATTACGCCAAAATACTAATGTTATATGCTAATGATTATCAATTACTTACGGATATTCATCGTAAAAAACCAAATATATCCCTCATCCTTAATCTATCTCAAGAAGTCAAGCAAAATAAACTGATAGAAGATATCAAACCAATTCAGGACTTATTAGTCAACAACGATACAATAAATAAAAAAACAATCATTTATGCGTCCATGCTTACGAGTAGTACTCGTGAAAATGGCATCTCTCCAATGTTCCCTCCGCATAAACTAAAAGACATTAAAACCGTCGAAAACATTGCCAGACAATATCAAGCCTTTGACTCCACCGGAAATCAAGGATTTGTGATAGGTCCCCTCAGTTCTTTTAATATCACAAACAACTACGATGAGTTCACACCGGACGGAGACGCTCTAGAGGACGGAGATAAAATGTATGAATACAATGCAGATTTCCTACTAAGCAACGTTTTATTCGGCAGCAACTACACCGCCAATCGTTATGGAATGGTCTTATACATGCTTCTGTTTTTTTTCTTTACCACTCCATTAGCATGGGTAATAGCCCCCAATCTCCCCAACTATTTTTTAGTTCGTAATAGAATTTACTATGATAAAAATGTATTTGAAAACGTCAACGGAGAACTATCTCAAAATCGTAAATACCGCAAAAAGTACCTGACAGTTCTCGGCTTGTTAACTTTTATTTGGTTGCTTTTCGCCGTTATATTATTTACGAATTGGTTGAAATTTGAAAAGATAAACATAAACCTCTCTTATCATAGCGGATATTTTATATGGATATTACTGGCATTTGCCGTACTCAATCTTGTCATCCCAATGTTGAGTGCAAGTACAAAATTGGTATACAAATTCTATATTAAACCCATCGTTAATTTTATCTTTTTCCTCAAACCCAAAGGACTTTACCAAAGAATCGTCAAACTTCAAAAAATCTTTACTCCATCAAAAAAGGATAAAATATACGATGCCCCTCATAGTAAATATTCTATACCAAAAAAATGCATGGTATCCATAGTCATATTTGCTCTACTGAATGTTTACGGTTGGCAATTTGAATTTCCGGCTACTACATTCTCGTGGATTTTCTACTTGATTGGCTTCCTGATAGTTGCGGGCTTTGCCTACAATATATTTCATTGGCGAGGGAAAAAATTAGCCGTTTTACTGGATGATAGTTATTTAGAAACATTTCCAAAGGACACCCAAAAATACATCACCACAACCTACCCCCAATACGGCGCAAAAATAAAAGACGAAGAAGAACTATGATACACCTATTACTATACGAACTAAAAGAAGAAATAGAGGACTACCTCGACAATTTCATCGAAATTGGAGATGATGCTGTAAAGGTCGTCAAAAATATCGTAGGGCAAGACGGTAAAATACCCGATGCACTCGACGATGCTGTACTAATCGTATTAGTGGACGTAGAACGCGAAGGACACCCCAACACCAAACCAACCGAAGGCACACCCGAATACGTCAACCTATTTGTACTCTTTGTTTGCAATATCGGTACAATTGAGGAAGGTACACTTTCGGCACAAGTACTTAGTGGCATCATCAGCTTTTTCAAAAACAATCCGACGGTAGATGTCAACGGCAAGACCATACGGGCAGAAATGGCAAAACTCAACTTCGATGAACAAAATAAACTTTGGGGATTTCTCGGCGCAAAATATATCCCCTCAGTATTATACAAATTCAGAACCTTAGAAGTGGACGAAGATTCAGTGGATGAAGACATTAATCTGATTGGCTAATATTGAACTTGCGCTTGACACTTGTACTTGAACTTATATATGAATACGCATCACATACATATCGAATCACGTTGGTACGAGGCAATCAGTCTCAAAGGCGAACACCATTATTTTGCAGATAAAATCATGCGAGGCGTTTCTTTTTCGCCCGTCATTTTTTTAGGTACAAAGGACTTACTCAAAAAAAATAATATGTTGTTCAAATCTACCAATGGCGGGTTTTCGTTTTTTTTCAAACACAAAAACGACCTCATTAATCTTCTCAATGAATCGAATACCTTGTACTTCTGGATATTGGCGAAAAGAGACGATATTTTCAAAATCAGTTCCGACTTGGATGTAATGGAGATGACCTTGTTCAAATCCGAAGAAACAAACCTAAAAAAAACTGAACAAGCCTATAAAGATTTCTTACGCACTACTATTGGTGAACATCAAACTAAGTCAAAGAATAAAAACCCGAATATCAACCGAAAATTTACTGTCGAAGCGCAAGAGCGCACAAAACTAAAACCCGTCGCACTGATTGAAATGTCGATTTCGAATGACTACTTAGATACACTAAATTCATTGGATAAAGCGGATGAAAAAAAACTGATTAAACTCATCTTATCACGACCCTTGACCGGGTTTTTGAAGAAAATGCAAAGCGAAGTTGGCGATATAGGAAAATTCCTAAAAACAAAATCAAGGCAAGACCTCCAAACATTAGCATTAATTTCATCCAAACTAACATATAACATTGTTTTTCAGCCAAGAACAGTACAATGTTTCTATAAAATAAAGGTTCCCAATAAAATAATTCGTATATTAGCAAATGAATCTAACAAAGATTTTGAAATAAGTCCTGCCGATTCGGATATTAATTTGAAAGAAACCTTCATGGATGAAGCAGGTAAGTTCATTACAATTGATATTGGCGAGCACCAAATTAAAGAGTTGATTCACAGCGACAACTCGGCACTACCGCGCGACAAAATTGAAATCAAATTTGGAGACGAGGGCTTTAAGCCCAATTTACCTAAGTTGACTGGAAAAGACATTAAGTTCAGCTTTAAGAAAAATCGCTACATCGCATCGAAAACATTAAGATACTAAGTATAAAAGTATTAGCAATGAGTGAGCAAAAACATTCATCCCGTATATTTGGGACACTCATTCAAAATTAGACATTAATAAGAAATACAATTTTTTACAAACAAAAAACATCTATTATGAGTAATTACCGAATACCTGGTGTTATCATCAACGAACGCAAGGCTTTTGAGGATGTTGTGCCTCCCGTACCCACTGCGGTACCGGTATTTATCGGCTTCACACAAAAAGCCGAAGGCATATACGGAGAAAGCTTTCACATGCAATCCGTAAAAGTAAGTTCCCTCAAAGAATACGTAGATATTTTCGGTGGGCAAATGTCTTACCAATACGACCTCAAGCCCACCGACAACGACAATGAATTCGATGTCAACCTTCGGGATACAGGCAAATTCAATTTGGTATTGGATAAAAAAACGGCATCCTACATGTACGACAGTCTGCGAATGTTCTTTTTGAACGGCGGTAGCCTCTGCCATGTCATCTCCGCCGGTAATGTGGCAACTAAAGACAAAAAGAAAAGCATTATAGATTGTATTGATATACTCGAAAACGAAAAAGAGCCTACACTCGTCTTAGTTCCCGATGCTATTTTGTTGGGGGAAAGAGATTGTTATGAGATTTACACAAAAGTATTGATGCACTGCGCTGATAAGAATAATAATCGCTTTGCAATATTTGATGTTCCTGAAAAAGATAAGCCTACGGGCAATTCCTTAGACGAAAAAATTGATTTGAAAAAATTCCATGACAACATGGAAAAAATATACAACGAGGACAGTAGCCAAGACCAAAGCATGGGTTATCTAACTTATGGTGCAGCTTACTTTCCGCGTCTGAACACCAACCTCTACACACCCGGCGAAGTCAGCTACAAAAACATCAAAAATTACAGCAAACAAAGTCCTATTCTCTTTGGCTCGGGTGACTCCACCAAACTTAACGGTAGTGGTGGCGGTGGCGGTACGGCGGTACTCACGCGAACGGAAGCTAAAGTGGAAAAAAGAAAACGCGCACAGTCCGTCAACTACAATAGGGTGCTGAAAGCCATTACCACAAAGGTCAATATTCAACCCACTTGTGGTGCATTGGCGGGTGTATATGCCAAGTCCGATAGAATCAACGGGGTACACTATGCACCGGCGAATGTCAGCCTTGTCGGAGTCATCAGTCCGTACATACAAATCACCAATAAAGACCACGAAAAATTGATTGACGAACAGAAAGGGTACTACGTAAATGTGTTACGCTCGTTCCCCAATAGAGGCACAGTCGTATGGGGCGCACGAACGCTCGACAGCCTTGACCTTGATTGGAAATACATCAATGTCAGACGCACTGTATCCGTCATACAAAGGTCTATCAAAAAGGCAGTTGACGGTTATCTATTCAAGCCAAATAATCAACAAACTTGGATAAAAATACGCTCGGTCATCAATAATTACCTGACCACGATGTGGAAAAACGGCGCATTAATGGGCAACTCTGCCGAAAATGCCTATAACGTTTCCGTAGGTTTAGGTTCTACCATGACCAGTGAAGATATTTTGAATGGTATCATCAAAGTTTCGGTACTCATTGCCGTTGTACGACCAGCCGAATACATCGAAGTCACCTTCCAACAAACTATGGGAGAAGGACTTCTTGAAGGAGAATCTTCCGGCGACGACGAAGGCGGTGAGGACGATGGTGGTGGAGACGACGGAGGTGGTAACGAAACTGCCGCTGACGCACCAGCCAAAAAATAATTTTAACCCAAGTCAAAGAAGCATGACTTGAATTTTCAAAATAATAAAAATATATCATCATGTTATATGAAGGTTTATTTCCCGTAGGGAAATTTCATTTCAATGTCACTATCGGTGAGTTGGAGATTCCATTTCAGGAAGTGTCCGGTTTGGAAGTGGAGACAAAAATCATGGAATACCGCCACGGCAACAGCCCCGAATTTTATCCGATGAAAGGGGCGGGTTTGATGAGCGTAGGCAATATCACCATGAAAAAAGGAGTCATCCAAGACGGTGACGAACTACTGGAATTTTTCAAAGAGTTATTCGATGAAAAAGCCCACTATGCCGACCATACAGACCGCCTCACCATCCAAATAGAACTCTTGGATGAAGAAGGCGAAAACGTCATGACATGGAATGTCACCAATGCCATTCCGGTCAAATACACCGGCACAGATTTCAATTCCAACGATAGCGCATTAGCCATCGAGTCTATGGAATTTGCTTGTGAATTTATCGACATTGATTACGAATAAAAACAAACAGAATTAAGGTTTAATTTATGGTAAAGCAACTGATTATCTGTTAGATAGGAGTTGCTTTGCCTTGATTTTTATTGAGAAATATTATGGCAACTATTAATACATTTCCTGTTAATTCGTTTTATTTTAATGTGGAAATTAATGGTGTGGAGATTCCATTTCAGTCTGTTTCGGGGCTTGGTGTTGAACATGAGTTGGAACCAGAAAAAGGAACAAAGGATGCTTTCACTTCCTCTATAGGAAAAATTACATACACCAAATACACCAATGTCACTTTGAAAAAAGGAATATTTACAGATGACCCTGCAATATGGAAAGCATTTAGAACATATAGTCTAAGCCATATTGATGATTTAAAGACTAAACTAAATAATGTTTTAATCAAAGAGATGTTCATTAGTCTGGCTGTGAATGGGAAATTTGGTAATAGCGTTCAAAATTTAGTATCAGAGGATGTTGTTCTTAATTGGACGCTATATAATCTCGTTCCTAAAAGCTGGAAAATATCACCTTTGGATTCTATGAATAATGAATTTTTGACAGAAACCGTTGAATTTGTGTACGAAGGACTTGTACTTACTTATTAAAAATTGAAACATGCCTGTAGAAATCAACGAACTTGTTGTAAAAACCTCAGTTAATAATGATGCTTCCAAAAGCCCTTCGGTCAAAGAGGGTATCAATTATCAGGATATTGAAAAAATAAAAAAAATTATTTTACAAGAGTGCCGTAAGATGGTTAAAGAGGAAATGGAAATGGATAAAATCAGATAAGATGCCTATAGACAATACAAAACTTATTATAAAAGGATATACCGATGACCCGACCGAATCTTCTGGGCAAAGGGAAGACCGATACTTTGAAGCCGTCATTCAGCCGGAAAGCATATCTATCAAAAAGGGTATCCAGTTCAGTCAAAATGACACTGCCAATACAAATTTTGTAAAAAGGCAATATCAAGGTTATTCAACTGAAATGTTGGATATGGAACTAGTTCTTGATTCCAATAGAGACGGTGAGAATTCAATAGAAAATAAGGTTAAAGAGCTTGAAGATACAGTTTATAATTATGAAGGGTCAATACATAAACCCTTGTTTTTGGAAGTATTCTGGGCAGAATTTAGTTTTTATTGTCACTTAAAAAGTTTAGATATAAAATATTATTTGTTCGATAGACTTGGGCAACCAACAAGAGCCAAAATCTCACTTTCCTTTGAGAGTTATGCCTCACCGGATTACTCCGCAAGACGTGGCAACAACCAATCCCCCGACATGACCCACGTAAAAACAGTTAGAGAAGGTGACAATATTCTTTCTATGTGCAGAGAGGTTTATGGAGACTCTAAATATTTCGTTCATGTAGCTGAGTTCAATGACTTAATCAACTTCAGAAATATCAAACCCGGCACTCAACTCATTTTTCCACCACTCAAATAACGCACACTATGTCAACATCACCCTTACACCAAAAAATTAATATAGTATCTTTTGAGGTATCTGTTGGTGGAAGTATTTTGGAAGACACAAAGCATATATTCTCCGTACAGGTTGATAATGCAGTAAATAGAATCCCAAAAGCGACGATTAAATTCTTGGACGGTGACCGCAGTAAGCACAAATTTGAATTTCAGGATAAAGTAGATTTTACGCCGGGCAATGAGATAGAAATAAAGGCTGGTTATCATCAGGACAATGACGTAATTTTCAAAGGAATCATTCAATCCACAGGCATAGAAGTGAAGCCTTGGGAACATTCCTTACTCGTCGTCCATTGTGCAGATACAGCACTCAAAAGTACATTAAGAAGAAAATCGGTCATATATGCCAATCAAACAGACAGCGACATTATCGACAAAATATTATCTGACAATGACATTGAATGTTCGGTAGAAAGCACCTCATTGACCAATAAAGAATTGGTGCAATACGACTGCACTGATTGGGATTTTGTAATGGCGCGTGCCGAAGCCAATGGAAAAATAATAGTTTCTGACTTAGAACAAATCCACGTAAAAGCCCCTTCAACGGATGTCGAAGATTTCACGGTCAAATACGGCGAAACCATTATACGCGCCAACCTCCACCTACAGGGGCAACACCAATATCAAAGTGTAGAGTCTCTAACATGGAATATGCAAGACCAAAAGCGTGAAAACGTTAGTTCCTCGGAGCCTTCCGTAAATAATCAAGGTAGTGTTGACGGTCAATCACTTGCCGGGAATTTCGGAAATGATATATTTGAAATACACTCATCTGCGCCGATAGAAACGGATGCGATGACAGAATGGGCAAATGGTATCTTGCTCAAATCCCGATTATCAAAAATCAGAGGCACTATCCACATGAATGGTGTCGCAAATATGCTGCCCGACACAGTTATTAAGGTGGAAGGCTTGGGCAGGTATCTCGAAGGAGATGCTTATATATCGGGAGTCAGACATATCCTCCAAACAGGTAACTGGGTGACTGAACTCACCATAGGTTTAGAAGCTCAACGCTTCGTAGAACGCCATAAAAATGTCGCTTCTCCGGTAGCTGGTGGCTTGGTGCCGGGCATTCAAGGAATATACATTGGAACGGTCTTGCAAATTGACAAAGACCCGGATGGCAATTTCCGCATAAAAGTAGATATTCCTGTTATTGGAGAAAAGGGTAAAGGAATATGGGCGAGGTTTTCCAACCTTTATTCTACGGGCGATTCCGGTACTTTTTTCTTTCCTGAAACGGAAGATGAAGTCGTCGTAGGATTTATAAATGGTGACCCAACTTATCCGGTCATACTTGGTACACTTTTTAACCAACAAAAGAAAGCCCCGTTTACCCCCGAATCCGACAACAGTACAAAAGGCATCATTACCCGCGAAAAATTAAAATTGCTTTTTGAGGAAGAAGATAAAAACATAGTACTCGAAACGCCCAATGGCAATACAATTATATTGAGTGATAAAGACAAAAAAATCACGATAAAAGACGAACACGACAACAAAATTGAAATGTCCTCAAGCGGTATTCTCTTCGACTCTGCCAAAAATATTGAACTGAAAGCCAAGCAAAATATCACTATCAAGTCAGATTCCGGTAAAGTAGAAGTGAAGGCAGGATCCGAACTAAAAATGGAAGGGCAAACCGTAAAACAAAAATCCAATGGACCTTTTGAAGCGCAAGGTGCTATGATGACACTCAAAGCCACTGGCATCAACACCATCAAGGGAGCAATGGTAAAAATCAACTGATATGAAACACGAACAGAATAAATCCTTTCTGGGGCAGGGTTGGTCATTTCCCGTTACTTTTTCGGAAGAAAGCGGTGTGGATTTGGTCAATGAGGCGGAGGATATTCGCCAAAGTCTGCGAATATTGCTCACCACTCCCGTAGGTGACAGGGTGACACATCCCGACTTTGGATGTAATATTCACGAAATCGTTTTTGACCCTGTGAATCAATCTACCGCTCAACATATTCGCAGGGCGATAGACAAGGCTATCTTGTATTTTGAACCGAGAATTACACTCGAAAATATCAACTTAGACATCTCTCGGCACAAAGACGGCATACTGAGAATATCATTGGACTACGTTATCCGAAAAGTGAATATCAGAAGTAATGCAGTGTTTCCGTATTATCTCAACGAAGGCACGATTATATTGGATAAATTTTAAAAATAATTGAGATTGTGTATGAAATAAGTTCGTAATTTTAGAATTAGATTTTTTTCTTTAGGCGATTCAATGAAATGTGAGTTTATCGTGTATAAATGACCATTTCATTGAAGAAGTATAAAGGAAAAAAGATGTTATAAAATACGAAGTTATTTCATACACAATCCTTAACAAACAACCATTGTGTACGAACCAAACCAAGCAACACTTTCTTCTTTCACAATTCATTGTAAATGAACTAATTATTGAACTTGACGCTTGAACTTGCACTTACTTAATTATACCCACACATGTCTTCCCTCGACAAAAAATATGGCTTAAATCGTGGCAGTCTCTATAATGAGGCACTCGCACCCGATTTTATCAAACTCGACCCAAGGGAGTTGAGTCAACTCATGGCACAGGCAGTGGTCATTAGTAAGCATTTGCCGTTTTATCATACACCGGATGCTAAAATTACCAAACCGGAAGGTAGTATATATTTTCAGGAAAAAATATGGATAGACCTCTTTGAAACACAAGCCGCCACCATGCGATTACCCAAATCCAAAGAAACCGAAACCGTAAAACAACAATTTGCTCAACTGATTAAACAATCAAATAAAAGTGCGTGGCAACAAATACAATCATTCAAAAAAACGAATCCTGATAAATGCAAAAAATTATTAGCAAGTCTTAAAAACATATATACAAAACAATTGCGCGAGCAAAGCAATCCATACAATTATGATGATGTTTATGAAAAAATAAAATTACTTGCTGCCACACATTATAATGAGGAATACTTCAACGAATATATTTTAACGGATAACTTTGAAGTATCTGGTTGGGAAAAAATACTGTTGAACGACATCAGTTTTATTCTCGCTCATCTCGAAAATTATGATTATCAACATGAGAACAATCTCATAATATACAAAATTGACAAATGCGAAGATGAAGAAATTACGTCACTCAAAAACGAATTATTATATCGTTCGCTCAATCACATCATCAATATACTTCGCACCTATAACTGTCTGAATAACATAGACAAAAAAGATTTTATTGAATTAGAGGCAAAAAGTGAACTCGAATCTTCCGTCATAGAAAAAATCGCAGAAGTCATTGGTGGTTTGGATAAAAATCTTAGTCAAAACGAAAAGCAAAGCAAAACCTCACTTCAAGAAGCAAAAAATCAATTGAACGAAGCAAGACTCATTTATAATGAAACCATAGATATTTTAAAAATCATCACAAAAATTCCAAGTCGCCACCTCGCCGATACGCTTGAAAAAAAGAAAGACCATGACCCAAGCATCGGGCTTCTGATTGCTTTTTTCAAAACTTTCAAACTTATTCAAGACGAATTGGGAAGAGTTAGTTATAAATTTATTGAATATTACTACAAAAAATTACTCGAAATCAAACCCCTTCCCGCCGTAGCTGATAAGACTTATATTTCCGTAAAACCTGCATCACATATCCGCAAAACGGAAATAATAAAAGGAACAGAAATCGAAATATTCTCCAAACAACACAATCAAACCTACACTTATGAAACCCTAAAAGACGCTCAAATCAATCGCGCGAAATTAAAATATTTAAGAACACTATACGTAAATCGTGAAGAACGCTCCAGTGAAAACAGAATTGCCCACGTATTTCAAAATGAATTTGATAAAGAAAATATCGCGGAAGGCAGCACTTTAAGATTGTTTGGAAGAAGTCTCCGGGAAGACATCATATTTAATACATCGGAAATACCCAAAAGCTGCAATATTGGTTTTGTTATCGGCTCGCGGTCATTATTGCTTCGGTCAGGTAGAAGGACGGTTTTACTGTATTTAACTTTAAATGAAGAAGAAAAAATTTACTACGACGGCGGAAATGACAACAACACCTTACCCATTGATATTCAGCTTTCTACCAACGGAGACCAATGGATAAATAAGCAAAACATGACCACTGAAAATCCTCTAATCCTTGACGCAACAGGGAAATGGATAAAAGCTGTACTTATCCGTGTTCATTTGGACGAAAACGATGCGCCTGTCACTGGCAATAAAGCCCTTACTGGATTCACACATTTACCTGCGATAAAAGTAACGCTTAAAGATTGCGATAAAAGTAATTCATTTGCAAACGCATGGTTGTTTTTTGAGTGTTTTAAAAATATAAAAAGAATTCAACTTGGCGTAAAAGCCGAAAATGCGGAAGTGTTCGGAGACGAGAGCAACTCTTATCACTTGGTCAACGGCGAGGATTATTTCCCCTTTACCATGATTCCTACGATTGGTAAAACATTTCGTGCTTATAATAAAGAAGTCCATTGTAAAAACCTGAACGATATAGATTTTAAGTTGACTTGGGCAACTTTGCCCGCCGATTTCAACGATTATTACGCGCCGTATTTGGATGAATTGAGTCCTGCATTAGAAGAAATCAAATACGAAAATTATCAGGTAAAAGTGTTTTCGAGTCTCGGTAATGCCGATGAAAATTCCGAATCAAAAGACTTATTTCCTCAACAAGAGGAAAGCGAAGAAGAAATGATACTCAACACCAAACATACCATTCATCTGCAAAAAGAAGATTTAACATCGCTTAATGGCGAAAATTACCACCAACAAAGTCTCGTCAATCGGGATTCATACTTTGGTTTTGAACTGGCAAGAAACAATGCCAAACTCCCACTCTATCCGTTTTTACACGATATGCACAATCGCGTACTCGAAGTGGCTTTGTTCAAAAGAAGTAAAAATGAAGATGACCAACAAAATCAAGTCTCTGTAAAAGAACCTTTTACGCCAACGTTGAGCGGTATCAATATTGATTATAAAACTTATAAAGATGAGTACGACCCCGATACGTATCTCAAACAAGATTTTGAGGTATTTCAAATCCTGCCTTTCGAATCCAAAGCACTCAAGACAACAAATGAATTATTACCGTCCGATAATTTTGGCGAAACAGGCTATCTCACATTAGGCTTTTCTAATATTCAACCGCAGGCATCCATTACGGTATTTTTTGAACTTTCCAATATCAATATCGCCATTGAAAAAGACTATACACATCCTCAACTCCATTATCAATACTGGACGCTGGAAGGCTGGAAGTCCACAGAACCAGCCACTTGTATAAAAAACGACGAGACGCAAGAATTTACCCGTTCCGGCAATATCACTTTTACCATTCCGCCAGATGCTGTACCGAAAATGGAAAACGATGAAGTGATCTATGCCATTCAAATTTCGACCAAAGGCAATGCGATGCTGTTCAGTTCTTTGGTGCGATACACCGAACAATCGGTTTTGATACAAAGAAAAATAGAGGGCGAAAAGCATCGTTACACGTCAGTTTCACCTCACGAAACCGTTGTATCGATGAAAAAAAGCACCTCCAACATTGAGCAACTCAATATGTTGGTAGAGACTTACGGTGGCAAATCCACCGAATCGGGCGAAGAATATTTGTATCGCGTCAGCGACCAATTTCACAGCAAGAGTCGCTTGGTGACACGCAAAGATTTTGAGCGATTTATCCTCAATAATTTTAGCGAAGTACATGCGGTACGTTGTCTTTTACCCGGTACGTATATGGATATTTTTGATGACAATACCGAAGACGAACCGCGATTGAGCAAAGAAGTACTCATTGTCGTCATGCCCGAAATCAGTGATTATTATAACAAAACAGCCCCGCGTTTCAACTATAAATATCTCCAAAATATAGAAAACAAAATCAAGGCTTTTGCAGTCGAAGGAATTGCATTGCGTGTCATCAATCCCGTTTATTTGCATCTCGAAGTTATCCTTCAAAAAGCCGAAGGCGTAAACACCGAAAAAGAATTAATTGCCGAAAAACTCCACGCCCTCTGGAATGAAAATAAGCAAAAGAAAATTGGACAACTTCCGGCTGCCTCGCAAATTTTGAGCATCATTGAGGAATGTACTTTTGCTGAAAAAGATGTACGTTTTATATGGTCGAAGGGGGAAAAAATGGTATATACAAGACTTACCGATTCGATTTATAATGAAACGAACTTTCCTTATAGTGTAATGGTTTTTGGTACGCTTAATACAATGATTATAGAAACCAATGAAACTCCCTCTAAACTTGAATCATCCTACGATTTTCAAGAAGTCCAAGAATATAAAATAGTGAAACATGAGTCATAGAAATGATATTAAAGTAAAGTATCTTGACGAAGCCAGACAAACGCCGACGAGAGAGGGTGTATATGAGCTTTTAAAACACGCAATTATAAATGAAGACGATGCTATAAGCATTGAAAGAAGTGATGATTTAGTTAAAAATATCAAACTCATAAAAGACTGGGTTGGAGGTAAGCAAAATGTAGAAGAAAATGATGTCTTACTGGATTTTGAGGTAAAACTTGATGCTACAGGAAAGTCCCGTTTCTTCAAAATTAAGCATGGAACGGGTGATAACTTTTTCAGTATATACCTGTATGATGAGAATAAAAAAGGTAAGTCTTTACTTTCTATTACGAAAGAGGGAAAAGTTATTTGTGATGATATTCAATTGTTAAAGTCGATTACGGTTGGCGACGATAAATCAACAGGAAAAATTACTACCCACGAACTTGTTGTTGATAATATTTATGGTAAAACAGTTGATGGTAAAAGAGGGAATGAAGCCGTAGAAATTGATGAAAAAGGAAATGTAACATTTCATGAAAACGTAATTTTTGAGGGAGTCGTCAGTAGTGAGGCAGGCAAATTTCTTGCAGATGGTAACTGGAAAATTATCAGGAAAAATGTACAGCAATTTGATTTATACGAATTTTATTGCTCGTCGATGAATACGGAATCAAAAAGAAATTATTTGTCTGAATTTTTAATTTCTATTGGTCAAAGCCCGGACGAAGAACCTACGAAAAGTAATAACTCCATTTCCGAAAAACATCATTTTTACAATTCAATGGGGGGGAGTTTTCTTACCCGTTGGCTGATGCCCGCAAAGAAGTGGAATCGCGTAGAGTTGGAAATACAACGGCATGGTGACGGCATCGCTATCTTTGCGAAAGCTGACCCAAGAGTTCACGACACAAGAAACCCATACGTCCATTATAGTATTAAAAAGCTATGGGACAGAGAGTTATTCGATGAAATCGCTCCTGATGATTCACGTAGAAACCGTCGAATTCAGATTAATTCTGATAATAATGTAAAAAAAGTTAAAGAACCAAACAGCCGTATCGTCATCAAAGGAGTCAATAAGAAAAACTAAGTCAGCTAAATTCATTCATTCAAAAATTCACTCACTCACTCATTCATTACAAGCGTGGAAGATATATTAGTCATAAAAAAAGACCAACCGATTGAAGCCTGTAAAGACTTGAATCTATTGAAAAAGAAAATGGTCAAATCAAGTCAGGAACTATCGGGTAAGATATGGACAGACTATAACGACCATGATCCGGGTATCACCATTATTGAGCAACTTTCCCTCGCACTTGCGGAGTTGGGTTACAAGGCTAATTTACCCGTTCAGGATTTGGTATTTACATCGGATGCGGATAGCGAAGAGGATAGTTTTTTGAGAAATGAACCTTTCATTGACATCAAAAAACTCTTTAGCGTCTCGCCCGTTACGAGCAATGATTACCGAAAATTAATCATTGACAACATCAAAGAGGTTCAAAATATCTGGCTCGAATTAGATAATAGCAACGGGAAACGCATGTACAAAGTCAGCGTCATTCTTGATGATATCAGAATTACTCAAAGAGGGGGAAATAAAAAAGACATCCTCGAAAAAATCCAAAACCTCCTCATGGAAAACCGCAACTTAGGCGAGGATTTTGACATCAATTTAAATGAAATAAAACCCGTCAATGTCACCTACACAGGACGTATCATATTTGAAAATAATGTTGATAAAGACAAATTAATCGCCAATGTACTGTTCCAATTATCCAATCTACTTTCACCGTCTATACCCTACCGTTCGCTCTCCGAAATGACGGAAAAAGGCTATCGCCTCAACCAGATTTTTGAAGGACCGATGCCTGTCAACGGTATTATTGATTACGAAGACTTGAGGAAAACACAACACTTCAATGAGCTTATTTCTACGGCAAAAGTAGCGCATGTACTTCAGGGCATTGAAGGCGTAAAACAAGTCGCCAATATCACAGACAACATCAAGGATAAATCAAGCGACTCACCCAATAAATACCGAAAATTAGACATCGACACCACCCTCGAAAGTTTGGAATTTTACATTGATAATGAAAAATTTAAAATTGATAAAAACGTCGATATTATTTCCAAATATTACGAAAATCAAGTAGCCGCTTACGAAAGCAAATACAAACGCTACATAGACGGTTATCACAAAGAAATCACCGAATCACCACTCAACAAAAAGGAATTGCTCCAATATTTTACCATTCAAAACCACTTTCCGAGCAACTATGGTTTAGGGAATTTTAACCACCTTAATGTCAACAGACATAGCGAAGAACAACAACTTTCTATCAAACAACTGAAAGCCTACTTGCTAATATTTGAGTTTTTTATGCAAGACTTTTTGTTTAGGTTGGCTGATGTCGATTTGTTGTTTACCCGTAAGAAAAAACTGCGGCAATCCTTCAAAATCAAAGAAGAACTCGCACTCGAAATCAACCAAATGTACGACCGTTTTCTTAGGGATATGGATGCTGTCGGACCTCAATTATTTGAGGAACATGAGTACGGCTATATCGCCAAGCTACTGCGCGAACTCAATATCCAACAGGAACTCGTCGTACGTAAAAATCAAATTCTCAATCACCTCTTAGCGCGTTTGGGCGAGTATTTCCCCGATGATATTTATTTTTCGCTCAATTACCTTAATATACAAACGGGCAGACAGGTCAGTGAGCAAGAAATGTACGAAACACTTATCGCGCAAAAAGTGGACATTTTGGATGATTATTTTTTTATGTGTTCTAAAAAGAGTAAATCCTATGATTATACTGAAAATTATGATTATAAGATTGAGGTAGAGCGCGATTTTGAAAAACGAATCATCAATAATATCGAACCACTCAAACTGAGAATCAGTCGTTATTTTAATTTAGATATCAACAACAATGTACAAAAATCCGCCATAAAGAGATTTGAAGATTATATCAAAGCAAATAGTATTCAAAATATCTCCTATGATTTGGCTTTGCGAAAAGGACACCTTAGTAATAAGTATCGGATAGAGAAAAATAAATTGCAAATTGAAGTAGAGGTAGGCAGACGGGTACACACCATTTACGAGGGAGAAGATGTATGGGATTTCAAAGAATACATAGACGAATTACCCGATTTTTCCGCTACGGATAATGATAAAACTATTCTCGAAGCATTAAGCGGTCTAAAGAACGAGGAGGAGAAGAAATCATTGCTCAAATATCTGAAATTGCACAGGAGTAGAAAGCAACGTACCCATCTCAAAGTCGAAAACAACAAACTATCCCATGTAGAACAACAAGGTATCGACTGGACGGCCATTTACACCGGAAAAGACTGCAAAAAAGTGAAAGAAAACTTCATAAAATACCTCAAAAATCTCGAAGAACAGTCCAACGGATTTGAGTTGCTCGAAAGTGTTTTGTTGGATGAAACATTAGAGCATGATATTTATGCGATAGTGCCTACCTCCAACAGGGCTTTGTGTAATGACATTATCAAACCGCGTTTTGAGCATATTTTCAGGGAATATACGCCTGCACATTTGAGCGTGGAGTACGTGTATATCCATGAAGGCGATTGGGGCTTATTCGTTAATCACCTTCAAAAATTAAGAAAGGAATTGCAAAAGGGACGTGCCAATGCCAAGACTAAAAAAATATCGAAAGACATCAAAGACTTGATAGTACAGGCGATTTCAATCGCCATGTGAAAAATAAATTAAATTTGTATAGTGTTAATTTTTATAGCATTGTAAATAAAATCATGTTAAACAGATAAACATGGCGGTTAAAACCGCCTGTACGAAGTAAATGAAAAATAAAATAAATCGCCTTACTGTTGAGATAGACTCCAACGATTATCAGTTGAGTAAAAAGCTCGCGCGTCAGGTGCAAGATTTATTTTCGGGGGAAGTAGGGGAACAATTAGATCGCATCCTATCTGCTACGGGTGATAGGCACTACCAAATCCCGAAATTGGTCTTGGATTTGGGCGAATTGAGTGATTTTTCTTTTGAAAAGGAATTTCAAGATAAATTTCGGACGTCACTTATCCGCGAAATGTCTGCCCAAATTAGTAGTTTTTCATTTTCGGAAGCACAGGCATTGACTAAAAAAGAAGAAACACCAATAGAAAGGCAAGCACAAATTTCGGCAGACCGTCAAATGGCTTCTCCTGAAACCATTTACAGTAGTTCGGTTGAATATTTATATGAAAATTTCATGCGCGATTGGGTTCTGTCAGGTGAAATTCCTTGGTGGAACGAGTATCGCCAACTCAACCCGTTAAATGTATTGGAAAATATTATCCAAAACGAAAAACAGGCGGTAGTTTTCTTTGAGGATGTAATGCGTCAATCCTCCCTTTCAATTAAAAAAATCATAGCATTAATAATCAAGCAAACCCAATTAAAAACAACTGACAATCAAATTATTCAATTAGAAAAAATATTAAAACAAGTCGAAGAAAATATTAAACAAAAACCAAGTCTCACTAAGCCCGACCAAAGCCCGACCAAAACACCGTCGCCCCAATTTATCCCCCGAAATGAATACGTTATTTTGCGAGATATTTTGTTGTCGGGAAGTTTAGATATGCGTTTATTTGCCGATAAAAAGATGTTTGAAATGTGGATGATAGAAAGGAAGCCGAAAAAGGCATTATTCCATCAAGTCTTTAGAGAAATTCCTTTGAAGCGGATGTTTGCAAATGCAGTGTTTCAGTTACTCCCCTTGAAACAACTCATTGGCGAGGAGACGATGACCATTCAAAAAGCATTGGCGAGTGTGCGCCCTTACACGCGCATGTACATGACGGACGCGACTTGGTTGGAATCGGCTTTTGTCTTTTATTTTAATAATATCAATCGTACAAATCAGACAAGTACGCAGACAATTTTTAAAAAATGGCTGGAATTTATCGCTGAATATAAAGGTGAATCTCCGAAAAATATCACACAAAAAACACTTAGCGAAATCTCCGTATCCGATACCGAGTTAATGGACGAATTTATCGAATTGGAACAGGTATTTATGCAACAAGAAATCGCTGCGGAAAAACAGAAAAAACGCGATGAACTGTTTCCTGCAAAAACCACATCCGAAACATCAGACAGCATTGAACACCACATCGAAAATGCCGGACTTATTTTACTTTGGCCCTACCTGCGAAGTTTCTTTAAGGGCATGAAACTGTTTGGTGAAAACAAAACTATCAGCACGGAGGAAAACGTGGATAAAGCCATTCACTTATTGCAATATTTGGTCAAAAAAACAAGCGTACAAAAGCCCGACAATTTCGCATTGAACAATTTAATCGTAGGTGCACCCGTCACCTATCGTCCAAGTTATGACATCGAATTATCGGAAGAAGAACACGGGGCTTGCGAGTATTTTTTGAGTGAATGTATCAAACAAACCAAGATACTCACAAAAGACAATCCTGATGCCCTTCGTGCCAATTACCTCATCAGAGAAGGCAAACTGTATCGCGAAGAAAGCAAATGGATACTCGAAGTACAGCCCCAACCTTATGATATTTTATTGGAAAAGAAAGCCAATGTCAGTCTCGGTACGGCGTTTTTTCCGTGGAGTAAATGTGTAATTGTGGTTAATTGGAAAACCTCGTAACGATATAGGTGTAATGTAGGGACAAGGCATGCCTTGTCCCTACATTACACCTATATCGTGCGTGTCAATAAATAATTCAGGGGGAACGAAAAGTCGTTTTTGTAATTTATAAAATATTGTTTTTCATTGGATAAAGTTCTAACTTCCCATTTTTTACAAAATATAGAAAATGGGAAGTATTGAACTACTTGTGGAAGAAGTCA
>Ga0209595_100067_pt1 | contig 36826 bp, 26 predicted proteins | sample Porto_4metaG_FD_187427 | JGI IMG/M metagenome (GOLD analysis project Ga0209595, IMG submission 187427) | Marine algal microbial communities from Porto, Portugal - Porto_4 metaG (SPAdes) (version 2) | ecosystem: Host-associated > Algae > Red algae > Unclassified | place: Portugal: Porto... | reverse complement strand
AGTTCCGTAGCTATGGCTATGCAACGATTTTTTGAATTCTTTAGAAGAAAAAATTACGGCGCATTATGGAACAATTTATTTAATTTCTTTCACTTAGCCAAACATATAAAAAAATAACTTCTTCATTCGGGGTAGATTATTTTTTTCCTCTTCCCTAACCTCTTTCACAGCCTAACGAAAGATTTTTTCACGTTGGACTGCGGACTGCGGACTATCGTCTGTGGACTATTTACACTTACTTTATGACGAATTCAAACGTATCATCTGCCCTTTCTACCCTATTCGAGCGGTGGGCAAAAGAACCTATCCAACAGATAGAATCTTTGCCGCTTTCTGGTTCAAATCGGCAATATTTTCGACTTTGTGGGGGCGGAAAAACTGCCATTGGAGTCTATAATCCAGACGAACGTGAAAACCGCGCCTTTTTGGGTTTTAGTCGTCATTTCGGAGATAAAAACATCCGTGTACCTGTGATTTATGCAGCCGATTTATCGGAACATATTTATCTCCAACAGGATTTGGGCGATGACACACTTTTCAAACAATTGCAAGCCGCACGCACTGCGAATACTTTTCCTGATAGCATCATTCCACTCTATGAAAAAGCACTCGAACAAGTCGCTTTTTTACAAATAAAAGGCAGCGAAAATTTTGATTACGGATTGTGTTATCCTAAAGCTAAATTTGACCGCCAATCTATTCTTTGGGACTTGAATTATTTTAAATATTATTTCTTAAAATTAGTTGGTACGCCATTTAATGAGCAAGATTTGGAAGATGATTTCCATCGTTTTGCGGATGTTTTATTAGAAGGAAAAAACAACTATTTTATGTTTCGTGATTTTCAATCTCGCAATATAATGCTGCACAATAATGAGGTTTATTTCATTGATTATCAAGGTGGTAGGAAAGGAGCTTTGCAATACGATGTCGTTTCATTACTGTGGCAAGCAAAGGCAAATCTGCCATATTCGTTACGCAAACAATTATTAAATTTTTACATAAAAACCGCTTCACAATATATTCCTATTGACAAAAAATCATTTACAGAAAAATATTATGCCTACGCTTTGGTACGTTGTTTACAAGTTTTGGGCGCATACGGTCTTCGAGGTTTATTTGAGCGAAAACAGCATTTTATTACGAGTATTCCCTTTGCATTAAAAAATTTAAAATGGTTATTGGAAAATGCGTCTTTACCAAATTTACCAATACTAAAAAAAGCGCTGTACCAAATGTTAGAAACTGAAAAAGTACAAGTTTTTTTAAGCTCGCCCCTCCAGCCCAAGGGGAGTCCATCACTTTCGCACTCCTGGGAGAGTATAGGCGCAAAGCAGGAAAAGGGAAAAGACTCACCATCAGAGGCTGAGGGCAAGAAGAGCCTCACCATCTCGATAAAAAGTTTTTCCTACAAACACGGCATTCCCAATGACGATTCCGGCAATGGCGGTGGCTTCGTTTTCGATTGTCGCGCCATACACAATCCCGGACGCTACGAACCCTATAAAAAACTTACGGGACGCGAACAACCTGTGATTGATTTTTTATTGGAAAAGTCTGATATTCAACAGTTTTTGAATCACATTTTTCCAATAATTGAAAATTCAGTGGAAACGTACCTGAGTCGAAATTTTACACATCTCGCCGTCAATTTCGGCTGCACGGGCGGTCAGCATCGCTCGGTGTATAGTGCCGATACTTTAGCTAAACATTTGCAAGAGAAATATAGTGTCAACGTTGTCGTAGAGCACGTCGAACAAGAACGCAAGAATTGGGTGAACTGAGACGAGAGAGGTGAGAAAACCACAACACTACAACACCATAACACTATTACACTAACAAACATGAAAGCAATGATATTTGCCGCTGGGCTTGGTACGAGATTAGCCCCACTGACGAATGACAGACCAAAGGCGATGGTGGAGGTCGGAGGTATGCCTTTACTTGAAATTTGTATCCGTAGATTGATACGATACGGCTTTACGAATATTGTGGTGAATGTCCATCATTTTGCCGACTTAATCATTGATTTTCTGAAAGATAAAGATAATTTTGGTATTAATATTATAATTTCAGATGAACGAGAAATGTTGCTCGAAACAGGTGGCGGATTGAAAAAAGCCGCTTGGTTTTTTGATGACAATGCACCGTTTTTGGTGTGTAATGTCGATATTTTGACCAACCTTAATTTACGAAAATTATACGACACTCACTGTACGTCATGGGCAATTGCTACGCTTGCTACACGTACACGCACGACCTCGCGTTATTTGCTTTTTGACGAAAAAAATACGCTACAAGGTTGGAAAAATGTGAAGACGGGAGAAGTGCGTTTGCCCTCTGATTCGACGGCAGATTTGACGCCTTTTGCCTTTAGTGGGATTCATATTCTGAACCCTTCGATTTTTGATTTGATACGCGAAACGGGCAAATTTTCCATCATCGAAACTTATCTTAACCTCGTCCCTAATCATACTTTAAAAGCCTATTCACACGATGCAGATATTTGGCTGGATGTGGGCAAACCGGAAAGTTTAGCAAAGGCAGAGGAAATACATAAAGCGATTTTGTAGATCGCTCTTGCATTTTAAAAATTCAAGGCGAGTTTTTCGTTTAATGCGGCGTAAACAAGATGCTTGCGCTACGGAGGTCACGTAATAATTTTCGCGTCCGCATATCCCGTTTTGAATAGATTAAATGGTTGGGCGAATCGTAAAAAAACGAATCCGGAAAGATATAATCCGGCATATTTCCCACTGTTATTTCGGCAGGCAGTCCGGCTTGTATGCGTGTAAAAAGCAAGCTATCACTCGCTGAATATGCAGACGGCGAAAATCCAATAACCATCTGAATATCATTGCTTTGCGTGTATATTTTCATTTCCTGAATAAGTGGTAAAATTTCATTATTAAAAATCTTTTCATCATTAAAATCTCTCCTTTGTTTTTTCTTATACTTGGAAGGCAAGCCCTTGTGTCCGTGATAATCACCGAGTTCGTCGCACATCTGGTCAAAGGTTGGTTTTCCACGTAGTTTTTTACTGATAACAACTTGTGAATCCCGATAATTTTGAAGCAAGGCAAGCCCGGAATACATCGCGGCATTATACCATTGTGTAGCATTTAATTTGTCGATATTTTTCGGGTAAATAGATGCAATTCTCGCAATATTTGTCCGACCATTTACAGGCATTCCGATGTAGGCAGAAGGCTCGAGCAACAGAAGCAATACGTCATTTTTGTATAGTGATTCGCGCACCTCGTCAAACATATATTGCAGCCCAATGCTATGTTGCAGACCCATATTGACGACCTGCAAACCGATGCTATCTTGAAGCATTCGAGAATTGATGCCGTAATGAAGATTTGACCCGCCAATCATGACTAATTTTGGAGAGGTAGCAGTGACGAGTCGCACGTTTTTTTGATAAGTCGTGCCGAGTCTGCCCTCTCTGCATATATAACCCGTCAGCAGCAATGCCAACGCCATCGCAAATACAAAAACAAGCGCGAAAACCACCAATCTTTTTAGTAAAGGAAAGGTGTATTTCAAATTATTTTTATGTTTATATGCTTGTGTGTTTTCCATTGCAAAAATCGAGACACGTAGAACGATGCTTCCAGCTCGTTTCCACATTATACACGAGAAACGGGCTGGAAGCACCGTTCTACGTATCGTCCTACATTAAAATTGAAAATAAATAAATGAATCATTGTTATCTCCATTTGCAAGAATTAATATACACAAAATCAAATAAATCGCCCATCGTATCACCACAGGTAAAGTGGAGTTTTGCATGGGAAATTCTTTACGTCTATTTACCCATTCAACCAATACTAAAATTACGATTAATGCAATGACACTACCGTGATTAATAACATTAAATCGAGAGAAATCCATCGACAAATGTGTGATGTGTAAAATGTAGTCAAATGCTTGTGCGATGTTTTCTGCCCGAAAGAAAATCCACGCCAAACAAGTTAATGCAAATGTGAGTAAAATACCGCTAAATTCGCGTAGCGAAGGCAGCATTTTATCGGCTGCAACTATCTCTAAATTGCTGCGATTTTTCTTGCGTAAAATGAGTGGTAAAAAGTATAGTGCATTGAGCGCGCCCCAGAAAATAAACGTCCAATTTGCGCCATGCCAAAAGCCCGAAACGATGAAAATAGCCGCCACGTTTCGCACAACCAACCATTGGCTCGATACGCGACTACCACCAAGCGGAATGTACAAATAATCCCGAAACCAAGTCGATAGCGAGATGTGCCAACGTCGCCAAAACTCCGCCATATCTCGCGCAAAATACGGATAGGCAAAGTTCTGCATCAGCTTGAAGCCAAACAGTCGCGCCGTACCAATCGCAATATCGGAATAGCCCGAAAAATCGCCGTAAATCTGAAAGGCAAAGTACACCGCACCAAGTAGTAAAACAGGCGCGGGCTGCGTCTCGTAATTGTCGAAAATCTGATTGACCATCGGCGCACAATTGTCCGCAATGACGACCTTTTTAAACAAGCCCCAGAGGATTTGTCGAAGCCCGTTTTTGGCATTATTCAAATCAAATGTATGCGACTGCGAAAACTGCGGCAACAAGCGACTCGCCCGTTCAATCGGACCTGCCACCAACTGCGGAAAGAAGCTCACAAAAGCAAAAAATGCCACCACATCCTCCGTTGGTTCTATCTTTTTTCTGTACACATCAATCGTGTAACTTAGCGTTTGAAAAGTATAAAAACTAATCCCAACCGGCAAGACAATACTCAGCGTAAACGGGTCAATCGCTACGCCCACACCCTGCATGGCGTCGGCGAAAGATTCGGTAAAAAAATTGAAGTATTTGAAGAAGCCAAGTATACCGAGATTGGTCGCTAAACTCATGTATAACAGGCGTTTGCGTACACGCGCATCACTCGCCCTACCCATCGCCCGACCAATCGAATAATCGACCACAGAACTAAATATTATCAGTCCCAAAAACCGCCAATCCCACCAACCATAAAACAAATAACTGACGGCTACAATAAGCAGATTGCGCCACCATATTTTATCTTGTATCAACCAATACAAGATAAAAACTGTCGGTAAAAAAATGAGATATTCGATGGAATTGAATAGCATGGAGTAAAGGTAAGGAAGTTCGAGGGGATGTGACAAGCGCAAGCGCAAATTTTGTCTTATAATCCCTTTCTCATGTCACTGAAAAATTTGATAATGGCTTGGCATTGTGAGGAGTTTTTGAGTTTATCTTTGTTGAGTAAAGCGGTAAGTTTGAAAATGTCAGCATTGCCCAAACCTGAATGTTCTAATTGTCCGACTGTACCGATGAGGGACTTTTTTAGGTCGCTTTGGGTTTTGTTTTCGTCTTTTGTCTTATCCGTTTTACGACGAATGTTTTGAGTTTATTGATGAAATACGAACCCTTGTCATTTTTATCTCCTGCGAGACCGAACGGCTTGGGCATTTTATATACTGCGTCTTGCTTGTAATCATTATAACCGTCCGTTTTCAATAACCGCCTCAAAAATGCCACATCGGTTTTTCCTTCACAAAGGGCAATAATGGCTTTCACAGGTTTTATTTTTTTATTTTTCGCCATGACTACTTCCTTAAATCAATGCCCACTAACTCATTAAGCTCTCTAAAACGATTTCCGCTCATATATTTGCACAAAACTTTCCCTTCGTTTACCTCAAGGTTATACATCGAAATATCGTCATTCTTGTAATCGTTGTCCACAAAAGCATCAATGCATTCATCACTATGCGATGTGATAAAGACCTGTGTATTAAATGCTTCGGCGAGTTGTTGGATAAATTTGGTATATTGAGTCAGCAAGGAATAATGTATTGCCGTTCCCATTTCATCTATCAACACAATGCCGTTTTGTGCAGTCGCAAACAACATAGCCGTCTTGAAAATATTTTGCAAACCATCACCGAAATGCACCAAATCCATTGCGGTATCAAATTGCTTATGTTCAACCAAAAAACGTTTGAGACCGTTTTTTTCCACTAAAAGAATATTCGTAATATCCTCATCAATAGACGCTTGCAAGAATTTTATGATTTTTGGCAAATACTTTTTCTCTGTGCTTTCAGCGTGGGCATCGTACAATTTTCCGTTTCGATAACCCGCAAAAGGCGTGTAATAGGCAAAAGCGCATAAGTGATGCAGACCGTTTTTAGCGGATATTTCGTAACTCTCCCCTCCCCGTTCAAACAGCCGTAAAATGCTGTCGTAATTTTCCCCTGCAAAATGACCCGAAAAATTGACCGAACCTAAGTAATTCGCACTGTTTATATTTTCGTTTTGTTCACGATAAGGGTTGATTTTTATTTGGGTAAAATTATTTTCCGCACCAAATTCTCCTTCAATTTCAATGGATTTTACATTATCAATTACCCACGAAGTATTAAGTTCGCCCTCCGAAAATTTCCCTCTTAATTGTTGTAAATTCAAAAAATCATTCGCATCATTTTGAGCAATTAACAAACGGACAGCTTCTAATAATGATGTTTTACCTGAATTATTTTCTCCTGCGAATACGTTGATTTTGTTTAATTTATGAATAGAAATATTTTGAAGTCCTTTGTAATTAATAATCTTTAAATCGGTAATGTGTTTTGTGCTTTCTAAATCAAAAAGCAACTTAGATTTATCATTCGCAGCGACATGTATTTTATCTTGATTTTTCGGGAAAAGTGAAAGTAAAAGATGCAGTTGCTCTTTTATAGATATAATTTTTTCTTCATAAATTTTTTCATTGAGGTAAGGCTTTACATTAATAAATAAATTACCTGTATTACGTTCAATATCCTCTATAATGCTATCTATGAATTTGTTTGTCTGTTTATCTTTTTCCATAAAAGAAATTTTTATTTGGTAAAATTAATCAATTATTTAACCATAACATAATCAAATCCATACAACTTAACGTTTGGTGACACGCGATAATTCGCAGAACCCATTTTTTATCCATATTTTTACAAAAAATAAAAATTATGATAATAAGTGAAAGAAGAAAAAGGCAAAAAACTCGCAGTCATTTTGCCTATGGCAGAATATGAAAAAATGTTGGAAGATGTAGAGGAATTGGAGGATATTCACATGTATGATGAGGTGAAAGCGCGGAATGAGTCGTTGATTACTTTAGTGAAATATATGGAAAAACGTCAAGGGAACAATCATGCCTAACTGTACTGACGACTTCAGCCGTCAGGTGGCACGAGACGGTTAAAACCGTCTGTACGGGTGCAAAATTCCTTTTTTATCCGTATTTTTACAAAAAATAAAAATTATGATAACAACACAATTCATAAAAGACGAAACAGGTAAAAAACTCGCAGTCATTTTGCCTATGGTAGAATATGAAAAAATGTTGGAAGATGTAGAAGAGTTGGAAGACATCCGTCTATACGATGAAGTCAAGGCGCGGAATGAGTCGTCGATTACTTTAGAGGAATATATAGAAAAACGTCAAGGAAATAATAATGCCTAAATACACCGTTACACTTTCCCGAACTGCCGAAAAGCAATTGGATAAATTACCGAATCCAACTGCTGACAGGCTGCTTTCCGCTATCATTCAACTATCTGATAATCCACGACCACCGGGCTACAAGAAATTAAAAGGACGTGACGGTTATCGCATCCGAAAAGGCAGTTATCGCATCATTTACGACATATTTGATAATGTATTGTTGGTGCATATCATTGGTATCGGGCATCGAAAAGATATTTATGATTGAATTGAAAAACATGGCGGTCATACAACATATTTCGTATCTTTGACATTATTCGGCTTCGGAATCGCTTAATTTTAGGCAGATTCCGAAGCCGAATAATCGAAAAAGATAAGCAATGAAATTAATTGGTCGCAAAAAAGAAATCGAAATCTTGAAGGAAGCCTTGACCTCCGACGAGGCTGAAATGGTATCTATCATTGGCAGGAGAAGAGTGGGGAAAACGTTTTTGATACAAGAAGTATATGAAAAAAATATTGTTTTTGAAGTTTCGGGTATTCAGGATGCGAGCGGTAATGAACAGTTGCGAAACTTTAATGAGCGCATCATTGAGTTTTTCCCGGATGCCGAAGCGAAAGTACCGAAGGATTGGTTAGATGCTTTTTTTATCCTGATACGCCTACTTCGCGCACAAAAAACGAAGAAAAAAAGGGTCGTATTTTTTGATGAAGTGCCGTGGATGGCTACACACAAATCGGGATTTTTGAAAGGCTTGAGCCATTTTTGGAACTCATGGGCAGTACGTCAAAATATCGTGGTGGTGCTATGTGGTTCGGCGGCTTCGTGGATGATTAATAAGGTACTGAAAAACAAAGGCGGCTTACACAATCGCGTCACCCGACGCATCCGACTTCAGGCATTTACGCTGGCAGAAACCAAAGTCTATCTTAAAAGTCGCGCAGTTCAATTTGACCATTATCAACTGTTGCAGATTTATATGGTCATGGGTGGTATTCCGCATTATTTGAAGGAATTGAAAGCGGGCCGCAGTACGGTTCAAAACATCAACCGGATTTGTTTTAGTGAAGGAGGATTATTGCAGGATGAGTTTTTGAGTCTTTACCCTGCATTATTCCAACATTCTGATTATCACATACTTATCATCCGTGCTTTGGCGACCAAACAAAGCGGAATGAGTAGAAACGAACTCTTGGAAGCCACAAAATTGCCGGATGGCGGACGCATCACACAAGTATTAGACGAACTTTATCAGTCGGGATTTATTGCGAGTTATCCGGCTTTTGGAAAAAGAAAAAAAGGGCAGGTCTATCGTTTGGTGGATGAATATTCGCTTTTTTATCTGCGCTTTATTGAAAAAAATCTAAAAAATCCACCTACATGGGATAGCCTCAGCCAAACACAAGCCTATAAAATTTGGTGCGGTTATGCTTATGAAAATATTTGTTTAAAGCATATTTATTTTATCAAAAAAGGATTGGAAATAGGCGCGATATATACGACCACGTCTTCCTTTTTGAAGCAAGGAACCACACAGGAAATAGGTACACAAATTGATTTGGTCATTGACCGCAACGACCATGTTATCAACCTTTGTGAAGTTAAATTTTATAATGTACCCTTCACAGTCTCAAAGGAATACGCAGAAAAACTACGTGAAAAAATCCGCATTTTTCAAGAAAGCACCAAAACAAAAAAGCAAATTCAATTAGTCCTTATCACTACTTTTGGTTTGAAGCACAATAAACATAGCCTTGGATTGGTACAAGCCGATTTGGATATGGATATTTTTTTTTGAATAAGAGAACCTAAAAAATCCTTCCCAACTCACCCCTAAATTCTGCTAAAAAAACCCTACATTTGCATCACAAAATGAATGTTTCGACATTCATTCATTCTCTCATTCAAAATTCATTCATTAATACTATGAATTTACACGAATATCAAGGCAAGGAACTCCTCAAATCTTTTGGGGTAACGATACAAGAAGGCGTAGTTGCGACTACGGTTGAAGAAGCGGTTGCGGCTGCGAAGGGCATGAAAGGTGGCGTTTCCGTCATCAAGGCGCAGATACATGCAGGCGGACGCGGTAAAGGCGGCGGCGTAAAACTCGCCAAAAACGAAGCCGAAGTCCGCGAACACGCAGGCAATATTCTCGGCATGATGCTCAAAACACCACAAACGCCGGGCGGTATGGAAGGTGAAGGTAAATTGGTACGCAAAATACTCGTGTCAGAAGACGCTTTTGTCGCGCCGTTTGAAAATAACAAAGAGTATTACGTCTCGATTTTGATGGATAGAGACCGCAAGCAAAATGTGATTATCTACTCCACGCAAGGCGGAATGGATATTGAGAAAGTTGCAGAAGAAACGCCGGATTTGGTACATAAAGAATACATTGACCCGACGCTTGGGATTCAAAGCTTTCAGTTGCGAAAAGTGGCATTTAATCTTGGTTTGAGTGGCGCAGCTTTCAAAGATATGACCAAATTTATCGGCAAGCTCTACAAGGCATTCGTTGAAAGTGACGCGAGTTTGTTTGAGATAAACCCGTGTTTGCATACAAGCGATGACCGTATCGTAGCGGTAGATTGTAAGGTGTCTTTAGATGAAAATGCCCTATTTCGTCATCCCGACCTCGCCGAACTTCGCGATACCGACGAGGAAGACCCAACGGAAGTGGAAGCCAAAAGCTACGGCTTAAATTTCGTCAATCTCGACGGCAATGTAGGCTGTATGGTCAACGGCGCAGGCTTGGCAATGGCAACGATGGACATCATCAAACTCTCTGGCGGCGAACCTGCCAACTTCCTCGATGTAGGCGGTACGGCAGATGCAGCGCGGGTAGAGCAAGCCTTCCGAATCATCCTCCGCGACAAGAATGTAAAAGCGATTTTGATAAATATTTTTGGCGGTATCGTGCGTTGTGACCGCGTAGCAAACGGCGTAGTAGATGCCTACAAAAATATTGGCGACATCAGCGTGCCTATCATCGTGCGCTTGCAAGGAACAAATGCAGATATTGCAAAGAAAATCATCGACGAATCGGGCTTAGAAGTTCACTCGGCGATACAGTTGAAAGAAGCGGCTGACCTTGTTGCGAAAGTCATCGGGTAAGACGTGAAATGGAACGCAAATTCGGCGGATAACACAGATTTGCACGGATTTTTTCTGATAAAATATAATAGCTCGTACCAAACGGTACGAGCTATTTTTGAACGAACGTAGCACGGTGCTTCCAGCCCGTGTCTGCCGTTAGGAACACTACATACGCGAGACACACGGGCTAGAAGTGCCGTGCTACGTGGCAAATTCCATCAAAGTATCGCATCGAAAATCAATTGGTAAATCCTTTGCAACGGCTGCATCTTCGGGTTTCGTTTGGATAAAAACGGTTTTCATGCCCAATCTAAATGCAAATTCCATATCCGTCGCCGAGTCGCCGACCATGATGGATTTTTCAAAATCAATTTCGGGAAAATCTGCCTGAGCTTGGTGCGCCATGCCTGTGTTTGGCTTGCGACATTCGGGATTATCTTCGGCGAGTTCGGGGCAATAATATATGGCGTCAATACGTCCGTCGGCTTGCTCAATTTGCGCTTGCATGTGCCTGTGTATTTGGACGAGTTGTGTTTCAGTCATCAAGCCTTTTCCAACGCCTTGTTGGTTGGTGACGATGACGATTTTTCCAAAAATAGTCGCAAAAAAACGCAGCGCATCCAATGCGCCATCTATAAACTCAAACTCCTCAATGTCAGTCACATACGCGCCCGGAGTGCGTTGATTTATTACGCCGTCTCTATCCAGAAAAAGTGTCCAAGTATTGTCGATCTTCCAGCCCCCAGCCCCTAAAGGGGAGTCCGTTCGCGTTCGCCTTTTACCGTCCGCCGTTTGTTGTCCACCGTCCGCCGTTAGCAGTTTATCGTTCATCGTTTCTTGCCGTCTGTTTCTTTTACTTTTACTTTTACATCGTGATTGATACGTAAAAATTCGACCATATTTAGGAGGTCTTGCTTTTGGTCAGCAGAGTCGATTTGTAATTCGTAGGTATGCTCTTTATTGCCCATTGGGATGGTCATAAAATTGCCGCCTTCTATTTTTCCGGGCTTAAATTCCTGTCCTTCTGGTAGTTTTTTCAAATCAAAACGAATTTCATCCAACACTTCTTGCGGAATCTCATATACCTCGCCTTTATCTTTGATATAAATTGTTTCTTCATTGAAATATACCTTACCTGCCGCCACTCGTTTTTTCCGAAAAACCTGAATCAACATCGGCAATACAAACAAAGCCAATAAAGCCATTATCAAAGCATACGCCATCTGCGCCCAGTCGCTCATATCTGCGAGTTTGAGCAAACTATCAATGATGCCGATTTTGCCGTCTGTCACATAATCAAACACGCCCAAACCCAACAGTCCGGCAGCCGCAAAACCTGCCATGACCCAACGTTTGTTGATGGTGCGGGTTTCTATTAAGTCTGTTTTAAATTCAAATTTCATGGCGCGAAGATAAGGAAAATTTTAAAGTACAAGTGTAAGAATGAAGCGCAAGTTGAAGTATATGATTAACAGTACTACATGCTTCTCAAAAAGGCTTCAAAATCTTTTTTACCGATGATTTCAATGAGTGCTTTGCCGAGTTGATAGACTTTTGTTTCCCCTGAATTGGGTAGGAAATGCGCTTTGTCGCTGTCTACATTTTCAGCATTGGAAATGGCATCAAATAAATTAGGGATGAATTTCGCAGGGCTGTAACCGCCTTTTTCAAGTTTGGCAACTTCGGTTTTGAGTGCCTTGCAAGTCATATCAACATCAGAAATTTGAGGCTTTTTATGAAAGTATAACCAGACTTCAAAACAGGGATTACTAAGGACAATATGCCAATTGGGATTCTCCGAACAGTAATCCGCTATCGTGCGTAATTGCTCGTCCGTCCAACGGTCTTTATCCATCACAAACCAAAGGTCATCTTCATCCGTAAGTCCTTCTTTTTCAATGTATTTTACGGCTCTGTCGAGTACCCATTTGGGCGCAGATTTAGTTTCGTATTTATGCGCTAATTCCTGTTCACTTACTTTATCTTCGATGATGTCCACCGTCACTTTTCTCGACATATTTTCAAACAAACGGAAATATGCAGGTTCGCGCTTACCACCTTCGCAAGCGATGGCAAACAGCTTATAATCACGCACCAATTCTTTGGGCGTATCGCGTTGGTATCCTCGTTTTTTACGCATGAGTTTGCCAGTTGAGTTGTTTCAAATCACCCGTAAAAGGTATCGCGCCAAATCTGCCTTTCAAATAGCCTTTGCGAATGTCTAAATCGTAGCGTGGTTTAAATTCGCTGAGTGAATATAGGTTGGTCGCACCGCCTTTATCTTTTTCGGCAAACCAAACTTCATCCTGCCGGAAGATGTTGAGGTCGAGTAAATTAGATTCGTGGGTGGTGAAGATTAATTGTCCTTTTGTGTTAGGTTCATCCATGATTTTTTTGACTAAAGTTTGGAGGAGTTCAGGGTGAATGCTTTGGTCGATTTCGTCTATGACATACGTAATATTCGCATTCAATATTCCATCAAATGCAGGAATAAAATCTAACAAACGCCTTGTCCCGTCAGATTCTTCTGACAAGTCAAAATCTATATTATTATTATCAAAATCATTATGAATTGCAATTGCTTTTTTGACAATATTTTTATTGTTTTCTTTAGTTACAACAACAGTTTCATATTTATTGGACGATAAAATGCTATTTCCATCTTTTATATCTTCAAGAAGTTCCCTTTTTTTAACTTGTTCCTCTTCAGCGAAATATACATCAAAATCAATATCTTTTACTTCTAATTTTTTAATTCCTGTATCAAAAGTTTTCAATACATCATTAACAAAATTAGCAAAATCATCAACCTTTGTCATCCCATAAACAAGCACATTTGCTCTACTTTTTGGATAAATGATTATTAACCATTTATTGACCCACTCCACAACATTATCTATATCTGAAATTTTAAGGTTTTCGTATTTTCCTAATAATAATTCATGCTCTAAGAGCAAGTTATCTCCCATTAATTCAATCAGTAATTCATCCTTTTTTGTTTTAATGTATGATTTGCCGAATTTGATTTTAGACTTACCACTTTTCAGAGTTTTTCGTTCAAAAATCAGCTTATCCTCCTTATCAATACCTGAAATATACAACCATTCTTTCTCTACCACATTTCCATTGACACTCACTCCGTATGCGTATATTTTTCTTTTATAAAAAAATTCAATTTCAAATTCAGTGGGCGCGTCCGCTTTCGTTTTATCCAATTTAAATTTTTGCGAATTAACTGATTTTTCCAAACCGCCATTTACGACCATTTGTTTCAAATAATCAATCGCCTTCACCAAATTGGATTTGCCCGCACCATTGGCACCGTAAATGGCAGCACCTTTTAGTACGTTCAATTTACCTGCCTTATATACGTGGTGCTTGTGTGTACGGAAAGAACCCGCCAACATATTAAATTCCTTTTCTTCATTGAAAGAAAGAAAATTGGACGTGATAAAACGAATAAGCATAGATTTTTATTTAAAACGTTTTTTTCTCTTATTAACTCAAAATTATAACAAAAATTGTTAAAAACAAGTTTTTACGAGAAAAAAGCGTTTTAAATTATTGTTTAAGTAGTACTCGTATCGGCTGCCTTTAGCTGCCTAAAAGGTTTAAAAAATCTTCGTATCGCCTACTATACGTTTTTCGGGCTTTGCCCGACGGCAGCTAAAGGCAGTCGATACATTTTAAATAAAACGTTGCACTTATAGCAAAAATGACTTTTTATGTGTATTTTTGTACGGGATAAATATACTAATGATAAGAACAATTATTACGGCTGATGATAATAACTTAACACTAAAATTGTCCAATAATTTTTTGGGTAAACAAGTGGAGATTATTGCTTTTGTGATAGAAGATACTGACATGAAACCCATTAATTCGCGCAAAGAATTTGATATGATAGAGTTAGACACACACAATTTTAAATTCAATCGAAACGAAGCCAATGAGCGATAAAATTTTTCTGGATACCGGAGTAAACCAATAACCGCCAACAACATTAGATAATTTTCTATCTACCAATCACCAAGTTATCCAATCATCTATATACCAATGAAAATAGCCATCATAGGCGGCGGTGCAGCCGGATTTTTTGCGGCAATATCTGCCAAAGAACATCATGCAGCGGCGCAGGTCATTCTTTTTGAAAAATCGAATAAATTGCTGGCGAAAGTCCGCATATCGGGCGGTGGTAGGTGCAACGTGACGACAGGCTGCACGTCCACCAAGCTACTCACGGAAGCCTATCCGCGAGGGGGCAAAGCCTTGAAAAAAGCCTTTCAGGTTTTTCATCCGAAAGATACAATGGCGTGGTTTGAATCGCGTGGTGTGGCACTCAAAACGGAAGCGGACGGGCGTGTTTTTCCGGTGTCGAATAATTCGCAAACCATCATTGACTGCCTGATGAAGGCAACACAAAAACTCGGCATACAAATCGAAATGAGCAAGGGCATAAAAGCCATTTGCCCGACGGCGGGCGAGCGGTTGCGTTTGGAATTTTCGGATAAAAATGCCTCGCCACTGACCTTCGATAAAGTCATCGTAGCGACGGGCGGTTCGCCAAAACGAAGTGGTCTGGAATGGCTCGAAGGGCTTGGACATCAGGTAGTTGACCCCTTGCCGTCTTTGTTTACCTTTAATATGCCCGCCGAATCTGTGACCAAACTAATGGGCGTAGTGGCGGAAGACGCACTCGTAAGCGTACAAGGCACAAAACTCAAGTCGGCAGGTCCGGTTTTGGTGACGCATTGGGGCATGAGTGGTCCGGCGGTTTTGAAATTATCGTCTTTGGCTGCACGAATTTTGCATGAAAAAAGTTACGAATTTACGGCGCAAATTAATTGGATAAATATACCGAACCAAAACGCAATTATTGCCGAATTGAATGATATTATAGCCGAGCATTCGCAAAAAATGTTGTCGAGTGTCAAACCCTTTTCTTTGCCGCAACGCTTGTGGTTATATCTGCTCAAACGCAGCGAAATGCCCACCGACAAACGCTGGGGCGAACTCGGTAAAAAAGGACAAAATAAGCTCACCACTACCCTATCCAACGATATTTATGAGGTAAAAGGTAAGACGACTTTTAAAGAGGAATTTGTGACTTGCGGCGGCGTAAGCCTTGAAAGCATCGACATGAAAACGATGCAAAGTCGCGCCTGCCCCAACCTCTATTTTGCAGGCGAAGTGATGAATATTGACGGTATCACAGGCGGTTTTAATTTTCAGGCAGCATGGACAACGGGATTTATCGCAGGGAAACTTGCGTGATTCTGATTGCTTTTTCGCCACGCGAAAAAGCAATCAGAATCAAAAATTGCCAATCAAAAATCGAAAATTAAAAATCTCAAAGGTTTTTTTACTATCTTTGGAACTTTCTTGTTATATAGGTTGTTATTAGAAACGAGGCATAAATAAATTAAGTTTTTTGACGTCGTTATTTTTTTCTTTTTCGAGGCATGAAAACCGCGCATAGCTAAGCTACGCAAGGATTTTCATAACGAAGAAAAAGAAGAAAAGAACAAGTCAAAATCTGAATTTATTTTTGCGTCGTTCCTTAGAGTGTTTATCCAATTATTAACAGTCTCTTTCAAGGGAATTTTTCGCCTGTTTCTGTACCTATTTGATGACCTGTATATAGTTTAATTGTCACTTACCGTCTGAACAGCCAGCTACCAAAGCCAACCGGAATTTTGAAATAATCAAATTCTGCTAATTTTATCACCGTCTATGGTTTTTGACTTACCGTAGCCGACACTCTTTATTTTATATATCAATTTATGGCAAAATCACAACAATCATTCAACAAGAAAGAAAAAGAAAAAAAACGCCGCAAAAAGAAACAAGACAAATTCGAACGCCGTCAGATGCGTAAGGTTGAGAAAGAAGAAGCTGGCAAAAAAACCTTTGAGGAACAGCTTGCTTATGTTGACGAAAATGGTAATCTTTCCGATACACCGCCTGATCCTGCTAAGAAAAGGGAAATCAAAGTCGAAGATATTCAACTCGGTGCAGCGACTCGATACGACCTGCCTATCAACCAAGAACGTCGCGGAAGAGTGAAGTTTTTCAATGATGAAAAAGGCTACGGCTTTTTGATTGATGCAGAAACGAAAGAAAGTATTTTTGTTCACGCCAATAATAGTAGCGTAGAACTCCGTGAGAATGATAAAGTGATGTTTGAAATTGAAATGGGCGTGAAAGGACCAAATGCGGTCAATGTCCGATACTCTACCGGTGGCTAAATTTTTAAAAATTCCAAATCACAAATTCCAAATTTCAACAAAAAGGTGTTTTTAAACCGTTTTTTATTTTTAATGAGTAAATCATTTTAATGTAAAAATGTTTTAATGCGTTAGTTCATTATCGCATTGAAGTACGCTCTGATTAATAATTCATTCAATCACTCATTCCAAATTCATTCATTAAGAATTTACGAATTTGGTGATTGGGATTTGGAATTTAGAAATGCCCTCCCCGAAAAAATTACACCTTCCTGACAGAAAAAGTGCCTATTGTTCGTAAAAAGGTCTTTATCGGCTAAAAACGACTTTTTTTTTATGAAAAAAAATGAGAAGTTTACGTCCCGATTTATACTTACACAAATGGCACATATCAAACACATAATGATAAAGCAAAAGAAATTCATCGCAACGATGGGTTTACTATCTGTTATGTTCATTTCTTTTTCCGTCAGGAAAGCTCCTGTGTACTCTGTTCCGCGTCCGATGACGGCAGGTTTCGAACCTGTTGTTGTGCCGGAAGAAGTTGTGGATGATGCAATAGCAAAAAAAATTGAACGCTATTTCCAACGCAAGTATGATAGGCGCGTTTTTAATGGTGCAGTGCTATTCGCCGAAAAGGGAAAAGTCATTTACAAAGGTGCATTTGGTCATGGTGATATTCGTGGCAAACGCGATCCACTAACGACCAATTCTCCCTTTCAACTCGCCTCTGTTACCAAGCCGATGACCGCTACTGCGGTACTGATGTTGCAAGATTGGGGCTACCTCTCCGTTGAAGATTCTATCCAAAAATTTATTCCAAACTTTCCATATAAAGGCGTTACTGTCAAGCACTTGCTAACGCAAAAATCGGGCTTGCCTGAATATCTGTATTTTAGTGATGTACATTGGAAAGATTGGCACAAAACCATCACTAATGATGATGTGCTTTGCCTAATGGAAATCCACGAACCTAATCGCTATTACCGACCTAACTACAGATACAATTACGTAAATACCAATTATATAGTACTCGCTTCGATTATTGAAAAAGTAAGCGGCGTGACGTATAACAAGTTCATGGAAAAATATATTTTCGAGCCGCTTGGTATGGATGATGCTTTTGTGTATCAAAAAGATGCAGAATCGCTACCCACTACGCTCGGACACGATAAGAGACGCCGCAAAATCGCCGATTCGCACTATAATGGCGTGGTTGGTGACAAGGGGATTTATGCCAGCGTAGAAGACCTTTTCCGCTTCGACCAATCTTTTTATGATAACGCTCTTATCTGTCCCGAAACGGCGGAAAGTGCTTTTGCTCCTGCTCACCGCCGCTTGCATGCTCACGACAATTATGGCATGGGCTGGCGCATCAATACACAACGCAATGGCAATAAAATCATACACCATTCCGGTTGGTGGAAGGGGTATACTTCCTATTTTATTCGGATGCCTTATTCGGAGAAAACGATAATAGTGCTGAACAATTGTTTGCGTGGCGGTTTCATGAGCACGAAAGAGTTCCGCGCATTGCTTGACGAGTAAATAAGTTTAAGTTTAAACTACAGGATTTGGATGCTCGAAATGTAAATATTCCCCCGTTTAGGGATGAAAAGATAATAAACGTTACATCTTCACGCCGTTATTTTTTCTTTACACGAACCAAATTTGACGCGAATAACGGGTTATTTAAGGAGAATTTGGTGAAGTATAAAGGAAAAAGAACAAGTCGAGATGTAATGTTTATTGTTTTTCGGAATTGACCATTAATTGGGCAGCACTGTTAAGTGAAAGAAATTAAATAAGATGTCCCATAATGCGAAGTATTTTTTTTGTCTAAGGATTTTTTGAAAGCCGCACATAGCCTTAGTTACGTAAGGATTTCAAAGGATTCTTAGACGCAAAAAAGACGAGTATAATGGCACATGTTATTTAATTTCTTTCACTAAGTGCAAAATATCGGTAGCTTTTTTAGGATGAAAATTTTTTTTGAGTGCCTTTAGGTACTCCATATTACGAACCTAAAGGCTCGTTTGACGTATTTTTATTGAAAAACTCTACCAATATTCGACCTCTAACGAGGTCATATAACATTTTGCCCAATTAATGGTCAATTAATGGTTAATTCCGTTGTTTTTCCATCCCTTAATTTCTCTCACTAATCATTTCTATTCTTTTTTCTGGCTTTTTGGCAAATGACATGATTGTAGCAAAGATTTTCTTATATCAAAAAAAGAGCTATCCAAATGGATAGCTCTTTCTATATCATAAGTGAAAGAAATTAAATAACATGTGCCATTATACTCTTCTTTTTTCCGTCTAAGAATCCTTTGAAATCCTTATCCCGAATCGGGGTTCGGGACAGGCTGTAGCTAAGGCTATGTGCGGCTTTCAAAAAATCCTTAGACAAAAAAAATACTTCGCATTATGGGACATCTTATTTAATTTCTTTCACGTATTGGTTCGAGTAACATTATTAATTAAATTTATCTTCGTATTTACCTGATAACGAAACCTATAAGATTTTAAAAACCTTATAGGTTCGATACAATCCAATAAATAATCAATTCCCTAACCATTTAACAATGCAGCAATTCAACAATCAATTTAAGGTTTCACTACAACGAGTTTCATGCCATTGGTACGCCATTTTTGGGTGTGCAGTTGTACAAAATATATGCCTGCGGTGAGTTGGTTGGTACTCAATTTGTGCATCGTAATGTCGTTCGTCAATTCAATGTTTTCGGTACTAATGGTTCTGCCCAGTGCATCTATGAGTATAAGTTGTGCATTGCCGCGTGTTTCGGTGTCAATTTCGATGGTGACATCGTTGGCGTAAACTGGATTTGGGTAGAGGTTGATGTTGGCATTGAATGCTTCTTCCTCTCGCAATTCGGGGCAGATACCTTCGCAGATTTCTGTGATAAATCCATAGTTTTTACCAATCGTGATGTTGCCGACAAGCGGATCTTGTATGGACATATCCGAGCCTGTGCCATACACAATCGTGATATTGTCGATGCATTCCGAAAATTGAACCAGTATACTTTCAGGCTGACCGGAATCGAGGGAGTTCACGGTAGCTTCTGCACAATTTCCGTTGATGGCTACGCTACCGTTGAGCGAAGTGATGGTCGGCATAATCTGCGTCGGGTCGTCCCCAAGTGTGGCATAGATACAAACCGCTTCTTGCTGCATCGAAGCAGTATAATCCAAATCAATAATGTCAAAAGTGACATTACTGGCGACTTGAGAAAGTCCGTAAGTAATCACGATTTCTTCATCTGCATTGGATGCGTCGGTGACTATCGCAAGCCCTGCGCCGTTGTCATAACTACTTTCGAGGATATCATTTCCATCTGTAATTAATATGTCAAAAGTCTGATTTTCAACGACATAAGATTCTACTTCTCGATCTCCTGACCAATTATAACCGGGTATGCTGAAGTCTAAAGTGTACTCATCGCATTGAATTTCGCAATCATCGGGCGTGCCGTCGCCGTTGATGTCTATCAGGTCATTTCCGCCAGGACAAATATCTTCGTCATTACAAACACCGTCATTATCATCATCTTCGAGACATTCGCAACCGCCTTCGCATTGTTCTACGGTAAAAATGCTGCCGCCTATGACGATTTTTCCATTATTAGGATTGGGCGTAGGCGAATTGATACTTGAACCGTAAACAATCGTGATTTTGTCGATACAGTCCGTAAATTCTACTAAAATACTTTCATCCTTACCAGAAACGATAGAATTCGCTCCCCCTTCGGCACAATTTCCATTGACCATTACACTACCATTTAATGGCGTAATTGTCGGTAAAATCTCTGTCGGATTATTGCCAAGTGTACCATAAATACAAACTTCCTCTTGTTGTCCTGTAATACTATTTTTAAGATCTATATCAGTGATATCAAATATAATATTAGTAGATGATTTGGATAATTCGTAGTATATAATCACTTCATCATCAATAGTATTTGGGTCGCTACGCACCAATAATCCAGTACCTCTGACTTGCGTGTTCTGCAAAACATTACTTGCATCTGTAACATTGATATTGATGATATCATTACCCAATTCTAAAGTGCCGGATAGGTCGCCTTCATTCCAAGCCGCACCACAGCTACCGTGATTGATATTATAATCATAACAAACAAGGGGTTCTATACCACAATTTGCACCCGAAGTGTTGTCTTTGCAATAGGTAAATCCTGTGACACCACCAGCGCAGTCCAAATCAACAATCATGGTGTATACACCGCTGATATTGACCTCAAATTCATTGAAACTATTGACGCCGTATTCGAGAATCGAAAGGTCGGCTATCAGGTTTCCACTTTTATTATATAATTTAATTTCGCTATCCGGACAGTCTATATCCAATAAATCTACAGTCTTAATCGTAACGCCGCATTCAAATGCAAATATCAATTGACCGGTTGTTTCGTTCGTTGCATTGCAATCGTTGGAAACAATTAAGGCGTTGCCTTGAAACTCCGTGTTGCTCGTTCCTCCTGCACCGATACCCGGTCCGTCGTAGGCTTCGTTGGGCGTTCCTAAGCCTGGATTATTGCCGGGATTGCCCGTATCGAATAGCACCGCACAAGTTGCCGGGCTATTTGTAGTGAGGGTGAAGCCCTCGTATTGGTCAAATATTTCTGTACCCGGTGCTAATGGGTTTCCTGTATTATCAAAGTCAAAATCAATGTTTTGACAGTCATTAATGATGGTGAATACCTGTTCGCAAACCGCCATTCTGCCACAAACATCTGTGACAGTATGCGTGTAGGTGTATGTCGTGCCATCAACGCCCGGTGCGCCATCAATCGCCGGACCGCTTAGGTTGAGTACGCCGCCCAATTCGCAACTTGTCGTAAATTCAGGCGTATCGACTTGTATCTCCGAAGGACAAGTTACCGAATAGCCTTCAACGCAAGTTATCGTTGGTCCGACATTTTCTATGGTAAATATTTGTTCGCAAGAAGCCGTTCGACCGCAGCCATCTCCTATCGTGTAGGTGTAAGTGTAAGTCGTCCCGGGACAATCTGCTTCGCCATTTATAAGTGGACTACTGACACTTAGAATCGCTCCCAATTCGCAATTTTCGGAAAAAGTCGCATCATTGGCATCCACTACAATTTCTGCCGAGCATTCTACCGTTGTATCAGCAGGGCAACTTATCGTCAAGGGCGTATCTGCAATCGTAAATACCTGTTCGCAAAGGGCTGTTCTACCACAAGCATCTTTTACGATATAGGTGTAGGTATAAGTCGTGCCGGGGCAATCGGTATCGCCATTGACGATTGGTTCTTCTATACTCACATCTACCTCCAAATCATCACAATCTACTGTAAATGAAATATTTGCAATGTCTACAATAATATCCGCCGCACAAGTTACCGTTTTGTCCGCAGGACAAATTATGGTTGGCGGTGCATTTTCTATCGTAAAAATCTGTTCGCAAGATGCCGTTCTATCGCATTCATCTCTTATAATGTAAGTGTAGGTATAAGTCGTTTCCGAACAATCGGCAGTACCATTGACAATTGGTCCTTCTACGAATACATTTTCGCCTAAATCACAGGTTGTTGTAAATGAAGCATTCGCAGCATCTACTATAATATCTGTTGCACAGGTCACCGTTTCGTCCGAAGGACAAGTGATAGTTGGTGGTGTATTATCAATCGTAAATACCTGTTCGCAAGAAGCCGTTCTACCACAGGCATCTTCTACGGTATAAGTGTAGGTGTAAGTCGTACCCGGATTTTCGGGTTCCCCTTCTATAACCGGACCGCTGAGGCTTACCGTAGCTTCAGCACCGCAACTTGTCGTAAATGAAACATTCGCAGTATCTACCATAATATCTATCTCGTCAAATATCGTAATATCGGCAGGACAGGTTATTGTTGGCGCATCATTTTCTATCGTAAACACTTGATTACAAGAAACTTGTCTACCGCAAGCATCTGCTGCCGTGAACGTATAAGTGTAAGTCGTGCCAGGGCAATCGGCTTCACCATCTATCACCGGACCTGATGTAAATACAGAATCATTCAAACCACAACTCGATTCAAGTTCTGCTGTACCCAATACTATTTCTGCCGCACAAGTTGCCGTGGTATCGGCGGGGCAGCTTATGGCGGGTTCGGCATTTTCTATGGTAAATATTTGTTCGCAGGAAGCCATTCGACCGCAAGCATCTTCGACGGTGTAAGTGTAGGTATAAGTCGTGCCGGGGCAATCGGCATCACCATTTATCACCGGTTCGCTTAGGCTGACATTCGCGCCTAATTCGCAGCTTGTGGTATAGGTCGCGTCATTGGCATTTACTAAAACATCAGCCGCACATACGACCGTTTCGTCCGTAGGACAACTAATTATAGGTAGTGCATTTTCTATCGTAAAAACCTGTTCGCAAGAAGCCGTTCTGCCGCAGACGTCTTCGACTGTATACGTGTAAGTATACGTTGTGCCGGAGCAATCCGCTTCGCCATCTATTACTGGTTCACTAAGGCTGACATTCGCGCCTAATTCGCAAGCGGTTGTGAAAGTCGCATTATTTGCATCTACTGAAATATCACTCGCACATGCTACCGTTTCGTCCGCAGGGCAGGTGATGGTTGGTAGTGCATTTGCTATCGTAAATATTTGTTCGCAGAAAGCCGTTCTACCGCAAGCGTCTTCGACTGTATAGGTATACGTATAAGTTGTACCGGGGCAATCAGGTTCGCCATCTATTAGGGCATCGCTTACGCTGATATTCGCGCCTAATTCGCAGGCGGTTGTGAAAGTCGCATTACTCGCATCTACTAAAATATCGCTTGCACATGCTGCCGTTTCGTCCGCAGGACAGGTGATTGTAGGTAGTTCATTTTCTATCGTAAATATCTGTTCGCAAGACGCTGTTCTACCGCAAACATCTTCTACCGTATAAGTGTAGGTGTAGGTCGTGCCAGAGCAATCTGCTTCGCCATTTATTACGGCATCGCTTATGCTGACATTCGCTCCTAATTCGCAGCTTGTGGTGAAAGTTGCGTCATTGGCATCTACTAAAATATCAGTCGCACATGCCACCGTTTCGTCCGTAGGACAAGTGATTATAGGGATTTCGCTTTCTATCGTAAATATTTGTTCGCAAGATATTGTTCTGCCGCAATCGTCTATGCCTGTGAAGGTGTAAGTGTAAGTCGTGCCGGGGCAATCAGGTTCGCCATTGAGTACAGGACCATTGATAGATACATCGCCGCCTAAGCCACAACTGGTGCTAAAAGTAGGTATCGCCACCGCGATTTCTGCGGAGCAAGTCACTACCATATCAGCTGGACAAAGGATTTCAGGTGCTTCACTTTCTATCGTAAATACCTGATTACAAGAAGTTTGTCTACCACAAGCGTCTACTACAGTAAACATATAAGTATAGGTCGTACCGGGGCAATCGGCTTCACCATCTATTATCGGTCCTGATGTAAATACGGAGCTACTGAGTCCACAACTTGTTCCAAACTCTGCCGTGCCGACAATAATATCGCCTGCACACGCCACAATCACATCGTCAGGACAAGTTATCGTGGGTTCAGGGTTTTCTATGGTAAATACTTGGTTGCAAGAAGCTGCCCTTCCGCAAGCATCTAACACGGTGTAGGTGTAGGTATAGGTCGTGCCAGGGCAATTCGTTGCGCCATCTACAATGGTATTGAGTACCGTTACATTAGCTCCTAAACCACAGCTCGTTGTGAAAATCGCATCATTGGCGTCCACCTCAATGTTTTCCAAACATTGTACCGTTGCATCTGGCGGGCAAGTTATCGTTGGTGCTTCGTTTTCTATCGTAAATATTTGTTCGCAAGAAGCGGTTCTACCGCAAGCGTCTTCGACAGTGTAGGTGTAAGCATAAGTTGTGCCGGGGCAATCGGCTATACCGCTTATTACAGGTTCGCTGACGCTGATATTCGCGCCTAATTCGCAAGCGGTTGTGAAAGTCGCATTATTTGCATCTACTGAAATATCACTCGCACATGCTACCGTTTCGTCCGCAGGGCAGGCGATGGTTGGTAGTGCATTTGCTATCGTAAATATTTGTTCGCAGAAAGCCGTTCTACCGCAAGCGTCTTCAACTGTATAGGTATAAGTGTAAGTCGTACCGGGGCAATCTGGTTCGCCATCTATTAGGGCATCGCTGACGCTGATATTCGCGCCTAATTCGCAAGCGGTTGTGAAGGTTGCGTCATTTGCATTTACTAAAATATCGCTTGCACATGCTACCGTTTCGTCCGCAGGACAGGTGATGGTGGGAGCTGCATTTTCTATTGTAAATATTTGTTCGCAGGAAGCGGTTCTGCCGCAGGCGTCTTCGACGGTGTACGTGTAGATATAAGTCGTGCCGGGGCAATCGGCTTCGCCATTTATTAGGGCGTCGCTGACGCTGATATTCGCGCCTAATTCGCAAGCGGTTGTGAAAGTCGCATTATTTGCATCTACTGAAATATCGCTTGCACAGGACACTGTTTCGTCCGCAGGACAAGTGATGGTTGGAGCTTCGTTTTCTATCGTAAACACTTGGTTGCAAGAAGCGATTCTGCCGCAATCGTCTATGCCTGTGAAGGTATAAGTGTAAGTCGTGCCGGGGCAATCTACTTCTCCATCAAGAACAGGACCGTCAACAGATACGTTGCCGCCTAAGCCACAAGTTGTATTGAAAACTGGTATTGATATCGCGATTTCTGAGGCGCAAGTCACCGTCATATCAGCGGGGCAAGCTATCGTTGGTTCTTCGTTTTCTATCGTAAATACTTGCTCGCAGGAAATTTGTCTACCACAAGCGTCTACCGCTGTAAATGTGTAAGTATAGGTCGTGCCGGGGCAATCTGGCGCACCATCTATCGTGGGACCAGACGTAAACACCGAGCCATTGAGTCCGCAACTTGTCTCAAAACCTGCTGTACCTACAATGATGTCATCTGAACATTCTACCGTCATATCGGCAGGGCAAGTTATGGTCGGAGCTTCGTTTTCTATTGTGAATACTTGTTCGCAAGAAGCCGTTCTTCCACAAACATCTTCGACCGTGTAAGTGTAGGTATAAGTTGTGCCGGGGCAATCGGCTTCGCCATTTATTACGGCATCGCTGACGCTGACATTCGCGCCTAATTCGCAAGCAGTTGTGAAAGTCGCATTCGTAGCATCCACCATAATATCCGCTGAACAGGCTATTGTTTCGTCTACGGGACAAATGATTGTGGGGGCTTCATTTTCTATCGTAAATACTTGTTCGCAGAAAGCCGTTCTACCGCAGACGTCTTGTACGGTGTACGTATACGTGTAAGTCGTGCCGGGGCAATCGGCTATACCGCTTATTACAGGTTCGCTGACGCTGATATTCGCGCCTAATTCGCAAGCGGTTGTGAAAGTCGCATTATTTGCATCTACTGAAATATCACTCGCACATGCTACCGTTTCGTCCGCAGGGCAGGCGATGGTTGGTAGTGCATTTGCTATCGTAAATATTTGTTCGCAGAAAGCCGTTCTACCGCAAGCGTCTTCAACTGTATAGGTATAAGTGTAAGTCGTACCGGGGCAATCTGGTTCGCCATCTATTAGGGCATCGCTGACGCTGATATTCGCGCCTAATTCGCAAGCGGTTGTGAAGGTTGCGTCATTTGCATTTACTAAAATATCGCTTGCACATGCTACCGTTTCGTCCGCAGGACAGGTGATGGTGGGAGCTGCATTTTCTATTGTAAATATTTGTTCGCAGGAAGCGGTTCTGCCGCAGGCGTCTTCGACGGTGTACGTGTAGATATAAGTCGTGCCGGGGCAATCGGCTTCGCCATTTATTAGGGCGTCGCTGACGCTGATATTCGCGCCTAATTCGCAAGCGGTTGTGAAAGTCGCATTATTTGCATCTACTGAAATATCGCTTGCACAGGACACTGTTTCGTCCGCAGGACAAGTGATGGTTGGAGCTTCGTTTTCTATCGTAAACACTTGGTTGCAAGAAGCGATTCTGCCGCAATCGTCTATGCCTGTGAAGGTATAAGTGTAAGTCGTGCCGGGGCAATCTACTTCTCCATCAAGAACAGGACCGTCAACAGATACGTTGCCGCCTAAGCCACAAGTTGTATTGAAAACTGGTATTGATATCGCGATTTCTGAGGCGCAAGTCACTGTCATATCAGCGAGGCAAGTTATCGTTGGTATTTGGTTTTCTATTGTAAATACTTGATTGCATTCAACTTGTCTTCCGCAAGCATCTATGCCTGTAAATATGTAGGTGTAAGTGGTGCCGGGGCAATCAGGTTCGCCATCTATTACAGGTCCTGACGTGAATACCGAGCCGTTTAGTGCGCAACTTGTTTCAAAATCGACTGTGCCTACGACGATATCCGCTGCACATACGACTGTTTCGTCCGCAGGACAAGTAATCGTAGGTTCGGTGTTTCCTATGGTGAATACTTGGTTGCAGGATGCCGTTCTGCCGCAAGCATCTAATACGGTGTAAGTGTAGGTGTAGGTCGTACCGGGGCAATTCGTCGCACCATCTACAATAGTGTTGAGCACCGTTACGTTAGCTCCTAAATCGCAGCTTGTTGTATAAATTGCATCATTGGCATCTACCTCAATTTCTTCAAAACATGCTACCGTCGCATCTGATGGGCAACTAATCATTGGGGCGGCATTTTCTATGGTAAATATTTGTTCGCAGGAAGCAGTTCTACCACAGGCGTCTTCGATGGTATAGGTGTAGGTATAAGTCGTGCCGGGGCAATCTGTATTGCCGTTTATTGTAGGTTCGCTTATAGTTATGTTTACACCTAATTCGCAAGCGGTTGTGAAAGTCGCATTATTTGCATTTGCTGAAATATCACTCGCACATGCTACCGTTTCGTCCGCAGGACAGGTGATGGTGGGTAGTACATTTTCTATGGTAAATACTTGTTCGCAAGAAGCGGTTCTGCCGCAGGCGTCTTCGACTGTATAGGTGTAGGTATAAGTTGTGCCGGGACAATCGGCTTCGCCATTTATTAGGGCGTCGCTGACGCTGATATTCGCGCCTAATTCGCAGGCGGTTGTGATGGTTGCGTCATTCGCATTTATTAAAATATCACTTGCACATGCTACCGTTTCGTCCGCAGGACAGGTGATCGTAAGTTCGTTATTTTCTATTGTAAATATTTGTTCGCAGGAAGCCGTTCTGCCGCAGGCGTCTTCGACGGTGTAGGTGTAGGTGTAGGTCGCGCCGGGGCAATCTGCATCGCCATCAATCACAGGTTCGCTTATGCTTATATCTGTATCTAAACTGCAATTTGTTGTAAAGGTCGCGTCATTGGTACTTATTGAAATATCTGCCGCACATGCTACCGTTTCGCCCGCAGGGCAAGTAATTGTAGGTGCTGCATTTTCTATCGTAAACACTTGGTTGCAAGAAGCGATTCTACCGCAATCGTCTGTACCTGAAAAGGTGTAAGTGTAGGTCGTACCCTCGCAATTCGGTGTACCATCAACGATAGGACCTTCGACAGATACGCCGCCGCCTAAGCCACAAGTTGTATTGAAAACTGGTATTGTTATCGCGATTTCTGAGGCGCAAGTCACTGTCATATCAGCGAGGCAAGTTATCGTTGGTTCATCATTTTGAATGGTAAATACTTGATTACAAGAGACTTGGCTACCGCAAGCATCTACTGCCGTAAATGTGTAGGTATAAGTAGTGCCGGGGCAATTCGGTTCGCCATCTATTCCGGGACCGGACGTAAATATTGAGCCATTCAAGCCGCAACTTGTCTCAAAATCTGCCGTTCCTACTACGATTTCATCTGCACAAACGACTGTTTCGTCCGCAGGACAAGTGATTATAGGAGCTGAATTTTCTATGGTAAATACTTGTTCGCAGGATGCCGTTCTGCCGCAGGCGTCTTCTACAGTGTAGGTATATGTATGCGTTGTACCCGAACAATTGGCATCGCCATTTATGACGGCATCACTAATACTTATTGTTCCATCTGCATCACAAGTTGTTGAAAAAGAAGCATTTGAAGCGTCTACTATAATATCTGCCGCGCAAGTTACTACGGCATCCGCAGGGCAAGTTATTATTAGTGGTGTATTGTTTATTGTAAAAATTTGTTCGCAAGAAATAATATCTCCATTGGAAGCGGTGGCTTCGTAGGTGTAGGTGTATTCGGTGCCAGGACAATTGGGTTCGCCACTGATGGCAGGTCCGGTGGATGATATTTGTTCGGTTTTTTCTGTGAAATATCGAATCGCTGAATATCGCAGTGAATATTCTGTACCAGGAGGCGCGAAAATAGCAGGCGAACCTTCTGACACGGTGTTTTGGTCGTTGCTGTCTTTCATTTGTACTACCCAATCACCGAAATTATCTTGTCCTAATCCGGCGGCATCAATCGGTATGGAAGCCAAGTATAATGTATTGTTATCATTGCCTATACAACCCGAGATTGGGCTGATAAATTCGGAGACACTTCCCATAGGGTTGGTTACTCTGATGTCTATATCTTCTTCGCAAGAGTTGCCAAATACTAATAAATATAAGGTCATTTCTCCGCCTGTAACGGTCGTTCCCTCTGGAACTATCGGTGCTGGAAATGTTAAGGACGGATTATCGTTATAGCTTTCAGTCCCCATTATACCGTAATAGATATCGCTATCCAATCCGACTTCTATGGTGTCTTTTTGTGTAAAAATAGCCGTCCCCGGAGCCAAGTCAGCTTCGCAATTGATATTTTCATTGAGCGGACATTCTATCGTATATGGAATATTCGTAGGACAATCGCTTGGGCTGTCATTTTCGATTGTAAATACTTGCTCGCACGATGCCATTCCACCACATTCGTCTTGCACTGTATAGGTGTAAGTATAGGTCGCGCCAGGGCTATTTGCACTACCATTGAGCACAGGACCGCTAAGGTTTACTGTTCCATCTATACCACAAGCTACTGAAAAAGAAGCATTTGTAATATTGACCGAAATATCTTCCGAACAGTTTACGATTGCATCCGCAGGGCAGCTTATTGTTGGCGTATTGTTTAGTGTGAATGTTTTTTCGCAGGATAAAACATCTCCATTTGGTGCGGTCGTTTCGTAGGTGTAGGTGTATTCGGTTCCCGAACAATTGGGTTCGCCATTGATGGTCGGTTCGGTGGGGAATATTTGTTCGGTTTTTTCTGTAAAATATTGAATTGATGCAAATCGCAATGAATATTCTGTTCCCGGCGGTACAAAAAAGACTGGCGAACCGGCTGAAACCGGATTTTGGTCGTCGCTGTCTTTCATTTGTATCACCCAATCGCCAAAATTGCCTTGCCCCAATTCGGTGGCATCAATCGCCTGTGAAAGGAGGTACAATGAGTTGTTATTATTGCCTAAACAACCTGGAATCGGGCTGATAAATTCGGTGACATTTCCCATAGGGTCGGTCACTCTGATGTCTATATCTTCTTCGCAAGAATTGCCGACGACCAAGAGCGATAAACTGATTTCTACGCCTGTAATCGTTGCTCCTTGCGCAATGATAGGAGGCGACAACATTAAGGATGGGTTATCGGCATAGTTTTCTGTATCCATCGTGCCGTAAAAAATATTATCATCCGACTCAACTTTTATTGTATCTCTCTCGACAAAAGTAGCCGTTCCCGGTGTGAGGTCAGCCTCACAATTAATAATTTCATCTGGCGGGCATTCAATCGTATATCCAGTTTGAGCGTTCGTAGTACTCATAGCGACTATCAAAAATAGCCCTAAAAAGTAGCATGTCATTCTATTTTTTGGAAGAATGAAGTAGGGACAAAGTAAGGCTTCTCCTTCGGCAGAGGCTGCTCCTCTCAGCATTTTGACACTAAGTGCGAAAGCGCGTGTGTCTATCTTAGTAATTCTCATAGTAGTAAATTAGGTTCGTTAATATTCACAATCATTCAAGTGATCTCGTTTCCCTTTTAATTAATCATAAATTAAATAGAACAAATAATAATATTTAGTTATTTACGCTTTTAAACGCATTATTAATACTATTAATTCTAATAAAAAATATACATAAAGAAATATCGGAAATTGCGCTGCCAATAAGACATGTAGCCTTATTTTCAACTCTAATCAATTGTGCATCATATACCGGAGAGGGTATAATCTGCTGTGGAAGTGAATAGCAGAATTTTGTTTTTGGAAAGCAGCAAGGATGTACTCACATTAAAAATAATGTAAGTTTAGACGTAAAGGCTATTGATTATCAAACATTTAAATAATTAATAATCTCTTTTATATAAAAAAATTTTACAAAAGTATTATTTGTTACTAAAATTCTTTGACAAAAATAGGGGTGAACTATTTATTTCAAATAGCCCTTATTTCTAATTTGGCTTAAAAATATTAATAAAATATTGATTGGCAAAATCTAAAATTATTTTTTTACAAAAATCATACAAAATTTTTATAAGAGCTTATTGTCGTATACATATACGTATTAATAAATATAACCTTATTTCCATGAAATTGTATAAAAAATGAATGTGTTTAACTGCCCTGTATGGCAAAATAGTTTTAGTGAAAGAAAATAAATAACTTGCCCCATTATGCGCCGCAATTTTTTCTTCTAAGGATTTTTTGAAAGCCGCACATAGCCTTAGCTACGCAAGGATTTCAAAGGATTCTTAGACGGAAAAAAGACGAGAATAATGGCACATGTTATTTAATTTCTTTCACTGAGTAGTCATTATTCGTTCATTTCAGTTGCCCACTTATCGCGTGCATCGGGTATTTGCCAGACTGATCCGCTGTTTTCGATACTCGTAAACATCGGTGTCCAATCGCTCGGACCAGCAGCCAAATCCAGTATCTCATGGCGGCGCAATTGCAGTATAATATCTAAGGGATTAATCATTACGGGACAGGCTTCTACGCAAGCATTGCAGGTCGTACAAGCGTGTATTTCTTCTTTGGTAATATAATCGAATAATGATTTTCCGTCGTCAAAATTATCTTTTGTGAGTGTCGTCGCGCCTTCTTTCTTGTCGGCTGCTATTAGTTCTAAATTATTGGTATCCAAGTGTTTGCCAATTTCTTCGGCGCGGTCGCGCACGTCCATCATTATTTTTCGGGGCGAAAGTTTTTTACCTGTCTCACTCGCCGGGCATACCGATGTACAACGCCCGCATTCGGTGCACGTATAGGCATCCAACATGTTTTTCCATGTCAAATCAAATACATCACTCGCGCCAAATTTGGGCATGTCATTTGGGTCGCCTACAGGTGCGGCTTCGCTTTCGGGTATCAAGCCCATCATGCTTTTGACCTCATTCATAATGTCGGGCATATTCTCCATTTCGCCACGCGAAGTGAGTTTGGAAAAATACACATTCGGAAACGCCAAGAGGATATGCAAGTGCTTGGAATAAGGCAGATAATTCAGAAAAGCAAACACTACTATAATGTGCATCCACCAGCCCGCACGCTCTATAACTTCCAACGCACCAACACTCATACCGCCAAACATCGCAGGTCCGAGCCACTGACTAATCGCAAAATTGAACGAACCTTGTCCGCTTACGCCTGCGGTGTGTGTCGCGCCTGCATTATATAGTACTTCATCCGCACCATTCATGCTGAAAATGCCGATGAGTAATAAAATCTCTGCGTAAAGAATCAAATTACCGTCGAGTTTGGGCCAGCCCGTCATCTCATCCATATGAAACCGTGGTACTTTCAGCAGATTTCGACGAATCAAAAACACCACAGTAGCCACAAATGCCCCTAAAGAAAGCAATTCAATAAAACTAATCAAAACCGTATAGACACTGCCAAGATAAGGTCGAAAAAAACGGTGACTTCCAAACAAGCCATCCACAAAAATCTCTATCAATTCGATTTGAGTAAACAAAAAAGCGACATATATAAACAGGTGCATCACAGCAGGTATGATGCGTTTGAACATCTTTTTTTGCCCGAAAGCAATCAATACCGTGTTTTTGATGCGCTCTCCCCTATCGCCTTCGATTTTTACATCTTTTCCGAGTAATATATTGCGGCGCAATTGCGAATATTTGCGAAATGCCACTCCGAAAGTCGCTAATGTTAGTAGTATAAATATAATTTGAGCTATCATAAGTAAAGTTCATAGTAAAACAGACGTTCTTGTCTGTGCTGTATTACAAAACAGACAAGAGTGTCTGTGTTACGCCCCAAATATAATGCACGCATTGTAAATCTATCGAATTTTAGGTGAATTTTTCTTTATTCAAATTCAATTTAAACAAAATGGCGCACGTAACACAGACATTCTTGTCTGTTCTATATATAAAAATCATTCCTTTTTCATCTGCCGCATCAAGCCTTCTTGCACCACCGAAGCCACAAGTATGCCCGACTGATTAAAGAGATTGCCTCGTGAAAATCCGCGTGAATTGGACGCACTTGGGCTATCAATCGCGTACAGCAACCATTCATCCATCCGAAAGTCGCGGTGAAACCACATCGCATGGTCGAGGCTTGCAAAAAATACGGGTTGCGTGAGGACTTTTTCGAGGTGCGGACGGGCTGCCGTTGTCAACAGATTATAGTCCGAAGCATAGGCAAGCATTTGATGCTGCATCGGCAAATCCACCTCCGTTTTTTCCTTCGTTTTTATCCATACGTGGCGATACGGGTCGGCGCGTTGCATCATTTCGAGGCTCTCTACCGGGCGAAACTCAATCGCATTTGGGTGCATAATCGTCAGGCGTCTGTACAAATCCGGGAGCGTATCTTTCAAGACTGCAAACTGCTCTATATCAGGCAACAATACTTCGGGTGGCAGCACATTGGGCATACTCACTTGATGGTCAAAACCCGCCTGCCGCAACTGAAAAGAAGCCGCCATATTGAAAATTGCTCGTCCTTTTTGCTTCGCCACCACACGGCGAGTCGTAAAACTGCCCCCATCACGTATCGTATCTACCTCATACGTAATCGGCTCATTTACATCGCCTGCAAGTATGAAATAGGCGTGCATCGAATGTGCCACTCTATCCGCAGGCACCGTCTGATATGCCGCATGTAGCGACTGTCCCAGCACCTGTCCGCCAAAAACCCTGCCCCAGGGCGTTATGTAATTGCCGCCTACAAAAGTTTGTTCATCTACCTTTTCTAAGGTCAATAATTTTATTAATTCTTCGACTGTTTTCATTCATTTCTTTATTTTCTTCTTCGCGCCTCTTCGGGCGCGTCGAAATCCGACATCCACTTTTCCTTTTTCTGAAAGCATAATCGCCGCAGGGCGTGTAGATTCAAATTGAGCAAAAACAATTACCATAATCACCGTAATTGGTATGCTCAATATCATCCCCGTGGGTCCCCATAATAAACCCCAAACCGAGAGCGATAATATCACTACTAATGGGCTGATATTCATCGAACTCCCCAACAGTCGAGGTTCCATTAAACTCCCTATTAACAATTGAATCGCCCCCACAACTGTCAGCACAATAATAGCCTCCTGAAAGCCGCCAAATTGAAGCAGACAAAACAACGCAGGTAGCGCAGTCGCTACCAACGAACCTACCGTTGGGATATAATTCAATAGAAAAATCAAGAATGCCCAAAATATCGGTGAATCTATCCCAATCAACAATAAAACGATGTAACTCAAACTACCCGTCAAAAGGCTTGTAAAGGTTTTTACGCCCAAGTAACCGGTAATAGAATCTTCTATTTTTTTTGCAATGTGAGTAAATTTTTCGTGTTCATTTTTATCCTTAAAAAGAATATCCAATTTCGACTTAAAAAGACTTTCTTCAAATAAGATAAAAAGTGCGTAGACGATAATCAAGAAAAATTTGCCCATAATATTTGATAACGAATTGAAAATCGGTCTCAACAACACACCAATATTAAAATCGGCAGATTGCACCTTTATCATTTCTATCAAATCAACATTAAATACTGAACTCAACTGACTGATTATCAATACAATATTGGGTTGATATTTAGGATAAGATTGTGCCAGATAATTGATATTCCGAGACAAAACATTGGCAGCAACACCCACTATTAGTATAATTAAAAATCCGGAAAGCACCGTTTTTATCCAAGAAGGAACGTACTGCTTGAAAAAATTAATCCTATCCAGCAACATCTTCAATTTACGCATAATAAACCATAACAATATCGCCAAAATAAGTGGCTCCAGCAAACTCTGACTATATATAAGTCCGGCAATTATCGCAATAATAATAACAAAAAATGAAGCAACATTCGTGATTTTCATAGTACATTAGTTTAAATTCCAAGCATCAAATAAGGGAAGACGAAAAAAATAATCTACCCGTCTGAATTGTTCTTTCTCTTATATGTTTCACTAAATTTTCCTTAGTGAAAGAAAATAAATAACTTGCTCCATTATGCTTGTTCTTTTCCCTTCTAAAAAACACAAAAAATAGTTCCGTAACTATGGCTATGCAACGATTTTTTGAATTCTTTAGAAGAAAAAATTACGGCGCATTATGGAACAATTTATTTAATTTCTTTCACTTACGTAGCTCGGCTATGCGCGTCAAATTTAGCCAAACATATGAAAAAAATAACTTCTTCATTTGGGGTAGATTATTTTTTTCGTCTTCTCTAACAATAAAATGTCGCACTAAACATCTTAGAGTTCAAATTCTACACAATAGAATTGGCGTCAAGATAGCAGTATTTTAATAAAAAAAAAGAATTTGAATTTTTAACCAATGGAATTTCATTATCGCTTGTCTCATTAAAAAAAAACTCTATTTTTGCGCTACTGATTTGCATGAGTTATTTTTATTTTCAAATTCGCCTGATTTTTTTCATCAAAAATCACTCAATCAAAAGTTAATTATGTCATTAGATAGTATACGCAAAAAACTCGGCAACAAGAGCGCCGATTACCTCCTCAATCATAAGAGCACGACCATCGACAAATCGCGCTTACACGTTCCGGGACCGGACTTTATAGACCGCGTTTTTGTTCCTTCTAATCGAAATATACAGACGCTTCGTAGCCTTCGTACCTTATATAGTCACGGGCGTTTGGCAGATACGGGTTTTGTCTCTATACTCCCTATCGACCAGGGGATTGAGCATACGGCGGGTTCGTCATTTGCACCAAATCCTGATTACTTTGACCCCGAAAACATCATCAAACTTGCTATCGAAGGCGGTTGTAATGCCGTAGCGAGTACCTTCGGCGTCTTGGCGATGACGGCACGAAAATACGCCCACAAAATACCCTACGTTGTAAAAATCAATCACAACGAACTGCTCACTTATCCGCAGAAGCACAGACAGGTTCTTTTTGGTACAGTAGAAGATGCGTGGAATATGGGTGCGGTAGCAGTCGGCGCAACGATTTACTTTGGTTCGGAAGACTCTTCTAATCAAATCATTGAAATCGCAGAAGCTTTTGAACTCGCGCACCAACTCGGTATGGCAACCATTCTTTGGTGCTACCTCCGCAATCCGGGCTTTAAAAAAGATGGCATAGATTATCACTCTTCTTCTGATATGACTTCGCAGGCTACGCACATTGGTTCTACGATTCAGGCGGACATTATCAAGCAGAAAATGCCAACTAATAACGGTGGATTTACTGCCCTCAATCATAGCAAAACCCACCCAAAAGTATATAGCGAACTCACGACTGACCACCCCATTGACCTATGTCGTTATCAAGTAGCCAACTGCTATATGGGGCGTGCCGGGCTCATCAATTCGGGCGGCGCTTCTTCGGGGGCTTCTGATATGCAAGAATCTGTCGCAACGGCTGTTGTCAACAAACGCGCAGGTGGTACAGGTCTTATTCTCGGAAGAAAAGCCTTCCAACGCCCCTTCAAAGAAGGTATCGATATCTTACACTCCGTACAAGATGTATATCTTTGCGACGATATTGATTTGGCGTAAGGACAATGCCTAGTAACGATAAAATGCTTAAATGACTCTTAATGAATGAATTTCGAATGAATGAGTGAATGAATCGTAAGTCTAATAATTCATTCATTC